>Ga0209344_10000227_pt1 | contig 113272 bp, 99 predicted proteins | sample Cruoilmetagenom6_FD_187293 | JGI IMG/M metagenome (GOLD analysis project Ga0209344, IMG submission 187293) | Oil polluted marine microbial communities from Coal Oil Point, Santa Barbara, California, USA - Santa Barbara Oil Seep Sample 6 (SPAdes)... | ecosystem: Environmental > Aquatic > Marine...
TACGCCTGACGACCATAGCATGCGTGAACCACCTGATCCCTTGCCGAACTCAGAAGTGAAACCGCTTAGCGCCGATGGTAGTGTGGGGTCTCCCCATGCGAGAGTAGGTCATCGTCAGGCACTTATTATGAAAAATCCCCCAGGGCTGATGCCTTGGGGGATTTTTTTATGGGTAAAACTAAAACTGTCGCGAGCTGAAGCTCCCTCCTACAATACCACCGCACTAAAGGCGCTGCTGAATCAAAGCCACAGTGTTAAGAGTGGGTTGTGGGAGGGCGCTTTAGCGCGCGAATGGGGAGCAGCCTTCTGCTTGCGAGTGCTTGCAGAAGGCAATAACGCTTAACCGCAGATTGTCTCCAGTGCCTCAATCAGGCTATCCATCTCATCATCGGTGCCGATGGTGATACGGAGGAAGTTGTTAAGGTCTGAGGTATTAAAATGGCGCACCAGAATGCCTCGCTCACGTAGGCTAGCAAATAGCTGCGCGCCTTCGTAGTCAGGGTGCTGGGCAAGCACAAAGTTAGCCTTAGAGGGCAGCACTTCAAATCCCAACCCTACAAGGCGCTGGCGGGTGCGTTCGCGAGTGGTAATAACACGCTCGCGACAGGCTTCAAAATGCTCGACATCTTTGAGTGCGGCGATGCCTACTAAGCTTGCCAGGCTATCCACTGGATAAGAGTTAAAAGAGTCTTTTACCCGCAGTAAGCCATCAATCAACTCCTCTGAGCCCACCGCATAGCCCAGGCGCAAGCCTGCCAAGCTGCGTGATTTAGAAAACGTACCGGTGACAAGCAGGTTAGGATAGCGATTAACCAGCGAAACGGCACTTTCAGCGCCGAAATCGACATACGCCTCATCCACCAGCACGACACGATCCGTGACGCGCTTTAGCAGCGTCTCTATCGCCGAAAGCGAGTGTGCATGGCCAGTTGGCGCATTAGGATTGGCAAAGATAACGCCGCTACGCTCAGCGCCCTTTGTAAGAGCATCAATATCGACTTCCCACTGCTTATTGAGTGGATGTTTGCGCAGCTCTACGCCATAGAGATTGGCGTAAACAGGGTAAAAACTATAGGTTATTTCAGGCACATCAAGCGGCGCTTGATGGCAAAAGAAAGCTTGAAAGGCAAACGCGAGAACCTCGTCTGAACCATTACCTACAAACACTTGGCTGCTTGATACCTGAAACGTCTCTGCAAGAGCTTCGCGCAACGCTTTAGAGGTAGGGTCAGGGTATAAGCGCAGATGGTCTGTTGCATAGTCGCGCAGCGCCTCACCAACGCCTGGCGCAGGAGGGTAAGGGTTTTCATTGGTATTGAGCTTAACAAGCTGCTCGCGGGGCTGCTCGCCGGGCACGTAAGGCGTAAGTTCGCGAACGGCCGGACTCCAGTATTGGCTCATGTGGGTAACCTGATTATCCTAGCAAGGTACACCATGGTCGCTTGAAGGTTAACGAAGCGCAAGCATTCGCATCGCTAGGGGTGTGCGTCGCACCTTGTAACGGTTATGCTGTCACAACTGCGCATAAACAAATGTGATGTCCAACACGAGATTAAGGAGACACTCTATGCAACTTAAGAGTTTGCTGGCCGGTTCGGCCATGTTGGCACTGCTGGCTGGCTGTGCAAGCAGCCCCATGGAGCAACAGCAAGAAGAGGCGGCTACCGCACAGCAAAATTATCAAGGTTCACTACCTTGCCGTAACTGTGATGGTATTGATCTGGACGTCACGATGGTGGGTGAAGAGATGGGCGCGGCTGAAGAGCGCACCTTCACTCTGAACGCTTCTTACCGTAACCATCCTCAAACACCGCCGGATGAAAACTATGCGGGTAACTGGGAAGTGCTAACCGGTACGCCTTCCGATCCGGACGCCACTGTTTACGAACTGACGCCAGATGGCGATGGTCAAATCTACTACTTCATGCGTATTGATGAGAGCACGTTGGAGTTGATTGATCCAGAGCGTCGCCGCTTTGAAAATGGTGAAATGCTGCAGCTAAAGCGTCAATAAGACGTTAGCCAGTAGTACAAAGGGCGGCCACTGGCCGCCTTTTGTGTTTGCTGGCACCCATGAATATAAAGTACGCGACAGTAAGTGATGAATACTAGCGGCAGCCAAGCGTAAGTTGCCACTTAGTGACAGCAACAGTAGGAGTGTAATGGCAGTGGCCAAAGCCAAAAGCGCCTTTGTGTGTACCGAGTGCGGCGCCGAATACCGTAAGTGGCAGGGGCAATGTAGCAGTTGCCAAGAGTGGAACACGCTTAGTGAAGTGCACTTGGCGAGCGCTCGCCCTGGCGGCGGCGCAGCCCCCGGTCGATCTGGTTACGCGGGTGATCTGTCACGCGAAGTGATCGACCTGGGCAATGTGGATCTTAGCGAAGTACCCCGCATGAGCTCCACTTTCGCAGAGTTTGATCGCGTGCTGGGCGGTGGGCTTGTGCCCGGCTCGGCGGTGCTTTTGGGTGGCAATCCTGGGGCGGGCAAATCGACCCTGCTATTGCAAACGGCCTGCAAGTTGGCCCAGCAGCGGCGTATCCTCTATGTAACCGGTGAGGAGTCGCTCTCCCAGGTAGCGATGCGTGCGCACCGTCTACAGTTGCCTACCAATGGCTTGAAAATGTTGGCCGAGACCAGCGTGGAAACCATCTTGGCGGTGTCTGAGCGGGAAAAGCCCGAGATTCTGGTGATTGACTCCATCCAAACCATGCATCTGGAAGATATCAGTTCTGCACCCGGTGGCGTTGCCCAGGTGCGCGAGTCAGCCGCGGCGCTAACGCGCTTCGCCAAAAAGACTAATACGGTTTTGCTGCTGGTGGGGCACGTCACTAAGGACGGTTCGCTGGCGGGCCCTAAAGTGCTTGAGCATATGATTGATGCCTCGCTGCTATTGGAGGGCGGCGCCGACTCACGTTTTCGCACCCTACGAGGGCAGAAAAACCGCTTTGGTGCCGTCAACGAGCTAGGCGTCTTCGCCATGCTTGAACAGGGCCTTAAAGAAGTTAAAAACCCCAGCGCGATTTTTCTTTCTCGCCAGGAGGAGCAGGCGCCAGGTAGTTTAGTCATGGTGGTGTGGGAAGGCACACGGCCGATTCTGGTCGAGGTACAGGCGCTGGTGGATGAGTCCGCGCTGGGCAACCCTCGCCGTGTCGCCGTCGGCGTGGATCAAAACCGCCTAGCTATGCTGCTGGCAGTACTTAATCGCCACGGTGGGTTGTTTACCGGGGACCAGGATGTGTTCTTGAACGTCGTTGGTGGTGTCAAAGTGCTCGAAACTAGCGCCGACCTGGCGGTACTGCTAGCCGTGGTTTCTAGCCTGCAAAATCGCGCGCTACCCAAAGAGTTAGTGGTGTTTGGTGAGGTGGGGCTATCGGGCGAGATACGCCCTGTGCCCAGCGGTCAAGAACGCATTGCCGAAGCGGCCAAGCATGGCTTTCTACGTGCCATTGTGCCGCGGGCTAACGCACCCAAGCAAGCGCCTAAGGGCATGGAGGTGATTGCCGTGGATAAGCTTAGCGATGCGCTGGATGCCCTGTAGAAGGTAGAGTGAGGCAGACTAGATTACACTGAATACAAACATCAAGTGCCAAGGAGAGACACGATGAGTTCGATTCGCTTGACCCAATATAGCCACGGCGCGGGCTGTGGCTGCAAAATCGCCCCGGACGTGCTGGATGGCATTCTTGCCAAGGCGGGGCCAGCGGCGGGCCATAAGCGGCTTATCGTCGGCAATCAAGGACGCGAAGACGCGGCCGTCTACGATCTGGGCGATGGCCGCGGCATGATTGCCACCACGGATTTCTTTATGCCCATTGTCGACGACCCCTTCGATTTTGGGCGTATCGCGGCGACCAATGCCATCAGCGATGTATACGCCATGGGCGGCACGCCGGTGATGGCGTTAGGTATTCTCGGCTGGCCGCTGGATAAACTCAGCGCTGAAGTGGCGGGGGACGTAATGGCCGGCGCCCAGGCGGTGTGTCGCGAATTAGGCGTTGCCCTGGCGGGCGGTCACTCCATTGATGCGCCCGAGCCGATTTTCGGGCTCGCGGTAAATGGTTTAGTCGACCTGGATAAGCTCAAGCTAAACAGCACCGCCAAGCCCGGTGATTTACTGTTTTTAACCAAGCCGTTAGGTGTGGGTATGCTAACCACGGCAGAGAAACGTGGCTTGTTGGAAATGGGCCACCATGGTCTTGCTCGTGAAACCATGCTCAAGCCCAATAACATTGGTGTGAAGCTTGCCAATGTAAAAGGGGTGAACGCCATGACTGATGTCACTGGTTTTGGATTGGCGGGCCACCTTGCTGAAATGTGCCAAGCCAGTAACGTCATGGCCCAGATTGATTTCCGTAAGTTGCCTCGTCTGGCTGAGGCAGAGTCCTACCGCCGCCAAGGCGCCGTGCCTGGCGGTACACTGCGCAATCGTGATGCCCTGGGGGAGAGCCTGCCGGCCATGGATGATGCCCACTGGCAGTGGCTGTGTGATCCGCAAACCTCCGGTGGTTTACTGCTAAGCGTTGACCCTGCCTGGGAGGATGACGTTGAGCGTATTGGCCGCGAGTTCGGGCTTTCATTGCGCTCATTTGGCGTCATGAAGGCGCGCCAGGGTAAAGTCTCCGTTGAGGTGGTCGGGTGACACTGGCCACAAACCCAGCCACCACACCGGCGGTATTGAGTTTACTCAGAGAAGAGCGGCCACTAATAGATGTGCGTGCCCCGGTAGAGTTTGCCCAGGGCGCGCTGCCCGGTGCCGTCAATCTGCCCTTGATGGTCGATGACGAGCGTCATCAGGTGGGCATTGCTTATAAGAAGCATGGTCAAGCCGCGGCGATTGAGCTGGGCGAGCGTTTAGTCAGTGGCGAGGTCAAGCAGGCTCGGATCGCAGCGTGGCAGAGGTGCTTAGCCAAATACCCAGATGCATTGATTTACTGCTTTCGCGGTGGACTGCGCTCGCAAATTGCTCAGCAGTGGCTGGCAGAAGTCGGTATCTCAAGGCCACGGCTGGAGGGGGGCTGGAAAGCCATGCGCCAAGCGCTCTGTGCGCGTATTGATGCGGCAGCGCTCCAGCCGATGTTGGTGGTCGCGGGGCTGACCGGGTGTGCAAAAACAGCGCTGATTAATCAGCTCGATAACGGCGTCGATCTAGAGGCCTATGCGCACCACAAAGGCTCTGCCTTTGGGCGCAGGCCCGAGGAGCCTGCTACCCAAATCAACTTCGAGCATGCACTGGCCAAAAGGTTAATCGGGCTGACGGAAGGGCTGGTCATCGAAGATGAGTCCCGTCAGATTGGCAACGCCAATATTCCCTTGAGCTTCTGGCGAGCGCAGCAGCAAGCGCCGCGGGTGCGTATCGAAATGCCACTGGATTGGCGCCTTGCTCAGATTCAGCAGGATTATATTATCGACCTGGAGCAGGCCTATGCCGCTCGTCATGGGGCCTACCAGGGCTGGCAATTAATGCAGGCGCAGTTAAGTAATTCCCTTATCCGACTAGGAAAACGCTTGGGTAACGCGCGCCTTCAGCGCTTACAGCGGCTGCAGGCGCTGGCATTCAAAGAACATGCCCAGGGCAACCCCCAAGCCCATGAAGCCTGGCTAGCGCCGCTGCTTACCGAGTATTACGACCCGCTCTACCGCTACCATTTAGAGAAGCTGCGCGACGCTGTGCCGCCAGAGATTCATGTGGGCGATTGGGACAGCTGCCTAGAGGCCGCCAGGCAGTGGAGCCACTGACGGCTTTATAGTTTGCTCTTGCTACGGTTACGCTGCTTTAAGCCACTGGGTCATCAGTCGGTCGAGCTGCGGCGCGAGATGAATAAAGCGGTTGGGGTCTGCTAATATTTGGCTCGCATCCTGAACATAGCGGGTAGCGGAAGGTGACGCACCGGGCCACTCGGCGGTGCCCAGCAGCTGTTTTACGCTAACCGAGGTGGCTTCCAGGTGGCACAGCAGGCCGATGACACGACCTCTGTCCCAGGCAAACCCTTGCAGCGGTGCTGCTTCGCTACCGCCTAGGGGCAGCGCATCGTCGGGTAAACTGAAGACATAGCGATGCCACATAAATGCGGTGAATGTTTCGGGTAAATCCAGCGAGCTCTCGGGCGCTAGGGTGACCGTATGCCAGCCTGTTTCAGTATAAGTGCCAGGTGCCACCACTGAGCCCAGCGCCTGGGCTATCCAATGGGCGCCTACGCCAATACCCAGCAGCGGTTTTTGGCCATCCAGATAGCGGTTGATGAGTTTATCTTCGGCTTTAAACCACGCCGGTGGTTGGCTGAGTAGCTCCTCTGGGCCATCCAGTATAATCAGTGCATCAGACTCATTTGGGCGGGGGGTTAGCTCGCCTGCGTAGAGATGAAAAACGGTGTAACTATGACCCATACTGGTTAGCCAATCGGTTAACCGGGCGGGGCCATGGTCAGGGCCGTGCTGTAGCAGATGAATATGCATGGTAATCTCCTCGCCGGCCGTACAATCATTAAAGCGCTGGGGAACCGCCCCAAGCGTAGAGAGACGATAACGTACCCGCTACTTTTCACCAATATCCCACGTCAAGCGATCCAGGAAATCAGTATGGTGTCTAAACCCCAGGGCTTTTACCAACGGTTACAAGAACTCCCGCTACCTGCCCAGCAAGCCTTTATGGCGGCGTTGTGTGAACGTTTGCTGCCTAACTATATGCTTTATGAGCAAACCACCGGCCAGGGTGATAGCCATACGCTAGGTACCGTGCTGAGTTTGGTCTGGGAGCGGCTTAATGTGCCTAATGCCAGTATCGACTTTGCCCGCCAAGCGGAAAAGTTAGCCGAGTGTGAGCCGCCGGAAGAGGATGATAGCTTTGGTGCCCGGCGCGCCCTGGATGCAGTGGTGTCGGTCTCAGCGCTGCTGGACACCCTGCAAGGCGACTCCCCAGAGGCCGTGCTGGATGTTAGCCGCACATCCCGAGCGGGCGTACGCGCCTTTATAGAACTCACTGAAGGCGAGGTGGACGCGCAGAAGCTAGCGCTGATTATTCGCGACCATCCGTTGATGGACGACGAAAACGATTTTCAGGATGCCGTCTTGGAAGCCGTCAGCGAACCGCTGGATAAGGCGTCGCTGAAAGAGGTGCGTGAATTAGGTCGCAATGGTGGCATCAGCAATCTGGGTTTATCGCTAGACGACGCTGAGGAGTAGCGACTAAAAGCGCACTCCTGCGGTTATCATCATGCCTGCAGCGCCGAAAATGATCAGGTCTGATTCAAACTGACCCCATTGTATGCCGAGACTAGGCAGAGCTGCCGGGGCGATTTCCAAGTGATTAAGCGGGATTTTGTCGCGATACTCACCCTGGTAGCCGCGCAAGAGCCCACCGGTTAGTTTGGCGCGCACGATTATCCCCTGATCGGTTTGCCAAAGAGGGAACTCCCGCCCTGCATAGAAGTACCAAGAGGGTTGATCAAAAGAGTTTTTGAACCAAGCCCCGCCCGCTAACCAGTGATTCGGGTTATGCAGTTCAATGCTAACCAGGTCTTGCTGGTTAGTGTGTTCCGGCTCGGGGCTGAAGTGGCGGGTATAAAGACTGGTTTGCACCAGGGTATGATCCCACTCCAACGACGGAGGCCAATCAGAGAACGCTGTAGCAGGCATGCTGAATAGCATGCCTGCTAGCCATCCCCACCATGGGTGTGAACGAAACATTCGAAGTTCCTGGTCGATAAAGGGCATTTAAAGCCGCATTTCGATACCGCGTTCGGCCATATAGCGTTTAGCTTCAGGAATGGTGTACTCGCCAAAATGGAAAATACTGGCGGCCAGCACCGCATCGGCACCACCTTTGAGGACGCCATCCACCAGGTGATCCAGGTTGCCCACACCGCCTGAGGCGATCACTGGAACGCTCACCGCTTCGGAAATCGCGTGGGTTACGCCCAGGTCAAAGCCAATCTTGGTGCCGTCGCGATCCATACTGGTGAGCAGTAGCTCGCCCGCCCCGAACTCAACCATCTTCTTCGCCCACTCAACGGCATCCAGGCCCGTTGGGCGGCGGCCGCCGTGGGTGAAAATCTCCCAACGGGGCGTTTCACCCTCTTTGGAAACCCGTTTAGCGTCAATCGCCACCACGATGCACTGGCTACCAAAGCGCTCGGCAGCTTCGCGAACAAACTCAGGGTTAGTGACCGCTGCGGTATTGATCGAGACCTTGTCTGCTCCGGCGTTCAGCATGGTGCGAATGTCGTCACAGCTGCGAATGCCGCCGCCGACGGTCAGCGGAATAAACACTTCGCCAGCAATGCGCTCGACCATCTCTACCGTGGTGTCGCGGTCTTCGTGGCTAGCGGTAATGTCGAGAAAGGTGATTTCATCGGCACCCTGCTGGTTATAGCGTTGGGCAATCTCCACCGGATCACCGGCATCGCGAATGCCGACAAAATTAACGCCTTTGACCACGCGCCCGGCGTCTACGTCCAGGCAGGGGATAATGCGCTTGGTAAGGCTCATGAACCGCCTCCCGTCAGTTGGTCGCTCAGCCGCTGAGCTTCGGCAACATCCAGGCTGCCTTCGTAAATTGCCCGACCGGTAATAGCGCCCAGGATACCGCTATCAGCAACCTCGCAGAGTGCTTTGATGTCGTCCAGGTTGGTCACACCACCGGAGGCAATCACCGGCAAACCGCCTTCGCGGGCAAGCGCAGCGGTGGCTTCGACGTTGACGCCTTGCATCATGCCGTCGCGGGCAATGTCGGTATAGACGATGCTAGAGACACCGTCGTTGGCGAAACGCTTGGCCAGCTCAGTGGCTTTTACCGTGGAGACTTCGGCCCAGCCATCGGTGGCGACATAGCCATCTTTGGCATCAAGTCCAACGATCACATGGCCGGGAAAAGCGCGGCACATCTCGCCCACAAAAGCGGGCTCTTTTACTGCTTTGGTGCCGATAATGACGTACGAGACACCGGCGCTTAAGTAGTGCTCGATGGTTTCCGCACTGCGAATGCCGCCACCGATTTGAATCGGCAGGTTGGGGTAGGCTCGGGCGATAGCGGTGACAGCGTCACCGTTCACCGGTTTGCCTTCAAAGGCACCGTTCAAATCCACCAGGTGCAGGCGACGGGCGCCAGCTTCTACCCAGCGCGCCGCCATGGCCACCGGATCATCGCCGTAAGAAGTTGCGTCTTCCATGCGGCCCTGCTTCAACCGGACACACTGGCCGTCTTTGAGATCAATAGCGGGAATTACCAACATACAAAATCCTCTCAGGGCGTCCAGGTAACAAAGTTTTCAAGCAGGCGAAGGCCCGCACGGGAGCTTTTTTCCGGGTGAAACTGCACCGCGAAGGTCGCGTCACGGCCAATGGCCACGTGGGCGCTTACCTTGCCGTATTGGGTCGTACCAAATATTTGTGCATCTTCATCGGCATTAACGTAGTAGCTATGCACGAAGTAAAAGTGTTCGCGATTATCAATACCTGCCCAGAGAGGGTGTTCATGGTGCTGCTCTACCACGTTCCAGCCCATGTGCGGTACTTTCAAGCGCTGCTCGTGGGCGTCGCGCATATCGCCAGGAAAACGATCTACACTGCCTTTAAAGAAACCCAGGCACTCTACGCCGCCATTCTCTTCGCTGCGCTCCAGTAGCATCTGCTGGCCCACGCAGATACCCAGCAGCGGTTTAGCCTGGCGGGTTAAGATATCCTCTACCAACCCGCGTAACTCGGTGCGCTCGAGTTCGCCAACGCAGTCGCGAATGGCCCCTTGGCCAGGCAGCACTAAACGCGTTGCGCCGAGTATACGGCGCGGGTCGCGGGTAATGACGACATTCTCATGGGTCACATGCTCCAGCGCTTTGGCTACAGAATGAAGATTGCCCATTCCATAGTCGATTACAGCAATGGTCATGAAGCGCTCCTTGTGGAGGTAGACAAAAAGAGGCGAGCGGCATAGCCGGTCATACAGCCCGTCATGTAGCGCAGCATTACAAGCTCCCTTTGGTGGAAGGCATTTGGCCTGCCATACGCGGATCTTCCATCACGGCCATGCGGAGTGCTCTGCCAAAGGCCTTGAAGATCGTTTCCGCCTGATGGTGAGCATTAAAGCCTTTGATGTTGTCGATATGCAGCGTCACGCGGGCGTGATTGACAAAGCCCTGGAAAAACTCCCAGAACAACTGAGTGTCCAGGCTACCGATAGTGTCGCGGGTGAATTCAACATTCATAAACAGGCCAGGTCGACCAGAAAAGTCGATCACTACCCGGGAGAGTGCTTCATCAAGAGGAACATAGGCGTGACCATAACGGTAAATGCCGCGCTTATCGCCAATTGCTTCAAAAAAAGCTTGGCCTAGCGTAATACCCAGGTCTTCTACGGTATGGTGGTCGTCAATATGCAGGTCGCCAGTGGCGTTGATGTCGAGATCAATCATCCCGTGGCGAGCAACTTGATCAAGCATATGATCCAGGAACGGAACGCCGGTTTGGCAGCTAAGACGGCCTTCGCCGTCGAGATTGACGCTGACCTTGATCTGCGTTTCATTGGTGTCACGGCTAACCGTGGCAAGACGCGCTGACATGTTGCATCTCCTGCGCTGAAGCGCACTCTGAGGGACGGCTGGTGGCGATCATCAACTTACCACTGATTTGATCAGCCTGTGGCGAAGCGACCATTATAGTGAATCGGCGCCCTCATCCGCTACAATGCGCGAAATGTAGCCGCAATCAATTGCGGCAGAAATAGCAGCCAGGCTGCTTTGGCGAAGAGGATTTCACCATGCCGGTGACACTGCACCATGTCGACCAGGCCCGTTGGGAAGCCGATGAGCAGGTGCGCCTTGATCTTATGCGCATCTACCAGGATGCGCCCCAAGAGCGTATGCCCACCCCAACGGTTGAGCCATTTATTGAGCAACATTTTGCAGGCCAGCACTTTTTTGCCTGCGCACTCTTCAACGATCGGTTGCTGGGGGCCGTCGCCGTTCAGGAGGGCGCAGACCGGGCGTGGTGGCTGTCTGAGCTCTGCGTGCGCAAAACCACCCGTCGCCGTGGCGTCGGTTCGCGCTTGATGGCACTGCTTGGCGAGCAAGCCAAACAGGAAGGCCGCGTCCTGCGCATTGAAACGTCCACTTTACCACTGGCCGACCGTGTGCTGCTCTCCAAGCTAGGTTACCGGCCAATGGCCAATCCAGAAACGCCGGCAGCGGGTATGCCCGCCACCAGCGATTTTGTTGAGTTAGACCCACAAGGGAAAGGGTAATGAAACAGCTATTACGTATCTTGCTGGCAGCGGTCGGCATTCTCGCCATCGTTGCGGTCGCCGCCGTGGTCTATGTGACCACCTTTCTGGATCCAGAAGACTTTAAGCCCCGATTAACTGCTGTCGTGGAAGAGCAAACGGGACTCAACTTGGCGTTGGAAGGCCCGATTACCTGGTCATTCTACCCGCGTATCGGTGTCAGTGTAGAGAAAGCCCGCGCCTGGTTGCCCGAGCAGACTGAAGAGAGTGCCGCCTTTGCCGCTATTGACCGCGCCGAGGTAAGCGTCGCATTCGGCCCGCTACTGCGTGGAGAAATAGCCGTTGACGGCCTAACCTTGGACGGTATGCGCCTTAACTTAGAGCGTGATGAACAGGGTGAGGGTAACTGGGAACCCTTGTTAGAGCGCCTCTCAGAGCACAATGAAAGCGCCGCTGAAACGGTGCTGGCGCCCGCCAGTGCTGGCCCAAATGCGGACGCCGGTAGCTTGGCCGTAGTGTTGAGTATTGCCAGCGTTGAAGTGAAAAATGCCGATATTCGCTTCCGCGATGCGCAAACCCAAGCACTTTGGCGTATGCAGCAACTAAATATCTCGGGTAGCAACGTTAACCCGCTGCGTGCCTTTCCGCTGAAGGCTATGTTCACACTGACCAAACATAACCGGCTCGATGCAGAGGTATTGGAGCGTGCCCCTGATCTGACCAGCGATATCAATCTCGAAACTCGCGTGCGGCTTGGGTTGGCAGATAAGCTTTTCGCTCTGGAAAATATGGCACTGACCACTAGAACCTCCAAGGGTACAGAGAGCGAGCCACAGCAGCTGAGCTTGAAGGCGACCGAACTGGTTGCCCGTATGGGTGAGCAGCAGCTCACTATTAAAGAGGGACTGCTTGAGACGGGGCTGCGCAATTCGGATAACTGGCAGGGCAGCTTGGCGTTGGCGCTCGCCTTTGGTCTGGAGAGCGATTGGCAGGCGCAAACGGCGCAGTTGAAAGACTTGCAGCTCACCGGGCCGGATGGTCTAAGGGTGAGTGGGCACCTTAACATTGAGCAGTTGCGCGATACCCCCCGTTATCGTGGTCAGCTAACCGCTGCCCCCTTTACGCTACGCCCCTGGCTTGCCCGCGCTGGCGTTACCCTCACCACCGCGGGCGAGGCTGCGCTCAGCGATGTGGCCATGACCAGCCCTATCGAAGGTGATGCCGAACAACTCTCTTTGCCTAGCCTCTCGTTGGTAGTCGACGACAGCACCTTTACCGGCGAGCTAACGGCGGCGCTGAATGGCTCAAGCCTGGCGTTCGATTTAGCCGGTGACCAACTAGACCTTGATCGCTATCTTCCTGGTGAGGCCACCGCCAAACAGGCGAGTCGCGGCTTGCTACGTAAAGCCTTTGCTCAGGAAGCCAACACATTAGTGCCGCAATCGTTGCTCAGCGGGCTGGCGCTAGAGGGCGACCTGAGCGTGGATACGCTTATTTTTGCGGGCCTGACCTTCAACAATCCGCGCTTGCAACTGCGTGGCGACGACGGCGTTCATCGGCTAACGGCGTTTGAGTCAGGCTTCTACGAGGGTGAGCTCAGCGCTACCGGCCAGGTTGATGCTACGGATTCCATCCTTGAGTGGGCGCTATCGCCGACTATTAACAACGTTCAGGTGGCGCCGTTGATTGAAGCGATCAGCGAAAAAGAAGAGGCATCACCACTGCGCGGCCGCTTTAATTTAACCGGAGATGTCACCAGTCAGGGCAATACTCGTGAAGCACTCATCGGCAACCTCAATGGCGCGCTTAATGCTCGTCTAAACGAAGGCGCCATTTTAAATACCAATATCTCCAAGCAGATGTGCGAACTGGTTGCTCAGTTAGAGGGGCAGGGCACTTTGCGGGATTGGCACACCGATACGCGCTTTGAGCGTTTTGATGCTACCTTCCAAATTAGCAATGGCTTAGTGGAGAGTGATGACCTGCTGATCACCCTGCCCGGCATCGATGTGCGTGGAGAGGGCGAGTTGAATCTCGCCAGCTTGAACTTTGATACCCGTGCTAATGCTCGCTTGGTCGACACCGCCGACGCGGCCTGTGAAGTTAATCCGCGCCTGGAACAACTGCCGCTGCCCGTACGCTGTGAAGGTAATCTTGGCGATGAACGCACCGAGTGGTGCCGGTTCGACCGTGAGATGTTCCAAACCGCTGTGGTTGACCTGCTGCGCAATGAAGCGGGGGATCGTGTTAATGAAGAGCTGGAGGAGCGCCTAGGCGACTCTTTAGATGAGTTAGATGAACGCCTTGGCGAAGGCGCTGCTCAAGAGCTTCGCGATGGCCTACGCGGTCTGTTCAACTGAGCATTGGTGCAGGATGTAAAGTGACGCATTTCTAGAAACAGTAAGTGCTGCGCCGGCCTAAACGCCGGCGCTTTTTTATTGGTTGCTGTTTCATATACCCATTTCTGTTTAAGGAGCGTGCATGGCAGATATGCCCGCGCCGCGGCTAGCGGCAAGCGAATTCCAACAGCGCCTACTGGACTGGTTCGACCGCTACGGCCGTCACGACTTGCCGTGGCAGTCGCCGCGAAGCGCCTACCGGGTGTGGGTGTCGGAAATCATGCTGCAGCAAACCCAGGTCGCCACCGTTATAGGCTATTTTGAGCGTTTTATGGCGCGCTTTCCTACCCTGGAGAGTCTCGCCAAGGCCCCACAGGATGAAGTGCTGCACCTCTGGACGGGCCTTGGCTACTACGCCCGTGCTCGCAACTTGCATAAAGCCGCCCAGGTTGCGTGGGAGGAACACAATGGCGAGCTGCCGACGGAAAGTATCGATACGTTAGTGGCTTTGCCTGGTATTGGTCGCTCCACCGCTGGCGCTATCCTTGCGCAAAGTACAGGGCAGCGGGCGGCTATTTTAGATGGCAATGTAAAGCGCTCACTCACTCGCCTGCATGCGCTGCCCGGCTGGCCGGGCAAGCCTGATGTGGAGAGAAAGCTGTGGGCGCTGGCGGAGTACTACACTCCAGCCGAGCGCCTGGCGGATTACACCCAGGCAATGATGGATTTTGGTGCCACGCTATGTAAACGCAGTAAACCAGACTGCCTGAGCTGTCCATTTAACGATGTCTGTTTGGCCTACGCCCAAGGCGAGCCAAAGCGCTACCCGGAATCCAAACCTAAAAAGGCGCTGCCCACACGACAAACGATCATGCTGATGCTGCGTGACCCTAAAGGCCGGATATGGCTGGAGAAACGCCCTCCCAGCGGTCTGTGGGGCGGGTTATGGAGTTTGCCGCAGTTCGAGAAGCACAGCGAGCTCAACGACTGGCTTGAAGACAACGCCGTTAACCCTAAGCGGGGAACTACGGCACCTAGCTTTTACCACACCTTCAGTCATTTTCGCTTAGAGATTACCCCGCAGCCGGTGAGCTGCGATAGGCTGGGCGGTGTTCGCGAAAGCGGCGTATGGTACGACGTTAACCATCCGCCCGAACTGGGCCTTGCTGCCCCCGTTAAAGCGCTGCTCAGCCAGCTAACGCCCTTTAGCCTCAATCCAACGCCAGGGCACGCCTAAGCGTTTGCTAACTGATTGGATGAGATCATTGAATGAAGACGCAGAACCAGGAGCACGTTATGAGCAATACCGTTTTTTGCCGCAAGTACCAAAAAGAGCTGGAAGCTCTGCCGTTCCCACCTTTGCCGGGTAAGCAGGGGCAGGAGATTCAGGCCACCGTTTCCAAGCCCGCCTGGGAAGCCTGGCAGGCGTTGCAAACCCGCCTGATCAATGAGAAACACCTCAACATGCTCGACCCTGAATCCCGTGCGTACCTAATGGATCAGATGCAGCGCTTCCTGGATAACCAGGAAACCGACCAAGCCGAAGGCTATGTACCGCCGACACAGGCATGAAACCAGGGAATGTTCGTGCTGAGTGGCGAGTGTTGTGACTGAGCAGTGGACTTGTAAACACTCGCTATAGGTAGGTTTATGCAGGAGGCCAAGCTAGCGGTGGCGTAGGAAAAAAGCCCCCTAAGCATCGGTATCGAAAGAAAGTTTCACAAAGGTGTTGACGAAAAGCGGCGTTTTTAGTTTAATACGCACCGTTGGCAGCGGCCAGATAGCTCAGTTGGTAGAGCAGGGGATTGAAAATCCCCGTGTCGGCGGTTCGATTCCGTCTCTGGCCACCACACTGCTGGGGTATCGCCAAGTGGTAAGGCACCGCTTTTTGGTAGCGGCATTCCCAGGTTCGAATCCTGGTACCCCAGCCATTGCCAACAAGATTTCTTGTTGATTGTAGAGCCTAACAGCGAAGCAATCATGTTCTCAAGAAAACGTGAAGCGCCGACATAGCTCAGTTGGTAGAGCAACTGACTTGTAATCAGTAGGTCCCGGGTTCGACTCCTGGTGTCGGCACCACTAATTAGTGGTTAAAAGTTAAGCGTTGGAGAATTAGATTAAGCCGTCCGAAAGGGCGGCTTTTTCGTATCTGCAGTATCTATCCAGTATTGACGTTATCCACACCCACTACTTAGATATGCCTGTGGATAACGAGCTATCCATAATGCTTGCTTTCATCAGCATATACGTCAGATAACCAGCCAATGTTATAACCTTAAAGATAATGTTGCCTGCCCATAGTGCTAATAAAGATGCACTGCCTCGAAGGCCGCCAATGGTTCACTGTCATCGCCCAGCAGCACAAGCTTTGAGCCATCCACACTCCATGCTGTTACTTGCTTGAGTGCGGCTAGAAAATTTCGCTCAGTTTTCATTTGAGGCGCAGGGCAGGCCATTTTAGTGCTGGCGATTTGCCCAAATGCGATGCGATCGTTTGCCATCAGGTAGCTGCCCATCAGGGTATTACAGCCGGTAGCGCCGGCTAAGCGGGAAGCCTCTTGATGAAGAACCAAGTGCGCTTCACGGAAATTCTCATGGGTGACGACCGGCGCTCCATCAAGCGTCACCAGCTTCCAGTAGGTGTTGATCAATGCTTCATTAGGGTGATGCGCTGTCTCGTGGGTATCCATTGTTGCTGAGGAGCACCCGGCGGTTATTAATAGCGCGCTGATAAATCCATAATTCGGTAGCCGCCTTTTCAAAGCATGATTTCCCATTTAGTTAGATAAAAAGATGAGTAACATTAGCCGCTATCATTGTGGCTTGAAGTGAGCTGTTTAGGTGACTTATTGCCTAACAAGCCACTTTTCAATTTTTTTCACGTAACCTACGTTATCAAACCAGAAATTATGCCTTGCGAGGGAATTTTAGTGGTCTAGGCTACTGCCTGCACGACGTTACAACCGTGCTCTTTGTTTATATGTACGCTAATCTTTATACGTGCAATATGTTCGATCTGAAACCTAATCATACAAGGAGTGGATTAGATGACAGTCAAAAGCACACCGCTAAATGCTGTAACCGCCCATAAGCAATATAGCGAAATGGCCGATACACCTAACGTTCATACTACTAATAGGAACGTTCGCAGTACGCAGGGTCAGCGGACACAGGGTCAGGATGCCTACCCGTCGCGCTTAGCCAGTGCTTCTGCACAAACCTGGCTGCCACGCCAAGATGCAGTGGTTAAGGGGCGTCAGCTTTCCGGCCCTTTAAGCCAGGCGCAACTTGATGAGTTTGAGCGTAAAGGGTTTCTGTTTATTCCCAACCTCATTGAAGGCGCAGAGCTTGAAGAGCTGCGCCAGGAAATGAAGGCGCTGATGAGCAACGATGAATATCTCAATCAAGACTTCAGTGTCACTGAGCCAGAGAGCCAGGAAATCCGCTCGCTATTTGCGGTGCACTTCCTCTCTGAGCGGTTGGGAAAGCTGGCCAGCGATGAGCGTGTCGCGGGCGCCGCTCGTCAAATTATTGGCGACGACCCTTATGTGCATCAGTCGCGTATTAACTATAAGCCTGGATTTGCCGGTAAGGGTTTTAACTGGCACTCCGACTTTGAGACCTGGCACGCGGAAGATGGCATGCCTGCGATGCACGCGGTTAGCGCATCGCTGATCTTAACCGACAACCATGAGTTCAACGGCCCGTTAATGTTGATTCCCGGTTCGCACAAAAAGTTTGTGCCGTGCTTAGGGGAAACGCCTGAGGATAATCACAAAAGCTCGCTAAAAGCACAGGAAGTGGGCGTGCCAAGCCCCGAGGCACTTACCGAGCTAGTGGCTGAACACGGTATTGAAGCGCCAAAAGGCAAAGCGGGCGGTTTGCTGCTGTTTGATTGCAATACGCTGCATGCTTCTAACGCCAACCTGTCACCTGACCCGCGTAGCAACGTCTTCTTTGTGTTTAATCGCCAGGACAATCGCTGCCGGGAGCCTTATGCGGCGGCTAAACAACGGCCTGATTTCCTGGCTCATAGCCCTGATCAGCAGGCTCAGCAATATCGCTAACGTGCAGTGGGGAAACAAATTCATGGCTGAAGGGTGTGGAACCTTAGTATAGGTGGGGTAAACTGTTGCGCCTGTCGTTGCAAATGCGGCACGCATAATGAGAAGGAGAATACCCGCCATGCGTTTTGTTCCACAATTTACCGATGGCCAGGAGTTTCCCCACCCGCTGGGCAAGGTTGTCTGCATTGGCCGTAATTATGCTGACCATGCGAAAGAGTTGGATAATCCGGTTCCCACAGAGCCGCTGCTATTCATAAAGCCCTCCACCAGCGTTGTGGATCTCGCTAAACCGCTGGATCCGCCGTTTTCACTCGGTGACATGCATTTTGAAGTCGAGCTTGCGTTGTTGGTGGGTGAAACCTTAACCCACGCCACCCTGGATGAAGCCGAGCGTGCGATTGTCGGTATCGGGTTAGCGATGGATCTAACGCTACGCGATGTACAGACGAAGCTAAAAGAGAAAGGGCACCCCTGGGAAATCGCTAAAGGCTTTGATGGTGCTTGTCCGCTTTCGGCGTTTCTGCCGCTAAGCCGTGTTCCTAACTGGAATGCACTAGCATTCACGCTTGAGATTGATGGTGAAGAACGTCAGCATGGTGAAGGTGCTGATATGATTTTTGCGGTACCTACGCTGGTTGCCGAAATGAGCCGCCACTTCACATTGGAGCCGGGCGATGTGATTTTGACCGGTACGCCTTCAGGGGTTGGTGAACTGGTTCGCGGTTCAAAATTACGTTTAACCCTGACCGGCGGTTTGGAAGTTGAAACCAGCGTTGTCGAGTAGCGAATTGCTAGACAGTGTGGGATAGTAAAGAAATGCCACCCCAAAAATCAGGGTGGCGTTTCTGTTTGGCATAACCCAACACTTGCTATTCAGTGTGGGCTATTCAAGACGAGCTATTCAAGACTGAGTTTCAAGATCGGTTATTCAAGATAGGTGTAGCCTTCCAGCCCTTCGCTTAGGCTCGCTGCGAAGCGCGCTTGCTCGTCAGCAGTAAAGCCGCTTGCGGCTAGCTGGTCGGTAAGCTTCTGCTTGAGCACATTGGCATTGAAGTTGACGTAGGCAAGCACCTGGGCCACCGAGTCCCCGGCTAGCGGGTTAGATAGCGTCCACTCGCCATCTGCATTGAGCGCAGCGTCTACGGAGTCGGTGTCGCCGAACAGGTTGTGTAAGTCGCCAAGAATTTCCTGATAGGCGCCCACCAGGAAGAACCCCAGCCAGCGTTCATCCTCTGAAGCCCACTCTGGAAGCGGCAGGGTGCTCTCTACGCCTTGGCCATCGACATAGCTGTCGATGCGGCCGTCGGAGTCGCAGGTAATGTCCTGAATCACTGCCCGCCGGGTGGGCGCTTGATCCAGCCCGCTAAGGGGCAGTACCGGGAAGATCTGCTCGATACCCCAAACGTCAGGCACTGATTGAAACAGCGAGAAGTTGACGAACAGTTTATCGGCGAGCTTCTCCGCCAGCTCGTCCATAATTTCCCGATGGGCACGGTTACGGGTATCCAGCTGGGTGCGCAGTCGCGCGCAGGCGGCCATATAGACCCGCTCGCCTTCAGCGCGGGCGGTGATGTCACTCAACCCCATCACAAAACGTTCCTGCAACTCGCTCACCGCTTGAAGCAGGTCGTGCCAAGCTTCGACCAACATGCGCGGTTCTTGGGCAGTGGCGAGTTGCTCGAACACACGCCAGAGTAACTCAACTTGAGTATCCTCTTGGGCGTGTCGTTCAGGCGGGGTGTCATCAATACGCTCTTCGCCAATCACGTTGGTGATCAGCACCGCGTGGTGGGCGGTCAGCGCGCGGCCTGATTCGCTGATGAGATGAGGCTGGGGCAGATCCGCCTCTTGGCACAGCTGGGCAAAGGCGCTGACGACGTTACGGGCGTACTCTCGCATTGAGTAGTTGGCGGAGCAGAAGCTGCGCGAGCGAGTGCCTTCGTAATCGATGCCCAGACCGCCACCTACGTCCACGGTGTCAATGGGCGCACCCAACTGCATCAGGTTCTGGTAGAAGCGCGCGCACTCGCGGAGACCGCGCTGAATATCGCGAATATTGGCGATCTGGGAGCCCAGGTGGAAGTGCACCAGCTGCAGGCTTTCCAGCGCCTCCTCGCGACGCAGCGTGTCTACCACCTCAAGAATTTGGCTGGCGGTGAGGCCGAACTTAGATTTCTCGCCGCCGGTATTCTGCCATTTGCCTTTACCCACCGAGGCTAGGCGGGCGCGCAGGCCAATACGCGGAGTAACATCCAGTTCTCTCGCCTCTTCCAAAATCAACTGCAGCTCGGAGAGCTTTTCGACCACCAAATAGACCTTGTGGCCGAGTTTTTCACCCAGCAGGGCAAGCCGCACATACTCGCGGTCTTTGTAGCCATTGCAGACAATCAGCGAGGAGCCGCCGTCGGAAAGCGCCAGCACTGCCAGCAACTCTGGCTTACTGCCCGCCTCAAGCCCCACACGGCCGTTGCCGCGTTCGGCGGTGGCCAGAATCTCTTCGACTACTCGTCGCTGCTGGTTCACTTTAATCGGATAAACGGCGGTATACCCGCCCTGGTAGTCGCAGTCGCTCATGGCGGCATCAAAAGCGCCACACAATTGCTCCACCCGATCATGAAGAATATCGCTAAAGCGTACCAGCACCGGCAGGCGCAGCCCGGCTGCTTGCAGTTGGCGAACCAAGCCGCTAAGCGGTAGCGCTGGGCCTTCTGCATCGCTACCCAGTGGGCGTACCAGGGCCTGGCCTTGGTCATCAACATCGAAGTAACCGCTACCCCATTGATCGATATTCCAGGTGCGCCGTGCGCGAAGGGCAGGGCTAGTCGTCGCCATCACACTCATGCAGAAACCTCAGGTAGCGGCAGTGCACCGTGGGCAATGCGCGCAGTTAATATGGTTCGAAAACGCTCGGGGTCGTGGGGCGTCAAATCGTGGGCCGGAGGGTCAACATAGACCACCAGCAGGCGTGACAGCCAGTAGCGCAGTGCTGTCATGCGCAGCATGGTGGGCCATAGCTCCCGTTCATCCGCCGTTAACGGCCTGCGCGCCAGGTAGGCGCTCAACAGCGTATTGTAGCGCTCAGCGTTGAGCGTGCCATCGTCATTAGAGGCCCAGTCGTTGACCACAATCGCCAGATCAAACAGAAGATCCCCAGTGCAGCCGTTATAAAAGTCGATAATACCGCCAAGCTGGTCACCCTCAAACAGGGTGTTGTCGCGAAACAGATCACCATGCAGGGCGCCTTGGGGCAATTCACCGTGTTGCATAAAGGCGCTTTCGAAATCGTCGACTTCGTCCTTCATCAACGTTTGATCCGCGGGGCTTAGGTAACTCAAAACTTTATGGTGCATCACGTGCAGCCAGTTGAGATCCCGCGGGTTGGGGCGGTGGCCGGGAAAATGTTTTGAGACCACGTGTAGGCGACCCAAAGTATCGCCTAAGGCACGGCATTGGGCTAAATTGGGCGCTTCTGGATGGCGGCCAGGCAGGCGCGGAAATAGCAGCGCCGGCTTGCCCTCCAGGCTATGCAGCGCGATCCCTTCACGATCGTGAATCGTGCCGGGCACCGGTAAACGGTGCTCGTCCAAGTAGTCCAGCAGTTCGACAAAGAACGGCAGTTCCGCGTGCTCGCCCTGTTCGAACAGGGTTAACACCAACTCGCGGTGGTCGGTAGTCACAAAAAATGTCGAATTTTCGGTGCCGTTCGCGACTCCCTTAAGGGAAACAAAACTGCCCACATCAAATTTTTCTAAAAACGCGGCGACCTGTGCGTCGCTAAGCGGAGTAAATACAGCCATGAGAGTCTCGCCCAGGTTGCTAAGCCCATTATTGTAGCGGCTTGGTCGCTCAGTTGGCAGCGTTGTTGTGATAAGAGAGTCGAGTTTGGTTCTGCAGGCTGCCTGTGCAACGCGTATCATATGAGTCACTCTTATTGGCAATTCTTTGAAGCAATTTTATTTAACAATGGAACTTGGTTATGGCTCGCGCTCCGATCGTCCTCGTCGATGGCTCTTCCTATCTGTACCGTGCCTTTCATGCGCTGCCGCCGCTAACGACCTCCAATGGTCAGCCAACGGGCGCGGTGAAAGGCGTGTTGAACATGCTCAAGCGGCTGATTAAGGATTACCCTGAAAGCCCTATGGCCGTGGTGTTTGACGCGCCGGGCAAAACCTTCCGTGATGACCTGTACAGCGACTATAAAGCGCACCGTCCGCCGATGCCTGATGATCTGCGCAGCCAGATCGCGCCACTGCACGCCTGCGTAAAAGCGCTGGGCCTGCCGCTGCTGTGTATTGAAGGCGTCGAAGCGGACGATGTGATTGGCACCCTGGCCCATCACGCCACCCAGGCGGGCCGCGATGCAGTGATCTCCACCGGCGATAAGGATATGGCGCAACTGGTCAATGCCCATATCACCCTGGTGAATACCATGAAGGATGAAACCCTGGACGAGGCGGGCGTAGAAGAAAAATTCGGCCTGCCGCCCGCATTGATTATCGATTTTCTCGCCCTGATGGGTGACAAGGTGGATAACATTCCCGGCGTGCCCGGCGTAGGGGAAAAAACCGCTATCGGCCTGCTACAAGGCATGGGTGGTGGGCTGGAGACCATTTATGGCGATTTAGAGCGAGTAAAAACGCTCACTTTCCGGGGCGCCAAAACCCTTCCCAAGAAGCTTGAAGAGCATCGCGAGCAGGCGTTTCTCTCCTATCAGTTGGCCACCATCAAAGTCGACTGCGAGTTGCCGGTAGGACTGGATGATTTGGATATTGCCCATCCGGATCGTGAAGCGTTGGTCACCCTGTATAAAGAGATGGAGTTCCGCCAGTGGCTGGGCGAGCTGCTGGAAGGCAAAGACGAAGGCGTGGATGACGTTAAAGGCGGCGAGCCTGCGCCTGCAAGCGCCGAGGAAGTTAGTAGCGAATCCGAGAATGCGAGCACTTCTGTGCAAGCCTCTGTCCGTGAAGATCAGGTCATTCTCGAACAGGCAGACTTCGAGCGCTGGCTGGATCGACTGCAAAACGCCGAGCGCTTCTGCTTTGATCTGGAAACCACCAGCCTTAATTACATGGACGCAGAAATCGTCGGGGTTGGCTTTTCGCTGGAAGCGGGGGAGGCGGCTTATATTCCGCTTGCCCACGACTACCTGGATGCACCTAAGCAGCTTGACCGCAAAACGGTGCTGGCGGCGCTAAAACCGCTGCTGGAAGACCCGACAAAAACCAAGATTGGCCAAAACCTCAAGTACGACATTTCCGTGCTGGCCAACTATGCGATTTCCGTGGCAGGCCCTTTTGCTGACACCATGCTGGCCTCCTATGTGCTCAACTCCACCGCCACCCGGCACGATATGGATTCGCTGGCGCTCAAGTATTTGGGTGAAAAGACCATCTCCTTTGAAGAGATTGCCGGTAAGGGCGCCAAGCAGTTGACCTTTAACCAGATTGCCCTGGAACAAGCGGCGCCTTATGCCTGCGAAGATGTTGATATTACCCTACGGCTGCAGCAAACGCTGCGTCCCCAGGTCGAAAGCGAAGGGCGCCTGGCCGAAGTGTTAGACAATATCGAGCTACCGCTGATCAAGGTGCTCTCGCGCATTGAACGCAACGGGGTAGCGGTAGATGCCGAGCTACTGCACAAACAGAGCCAACAGTTAGAGCAGCGCATTGGCGAGTTAGAACGTGAGGCGTTTGAGCTGGCCGGGCGCGAATTTAATCTCGGTTCGCCCAAGCAGTTGGGGCAAATTCTGTTTGAAGAGCAGAAAATCCCGGTGCTCAAGAAAACCCCTAAAGGCGCGCCCTCTACCGCCGAAGGCGTGCTGGAAGAGCTGGCGCTGGATTACCCGCTGCCCAAAGTGATTATGCAGCACCGGGGGCTGGCCAAGCTGAAGTCCACCTACACCGATAAGCTACCCCGCTTGCTCAATAAAGCTACTGGCCGGGTGCATACCAGCTACCACCAAGCGGTTACCGCGACCGGGCGGCTGTCGTCGTCGGATCCCAACTTACAAAACATTCCCATCCGTACCGAAGAGGGCCGCAAAATTCGTCAGGCGTTTATTGCCCGCCCCGGCTACCGTATCGTCGCCGCCGATTACTCGCAAATTGAGCTGCGCATTATGGCGCATTTATCTGAAGATAAAGGGCTGCTGGAAGCGTTTGCCGAAGGGCGTGATATTCACACCGCCACGGCGGCAGAAGTCTTCGGCACCTCCCTTGAAAAGGTATCTGGCGATCAGCGCCGCAGCGCCAAGGCGATCAACTTTGGTTTGATCTATGGCATGAGTGCCTGGGGGCTGTCCCGCCAGTTGCATATCGAGCGCAACCAGGCGCAAACCTACATTGATCGCTACTTTGACCGCTATCCCGGTGTGGCCCGCTATATGGAGCGTATTCGCTCCCAGGCAGCTGAAGATGGCTTTGTCGAAACCGTGCTGGGGCGGCGGCTTTATCTACCGGAAATTCAGTCGCAAAACCGTAACCGCCGCCAAGGCGCCGAGCGCACTGCGATTAACGCGCCGATGCAGGGCACTGCCGCCGACATTATCAAGCAGGCGATGATCGACGTGGATGCATGGCTAGCGGAAGGCGAGTTCGATGCGCTGATGGTGATGCAGGTGCACGATGAACTGGTGTTTGAGGTAGCCGATAAGCAGGTCGAGGCGTTTATCGAGCAGGTGCAAAAGCGCATGCAGGGCGCGGCTGAACTGAAAGTGCCGCTAATTGTGGAAGCCGAGAGTGGCGCCAATTGGGATGAGGCGCACTAGCAGCCTGTCGGACTTAACACTGATCTACTGCGAATCCGTGCTTCTCGCGACGATCGGTCAAGCCCGACAGGCTGCTAGGTTGGCTTGGAGGGCATTTTGTCGCAACCGTGGAGTGCATGGATAAGGAGTTGATCAAGGTCAAATTTTTGGCTCAGGTGGAGGAATAAGCTTATATCCATCGCTTTGCCTGGGTGAGTTTCAACTTGCGGCTTCCCGGTGGAGCGAGGGGTGTATTTACGCTATCCATCGGGAGTCACTCATGGACATTGTTGAATTATCCAGGTTGCAGTTCGCCTTTACGGCGATGGTGCATTTCCTGTTTGTACCCTTAACGCTAGGGCTGTCGATACTGCTGGCGATCATGGAGTCGGTCTATGTGATGACCGGTAAGACCATTTATCGTCAGATGACCAAGTTCTGGGGCAAGCTATTTGGTATTAACTTTGCGCTGGGGGTAACCACCGGCATCGCCATGGAGTTCCAGTTCGGAACCAACTGGTCGTACTACTCTCACTATGTCGGCGATATTTTCGGTGCGCCTCTGGCAATAGAAGCCTTGATGGCGTTCTTCCTTGAATCGACGCTGGTCGGGCTATTCTTCTTTGGCTGGGATCGGCTGTCGAAAGAGAAGCATCTAGCGGTTACCTGGCTCATGGCGTTGGCAACCAATATGTCAGCCTTATGGATTCTGGTGGCTAATGGCTGGATGCAGCATCCTGTCGGCTCTGAGCTTAACCTTGCCACCATGCGCATGGAGTTGGTCAGCTTTGCGGAGGTGCTGCTCAATCCCGTCGCCCAAGTCAAATTTGTGCATACCGTGTCAGCGGGGTACGTCACCGGCGCGGTGTTTGTGCTAGCGATTTCAAGCTGGTACTTGCTCAAGGGCCGCGAGGTTGCCTTTGCTCGACGCAGCTTCGCTATTGCGTCTGCCTTTGGTTTGGCCAGTGCGCTGTCGGTGATTGTCCTCGGTGACGAGTCCGGCTATGAGCTGGGGGACGTGCAGAAGGTCAAGCTGGCCGCCATTGAGGCTGAATGGCAAACCCATCCCGCGCCGGCTGCCTTCACACTCTTTGGGCTCCCCAACGAGTCGAAACAGCACACCGACTTTGCCATCCGCATACCTGGCGTGATGGGTTTGATCGCCACGCGCTCGCTGGATACCGAAGTGATGGGTATTCGCGAGCTTAAGGAAGAGCACCGCGAACGCATCGTCAACGGCCAGGAAGCCTACGCTCTCATGCAGCGCCTGCGCAGTGGTGAGGAGCGCGATGGGGATCAGGCCCGGTTCGAAGCAGTGCGCAGCGATCTAGGCTATGGGCTACTGCTTAGCGCCTATAGCGACGATGTAGCCAATGCGACCACAGCCGAAATTAACCAAGCCGTAGAGGCGTCGATCCCCAAGGTTTGGCCGCTTTTCTGGTCTTTTCGGGCCATGGTCGCCGCGGGTTTTAGCATGCTGCTGCTGTTCGCACTGGCCTTCTGGCATAGCGTACGTCGTCAGCCAGAGAAGTCCCCGTGGCTACTTCGCTTTGCGCTGTTCAGCCTACCGCTACCCTGGATTGCCTCTGAAGCAGGCTGGTTCGTGGCTGAATATGGACGCCAGCCCTGGGCCATCGGCGAGATCCTACCGGTGCACCTAGCTATTTCCAGCCTAACGTCCGAACAGGTGCTCACTACTCTGATTGCCATCGGCATCCTCTACACCACCTTCGTCATTATCGAAATGTGGTTGATGCAGCACTTTGCCCGCAAGGGCCCCTCCGGCAGCGGTTACCTGGATGAGGAAACCGACGCTGACTATCCACTCCCAACCCCCACACGGGAGGCATGATGATGGACTACGAAACACTTAGGTTTGTCTGGTGGGTGCTGATTGGCGTGCTGTTGATAGGCTTTGCGGTCACCGATGGGTTTGATATGGGCGTTGCCACCTTGCTCAAAATAGTCGGGCATGGCGACGAGGAGCGCCGGGTGATGATCAACTCCATGGCGCCTCACTGGGATGGCAATCAGGTCTGGCTGGTGACTGCCGGGGGCGCACTATTTGCCGCCTGGCCGCCGGTTTACGCGGCAGCTTTCAACGGCTTCTATTTCGCCTTGATGCTGACGCTGTTTGCGCTTTTCCTGCGTCCCCTAGCGTTCGATTATCGCTCCAAGCTGGAAAACTCCACCTGGCGCAGTCGCTGGGACTGGGGGTTGACGATCGGCTCCGCCGTTCCTGCACTGATCTTTGGTGTTGCCTTTGGCAACCTTCTTCAGGGTGTGCCCTTCCAGTTCGATGACTATCTGCGCTTGGAGTATCAGGGTGGTTTGCTAGGCCTATTGAACCCCTTTGCACTATTGGCCGGGCTTTTGAGTCTGTTGATGTTCGTCACCCATGGAGCAGCTTGGCTGCAGCTTAAAACCGAGGGCGAACTGCGCAGCCGTAGTGCGGCCATCGGCAGCCTGACAGCGCTGGTATGCGCGGCACTGTTCGTGCTGGGTGGGGTGTGGCTGCTCCTGGGCATTGATGGCTACCAAGTGACTAGCGTCATCGACACCCAGGGGTACAACGATACCACCGGTAAAGTCGTGGCGGTGAGTGCTGGCGGCTGGATGACCAACTACAGCCGCTTCCCGCTGTTGTGGTTACTGCCAGTACTGGGCGTACTGGGTTTTGTGCTCTGCGCGCTGACCATGAAGCTGGGTCGCCATGCGCTGGCATTTACCAGTTCGGCTGTTGCCATGGCGATGGTGGTGGTCACAACGGGCGTGACGATGTTTCCCTTCGTGATGCCGTCGTCGCTGAACCCCAATCATAGCCTGACCATGTGGGATGCCACGGCGAGTGAGCTGACGCTCAAAATCATGTTCGTGGTGGTGTGTATCTTCGTGCCGTTGATATTGCTTTATACCGCCTGGAGTTACTGGGTCATGCGCGGTCGTCTGAATGAGCAGTTTATTCGTGATAACGACAAAGCGCTTTACTGAGGAGGGGATCGTATGTGGTATTTCGCCTGGATTTTGGGTGTCACGCTGGCCGCTGCCGTCAGTATTCTTAACGCCATGTGGCTCGAAGTGAATGGCTATGAAGGCGAATCCGAGCATGAGCGGAGCGACTGAAGCCACTGACCCAGCGCAGCGACTGAAGCGATGCCTAGCCCCGCAATGCTGGTGGTTGCGGGGTGCCACGCTGCTGGCAATGATCGGCGTGGTGCTGCTGATTGCTCAGAGTTGGCTGTTGGCCACGCTTTTCCACCATTGGTTACTGCTTTGGCAGGGTAGGGAGTCGACGGGCCATCCGACGGCTTGGCTAGCAGGTCTGGTCATTTGCATCGTGCTACGCCCCTTTCTCCACGCTGGCCGGGAATGGCTGTCTCGTCAGGCCAGTCTGCGTGCCCGTGACGCCTTACGCAGCCAGTTATTAACGCAGCTTGGCCACCTTGGGCCGGTTAGACGTCAGTTTGGCAGTGATGGCGCCTTGGCCACCCAGATGCTGGAGCAGGTGGATGCCTTGGACGGCTACATTAGCCGCTATCGGGTACAGAGCTTGCTGGCGGTGCTAGTGCCCTGCCTGATAGCGGCAGTGGTAGCGCTTTATAGCCCGTTGGCCGCGGGATTGATGCTGATGACCGCGCCATTGGTGCCGCTGTTTATGATCCTGGTGGGGCGTGCTGCTGCGGGGGCCAGTCAGCAGCAGTTCGTCGCCTTGGCGCGTATGGGGGGCCGCTTCCTCGACCTGGTTCGTGGGATGGCGACGCTGCAGCGTCTGGGAGCAACTGACCAAGCAGAGGCCAAGGTCGCCCAGGCAAGTGACGCCTACCGTGTGCGTACCATGCGGGTACTTAGACTCGCCTTTCTATCCAGCGCGGTGCTGGAGTTTTTTGCTGCCTTGGCGATTGCCCTGGTGGCGCTCTACCTTGGCTTGGGGCTACTTGGCCTGTTGCCCTGGGCGAAAGCAGAAGTGCCGGTGCCGTATCAGGGGGCGCTGTTTATTTTACTGCTGGCACCTGAGTTCTACGCGCCGCTGCGCCAATTGGGCAGCGATTATCATGCTCGTGCTGAGGCCGTCGGTGCCATGCAGGTGTTGACGCCGCTGCTGGATGCTAACACTTGGCAACCCCAAGGGGCGCCGCTATTTCCGGTAGTGGACAGCGCTGAGCCCCTGGCCTTGGCATGTTGCGAACTGAGTGTTAGCGGTGAGGGCGGGCGCCTGCGTCTGGCCCCACTTAACCTGACGCTGGCCGCGGGCGAACGGCTGCTAGTGCAGGGGGAAAGCGGGGTGGGCAAATCGAGCCTGTTGCAAGCCCTGCTGGGATTTACCGCCTACCAGGGCAACCTGAAGGCGAATGGTCGCGAGCTTTCCCAGTGGTCTCGCATCGCTTGGCAAGGCCAGCTTGGCTACCTGAGTCAGCAACCGCCGATACAGTCTGGCAGCGTTGGGGAAAACCTACGCCTGGCGGGCCCGGATAAAACAGATGAAGAGCTTGTTGAGGTTCTGACCCTGGTCGGGCTCTGGCCGATTTTACAGCGCGGTAATGGGCTTGCCACGCAGTTGGGCGAGCGCGGACAGGGGCTCTCCGGTGGCCAGCTACAACGTTTGGGATTGGCGCAGTTGCTACTTCGCGATGCTGCGCTATGGCTCTTCGATGAGCCCACGGCGCATCTCGATCCAGATGCCGCTTGGCAACTCAATACATTGATCGGAAAGCTTAGCCGCGGGCGTAGTGTGATCATCGTCAGTCACGAGTCGGCGGGGTTGGAGTGGGTTGACCGCGCAATAGAGCTGACATCAAGAGAGGCCATGGCATGCTGCGGCTAAACAAGACACCTTCTGCGGAACAGCCTGCCAACATCCGGCTGCGTGATTTGCTGCTGCTTCGGCGTGGCGGCTGGTCGCTGGCGTTCTTGCTAGGCGCCGCTACGCTGCTGGCTGTGATTGGCTTGCTGGCTATCTCGGGTTGGTTTATTACCGCGGCTGCAGTTGCCGGTACGATGACGGCGACCGCCTTCGGTTTCGACTATTTTCGCCCTGCAGCGCTGATTCGGCTGTGTGCCATCGTTCGCACGGCCGGGCGCTATGGTGAGCGCCTAGCCTCACATGATGCCGCGCTGGGATTGCTCAAGGATCTGCGCTGTCGATTTTTTGTGGCATTGGGGCAAAAACCGTTGCAGGTGGATTCCCACTCATCCCTCACTTCCTGTCACACCACGGCCAGCACCATGCATCGGCTGGTCACCGATATTGACCAGCTGGATCAGGTTGTATTGCGGGCGCTACTACCCTGGGGGTGGGCCGGGCTAATGGCGATGGTCGTTATGGCAGGCCTTTACTGGCTAAGTGACCCACTGTTATGGGCCGCGATGCCGGGGTTGCTGGTGGCTTGGCTGGGATTGCCGCTGCTGGCGTTATGGCGCGGTATTGGTCAGGCCCGGCAGAGTGCCGAGTTTGCCGAGCGCCGCCGCATGGCGCTGATCGAACCTTTGCCGTCGATTACCTCACTGGTGCTGTGGGGACGATGGGCGGAGATGGCGCAAAGAGTGAAGTATTGTGATGCTGCCTACCTGGCGCATCAGGAACGCCAATTACTGCTTGCCAGCCTGACCACGGCGTTGCAGCAGGTGGCGCTGGGTATGAGCATCGTTGGCGTGCTATGGCAGGCAGAGGCACTGTTAGCGGCCAGTTTGTTGACGGTGCCAATGCTGTTGGCGGCGATTTTAGCGATCCTGGCATTAGGGGAAATACTGGCACCGCTGACAGCTAGTTTTCTTGCTTTGGGCGCGAGCCTTGCCGCCCGGGATCGTCTCAATGCTTTGACGGAAACAGCGCCAAAGACGCAAACCGCTACTCAAGAGTCGCAAACCACACCGCTCACCTGGCAGCTAAATATCAGCCAACTAACAGCGCGCCTGCCCGGCGCACTGGTGGGGCCGCAGCGTATAAGCCTGGCATTAACGAGCGGGGAAATACTCTGTTTGCATGGCCCCTCTGGGTGTGGGAAATCGACTCTTTTACAGGTATTGGCCGGTGAGTTGCTGCCGGTGTCCGGGGAGTGTTGGCTTAACGGCTACCCCATTGAGCAGTGGTCGATGAACAGTACCGTCGGCTATCTGCCTCAACAGTGGGATTTGTTCGACATGAGTTTGGCCGAAAACCTACGCCTTGGAGACCGCAATGCCAGTGATAGCCAGCTATGGAGCGTGCTTGATGATCTAGCGCTGGGCACCTGGGCGCGAGGGTTACCCCTGGGGCTGGAGACGCCTTTGGGTGAGTATGGCGCAGCCGTCTCCGGTGGGCAGGCGCGACGTATTGCCCTGGGGCGCGTGCTGCTGGCGCAAAGGCCCATTCTGCTGCTTGATGAGCCGTTAGCCGGGCTTGATGCGGTAACTCGGCGTCATGTCGTCACTAGCCTTGTGCGCCGTGTTCAGCGTGGGATTCTGGTTATTTCTAGCCACGTACCATTAGAGCTGCCTGAAAGTCAGGTGCGTACCTTCTATCTGCATGAAGATGGTCGACCCCGAAGCTTGCCGCCAGTGCCAGCATGTTTAGGCGCGCTATAACGCAAAACACCCGCAGCTGCGGGTGTTTCTAGCCTCTACTTAGGCGATTTTTGTCTAGCGATGTTCTTCCCTTAATGCGGGAAGGGAGGCTTAACGCCAGCCGACGCGATCAAAAATGCGGATCGCTTCAGGGTTGTTTTCACCCAGCACGCTGATGTTCACGTCATCCGTTTTGAAGTTGCCCCAGGATTCCAGCACCGGATCCTTCTTGATGCCTTCAACTACCGGGAACTCATTGTTGCCGGAGGCGAAAATTTCCTGAGCAGTGTCGGAAGAGAGGTACTCTAGGAAGCGAATGGCGTTTTCGCGGTTAGGTGCTCCTTCCACCACACCGGCGCCGCCAACGTTCACGTGAGTGCCGCGGTCATCCTGGTTGGGGAAAATGATACCCACTTTGCGGGCGGCTTCGCGCTCGGCGTCGTCATCAGACTTCAGCAGGCGAACATAGTAGTAGTGATTGGCCACTGCGATGTCACACTCGCCGCTGGCCACGCCCAGAATCTGGTCGGTATCGCCACCTTCCGGATCCCGCGCCATGTTGTTAACCACGCCCTGGGCCCACTCTTCGGCACCCTCTTCGCCATGGTGCTCAATCATCGCGGCGAGCAGCGACTGATTGTAAATATTGTTGGAAGAGCGAATGCATACCTTGCCTTCAAACTGCGGGTCAGCAAGATCTTCGTAGCTAGAGATCTGGCTCGGATCGAAGTTTTCGCGATTATAGAAAATAACCCGGGCACGCTGACTAAAGCCGAACCACAGGCCGTCAGGGTGGCGCATGGCTTCAGGCAGGCGCTCGTTGAGAACGTCCGACTCGACACTTTGGAAGATGCCTTCATCTTCAGCGCGCCAGAGGCGGCCAGCATCGACGGTGAGCATGATGTCAGCAGGGCTGGCCACGCCTTCGCGCTGAATGCGTTCGATCAACTGGTCGGAATCGCCTTCAAGGATGTTGACTTCGATGCCTGTCTCTTCGGTGAACGCATCATAGAGGCGCTCGTCAGAGTCGTAGTGGCGCGCGGAGTAAAGGTTGAGCTCGTCTGCAGCGACCTGACCGGCAAACGTAGCACCCACCATCATCGCTGCCATCGGAGCAACAAAGCGTACGGTTTTCATCAAGTACATCCTTATTTATTGAATGATAATAAGTTACATTATTAACATTGTTATTGAAGCGTTTCATTTGTTCTACGTCAAGAGGAAACGCCTACCCAAAAGGTGGTACGTGCATAACCGGCCAATAAAAAATAGAATGCAAACAACTTACAAATGTACTGAATCCGCGTTTATTCTTCTTGAGGTGCGGCTTGCTCACCTGAAAAGTGCTATTCAGGCAGTGCTAATTAATAGCGGTGATTTATGACAGCAACTCTAAAGGTAATTGAAAGAAGGGATGCTGAGGCAGCAACTCGCTCATCGGCGTTAACCTTGCACAATGTACGCCACGCTTATGATGGCCATACGGTCGTCAAAGGGGTGGACTTAAGCGTTGCTCCGGGCGAAGTGGTCTGCCTATTGGGTCCCTCTGGTTGCGGTAAAACAACGCTACTGCGTATCGCGGCGGGCTTAGAAGCTCTGCAAGAGGGCAGCGTTTCCTTGGAGGATATGTATATTGCAGGCCCGGGGCAGCGTCACGTGCCGCCTGAAAAGCGCAATGTCGGGTTGGCGTTTCAAGACTCGGCTCTTTTCCCCCACTTAACTGTTTTGGAGAATGTCACCTTTGGGCTTAAACATTTAGCCTCTCGCGAGCGTCGAGAGCGGGCGGCCAAGCTGCTGGAGCAGTTGGGTATGGCCGCGTATATCGATGTTTACCCGCACATGCTTTCAGGTGGGCAACAGCAGCGGGTGGCCCTGGCACGAGCGCTGGCGCCATCTCCGCGCTTAATGCTGTTGGATGAACCGTTCTCAAGCCTGGATGCGCGTCTACGCGATCGCATCCGCGACGACACGCTGCACGTGCTGAAAAAAGTCGGCGCGGCGACGCTGTTGGTGACCCATGACCCCGAAGAGGCCATGTTTATGGCCGATCGCATCGCGCTGATGCGGGACGGACGGATCGTCCAAACGGGAACGCCACGAGAGCTTTACTGCGCCCCTCAAGACCCTTTTGTCGTGACCTTTTTTGGTGATGTCAATGAGCTGCAGGGCAAGGTGCATAATGGCGCGGTGAACACGCCAGTGGGGCGGGTGCCGGCCGGTGGGCTAGCGGAAGGCAGCGACGCACAGGTCATGATTCGGCCTGAGGCGCTGCGGATTGTTGAACGTGAACTGCCTGCGGATGAGCACCGCCATAGTCATGTGGTAATGGCGAAGCTGCTGGGCCGTACCAGCCTTCTGCACCTGTGTGCTCATGGTGAAAACGGTCTTGAGGCCCACCTGCACGCCCGTGTACCAGGGGTGTTTTTACCCGCTGAGGGGCAGCCGGTGGATATTCACCTCGACCTTTCCCAGGTGTTTGTTTTCCCGCTCAAACCTTAGGATTTAGCCCCGGGTCGTGAGCGGCGCATGGCCATGCTAAGCAGAATAACCGGCAGGATGCCCACTACCACAATGGCCAATGACGACGTCGATGCTTCGGCCAACCGCTCGTCAGAGGCGAGGTTATGCGCCCGCACGGCCAAAGTGTCGAAGTTGAAGGGGCGCAGGATAATTGTCGCGGGCAGCTCCTTCATGACGTCAACGAAGACTAAAATTCCTGCCGCCAACAGGCTGCTGCGCATCATTGGCGTATGAATGTGGCGCAGCGTGCCCCCCGCCGTTTGGCCCAGGGTACGCGAGGCGGCATCCATGCTGGGTGTCACTTTGCCTAAGCTCGCCTCAACGGCATTGAACGAGACGGCTAAAAAGCGCACGACATAGGCGTATAACAAAATAAATGCCGACCCACTGAAGACCAAGCCAACGATGTACTCATAGTGATTATTCAGCCAGGTGTTGAGGGCGTTATCCAGCCAGGCAAACGGAATCAGAATACCCACCGCCACTACCGAACCGGGAATCGCGTAGCCCATAGAGGCGACTCGAGAAGCCACTCGCGCAAACGTCGTATCGTGCATGCGCACGCCGTAACTCAGCACAACGGCCAAGCCGACGGCGATCACCGCGGCCACCGTTGCCAGCCCCAGGCTATTCCAGGCGTAGCCGATAAAGCGTGAGCCCCACAGCGAATCGCCCCCTTGCAAGGCTAAATTGAGCAGAATTCCGCTGGGCAGTAAAAAGCCCACCAGTACCGGCACCAGGCAGGCTAGTGTCGCCGCTGCAGCGCGCCAGCCGTTCAATACGTATTCGGGCAACTGCTGATAGCGATTGGTGGTGTGGAAATAGCGGCGCTTACCCCGTGACCAGCGTTCCAGCAGCACTAGCACAATCACGAAGGTGAGCAGGCACGCTGCCAGCTGCGCCGCCGCTACCTGTTCACCCATGCCAAACCAGGTGCGATAGATACCGGTGGTAAAGGTATCGACGCCGAAGAACTGAACCGCCCCAAACTCGTTAAGTGTTTCCATCAGCACCAGCGATACCCCACCCACCAGCGCCGGACGTGCCAACGGTACGGCGACGCTGGCAAACAGTTTCCAGGGGCCGCGGCCGAGGGTGCGGCCTACATCCAGCACGCAGACCGACTGTTCTAAAAACGAGGCGCGGGCCAGCAGATAGACGTAAGGGTAGAGCACCAGGGTAATCACCGTTGCTGCGCCACCCAGGGAGCGAATGTTAGGAAAGTAGTAATCGCCATACCCCCAGCCAAACGTCTCGCGTAGCAGGCTTTGTAACGGCCCAGCAAATTGGAGAAAGTCGGTGTAAGCGTAGGCGATAACGTAGGTGGGTACGGCTAACGGCAGCAGTAGCGCCCACTCGAATAGCCGCTTGCCGGGAAAGCGGCACATCACCACCAGCCAGGCCGTCCCTGTGCCTATGATCAGCGTGCCGAGTCCTACGGTCACAACGAGCCAGAAGGTGTTGTTTAAATAGCGGCCAAGTACGGTGCTGGCCAAGTGTTGCCAAACGCCGTCGGTGGGCATCGCGATATGGGCAAATACCACCAGCACAGGCAGCGCTACGACGAGCGCCACTGCGATCAGGGCAATTGACCAGGGGCTAGCGCGACGGCTAAGCGAAGAGGAGAAGGCGAATAGCCCGCGATAGCTGGATCTGAGCAAGCGAACACTCCTTGCCTTGACTAAAAGCAGTAATAGAAAACCGGAAAGTAGCGCAGCACACGTAATGCGAAACTCAATACGAAATAGTGACGGGCGTGAATAGTAGCACTGGCGCTGCGCTGCTGCAGCTTTGCAGGCGGGTAGGCGGTGCAAAAAAGCCCGCCGAAGCGGGCCATAATGGTTGCACGTTAAGCTTTAAGTTCAGAGGGCCTAGTAACCACCCAACAGCATTCTAGGCAGGCCGGTAATCAACCAGGGGAAGAACGCCATTAGCGTACACGCTAGTAGTATCAAAGCGACGAAAGGCACTACCGCTTTGTACAGGTCGACGATTTCGACCCCGGGGGGAGCCACGCCTTTTAAGTAAAACAGCGCATAGCCAAAGGGCGGAGTCAGGAATGAGGTTTGTAGCACTACTGCCACCATCACCACGAACCAGAGTATATCCACGCCCATGGTTTCGACGATGGGCAGCATGATCGGGAAGCTCAGCAGCACGATGCCGGTCCAATCCAGGAACATGCCCAGGATAAATACCAGGAAGAGCATTAGGATCAGCGCGCCAACGGTGCCGCCAGGCATGGCCAGAACAAAGTCGCTTATCACGGTCATGCCGCCGCCAATCGAGAATACCCCGGTAAAGGCTGTTGCCCCAACCAGTACCAACATCACCATAGTGGTGGTTTTACCCGCCTCAATAAGCGTGTGATAGCAGGTCGATAATTTACGATCACCGAAAATCAAAAACAGTAAGAAGGCGATAAACACACCAATCGCTGAAGCTTCAGTGGCAGTCGCTACCCCTGTGAATAGTGCGCCCAGTACGCCAAGAATCAGCGTCATCGGCGGCACTACATACTTCCCCAGCATGATCAGCAGCTGTTTAGTACTAACTTCTGCGCGCTCTTCTGCAGGCACTTTCGGGCCATAGCTGGGTTTCAGCCAGCAGATCACCAGCACATACAGAGCGTACATTACACCGAGCAGTAAGCCGGGTATTAGCGCGCCCGCAAATAGTGCGCCCACGGAAACCGGTGAGTAGCTAGCCATTAAAATCAGCATGATGCTAGGCGGAATCAGAATGCCCAAACAGCCGCTGGCCATGATGACACCGGCGCTTAGCTCTTTGTTGTAGCCATACTTTAGCATTGGCACCAAGGCAATCATGCCCATGACGGCAATGGAGGCTCCAACGATGCCGGTAGTTGCCGCCAGTAGCACTGACACAACTACAACGGTAAGCGCAAGCCCGCCCCTAAGGTTGGCTAGCAGTAGCCGCATAGCATCAAACATTTTTTCGGTAACGCCCGAGTCGTTAAGAAAGCGCGCCATCAAAATAAACAGCGGAATAGCGACCAGGACATAGTTATCCATCGCGTTGCCATAGACATTGTTAATAATGATTCCAAGTGTGTTGGTACCTGGCCCTAGATAGGCGCCTATTACCGCCATTCCACCGAGAACGAAGGCCAGCGGGTGGCCCATAAACAGGCCGACTAACAGCCCCCCAAACATGACCAGGGTCAGTAGTTCTGCGCTCATGCGGTCTCCTCCTCACGAAGCTGCATGATGGCGCGCAGCACAATAGCGATCGCTTGTAACAGAATAAGCGCTGCTGCCACTACAATGACCCCTTTTACCGGGTAAACGGGAATAGCGACCATGCCGTAGGTGGTTTCGCCACGACTGAACGAGCGCTCAAAAAAGCTCCAGCCGTAGGTTAGCAACAGCCAAATAAACGGAACAAAGAACACCAAGTAGCTGATTAGCTCTAAAACTGCCTGCTTTTTGCGCGACAGTAATCGTTTCAACACGTCGACTTCCACATGCGCATGGTGGCGTAGCCCATAAGCGGCCATCAGCATAAAGTGAGCGCCAAATAACATTTTGGTGACATCAAATGCCCAGTCGCTTGGCCGACCAAAGAAAAAGCGGGACACTATGTCGTACAGCACTATCAGGGTGATGATGGCAATTAAAGGCGCAATAATGCGGCCAAACAGCTCGTTAATCGCATCGATCGCCTTGGCAATCGCATTCATGGAAACTCTCCACAGCCCAAAACCAACCGCCCCAGAGTAGCTGGGGCGGTACCTAAACGCCTTACAGGCAGGCTTCGATCTCTTCTAGTGAAGGCAGATTGTCGATAGTGCGGGTCATATTGAACGGTGCCGTCACATCACGCCAAGGGGCATACTCCTGCATATAAGTAATCATTGAGTGGTACACTTTTGCGTGATCGGAGTCTTCACACGCGCCCCGCAAGATGACTTCGTTAGTCACGTCTTGAATGCGGGCCAAGTCTTCTTCGGAGAACTGATTGATTGTCACGCCCGCGTCAATAAACTTCTGCGTGGCTGCGGCTGATTCGTGCTCAGACCAAGAAAGCGACCAAGCCATCGTCGCTTTCGAAGCGATTTTTAGTGTTTCCTGGGTCTCTTCGGAAAGGGCATCCCAGGCATCTTTGTTGATCATAACGCCGAAGACGCTGGCCGACTGGTGCCAGCCGGGCGTTGCCCAATAGTCGGCCACTTCCGCAAAGCCCGCGTTGAAGTCTACGCCGGGCGTGGAGAACTCACCGGCATCGATAACGCCGCGCTCAATGGCTTGGTACACTTCGCCACCCGCCAGGGTGACCTGCGAACCGCCCAGTTCTTCAAGCACACGTCCCTGGTCGCGTCCCGAAAGACGCAGACGTTTGCCCTCTAGGTCGGCGATGCTTTCGATCGGTGTTCGGCCCATAAAGCCGGATTCATTGTTAGTAACACCGTAGGGCAGGTACACCATATTGTACTGGCCATAGATCTCCTGATAGAGCTCAAAACCGCCCCACTGCTGGATCCAGTTCATATAATCCACGGCATTAAACAGGCTGGTGGTGGTCGCCAGAGGTGAGAAAGCCGGGTTTAAACCTGCCCAGTAACCGGGCCAATCGCCAGAGGCTTGAATAGCACCTGTTTCGGTGGCATCGAACACTTCAGTGCCGGGCATTAGCGTGCCGCCGGCACGGAAGTTGATCTGCAGCTCTTCGCCCGCCAGTTTATTGACCAGCTCCACCCAGTGCTGGTCAATCTTGATCAGATCAAGGTTTTCCGGCCAGGTGGTGGTCATTGTCCACTGTTCTTGTGCTTGTGCGGTGGTTGTTAGAGTCGCTAAGGCAATACCAGCGGCGAGGCCAGTGAGGGCAAATTTGGTCATTTTTTTCATGATGTATTTCCTGGTTTGGCGTGTGGCGTTATTAGTGTTGGTTACCTGAAGTCAGGAAAGTGCAGCGCCACTGGGTTACGTTTACGTAAACAAGTATTTTGGCGCTTCAGAGCTAAATTAGCACATCAACCCCGCTGCGGTGCAATATCAGTAATGTAAGAGATTTCAGTCATGGGTTTGTATAGAAAAACTTTATAAAAATAATTAAAACAAATCGTTATGTGTATTTTTTAGCGTCAAGGAGAGTGGCTAAGTAGCTCGAAAACGTTGAAAGGAGTTAAATTGTTCAACCAAAGTTGTAAGCATAAGGCACGCGATAAGACGCTCACCAGCACACTGACACATTTAAAAGGGTAACGTGATGGGAAGCAGTCGCTCTGAAATGGAGAGTCATTTGCTAAATACCCCTGTGCTAGCGAATAAATCGCAAGAGCGGATGGTGGTGGCGCTGGTTCATCATGCCCAGCGCTTAGCCCGCCGCCATTGGCGCCAGCTAGTGTGGCTAAGCGGCGATGCCGAGCAGTGCCAGTCCATTGCGCAGGCTTTATGGCAAGTCCACGCCTGGAGTGCGCCGTTATGGGTGGGAGATGAGCACCTTTCGCCACGCAAGGCACGCACGCGCCTGGGTGCAGAGCATCAGTTGGTAGTGCTCGACACCCACGGCACCGGGTTTGATCCCGAAGCCTTGGGGGCATTGTCGGGAACGCTCACCGCCGGAGGTTTGCTGGTATTGCTTACCCCGCAGCCGTGGGGGAAGTCACCAGATCCGGACTACGTACGCTTTGCTGATCATCCTTGGCACTGGTCAGAGCTGAGCTGTCACTACCTGGCGCGCTTGGTGCGTCATCTGCAGGCCGCGCCTCAGATAGTGCGCTGGCGGGCTGACCAGGCGCTGTATCTGCCTCGATTGCCTGTGTGCAAAGCAGGCGAAACCGCAAGTGGCGATAGCGACTGCCTGACCTCAGATCAAGCTTACGCAGTGAAACAGCTGGTTGGTTTAAAGCGCCGCCGTCCGTTGGTCATAACCGCTGATCGTGGGCGTGGCAAAAGCGCCGCGCTGGGTATTGCCTGCGCTCGGCTGCTAACCCGCAAAGCCCAACGAGTAGTGCTCACCGCGCCGCGGCTGAGTGCGGTGGAGAGCGTGTTCGAGCGGGTAGCGGCACTTTGCCCGGACGGCCGTCGCACTGCCCCAGGCCAGTTTGTGCTGGCCCAGGGCAGCGAACTGATTTTTTTACCCCCGGATGTTCTCACCGAGCAGATTACCGCCCAGCAGCAGGGCGGTGATGGCAGTTATCTAATGGTCGATGAGGCGGCGGCGATTCCCGCGGCGCTGCTGGGCCAGTGGCTCGCCGCTTTTCCGCGTATTGCTTTTGCCACCACGGTGCATGGCTATGAGGGGTCGGGGAGAGGTTTCGCCTTGCGCTTTCGCGCTACCCTTGATCGCCTGACGCCCCAGTGGAAAGCGCTAACGCTTAACGCGCCCATTCGCTGGCGCAGCGGCGACCCGTTGGAAGCTCTGGTCAATCAACTGCTGTTGTTAAAAGCACCGCTGCCCAGCGCTCAGACGGATGGCGGAGCAGTGGCAGCCAAGGTGATTGATCGAGCTCGGCTCGCCCATCAAGACGCTATGTTGGAGAAGCTGTTTGGGCTGCTGGTACAGTCCCACTACCGCACTTCACCCAATGACCTGCGCCAACTACTTGACGGCCCAGGGACTCAGCTACGCATGATTGAGCAGGCAGGCGAGCCTCAAGCGGTATTGGTTACCCGTGAAGAGGGCGGCTTTGAGCCAGCCCTCGCCGACCTGGTCGCCCGCGGTGAACGACGCCCTCAGGGGCATTTGTTGGCGCAATCACTGGCGACCCACGTCGGTAGCCGCGAAGCACTGACCGCTCGCTGGCGGCGGGTAGTGCGTATAGCGACCCACCCCGAACGGCGTCGCCAAGGCTTGGGGCAAACGTTGCTAGACGAGGATATGGCCGCTGCCAAACAGCAAGGCGTGGCACTTTATGGTGCGACCTTTGGCGCTGAAGCGTCACTGCTGCGTTTTTGGCTGGCGCTGGGTTTTACGCCGGTACGTTTAGGGATGACCCGGGAGACGTCCACCGGTGAGTTTGCCGTTATGGTGGCCAAAGCGCTGACTTCGGAGGGCGAGGCGGTGCTTGGGGATCTCCGTGAGCGCTTTCAGATGGCGCTTCCAGCTCTGTTGGCCTTTGAGCTGAAAGCGCTGCCCGCTGAGGTGCTCGTAGTGCTGCTGGCTCAAATGCCGAGCATGCCACTGAGTGACCGAGAGTGTCAGGATATTGAGGACGTAGCGACCGCCCATCGCGACCCAGCTCTTGCCCGCCCAGCTCTGCAAGCCTTGGCCCGCGTAGCCAGCCACCGTGCTTTAACTGAGCCACAACAGCAGGCGCATCAACAGTTATCTGCCTGGGCGTTTCAAAATATCGCCTTAGCAAATGCTCACAATGACGCCATGAAAGCCCTACGCCTCGCTGTTAATAGTCTCATTGAGGTAAAGTAGCCCGGTTACCGATAACGAAGAGTCTTTATGAACGCACATCTTGACGCGCTTGAGCCTTCCTTGGTTTGGCGCCACTTTCGAACGCTTTGTAACACGCCGCGCCCCTCTGGGCATGAGGCGGCACTCGTCGCTACCCTCGAAAGCTGGGCCGATGCCCAAGGCCTCGCCCACGACCGGGATACCTTCGGTAATTTACGTCTGCGTAAACCGGCCTCTCCCGGCTGTGAACAGGCTCCGGGCGTGGTACTCCAGGGTCATCTGGACATGGTGGCCCAGGCCAACAGCGATCATGCGCACGACTTTACCCGTGACCCGATCGCTACCTATGTCGCCGACGGCTGGTTGCACGCCGAGGGCACCACCTTGGGCGCCGACAATGGGATGGGCGTGGCGGCGATTCTCGCTGTGCTGGAAGACCCTGATTTACGCCACGGGCCGCTGGAAGCGCTTTTCACTCTGGAGGAGGAGACCTCGATGGGCGGCGCGCTGAACCTGGCTGAGGACTGGCTCGAAGGCTCGCTGCTACTCAACCTGGATAGCGAAGATCGGGGGCAGGTTTATATTGGCTGCGCAGGTGGGGCTGATGTTGAAGTTGATGCCCAACTGCCCAGCGCTGCTGCTGGTGACCATGAGCGGGTGATCGAAATCGCCTTGACCGGCCTGAAGGGCGGCCATTCCGGCGCGGATATCCATAAGCCGCTGGGTAACGCCAACCGGTTGTTGGTCAGAGTGCTGCGTTCGCTGGAAGCCTTTGATGCGCGCTTGATTAGCTACCATGGTGGCACCTTGCGCAATGCAATCCCCAGAGAAGCCTTTGCCCAGGTGGCGCTGCCCGCCGATGAAGTGGATGCGGCCATGGTGACTATCGCCGGGCTGGAAACGATTCTGTTAAGAGAGTTAGGCAGTGGCGACAGCGGCCTTAAAGTTAGCGCCCAACGTCTGACTGAGATACCCGACGCGGAGCCGCTAACCTTGGACGCCAGCGTTATGTTGCTGGCAGCGCTTCACGCGGCCCCCTGTGGCGTCGAACGGATGAGCGCGGATGTGCCAGGCGTGGTGGAAACCTCCAATAACCTGGGCGTACTAAGTCTGGAGAATGGGCGGTTGCACCTTTGTGCACTGGTACGCTCACTCCACGACAGTGCAGTGATGGCCATGGCGGATCGCTTTCAAGCGCTGTTTGGATTGATCGGCGCACGGGTAAAAGTGGAAAACGGCTACCCCGGTTGGGCGCCGAATCCGAACGGCGAGCTTCTAGCGACCTTTAAAGCACGCCATGCGGCGCTGCTGGATCGTGAGCCGGAGGTGAAGGTGATACATGCGGGGCTCGAGTGTGGCATTCTTGGCAGCAAATACCCGCATTTGGAGATGATATCCTTTGGCCCGCTGATTCGCGGCGCTCACTCGCCGGATGAGCGGGTGGAGATAGCCTCTGTGGCGGAGTTTTGGTCAATGCTGCGGGCGCTGATTGAAGATCTTGCCGATCAGCGTTAATCCTCCCGCGCGAATACCAAAGCGGCACCTCGACGGTGCCGCTTTTACATCAAAACATGACGCTTACTTGCTTAAATAGGCGTTGAGCATCCAGATGGTTTTTTCCTGCTCGCGGATGTAGTCACCGGCTTGCGCCGCGGTGCCTTCATCGTCGGCGTCAGACGCTAGCGCTAGCAGTTCACGCTGTAGTTCAATGATCGTTTGGTAGCCTTTCAGCACGCCTTTGACGCAGGTGGTGCCGTCGTGAACGTCTTTATCTTCCTGAATGCGTGACAGCGTTACGTAGTCGCTGTAGGCGTGTACCGGCTTGTGACCCAGGGTCAGGATGCGCTCGGCAACCTCGTCCACTTTGGTCAGCAGGTCGGTATAGAACTCTTCAAACTTGGCGTGCAGCTCGAAAAAGTCGCTACCGCGAACATTCCAGTGGTAGCCGCGCACGTTCATATAGAAAATTTGGTAGTTGGCCAGCAGGTGGTTGAGCTTTTCGGCGAGTTGACTAGCGCTTCCTTCGTGTAGACCAATGCTATTGGTGTCAGTCATATCCTGCTTCCTCTTTATGCCGCAGTGTTTATGTCACAGTAGGCGGCGGTTGATGCGTGTTTCCAGAATAGGGTGTCATTGGGGCGATGCAAAACAAGTTTTTTGCATCGCTGCCATAGAGCTTTGACATTAGCGCTTTGACATTAGGCCGCTGTCGTTACCCTTTGCTAATTTAATAGATGCTGGCGGCAAGAGCTTTTTTCAAGGTCTACATAGATTTCAAGGTCTGTGCACCCACAGCCGAAGCAGGCTTTCACAGCGTGCTTCCAGTAGCTCAGCGGTGCGCGGTAGCGCATCGGCTAGCGTCATGGGGCCATCGGCTAACGCGAAAGCGGCGGTGACGCCTTCATCAAAACAGGCTTGCCAGCCGTCTCCTAGGCTGCCTGCCAGCACAATGACGGGTTTGCGAAGACGCTTGGCGGCACGGGAGACGCCAATGGGAGTTTTACCCGCCAGGCTCTGTCCATCCAAACGGCCTTCGCCGGTAATCACCAGGTCGGCGCATGCCAAGAGCGAAGCCATGTCGGCCTGCTGCATAATCATCTCAATGCCGGGCTTTAGCGTGGCATTTAAAAAAGCCTTGGCCGCAAACCCCATGCCACCCGCCGCCCCTGCGCCTGGTAGCTTTCGATAATCATCGCCTAATGCTTGAGCGCTGATATCGGCGAAGTGACCAAGCGCACGATCCAACTGCTCGACTTCTTCAGGCGATGCACCTTTTTGCGGACCAAATACCGCGCTGGCACCGTGCTCGCCCAGCAGAGGGTTATCTACATCAACGGCGGCTTCCAGGGTAAGTTTGGCTAATCGCGGGTCTAGCCCGTTGAGCTCTAAGCTAGCCAATTGATTAAGCGCCGCGCCGCCTGGGGGGAGATGTTCGCCGTGTCGATCTAAAAAGCGCGCACCTAGTGCCTGCAGCATACCGGCGCCGCCGTCATTGGTAGCGCTGCCGCCAAGCAGCAAAAGCGCTTTTTCAGCGCCTTGATCCAGGGCCGCCAACAGCAGCTCTCCCACCCCGAACGTGGAAGTGTGGAGGGCATTGCGCTCATCAATCTCAAGATGCTGTAAGCCACTGGCTTCTGCCAGCTCAAGAAACGCGGTACGCTGGTCGCTCAGCCAGCCCCAGGCCGCTTGACGTGGACGACCCAGGGCGTCTTGAACGTTTAGCTGGCGCCGCTCGGCGCCGGTGGCGGCGATCAGTGCGTCTAAACTGCCTTCGCCGCCGTCAGCTAAAGGGCAGACCTGAACGTGAGCCTCAGGGTTAGCCCGCTGTACGCCCCGCGCCATGGCGGCCGCTGCGTCTTGGGCGCTTAGTGCATCTTTGAAGCTGTCGGGGCAAAGCAAAACATTCATTAGCACGATCTCCGCAAAACGGTGTCTTCAAGACGGTGTCTTCATTACCCTACAATGTCAGTTAAGTATGACCACCTTTGGCGAGCTTAGCGCGCTAGACTGCGCCAAACCAGCGACCTCGCCCATTAGAGGGACTAACATGAAGTCGATTCCTATTAGCTTCACCTGCTTGTTGGCGCTTGCTGGCTGTCAAGTGGTTCCTGATCGCTTGCCGCAAGCAGAACCAGCGCCTGCGGCCTCGTGCTATTTTCCCGCCACCCATGAACGGGCGCTAGAAGCCAGCGTTGAGGTGCTCACTGAATGGGGGTTTACTCTGAACTCTACCGATACCTCCCTGGGCTTGATCAGCGCCAGCCGTGAACGGCCACTGCACGGTTATTATGATCCTTACGATGATGCTTACAGCTTTGGTCATGGAATGCGCCTGTTTGGTGGTTTGGGCATAGGGCGCGGTGGTTCCGGTGTCGGTTTTGGCATCGGGGGGATTGGTTATGGCGGTGGCGTGGGCCAGCAGCCGGTGGAGGTGGAGCGTGTATCGCTATTGGTGGACGACACGCATATTCGTATATCCCGAGACATCCGCCGCTTCGATCACTGGGGGGATCTGCGTGAATCCTACAGTGCCAGCAACGACGATTTTTGTCAGCGCTTTCAAACCAGCTTTACGCAAACGGTACCTGCGACCGGGAGGCCGTTATGAAAATTCGCCACTGGTTGTTAATGGTGCTACTGGGAGGATTGGCTGGCTGCGCGACGACAACGCCTTTGGAACCCCGTGAATTGGTTTACGCTACCTCTTCAGAGGAAACCTTTCGCGAAGCCGTGGAATTGATGGTAGAGCAGGGCTATGTGGTACGCCATGCGGATCTGTCCTTGGGGCGCGCCGAGGCATCGCTTGCCCGTTGGCCTGAGTACCGCCTGCAGTTGCAGGTGAGTGAAGAGGGCAGTGGCAGCCGCGTGCGCGTGTCGGCGCTGAAGGGGAGTCAACCCTTGCCGCCCTATTTGCTCGATCCTTGGCTTGTCGCCTTGCAGCATAAGCTGGGGGTCGCACCATGAAGTGGGCAGGTAGCGCAGTCGCCGTTTGCTTGGGCATGAGTAGCCTTGTGGTTAGTCCCGATGCCCGTGCCCACCCTCACGGCTGGATCGACCTGAGTGTGCGGGTCATCACCGATGATCAGGGCATGGTGAGTGGCCTGCATCAAACCTGGCGGATGGATCCTTTCTACAGTCTGGTCGTTTTTGAAGAGCTACAGCAGGTGGAAAACGCCAGTCTAGAAGAGGGGCTTGATCAGCTTGGTAAAGAGATTCGCGATAATCTTGCCGGGCAGCACTATTTAACCGAAGTGAATATAAACGGGGAACGCCAGGCATTGGGCGAGGTAAGCGAATATACCGCCATGGAGCGGGATGGACGGCTAACCTTTATGTTTATCCTGCCGCTGGAAAGTCCCCAGGCGCTGAATGACGCTCTGCTTACGTACCAAGTGTTTGACTCCACCTACTACATCGAAGTGGTGCACGAGGAGGAGGGTGGTCAGCCACGGGATGATGCGCTGATTCTTCACGGTGAACCTAGTTGCGAGTTGTCTATTCTCCCCGCTGACCCCGACCCTGAGCTGGTGATGCAAGCGGCGCTGCTCGATAAAGATGAGAGTGGTGAGCCCGGCTTGGGGCGCTATTTTGCCGAAACCGGCCAAGTTGATTGTCGCTAGGCGCTGTTCGAAAACAGGCGGTGCCGTGTTATGTTATTGCTATGTTACCTTATAACAACTTATCGATGGAGCGGTTAGATGTCCTTAACACAACCCTTTACACGTCAGTTAGGGTTAATGCTGGGCCTGCTGCTAGTCGCGGCGGTGCTCATCATGGTTTGGCAAGGTGGGTTTCAGAGCGTGAGCTATCAGTTACTTGGTTGGCAGCGTGATCTGCACCGTTCGCTAACGCTGGCGATTACCGAACTGTCGCGCACCCCCACCATGGCGACATGGGTAAGCCTACTGAGTATCAGCTTCGCCTATGGCGTGTTTCATGCTGCTGGGCCTGGGCATGGTAAAGCCGTCTTGGCGACTTACCTAGCCACCCACGGAGGTGCGGTAAAGCGTGCCTTGGGACTCTCTTTCGCCGCCTCATTACTGCAAGGCGTGACCGCCATTGCACTGGTCGTTGTGCTGGTTTATGGCCTAGGCTGGGTAACCCGGCAGGCCATGGGCAGCGTTGTCTGGGTGGAGCAGGCTAGTTTTTTGCTGGTGGCGGCGTTAGGGGCGTGGCTATGCTGGCGGGCCGTCAAGCAATTGCGGAGAGCCTACCAGCCCGAGCGAGCGGCTCATTCGCACAGCCCAGACCATGAACATAATCAAGACCATGAACATAGCCATGGTCATGACCACAGCCACTGTTGCGGTGGTGCTCACCATATTGAACCGCATCAGGCGTTAGATTGGCGTACGGCGATGATGACGGTCGGCGCCATTGGTATGCGCCCCTGTAGTGGAGCGGTATTAATGCTGGGGGCGGCCAGCTTGCTGGGTCAATTTGAGGTGGGCGTGGCATCGGTAGTGGCCATGTCGGTCGGCACAGGGATCACGGTGTCAGCGCTCGCCCTGGCGAGCATTTTTGCCCGTGGCTGGGCGCAGCGGCGCTTATCTAGGCAGCAGTACAGCCAGCGCGGTGTACAAAAAACTACCGGCTGGGTGGCTCTGACCGGCGGTGCGCTGATAGTAGTGCTGGGGATTTCGCTTAGCGTTGCGGGTGTCGCACAGCCTGCCAGTGGGCCGCTTCTCAATGAGCCGCCTGCTCGGCAAGGCCACCCATTAACGGGGTAGAAGTATTCTACACATCAAGCCCATCAATAAGTGCCAGCAGCTGATCCCTTAACTGCGCCTGACCATCCAGATCGTAAGGTTCGGGACTGCCATTGCCCCATACCGGTGCTGGCCACGTCGCATCGCTGTGACGTCTAAGCACAACGTGTACATGCAGTTGACTAACCACGTTGCCTAACGAGGCAATGTTGACTTTGTCACCCTTAAGCGCTGTTTTCATTGCCTCGCCTAGCAGAGTGGCTTCACGCCACAGCTGCTGCTGGTCGTCGCCAGAAAGCTCAAATACTTCGCTGATAGTGGCCTGGCGCGGTACTAAAATCACCCAGGGATAGCGCGCGTCATTCATCAGCAACGCACGGCTTAGCGGGAGGTCTGCGATGGGTAAGGTATCTGCGGCAAGGCGTTCATCTAGCTCGAAATTAATCAAAAGATAGGCTCCAGACAGCGCTTTAAATGATTGTTAGCATAGCAGCCGTGAAGTAAATTAGTGAAAGCGAGCGCGATTGCTCAAACGCTGTTACCCTGAAAAAACTCCCAAGTGGCAAATTAAGTTGCCAGTGGAGTTTCCCGATGTTGAACGACTCGTTAAGGAGAACGGAAATGAAAAAAATATTGGCCATGAGCTTTATGCTGCTGATGACAGCGGGTGTTCTAACTGGTTGCAATACCATCGCTGGCGCTGGTCAGGATGTGCAAGAAGGCGGTAAAGCTGTCCAGGATGCTGCGAGTTAACTTTTCATTAGAAAGATAGTGGTATCCCACGGGTCAGGCTAACGCCTGGCCCGTGGGGTTTTATAGCCTATACCCATAACCTACTTTTTGGAGATTCAAGGATGAAACCCTGTATTACGCTGGTTAAATTTGCCGCTGTTAGCGCTTGCGCGCTGCTGCTAACGGCTTGCGTTAGTTCCCAAATGCCGATTTCTCCTGCCAACGACGACGTAGACGCAGCGCCACCGCCGCCTACGGTAACGCCGAACGGTTCCAGTAATGAGCAGGCTGCCAAGTGTGATCTGGACGCTATTCAATCCGCTATTGGGGAGCCCTTCGAAGAGGCTAACGTTTCGCAGTTACAAAGTGATAGCGGCGCTCGACAGGTGCGCGTGCTGCGCCCTGGTGATATGGCTACCATGGATCACCGCCCGGATCGCTTGAATATTCATCTTGATGATCAAGATGTTATAGAAGCGCTGCGCTGCGGCTAAGGTATTTCATCCTAAAATCAGCACGACGCAGGCGGCGGTCAGCATGCCCATGGTGATATTGAACGCACGCCACGCGACATCTGTTTTGATCCACTGCCCGATCGCACTACCAAAGGCGGCCCATAGCGCAATACAGGGCAGCGCCACCATCTCCGCAAAGCCTGCAAGTAGCAATGCATTAAATACCGGTTGGCCACTTTCAGGTAGAAACCCCGCCATCAGCGCTAGTCCCATTACCCACGCTTTAGGATTGGCGAACTGAAACGCCGCTGCCTGCCAAAACGTAAAGGGTACGCTATGAGCCTGTGCCTTAAGATTAGGCGGCGGGGCGCTGGCAATTTTCCAAGCCAAATAGAGCAAATACGCGCTGCCTATCCAGCGCAGTGCCGTTTGAATCGCCGGGTAGCTTTCAAACAGCACGCCCAAGCCCAACGCTATGCCCGCAAACAGCAAAAAGCAGCCACCTAAAATCCCCCACATATGCGGCAGCGTGCGCCTAAAGCCGAAGTTGGCGCCAGAGGCGGTCAACATAACGTTGTTTGGCCCTGGGGTAAGCGTCATCGACATCATATAGAGCGCGGCAGGACCGAGAATTAACCATTCGCTGTTCATCTGATTGTATCCATACAATATGGGGTGGGGGATTGTTTTAGTGTGGCTTTTACCAGCATAATGGGGATTAAATTGACGTCAAAGGCTTTATTGTCACCATGACAATTTGGGTGCCTTCGCTTAAGGAGTTTTCTGGTTCACGCTACCGGGCTATTGCCAGCGCCATTGAAGCCGCTATTCAGGCGGGAACACTGCTGCCTGGGCAGCGATTGCCGCCCCAGCGCCGCTTGGCGGACGCGCTAGGTGTGACTATCGGCACGGTAACCAGGGGGTACGCTGAGGCTGAACGCAATGGCTGGGTATCGGCAAGGGTGGGTAGCGGCACCTATGTGAAGAGCCAAACCCAAAACAATGCTTTTAGCCTGACGTTTCCCGCTGACGAAACGGCCGGTGTGATCGATTTAAGTCTTAGCCTGCCACCGCCTCATCCGTTACGGCAGACGCTGTTGAGCGAAGCGCTGCTCGCTTTAAGTCAATCAGGGGCAGCATTAGAGCGCGGTGTTACCTACCAACAGGCACAGGGGCGTCATGAGCATCGTGAAGTACTCGCTAGCTGGTTAAATACTTTGGGTATGCCGCTGATGGCCGATGAACTGCTCATTACCCAGGGTGGGCAGCATGGCCTTAGTTTGGCGCTCAGCACCTTGCTAAGGCCGGGCGAGCTGCTGGCCGCCGATGCCTTGACCTATCCCGGTGCCATCAGCGCAGCGCAGCAGGGGCATCTAAAGTTGGTAGGCATTGGTCAAGACAGTGAAGGGATGCGCATGGATCTGCTTGAGGCGCAGTGTGCCCGGCAGCCACCTAGAGCGATATATCTAACGCCGGAACAGAATAACCCCACCGGCGCGTGTTTAAGCGAATCGCGCCGCGAACGACTGGTAACGCTGGCACGGCGCTACGATATCTGGCTGATTGAAGACGGCGTGCAGTATCTTCCCGCTGAGCAGCGCGGTACCCCCCTTTACCTGCTTGCGCCAGAGCGCACGCTGTTTGTATTTAGCACCGCTAAAGTGCTGGCGGGTGGTCTGCGAATTGGCGTACTGCGTGCGCCTAAAGGTTTGCACGAGCGGTTAGCGGCAAGCCTTCGCGCCCAGAGTTGGATGGTGCCACCGCTAATGGTCGATGTGGTTTGCCATTGGATTAATCAGGCCGCGGCGGAAAAACTACTTAACTGGCAAACCCAAGAGCTCGCGGAGCGTCAGCAGTTGGCCGCCGAATGGCTAAAAGATTTTTCCTTGAGCGGGCGCTCACACAGCAGCAATGTATGGCTTGCGCTGCCAGAGGGGAGCCGGGCCGTAGAGCTGTGCGAGCGGCTACTGCAGCGGGGTGTTAAGGTCAGCAGCGCAGAGCCCTTTTGTGTGGGGAGCACGCCAGCGCCGCAAGCGATTCGGCTATGTATTGGGGCCGCGGCGGATCGCCGTGAACTGATTAAGGCATTGAATATCATCGCCGCCTGTTTAACCGAGCGCCCATTAGCCCCTGTCACGTTGTGAATTACTCGTAGCGGTCTTTCCAGCCCTGGTGGCGCACCTGATCTTTGAGCATTTCGAGCACGTCGTACAGCACCTGTTCGGTGACCCGGTTGCTGCCTTCGTCAACCGTCAGCCAGGTGTCAAAGCCGCTGTCGGCAGTGCGCTCCACTAACTGCCTAAACTCATCCGAATGAATGCCTAGCAGCAGCTCATCGACGAGCCGCTGGGCAACACCGCTGAGCGATGCTTCCATCGCGCTGGTGGCCTGCACCCCCATGGGTAAACGATTCAGGCGCTGAATCTCGGGGCTTTCACGTAGCGTACGGCTAACTAAATCGCTGATTGCCGTCATAATGGATTGGCGGTTGTGCTGGTAGGCTTTGCCGATAGTGCTCTCTAACCGCTGAGCGATCTCATGAATCAGTTGGGCCTTACGCGGCATGATCACACGTTCGATCACGCGCTCGGTCAGCGAATCGCTGGCGCGTATCTGCTGCTGTACGTTGCCCAACAGGCGTAGGGCGATACGGTCGGAAAGCTCCTCAAGCAGAATGTCGTAATACTTGGCCACAAATTGATAGATGTACCAGTGGGTAACATCAATAAGGCCGAGGCGATGCAGTCGGTTGATCAACGAGATGACACGTAGAATACGCAGCAAGCGGAAGCCTGCTAGGGGAATACAACCCAGCACGTCGTACCAGTGCACGAAGGGATAAAAGAACCAGCGGTGGTAGCGCCGCTCGGCAATGGCGATTGACCAGCCCAGCAGTACATCGGCGATAAAAAAGCTGACAAATACCAAATCGATGGTGATGAAGCGGCTATGAATCACGTCATCGTAGAAAGTGTGAAAACCGGGAGCGAGGTTGGCGATGCCCTGGTTAATAGGGCCGAGTAGAAACAGTGAATCAAACAGCAGTAGCGAGAGATTAATCACCACCAGCGTCAAAATGAAAAAATCCCAACCAATATGGGCGTATTCAACCGCTTTAGGCAGGTGCGGATAGCGATCCCTGGCGGGCATACGAACTCCTTATCGTTGGGTCTTTAGTGGGCCTGGGACTGATGATGCTGCTGGGTCAGCAGTTCCTCTCTTTCCGCCTGTTTGCGTAGCTTCTTGCGTAGCGCAGCCTTTTCAAAACGCAGTTTCTGGAGCGACGTGGCCAAATTGAGCGGCGGTACGCTGGCAGGTTTACCATCAGCGTCCACCGCGACCATGGTGAGGTAGCAACTGTTGGTATGCCGGATCAGCTTATTACGAATATCTTCGGCCACGACCTTGATGCCCACTTCCATCGACGAGCGACCAACATGATTGACGCTGGCTAGAAAGGTGACCAGCTCGCCGACATGAATCGGCTGCTTAAACAGCACCTGATCTACCGACAGCGTCACCACATAGTGGCCCGAATAGCGGCTGGCGCAAGCAAAAGCGACTTCATCGAGCTTTTTAAGAATCGCGCCACCATGCACTTTGCCGCTGAAGTTCGCCATATCGGGCGTCATCAATACGGTCATGGAGAGCTCATGCTGCCCAGGCAGGGCAGCGTTAGCGCTGATTTCGGCGTCTGTCATACGTTGCTCCTGCTGTTACTTAAGCCCAATAACGGCTGCCCGCTACCCATAGGCTGGGCAAACTGAGCGGCGGGCAGTCATTGGCGGTTTTTTAAAACCATACCAGACCGACGGAAATAATAATGCCGGTGATAAAAAGCTGAATCAGGCAGAAGCCCATAATATCTTTTGCTTTTAGGCCTGCAATGGCGAGCACCGGGAGCGCCCAGAAGGGCTGTAGCAGGTTAGTCCAGGCATCGCCCCAAGCCACCGCCATAGCAACCCGCGGAATATCAGCTCCTAAGGCCTGAGCAGCCGGTAGCATCACCGGTGCCTGAACTGCCCACTGGCCGCCGCCGGAAGGGACGAATAGATTGACAATACCCGCACTGATAAACGACCAGAATGGCAGCGTATTGGCGGTTGCAAAGGAAACCAGCCACTCGGACATGCTCTCGGCTAGCCCGGACTGCACCATGATAGCCATGATGCCAGCGTAAAACGGGAACTGGATGACAATCCCCGCGCCGCCTTTAATCGCTTCGTGCAGGCTGTTGAGCAGATTACGCGGCGTGCGGTGCAGCACAATGGCTAGGAACAGAAACATAAAGTTAACGACGTTAAGGTTTAAGCCGCCACCCCGTAGCAGGAAGTGATCAAGCAAGAACAGTAGCCCCGGCACGCCGACCAGCAGAGCGAGTGTAAAGCTATTCTCCAGGCGCTCCGCAGGGCGTGTAATGCGGCCAACCGGCTCGGGTTCATCATTCAGTACGCTGGGGTCGACGTAGACGCTATCTTTCTCGTCCGGCAGCATCATGCGGTTTACCAGCGGGATGGCGATAAACAGGCAGACCACAATAGCGAGGTTGAAGAAGGCGAAAATCGTAGAGCCGGTGCCAATCACCCCAATTTGGTCGGCGGAAAAATGCCCCTCGGTCGCGATGGTTAGCGGGATCGAGCCTGCCAAACCGCCGTGCCACACCACAAAGCCGGAGTAGGCACTGGCGACGAGCAGCCGGTAGTCAACGCGGATCAGCCGAGCCAGCTCTTTGGCAAATAGCGCGCCGACCACAAGCCCAAACCCCCAGTTAATCCAGCTGGCTACCAATGAGACCAGCGTCACTAGAATGATCGCTCCGCCGGGTGACTTAGCGGTGCTGGCTATTTTCTGCAAAATGCGTTTTACCGGCGGTGAGCTTGCCAGCATAAAGCCGGTAACCAGCACCAGCAGCATCTGCATAGAGAACGTCAGCAACCCCCAGAAGCCATCGCCCCAGAAGCGCAATACTGCCAGCGGGGTTTGGCGCTCAATGGCGATCGCGGCGACCGCGGCAATTAACGTCAGCAATAGGACGAAAATATACGGGTCGGGGAGATAGCGCTCCACCAGCTTTACCGCCGGTTTTGAGATCATTTTAAGCATGGGATGCTCTCTTTATTCATTATTAGGAAGTGGCTAAGCAAGGTCTTGGAAATGTAACGGCATAGCTAATATACGGGTGAGTACGGAAATTTTCACGTTGAAGCTGCCCGCTTAATCTTACGTTAGCGTAGTTGAGGTTAAATGCGCCTGTTTTAACGCTAATGGTTTAACCGGTAGGGGCGGTGGTAGTGAAAATAGTAGTAGACGATCAGCACCGCCGAGCGCACCAGCGTGAACAGCATAAACGCCAGCCAGAGCCCATGATTGCCCAGTCCCTGGGTTAGCCACCAAACGGGCAGATAGGCGGCTAGGCCAATAAAGATACTGTTACGCATTTCACGCACCGCAGTGGTGCCAATAAACACCCCATCAAGCAGGTAGCTCCATACCGCAATCAGCGGCATGACGACCATCCAGGGCAAGTACTGCGCCGCGGTGGCACGCACCTCTTCAAGGCCCGTGAGCAGTGCAATGAGCGCATTGCCGCCCAGCGCGAACAGCAGGGCAGCCGCGCCAGCCGTCCAGAATGAAAAGCGCGCGGCGGCGCGCACGGTCGCGGCAAACTCATGCCAATCCCCTCGGCCAAAGGCGCGCCCAATCAGTGATTCGGCAGCGTGGGCAAAGCCATCCAGGGCGTAACTGGTGAGCATGATAAATTGCAATAGTACGGCGTTGGCAGCAAGTACCGTATCGCCCTGGCGCGCGCCCTGGGCAGTAAAGAACGCCATGGCAAACAGCAGGCCGAGGGTGCGCACAAACAGGTTGGCGCTAACGTTAAACAGGGCTGTGTAAGCTGCGAGCGCGAGCAGGCGCTCGCGCAAAAAATGGCCCTCCAGCCGGGTTAGCTGGCGTAGCACCAGGTAGCTACCAAACGCTAGGGCACTGTAGTCGGCGATTACGCTCGCCCAGGCCACGCCGTTACTGGTCATTCCCAGGCCTACTACAAACCATAAATCCAGCACGATATTAACGCTGTTGGTTAGCAGCAAAATCATCAGCGTAACGCGGGAGTTCTGTTGGCCCAAAAACCAGCCCAGAATGGCGTAGTTGGCGAGTACTGCTGGCGCTGACCAGAGGCGGATATGGGCGTACTCGCGGGCTAGATCGGTCGCTACTTCACTACCATCTAACAGCCATAAACCCAGTGTAATCAGCGGCGAGGCAAACACAATCAGCAGGCTACCAATCACCAGCGCCATGATCAGCGATTGCCCCAGCAGGTTGCGCACATCTGTGTCGCTCTCGCGCCCCATGGCTTGGGCGACTAGCCCCGTAGTGCCCATGCGCAAAAAGCCAAAGCCCCAGTAGAGAAAGCTAAACAGCGTGGCACCGAGAGTAACGCCGGCTAAGTAACGGGAGTCGGGTAAATGACCGACCACAGCGGTATCCACCAACCCGAGCAGCGGGACGGTGATATTGGAGAGAATGATTGGCCAGGCAAGGGCCCAAATCCGCATTCGACTTAGGCGGCGGTGATGATGCGGTACTTCTTCATCAGCTCTTCTTGGCTTTCGTGGCGCTCAGGGTCAAGCGGAATGCAGTCCACCGGGCAGACCTGTTGGCACTGGGGCTCGTCATAGTGACCCACGCACTCGGTGCATAGATTAGGATCGATGACGTAGATCTCCTCACCGGGAGAAATAGCATCATTGGGGCATTCGGGCTCGCAGACGTCGCAGTTAATGCATTCGTCGGTAATCATCAGGGCCATGGGCATACCTCGCGGATGGCATTCACACCCAGGCTGTCTAATACCTGAGTGTTTTACTCAACAATGGCGTTGGCTAGCTAGTGTAGTGCTTACGTAGCGCTTCGGCGACCTGAGGATGCACTAGGGGGGAAATATCGCCACCTAGCTTGGCAATTTCGCGCACGATGGTCGAAGAAATATACGAGTTTTCCACCGCCGGGGTTAAAAATACGCTTTCAAGCTCCGGGTTCTGCGCGCGGTTCATATTGGCCAACTGGAGCTCGTACTCAAAATCGGAGACCGCGCGCAGGCCGCGCAGAATAATCGTCGCGCCCTGTTCGTGCATCATGGTGGTGAGCAGGGTCGAGAAGCCGATCACCTCAACGTTAGGCAGCGACGCACAGACCGCTTTAGCTAGATCCATGCGTGTTTCCAGGTCGAGGTTGGGGCTTTTGCCAGGGCTTGCCGCCACCGCGATGACCACCTTGTCGAACATGCGAGCACCGCGCTCGATCAAGTCGAAGTGGCCGTTGGTGATGGGGTCGAAGGTGCCGGGGTAGACGGCGATATTCAGTTTACGCGTGGTCATTCCTCGCTCTCCTCGTCCAGGCAGCCAAACGGGTTATCGCTGGTTAATGAGACGGCGTGATCGTAACCGGGGATATGAATCCGGTCAGCGTGAATATCCAGCTCTGGGCCTTCCAGCACCGCTTCACCAAACTGGTAGCGTGGGGCGTACTGACCGTGGTCTGCCTGGGCAAGGTAGGCCGCTGCCGCTTCCCGGGTGGTTTCGCGACGGGTTTTCCAGGCATTCACTGCCGCCGCGCCGTGGCGCTGCGTCAGCAGGCGTTCGGTCACCGCAGGTGAAAGCACCACGCCAGTGGCATTGTTGCCGCCGAAGCCCTTGGCGTTGATAAAAGCAGCGTCCGCACGAAACGTTTGTGCCGTTTGCGAAAAGCGCAGCCGCTCGGCATAGACATCGTCAGCCACCGCATCCAGCGTGGGAATGCCCGGCAGCAAGTCGTGGGCAAAACTGCCCAAGGCACTCGCCAACTGATCACCCGCTGCGGAGCCTTGGGAGTGGCCGATAAAAGCTTTAATCGCAACTACCGGCCACTCGCTAATACCGTTGGCGCGGGCAATTTCGTCGAACACGTGGGATTCGGTAATGCGGTTCTTGGGCGTGCTGGTGCCGTGAGCGTGCAAAAAGCTGCGCTCTTTAAGGGCTTTTTCGCCCAGCATATCGCGCACCAACGCAGTCGCTTTGCCGAGGGTGATGTAGTTGCCGATGCCCGGCGCTGAAATCGAGCGCTTATAACCGTCGGCATTCACGAACACATCAGGCACCGCGCCGAGGATATCCGCGCCGACTTCCAGTGCCAGGGCGTCGTCCATCAACAGCACGAACTGGCTGGCTTCTGCCATGGTAAAGCCGCAGTTGCGGGCAAAGGGACGGCAGGCGCGCTGATAATCGCTGTCAGTAAGCAGCTCCAGCGCATCCAGGGCTTTCAGGCCGGCGTCGTCAGCCAGCGCCCCCATGGCCCGGAAGCCCTCAATGATTTCCGGAGTAATCGGCGCGTCGGCGGTACCCACCATCACCACACGACGGCGCCCGGCGCGAATGTCATCAATGCCCAGGCGCAGGTTATAGAGAAAGCTGGCGCAGGCGCCTAACGCTGCGCCGGTGCCACCTACGCTGCCCAACACATAGGCATTCAAAAAGTCGGCGGGCATCTGACCATAGCCCAGGGGCATCTGCTTGGAGGTGGCGCGCTGGCCGCTCACCAGGCTTTTCAGTAAGCCGCCCCAACCCTGATCGTCTAGCTGGCCGATGGAGTTACCGGCGTACACGGCAATATGATCTGGATTCAACTGCTGGCGTAGTGTCTCCCAGGAGAGACCGCTGGCGCCCAGGCAGTCGCTGGCGCCAAACACCGCCAGCGATAGCCCGCGGGGGTGATGCACGCTGCGGTAGAGGTTCGCGGGGTCAAAGCCGCTGGGTAGCTGAGCTGCCGCGCGTACTTTGGGCAGTTGCGCGTCGGGTAGCAAAACCTCCAGCACCCCTGCGGGCACCGTTACTTCTACCTCGCGGGCATCAATGTCGCGCACCTGCCAATCCAGCGGTAGATTTTCAGGTAGCTGGCGGCGGCGCAGGGTAAAGCGCAGCGGCTCGGCCAACTGCATACTTGCCTGCCGGTTAGACGGCATTCCAGGGTCGAGAAAGCGCGGGTCTTCGTTGCGCCGAATCAGGGTGTGCTTCAGCACCTGATCACGCAGCGACTGCGCCGGGTCATCTACGGGTTGGCCTTGACTGTCGCGCCACCCCTTTTCGGAGTGCTCTACTAGGCGCATAAGCGCCGCCAAGCCTTCCAGTGTCTGGCGTTGCTGGTCAGCAGGAAGAGCATCAAGCACAGTGCGGCGGAAGGCCTGATGGCCAGAGGTTCTGCCAGCGGGATTGATGCCGCCCATGCCGACAATCACCGGTAAGTGTGACAAGCCGGGTTCCTCGTGGTGCGGTGGTGGTAATAACAATTATTGGCATGGCTACTGAGCACAATTCGTCCAGTACCATGCGCTTAATAAGGTCACTAATAACTATGTCAGGCGTGATCATAGCACCGGCTGTGCAACGGCGTCATGCCGCAAGCGTTCGAGACTGATAGAATCACGCTTTTCAGCCGGGTAATGGCATGCAGCATAATTCTCGACCAGTGATTTCTAACCAGCCAGGCCCGCATCAGGATTTGGCACGCCGGGTGAGCCGGGCGCTAGCGCATCCACTGCGTAAACCGATCGCCGAGCATACGCAGTATAACTTTGCCCTGGCGGCGGAGTGGCTCGCGGGTCGTCAAACGCCTTTGGTACTTGATTCAGGCTGTGGCGTGGGGATATCGACACGTCAACTGGCAGCGCAGTTCCCCGCCCATGCGGTGATTGGCGTTGATCGCAGCGAGGATCGCCTGGGGCGCGACCACGGCAAGCTGCCAGAAAATGCGCTGCTGGTGAGAGCCGACCTTGTCGATTTTTGGCGTTTGGCCTACCAAGCAGGCTGGGCGCCCGAGCACCACTTTCTGCTTTATCCAAATCCTTACCCCAAGGCGGCGCACTTAAAAATGCGCTGGCATGGCCATGCGGTTTTACCCACACTACTGGCCCTTGGAGGGCACCTTGAACTGCGTTCAAACTGGTCACTCTACGTTGAAGAGTTTGCCTTGGCGGTGGCCCAGGTAACCGGTAAGCAGGCAGCGGTAACTGAAATTGCGCCTAAAGATGACTTTTTAACTCCCTTCGAGGCTAAGTATGCTCGAAGTGGTCAGGCTCTGTGGCGTTTATGCGTTGAGTTGGAGCGAATATGACGTTTGTCTATTTGGTGCTGGCGATAGTGGCCGAAGTGATCGCCACGAGTGCCTTAAAGGCCTCCATGGGGTTTACGCGCCCATTGCCCAGCGTGGTGGTGGTAGTGGGCTACGGGCTAGCTTTTTATTTGCTTAGCCTAGTGCTGCGCACGCTGCCGGTGGGGGTCGCCTATGCGATTTGGGCGGGCTTGGGCATTGTGCTGGTCACCTTAGTCGGCATAGTGGTATTCGGTGAAAAGCCCGATTTACCGGCAGTGGTCGGAATTAGCTTGATCGTGGCGGGCGTCGTCATGCTGCAAGTGTTTTCTAAAATGAATGTGCATTGAGGTATCGTAATGGGGTGTTTTTTTGCAAGTAAGCGTCTGCAGCGCTGGTCGCTGATGGCCGGGGTTGCCACGCTGGCGCTGTGCGCCAGTGCCAGCGCGCTCGCCGATTTCAACCGCCTGGGCCAACTGCAGAATAAAGGCTTTGCGATTAGTGCCGAGGCGCGTCTTTTGGATGCCGGCGCCAATGCGCTGTTAGGCAGCATCACCCCGGATCGCCAGCTGTCACCCGCTTCGGTCACTAAAGCCTATCTTGCGGCGGCGGCGCTGAACCGGTTTGGCCCCCAACACCGCTTTACCAGCCAACTCGTCAGCGCGGGTAGCATCGAAGGTGGCGTGCTGCGTGGCGATTTAGTGTTTGAAGGTGGCGGAGACCCGGGCCTAACCACTGAAAACCTATGGCGCTTGGTGCAGCGTTTGTACTTATCCGGGGTGCGTGAGGTCGATGGCGCTTTGGTGGTCAGCCAGTGGCGCTTTGGTTCAGTGGACTGCATTACTACCGACCGCTGCAATGCCCTGACCCGCGTTACCAATGCGTATAGTGCGCCGCTCTCCTCGGCTGGCGTTAACTTCGGTAGCTGGTGCGTGAATGTCGCACCAGCCATTACCGCAGGCGAGCCTGCCCAAGTGGGGCTATGCGATAGCCAGACGTCTTTGATCACCATTGATAACCAGGTGGTCACCCGCCCAGCCAATAGCGGTACTGAGATTAGCGCTGAGCGAATTACCGATGAGCGTGGCGACGTGATGCGTTTGACGGGGCAGATCTCCACCAACGCTACTGCCCGAGATGTCTACCGCGGCGCGGGCGATGCCGCCGAAACCACCGCGCAAGTGTTAACGGGCATGTTGAATCAGGCGGGTATTCAAGTGCGCGAACCATGGCGCATCAGCTCGTCTCAGCCGCCCAGCAGTGCCCAGCGTCTGGCAGCGGTGGACAGTCAACCACTGCAAGAGCTATTGCTGCGCATCATGAACTACTCCAATAACTACATGGCCGACGTGCTGGCGCTGGATCTCGTCGAGATACCTCAGGCGCAGCTCCGCCAAGCAGGGCAAGCCATTGAAAATTATGCCCAGAGCCTGCCAGGGCACGGCCCGTTAACGCTGTATAGTGGTAGCGGGCTAACCACTGAAAACCGCACATCGGCTCAAGGCGTTAACGTGATGCTGGAGGACATGTTTCGTCAAAGCAGCCTGTTTCCCAGCTTTGTAGCGGCCTTTCAGTCGCCGGCTAACGGGGTAATGCGCTTTATTCGGCGGGGGCCCTCCACGTTTCAAAACAATGTCATGATCAAAACCGGCACGCTGAACCAACCCTTTGCCGTGCGCGCTGCGGCGGGCTATTTTCGCACTGCGCAAGGGCGCTGGGGAGTGTTTAGTGTCATGGTCAATGGTAACAGCAGCACGCCTTACTTAAGCTGGTCTGAGGTGCTGGATCCGTTGTCACTGGATCTAGAAGCCATGATATTAGCGAACTGAACAAACTCCACGCTCACAAGGTGAGGCGACCTGCATGAAACCTGGGCATACCGGTTTAACACATTTGGTTCACTCCACGCGCTATTCGTGGAAAGGCTTGAAAGCGGCGTTTAGAAACGAAGCGGCTTTTCGCCAGGAGGTGGGCATTACTGCGGTGTTGCTGCCGCTTGCTTGGTGGATTGGCGAAGGCCCTATCAGTTGGCTGCTGTTGGTGAGTAGCCTGTTTTTTGTGCTGATAGTGGAGCTGCTGAATAGTGCGATTGAAAACGTAGTTGACCGGATCGGCACCGAGCACCACGAGCTTTCCGGCCGGGCCAAGGATATTGGCTCGGCAGCAGTGATGCTGTCGCTGATGATGGCCGGCCTTACCTGGGGGCTATTGGGCTGGGAAAAATTCTTTGGCTAAGCTGATTTAAAATCACTCATTTTTAGCACGCTGTCAGCGAGGTCGTTATGCAAACATTTAAAGGACTTAGGAACGACGATTTTTTACCGTTGTCGACGCTGCCAGCGTCGTTACAAAAAGCCACCCAAGCTGCTTGGCAGCGGCTAAGCGATGCGCTTGTTCAAGCCGATAATGTCGCTGAGATGACCCAGCAGGAGTTGCCTTCCAGTAGCTGGCAGGGGCTTTCTGAGCCGCGCCGCGAGGCCCTGGCGAGAGTGCTGGCCATTTCGACCTTCGCGCTGGATACCCTGGTGCGCCACCCCCATTGGCTAGCTGAACTGGACATCGCCGGAGAATTGGACGCAAACCCAGGGCGCGATGAGCTAGCCAACTGGTTGAATGAGACGCTGGAAAGCGCCGAAGATGAAGAGGCGATGCAGCGGGCGATTCGCCGTTTTCGCCGCAAGCGAATGCTGGGGATTATCTGGCGTGACCTTAATCGTGCTCCCAGCTATAGCATGTGGGATACCGCCAAGGCGGTGTCTGAGCTTGCCGAAATTTGCTTGGAAGCGGCATTAACCTGGCTTGAGCAGTTTTACGCACCACGATGGGGCTTACCTGCCCCACGCAAAGATGGCACGCCCCAGCGTCTGGTGATCCTGGGCATGGGTAAGCTGGGCGCGGGGGAGCTGAATCTATCCTCCGATATCGATTTGATTTTTGCCTTTCCCGAAAAAGGCGAAACCCAAGGTGGACGCAAGCCCTTAGAGCACCAGGAGTACTTTACCAAGCTGGGGCAAAAGCTGATTGGCGCACTAGACGCCATGACCGCCGACGGCTTCGCCTTCCGTGTCGATATGCGCTTACGACCCTTGGGCGACGGCGGGCCGCTGGTGGGCAGTTTTGCCATGCTCTCCAGCTACTACCAGGATCAAGGCCGCGAGTGGGAGCGTTACGCCATGCTCAAAGCGCGCCCGGTCGCCGGGGATTTAGACGCCGGAGATGAGCTGCTGGCCGGGCTGCGCCCCTTTGTGTATCGCAAATATCTCGATTTTGGCGCTATCGAGTCGCTGCGTGAACTGAAGGCTATGATCAATCGCGAAGTGAAGCGCAAAGGCATGCAGAGCAATATCAAACTTGGCCCTGGCGGCATTCGCGAGGTTGAGTTCGTGGTACAGGCGTTCCAACTAATTCGCGGCGGCCGCGATACGGAGCTGCAGGTGACATCGCTGAAAACGGCGCTTAATCGCTTGCCTGAGCTAGGCCTGTTACCCCAAGAAGTGGTCGATGAACTGCTGCCTGACTACGCCTTTCTGCGCGATGTCGAACACGCGCTCCAAGCGTTGGAAGATCGCCAGACACAAACCCTGCCCAACGATGACGGTGATCGTGAACGGGTAGCCTTCGCCATGAATCATGAAGACTGGCCGGGGCTGGTCGCCCAGCTTGACGAAGTGCGCGAGCGGGTTCGTCAACACTTCGACGCAGTGATTGCCGACCCCGAAGAGGATGTCGACGAAGCCAACGATGATAGCCAGCTAGGCTTGGCCCAATGGCGGCTTATTTGGCGCGGCGAGTTAGAGGGGGAGGAGGCCAGTGCCCACCTTGCCGAGGCGGGTTTTAACGAGCCTGAAAAAGCCTTGAAGCGGCTGCAGAGTCTTTACCACTCCCGGCAAGTGCAAAGCATGCAGCGGATTGGCTTTGAGCGCCTGGATGCGCTGATGCCGCTACTGCTAGGTGCCGTGGCGGACAATGAGGTACCGGATACCGCGCTTGAACGGGTGCAGCCGCTGATTGAAGCCGTGCTACGGCGTACGGCTTACCTCGCCCTGCTGCGCGAAAACCCCCAGGCGCTGGAACACCTGATGCGGCTGTGCGCCGCCAGTCCTTGGATAGCTGAACAACTGTCGCGTTATCCCATTCTGCTCGACGAGCTGCTGACGCCAGAAACGTTGTATACCCCCGCCGATAAAGCGCGCCTTGCCGATGAACTGCGCCAAACGCTGAATCGTTTGCCAGAGGATGACGAAGAGGCCCAGTTGGAGGCATTGCGCGTTTTTAAACACGCTCAAACCCTGCACGTAGCGGCATCGGATATCGTCGGTACCCGGCATTTGATGAAAGTAAGCGATTACTTAACCTATATCGCCGAAGTCATTCTCGATGCCGTGTTGGCTATGGCGTGGAAGCATATTACCCGTAAGCATGGTGTTCCTGAGGGGCTGAATGCCCGCGAGGCGGCATTTCTGATTATCGGCTACGGCAAGCTGGGCGGTATTGAGCTGGGTTACAGCTCCGATTTAGATCTGGTTTTCCTTCATGACAGCGATGGGCAGGGCACTACTGACGGCCCACGGCCCATTGATACACCGGTATTTTTTACCCGCCTGGGTCAGCGCATTATTCACCTGCTCACCGCGGTAACGCCCACCGGCACGCTTTATGAAGTGGATATGCGCCTGCGGCCTTCGGGTAATTCCGGTCTATTGGTGACATCACTCAAAGCCTTTGCCGAGTATCAGCGTCAGAATGCATGGACCTGGGAGCATCAGGCATTGGTGCGCGCCCGAGTGGTGGCGGGTAGCGATGCGCTGGCCGAGAAATTCAGTCAGCTGCGGGGCGATATTCTTGGCGAGGAGCGAGATAAAGCTGCACTGCGCGAAGAGGTGGTCAAGATGCGCCAGAAAATGCGCGACCATTTGGGCAGCAAAACCACCAGCAATACTTTCAACGTCAAACACGATGCGGGCGGCATGGTGGATATCGAGTTTCTCTGCCAATACGCGGTGTTAGCGCTTGCTCACCAAACGCCTGCGTTACTTACCTATAGCGATAATATCCGCATTCTAGAGAGTCTAACGGAGAGTGGGCACTTACCAGCTGAAGAGGCGGAACGTCTTCGCGAGGCTTATCTGGCTTATCGCAGCGCTACGCACCGAGCAGCGCTTACCGGTCAGAAAGCACTCAGCGATGGCGAGGAGTTCCGCTCTCATCGCGATATAGTCACCGCGCTCTGGCAGCGCTTTCTTGAACCCTCCACCGCTGATAACAGCTAGGTAGACGGCTTTACTAACCAGGAATCAACAGTGATCACAAGGAATAGGGCAGGGCGGCCCGCATGATTGGACATATTCTGGCCACGCTATTGCCGGTATTTTTAATTGCAGGGTGTGGCGCTGCCTATGGGCGCTACCGTACGCCGGATATTCGCAGTCTCAATACGCTCAATATGGAGCTGTTCGTTCCGTTATTAGTGTTCGCCGTGCTGGCCGACCGTCAAGCCCCGTTAGCCGAGTACGCCTGGCTTGCCACGGCGGCGATGGCAGTGGTGCTGGGGTCTGGGATTGTGCTGTGGCCGCTGGCTAAGTGGCTAAAGCTTGATAGCAAAATCTTCCTGCCGCCGATGATGTTCAACAACGCGGGCAATATGGGGGTGCCGCTACTGGTGTTGGCATTTGGTGCTGAGGCTCTTCCAGCTGCGGTGGTGGTGTTTATCGTTGAAATGCTGCTGCACTTTTCGGTGGGGCTCTACATGCTTAACCCGCGCACTTCGCTATGGCGAATGCTGCGCATGCCGATTGTGCTCGCGAGTCTGGCGGGGCTTACTGTGAATATCAGTGGCCTACCGCTGCCAGGCTGGCTGCTAGAGGCAATGCACATGCTGGGCGGAGTATCTATTCCGCTGATGCTATTTGCGCTAGGGGTGCGGCTCTTGGAGATCGATTTTAGCGATTGGCGTACGGGGATACTGGGGGCGGTGCTTTGCCCGCTTTCCGGGTTGGTGATTGCCTTGCCGTTGATGTGGCTGCTGCCGCTTAACGAATTGCAGGCGGCGGTGCTGCTGGTATTTGCGGCACTACCACCTGCAGTGTTGAACTACCTGGTCGCGGAGCAGTATAAGTTGGCGCCACAAAAAGTGGCTTCGCTGGTGCTGATTGGTAACCTGGGGAGTTTGGTAGTTATGCCGCTGACCTTGGCCGCGGCATTTACCTGGGTTTACGCACCACTTTAATAAAGTACCTAGCACTGGGTGGCACGAAAAAGTGACTAACTGGTTACTTAACGATCATCTTTAACTTCGTAGCTGCCTTCCAAGACATCCTGATGACCAGGACGGTTTTGCGCAGACGAATGCGTGGAAGCATGCCCTTGAGAATGTCCTTGAGAATAGCCACCACCGATATCCTGAGCCTGCTGAGCGCGCATCTGCTCCATGCGCTTTTTCATTTTATGACGCATAAACGGCATCATTGCCCAGCCAATGAGCAAGAAAAACAGGCCGAGTACCACGCCTACAATCATTAACGCGCCAAACGCCAGCCATGTAAACAGTAGCTTAAGGCTACCCGCCAAGCCGGTGGGCTGGGTTTGCGCAGCACGGGCGCGCCATTGGTTTGCCGCTTGCCATGCAGCGTTGCGTTGGTCGCGATTCATCTGTGGCATGAGAGCCTCCATGGGTTGTTCGCACCCATTGGAACACAGGTGCTCTAGCAAGTTCACTGCTTGGCTATAACAGGCAGTAGTGTCGCCATTCTTTAGGTGTCAGGTTCTACGTAGGGTTTATACCTCCAATTCTTACGTACAGTGCGAGTAGGTTTTTCAACTGTTACCATTAAGCTGTACAGGACAAGTTTAGTTGTACAAGCATGCGCTTAATATGTCGTGCTTATCTAAACAGAGCTCATCTAACAGGACGGTTATATGGCTAATCATGGAGGCAAGTCGGTATTCATCTCATCGGTGGTGATTATTTTTGGCTTGGTAGTTGTTGGAGCGTCATTTCCTGAAGGATTTGCCAACGCTGCGGAGGGGGCGCTGTCCACCATTACCGGGCTATTCGGGTGGTTTTATCTATTTTCGGTTTTTGGGTTTGTGATTTTTTTGTTTGGCCTGGCGCTTAGCAGGTACGGTAAGGTGCGCTTAGGCCCCCAGGACAGTCGGCCTAACTATACGTTTTTTTCATGGATAAGCATGCTGCTGGCGGCAGGCTTTGGTGTGGGGCTTGTCTTCTATGGCATGGCAGAACCCATGTTTCACTTCATCGAGCCGCCTTATGGCGACAGAACCGCTGAAACCGAAGCGGCAGCTCGCTACGCTATTCAATACAGCTACTTTAACTGGGGGATACACCAGTGGGCGGCTTTCTCGATTGTCGGCTTGATCATCGCCTATTTTCAGTTCCGCAAGGGACAGGCAGGGCTGGTATCGTCCGTATTGTCGTCAATAACGGCTAAGAATCCTAAAATTCGCCCCTATGCTTCCTGGCTGGATGTGTTTGCCGTGGTCGCCACCGTAATGGGTGTGGCTACTTCGTTGGGGTTGGGTGTGCTGCAGATGAACGGCGGTTTAAACGCCGTGTTTGGCCTCCCGGAAAACGGTTTTTGGCAGTTTGTGATTCTTTTCGTGATGTTTTGCGCCTATATGGCATCCACCTGGTCAGGCTTGGATAAAGGTATTAAACGCCTCTCTAACCTGAATATGATTTTATGTATCGGTTTGATGCTGTATGTGCTGTTTACTGGCCCAACCGTGGCGATATTAGAGACCATCACGGTGGGGATTGGTGACTATCTCCAGAACTTTATCGGCATGAGCCTGCGCATTTCCCCCTACAGCGATAATGAGTGGGCGAGCAGTTGGACGATTTTTTACTGGGCCTGGGTGATTGCCTGGTCGCCCTTTGTCGGTACCTTTATTGCCCGGGTGTCCCGTGGCCGTACCATCAAAGAGTATGTGTTTGGGGTGCTGTTTGTACCGCCGTTACTCGCCTGCTTGTGGATTGGCGTATTCGGTGGCGCGGCGCTTCACATGGAGTTAAACGGCACCGATATCGGCCTAGCTGCCGCGACTCAGGATAATATAACCGTCGCGCTGTTTGAGATGTTTGAGCTGATGCCCTTCACCGGCCTGCTGTCGGTTGTCGCGATGCTGCTGATCTTTATTTTCCTGGTCACTTCCGCTGACTCGGCCTCGTATATCGTGGCGCAAATGACCGATAATGGTTCGATCAATCCGCCGCTTTACAAACGCATCATCTGGGGTGTGCTGATCGCCGCTATCTGTCTCACGCTGATCGCCTCGGGTGGTTTGACGGGGCTGCAGTCGGCTTCGGTGCTTTCGGCGCTGCCGTTCACCTTTATCCTGTATATGATGGTGTTTGTATTAGTCCAGGAACTGCGCGCAGACCGCAAGGCGATGTTAACGCAGCTTTATCGCCGCCATGGCGAAACGCCGGTGGGTGCGGACGCTTTTGAAGCCGAGCTGTTAGGTGAAGAAGAGCGCTTACGTCGTGCACCGAGTGTGGTCAACCGGCGCATTAATAGTTAGCATCACTCATCAGTACTAATAAAAAGCGACCAAGCCTTCGATTGCGGGGCAAGGTAGATGGGGAGCAGCGACACATGAAGCGAAAATGCTGATGGCGCGGCAAGGGCGCCATGGAGCGACACGAAGGCAAGCTAAAGGAGTCTCCTTCGATCGCTGGCTAGATAAGGTAGTCACAGTGGCGGTGCTAACGGCGATGATTATTGGCCTGGCTGCTGTGGCCGCTCACTGGCTGCTTTGAAGTACCTGCTATCCGCAATATGTGTGCTTAACGCCTGGCTTTATGCCGGGCGTTTGCGTGTTTCAACCCGGTTTCGGCCCAGCCGTTTGGCGTGATAAAGGTGCTGGTCGGCACGCTCAATCAGCGCTTCAGCGCTGATTAAAAAGCCGGGCGACATGCTGGCAACACCCATGCTAACGGTGAGCTCTGAATGGGTGCTTGAAAAAGCATGGGGAATAGCCAGCGAGAGCACCGCTTCGCGCAGACAGTTGGCAACGCCCACTGCATCGTCATGATCCTGGCCTGGCAGTACACAGACAAACTCTTCGCCGCCGTAGCGGGCGAGTAAGTCGCTGGCGGGGTCAATGCATTGATTGAGCGCTTTAGCCACGGCGCGCAGCGTATCGTCGCCCATGGCATGACCATAGTGATCGTTAAACTCTTTGAAGTTATCGATATCGATAAAAATCACCGATAGCGGCTGCTGGGTTTGCTGTGCCAAATGCCAGTGACGTTGATAAAATTCATCAAAGTGGCGGCGATTAGCCACGCCCGTTAAGCCATCTATATTGGAAAGGTGATGGAGCTGGTCGCGCTGCTCTAAACCTTGCTGGAAAGCTTTTAACAGGTGATCCAAACTATCCACCAGATGCCCCAGCTCATCATGCTGGTGGCCACGCAACGCTGGCTTAGGCCACTGGCCTGGCTGATTAGGATCCGTTTGGGTAATAGCAGCATGTACTTTGAGCAGCGGACGAGTAATAAACAGATGGAAAAAAGCGATCACCAGTATGCTTAAAATAAACGCTTCTAAAATACTCACCCCGACCACCGTGTAAATACGCGCCAGGAACTGCTGGGTTAAATAACCCTCTGCCAGCATCAGCTCAATCTTGCCGACGACCGCTTCCGGCATATCGCTGCCCATGTAGTAGGCGAGATCGGTTTGATGGTGCAGTATGTCACCAAATAAATACTGGCTGAGCCAGGTCGAATCAGCCTGCTCGGGACTCTCATATTCAGCGAGCGAGCGGCCAAAGTCGTCACGAATAGATACCCAGGCAACCTCACTATCACTAAATAGCCCATAGGCTATTTGATGGGCGAGGTCGGGGTTAAGCTGGAAAGCGGCTTCTGCTGCTGCGCCGTTGACCACCGCTAACTGCTGTTGGATGCGTTGTTCGGTTTCCTGGCGCATGTTATTGGCGTGGCTGAGCAGTTCAATACTGCCTGCTACGCTACTAATCAGCATAGCGATCAGCAGGGTGAGTAGCGCTTGCTTAGTGGTCAAGCTGCCTTTTTTAGGCCCCGCGCCAGGGGCCGAAAGAGGAAATCGGGGACGTGGGATCATCACTGCATGTCCTTCTGCATATCACTATGCAGGGCATCCAATTGCGTTTGCAATCGCGCCAGCAGTGCTTCCGACACGCTGGGATGGCAGGCGAGATACAGCGGTGCGCGGTGAAACGTAAATAAATGCGCTAGCGCTATGTTCTGTTCTTGTGCCATAAATTCACCGGTTGCTTTGCCTGTCACAATCACATCTAACAGGCCCGCCTCTAAACGCAGGATATTGTCTCGCTCCGAGGGAGCAAGCAGCACGCTAATGCCGAGAGCGGCAACGTAATCGCCGACGGCATCTTCGCGAAAACTGCCTACTCGCCAAGCGTGTAGACCTGAAAGTGAAGCAATGCTGAGCTCGCGCTCGGCTAAACTAAACGCGGCCCACTCATTAACCACCAGCGGCCCCACCCAGTGAAACAGCGCTTCACGCTCTGGAGTGCGCGTCGTGGAGTAGACGCAGTGATGGTCGCGCAAGCGTGCTTCGGTGTAAGCGCGCGCCCAAGGCAGTAGCCGAAAACGAGCCTCAATGTCTGCCTGGCGTAGCGCATCCCGCAGCAGTAACGTTGCACTGCCGATAATTTGCCCTTGGTCGTCCGCATAGTTGAACGGTGGGTACTCTTCGGTATTGATCGTTAGCGGCAGGGCTTCCGTTGACATAGCCTCTGACGGCATCGCGTGCAGTGACAGGGAAAAACTACCGACAGTCGTTAGCAGAGCAACGCCCATGCAGAACCGCCACCGGTGAGTTATCAGATTAGTCATCGTCGACTACCTCCGGGGCCGTTCCGCTAGCACCCTGTCTAATGCCTGCTGCATTAGCGTTACCAAGCGTTGGTCAGTGGCTTGATTAATGGCAAAGTATAGCGAAGATTCACTGAGGGTGTGTATCGGGATTAAACTACTTTTAGGATAACCTTCGGATTCAGCTATCCAGCCAGCCACATCTTCACTGTAAGCCCATAAGTCAACTCGTCCACGATTCAACATATTGAGCGCGCTACGGTTATCAATGGCCGGTATCAGTAGTCGTTCTGGGTAGCCTGCTTCCAACAGCGCCTGGGCGCCAATATCTTCACGAATGACTGCCACGGTCAGGCTGCGATCAATCGCCTCTGGCAAAGAAGCAATCACCATCGGTGCGTCACGGTGGGCAAGCAGCACGACCCGGTCTTGAGCAATCGGCCCCACCCAGTGAAAGCTGGACTCTCTGGCTGGGGTGCGAGTGGTGGAAAATAGCACCGTATTAGGTTGGCTTAGTGCCAGCTCATAGCCACGAACCCAAGGGTAGTAGCGGACGTCATGACGGCTTAATGGCGTTTTTGTCGTCGCAAAAATAGCCTCCAACAAATCAATGGATACGCCGGTCAGCTGCTGCTCATCGATATAGTTGTAGGGCGGGTACTCTTCAGTAATAAAGGTTAATGTTGCCAAAGTATCGGACGCGTCAGCCTCTACGTTTGCGACGTTTGCCAGCCAGAGGCATAGCACGACCATCAACCTATTTAATCTTGGTCGATATAATCGCCGTGGAGATGGCTGGGCTAATCCCATCGCAGTCTATCCATATTACTTATCAATCAATCAAACTTAGAGCAACGCTGGTCGGCTGTCACCTCTAATCTACCAACGCAAGCCGTGGCGTCCTCCTGGCTGCACCTGCTAGGCTTACGGCTTCCCCTGTGAGAGAAAACTAATGCTGTCTGCTAACTCTGCTAAGGCGACGGATGGCTACGCATCGCGTCGTGAAATATTCGGCTGGGCGATGTTCGATTTTGCCAACCAGGCCTACACGCTACTGATTATTACCGTGGTATTTGGTGAGCTATTTACCACCGTCATTGTGGGGGATCGCGGCGATAACTTCCGGCTTGCCAACTTCCTATGGAGTCTTGCCCTGGCGGTAAGCTATCTAATGGTAGTGATCACGGCGCCGCTATGCGGCGCCGTGATGGATTACCGGGCGGAGAAAAAACGCTTTTTGCTGATTAGCTACCTAGCCACCGTAGTCACCACGGCGATGCTTTACTTCGTTGAACCGGGCTACGTCATAATCGGTTTATTATTGATTGTTCTGTCTAACTACGCTTACTCCATGGGGGAGTCATTTATCGCCTCCTTTTTACCCGAGCTTGGGCCGCCGCAATCGCTGGGCAAAATTTCCGGTTTTGGTTGGGCGTTAGGCTACATTGGTGGTTTATTTGCGGCGGGCTTCACTCTAGTGGTGCTAGGCGAGGCCAGTGCAGATAACTTTGAGCGCATCCGTTGGGTGGGGCCCTTCGCTGCCGGATTTTTTCTGATTACCGCTATTCCGACTTTTTTATGGCTAAAGGAGCGCGGTACGCCCCAGCCTCGCGGCGTCTCTTATCGGCATATTGCTCTCAATCGCGTCACAACCACTTTTCACGAATTGCGCCACTTTAAAGATCTGACCGTGTTTTTGATTTCATTGCTGTTCTCAATGGCCGGTGTCTACATCATCATCGCCTTCGCCTTCATTTATGGTGCTCAAGTGATTGGCTGGGATGAAAGCGTGCGCAATATCATGTTCATTATTGTTCAAATCACCGCGGCGGCGGGAGCACTGGGGTTCGGCTGGATACAGGATCAGCTAGGCGCCAAGCGGACGTACCAAATGACGCTGGCGCTATGGGTGCTGGCGATCATTGCCATCTGGGCAACGCCCGAGGTGACTCAGTGGGTAAACGGGCGCTTTGGACTGCAGTGGCAGGCTCAGCATGTATTCCTGGTGGTCGGCTGTCTGGCGGGGCTAAGCCTTGGTTCTAGCCAATCGGCAAGCAGGGCTCTGGTGGGGCTGTTTTCACCCTTGGCTAAATCAGCCGAGTTTTTCGGTTTCTGGGGGCTGGCTAATAAGCTCGCAGGCGTTCTGGGTATCGTCATGTTGGGGGTGTTGCAAACGCTGATTGGCTTACAAGCGTCTATTCTATTATGTGTTGCCCTGTTCGTTACCGCGATGCTGATTTGCGCCAGGGTCAACGAGCGTCGTGGCCGGGAGGCCGCGCTTGCCTGGGAGGCCAATAGTCATATCAACAACTATAAAGCTTGAAAGGGCGCCCTGACCTCAGTGAGGTGGAGTATGGCAACGCACATGGCAAGTCATAGAGCCCAGGGTGGCGGTATCGTTATGATGCTGCTTTTTTGGGTACTGTTAATGGCGGTGGGCACTTGGTGGATTCACGGTGGTCTGGAAGAGATGATGCGGCCCAATGCGAATATTGTGCATACGCTGCCTGCGGGGGAACCGGTTACTCTAAAGCGCAATCGTGCTGGGCACTTTGAGGCGCCGGGTAGTATTAATGGCAAGCCGGTGACCTTTTTGCTCGACACTGGCGCCACTTATGTAGCCATACCTGCCGACTTGGCAAGCGAGCTAGGCCTCGAACCTGGACGTAGCGCTTGGTTCAATACTGCCAATGGCCGGGTAGAAGGTACCTTAACCGAACTCGATGAGGTTTCGCTGGGCGGACTTAAAGTGCAGAATGTGCAGGGGTCAATCAGCCCCGGCATGGAGCGCGACACCGTACTCCTCGGCATGAGCTTTCTGAATTTATTTTCGATTGAAATACAGTCGGGTGAGATGGTTCTGAGCCTTCCCGAGCAGTGAGTCCAGCTTGTGAATGTGCCATTGATATGATTGTCTAAATTGACACGAGTGCCAACACGACAAGGAGTTGCTATGGGCATTGAAGTAGGTGGATTATTAGGATTAATTTGGCTCATCATTGTGATATGGGCCATTGTCAAAGTGGCTAAAAGTGGGGCAGGTAGCCTGGGTAAGCTGATATGGATACTAGTGTTGCTGTTTTTCCCGCTAGTCGGCTTAATCGCATGGTTTCTGTTTGGGCCCAAAGGGTAGCGGCTGAAAAGTACTCGTTCCGAGTAATGTATCAAAGCGTATAGCTGAAAAAGTAGTTGAGAAAAGTAGTCCAAAAAAAAGGCAGACCACCGATGGTCTGCCTTTTTGATATGCTTTAGCAATTGTTGCTGAATACATTACTCAATGGTGTCGTTTCCTTCCCCGGGCGGCGCCTTATAATGCCCCGGGATTTTTAACTTCTCCCCATTGGGCAGGTCGCGCACTTGGGCTGGAACGTAAACACGTTTTATAACACTTTTCGTTTTGCTACTTCCCATGGCAGGCTCCCCCTGTCAGATTGTCGACAGTTAGCGTTTACACATTAGTCCTCGCTTGAGGAAGAATCAAGTGTCCGGCCACACGCTTCCATCAATACGCGCAGTTGTAACGACAGAAGCGGGTGTTTTGGTGGTTTTGAGTTATCCTGAGTGCCAATCATGGGCGCCTGCGTTGATATTGGGTGAGCAGGTGAGAAAACAAACAGCCTAAGCGGAGTGCATAAAGAGGATGGTAGATCATTTGGAACAGCAATTTCAGGCGCTTGAGTCGCAAGAGTCTGTAACGCCTGACTATCCCGATCAAGATCATGTTTTGATCATCGAAGATGACCAGCGTCTGGCCGAGCTTACCCGTGATTACTTGGAAGCGAACGGCTTCCAAGTAACGCTGGAAGCAGACGGCGCAAAAGGGGTCGATCGTATTTTAACCCTGCAGCCTGATCTGGTGATTCTAGACTTAATGCTGCCAGGGGAGGACGGTCTAGCGATTTGTCGCCGCGTTAGACCTAATTTTGCCGGCCCGATTATGATGCTCACCGCGCGTACCGACGATCTCGATCAGGTCTTGGGGCTCGAAATGGGCGCTGACGACTATGTGCCTAAGCCGGTTCAGCCGCGAGTGCTGCTGGCGCGCATGCGAGCGCTACTGCGTCGCGCTGACGGGCCTGCACCGGACGGCGAAATGCGGCTGCGTTTTGAAAACCTCGAGATCGATAACGCGACTCGCGAAGCATGGCTCTCCGGTGAGCGTATTGATTTAACCAGCGCCGAGTTTGACCTGCTTTGGCTACTGGGGCGTAACGCAGGCCGAGTGCTCACCCGTGAAGAGATATTCAGCGACTTACGGGGCATTAAGTACGACGGCCAAGACCGCTCTATTGATGTACGCGTATCGCGCATTCGACCCAAAATTGGCGATGATCCTAATCAGCCTCACCGGATCAAAACCGTGCGCAGTAAAGGTTATCTCTTCGTCAAAGATAGTTGATCATTCAGAGGGACGGCATCATGCGGCGGGTGCTCAGTAACGGCTCGTTTTTACGCTTCTATTTGCTGCTGGGCATCGCGCTATTAGTGGTGTTTGTGATCGCGTTAGCGGGGCGTTCCTTTATCGAACAAGTACGCCGCGAAGACTATCGTGAGCAGCTCGCCGCGCTCCCCATGTCATTGATGACGCGGCAGCTAGCCGAGACGCCTGTAGAACGTCGAGATGCCGTGCTTGAGCATTTTTCAGAGCAGCTCGATTTGCAACTGACACTGCAGCCCGTCAATGAGGCGGATTTGGGCTATTTTGAGCGGTCTCGGCTGGAGCAAGGCAGAATACTGGTTGCCGAAGACCCTTGGCTTTTGCAGCAGCGTTTGCCTGGCGACACCTGGCTGCTGCAAGCACGCCTTGATGACTGGAGCGAGCACCAGTGGCATGGCAGCATTGAGCTGCTTGGTGAGTGGCTCGCTGCAGCGCCCGCGCAAGAGCGTGATGATCGCATTGCCCAACTGCGCCCAGGGAGTTGGCCGTTGCAGCTATTGCCTTCGTTGCCTGCGGGCCTAACGGCGGCGCAGCAGGCCCAGCTGGCCAGGGGCAACGTCATCACCCGACTCGTTTCTGATAAGCTTTCTATTACCCTGCTCTATCAGTTGCCAGACGAGTCACAATGGCTGCAAGCGGGGCCTATTTCCCGTGGCGACACCCTACCGGTAAATTTGCACTTACCCCTTTTGATGGGGCTCATGATCGTTCTCAGCCTGATTATTTATTTGATTATGCGCAGCATTGAAGCCCGCATGGCGCGGCTGGAGCTAGCCGCCACGCGGATTGCCAGTGGCCGCATGGAAACCCGGGTGAAGGTAGAGAGTGGCGACTTTTTAGGTCGCTTGGGCATGGCTTTTAATGGCATGGCCAATCAGGTGCAAAGTCTGCTGCGCGGCCAGCAGGAAATGATACGGGCGGTTTCCCACGAGCTGCGCACCCCCGTCGCGCGCATTCGCTTTGCCGTGCAGATGGTCGAGGATATGACCGACCAACCCGCTATTCGTCGTCAGCTACAGGGTATCGATGCGGACATTGCCGAACTCGATGAATTGGTCGATGAAATTCTCACCTATGCACGCCTAGGTGGGGAAACGGTTAACGGCGCTGAGCTTGAAACCGCGCTGGTAGAGTGTCGGGCCATGGCGGAACGGGTGATTGATACGCTGTCGCCGCTGCATAAGGGCTTAGCGCTGGCGCTGGCGCCTGGGCCAGAAATCGAGCTGCTGGCAGAGCCGCGCTATCTCCAGCGCGCGGTGCAGAACTTAGTCGGCAATGCCTGCCGCCATGCCAAGTCCCAGGTGGTGATTCACCTCTGGGATGAACCCAATCTGGTGCGTATAGACGTTGAAGATGACGGCCCCGGCATTCCGCCGGAAGCGCGGGCGGATATTTTCAAGCCGTTTGCCCGGCTGGACGACAGCCGCGCCCGAAGCTCTGGCGGTTACGGGTTAGGGCTTTCGATTGTGCAGAAAATTATGGCCGGGCACGGCGGCAGCGTGACCATCGATACCAGTCCCACCTTGGGCGGCGCGCGGTTTACGCTGCTGGTTCCGCGCCGCGATCCGCTGGCTTGACCCCCGTTAGCACCGCAAAGGAAGTCTCCCGCGCCGTGCGTAAAAAATCCTGCATCCATGGTGCTTCGCGGGTCTCCTCGCGAATCGCTGCATACAGCGTACTCCATACCCCATCCTCTCCTAGCTTCACCGCGCTCACATAATCGCGCTGCAAATACTCGGTCAGCGCCCAGTTGGGTAGTGCACACACGCCACGCCCGCTGGCCACCAGCTGCATCATCATAATCGTCAATTCAGCGGTACGAATTTCCCGAGGGCGCACATTCGCCGGCTGCAAAAACTGGGTAAAAATATCCAGCCGCGATTGTTCAACGGGGTAGGTGATCAACGTCTCCTCGGCCAGCGCCTGGGGCTCTATATAGCCCTGGCCTGCAAAAGGGTGCTGGCGGGCGACGGCCAGTAGCCCCTCATAGCGAAACAGCGGGGCGTAGTGAATCCCTTCAAGAGGTTGGGGGTCGGCGGTGATCACCAGATCCAGCTGCTCGCGGGCAAGCGCCGGAAGCGGGTCGAAGTGGTGACCGCTGGGAATGTCGATTTCCACTTCCGGCCAGTGATCGCGAAAATAATCCACCGTGGGCATCAGCCACTGAAAGCAGCTGTGGCACTCGATGGCCATATGCAAGCGCCCCTGCTCGGTGCCTGCCAGGCACGTTAAATCACGCTCCGCCTTGCGTACTTCAGGCAGTATCTGGTCGGCCAGGGCGAGCAGCCGCAGTCCCGCTCGGGTGAATTCCACCGGACGGGTTTTACGCACAAAAAGCGCGCTGTCCACGCGGCTCTCAAGATCCTTGAGCTGGTGGGAAAGCGCCGATTGGGTCAAATGCACGCGATCGGCAGCATCGACAAGAGAGCCGGTTTCGCGCAGAGCCAGCAGCGTGCGGAGGTGTCGTAACTCAATCATATAGTGGCTCTATCATTGTGAGTATTTTTCATCTTTAGTATTAAAAACTTTAGTTTGATTCATTAGAGTGTGGTGACCAGACTGTGTGAAATTATTCACGTTGGTAGGGTTCATCATGACAGTTTCTCATATTCTCGGCTATCCCCGCATCGGCGCTCAGCGCGAGCTTAAAAAAGCCACGGAAGCGTACTGGAAAGGCGAGTGCACGCGTAGCGAGCTTGAAAGCACCGGCCGCAAGCTGCGTTTGCGCCACTGGCAGGCGCAGCAGGATGCGGGTTTGGATTTCGTTAGCGTGGGCGATTTCGCTTTTTACGATCAAGTGCTGAATGTTTCGGTGGCGCTGGGAGCTGTGCCTTCACGTTTTAACGCCCAAGCAGAGGTCGCTGGTGGCGATATCGATCTCGACACCACCTTTCGTATGGCCCGGGGTAGAGCGCCCAGGGGGGAGCCCGCCGCAGCCTGTGAAATGACCAAATACTTCGATACCAACTACCACTATCTCGTCCCCGAACTGCACGAGGGGCAAACTTTTACCCTGGCATCCAACCGTCTGTTTGACGAAGTGGATGAGGCGCTGCGCGCGGGTTTTACCCCGAAAGTAACCCTGACGGGGCCGTTGACCTGGCTATGGCTTGGCAAAACCAAAGGCGGGGATTTTGACCGCCTGACGCTACTCGACAGCGTACTCGACGTGTATAGCGAAATATTAGCGCGGCTTGCTACCCAAGGCATTGAGTGGGTTCAGCTGGACGAACCTGCTTTGGTGCAGGATCTGCCGCTGGCATGGCAGCAGGCCTATGAGCGTGCCTATCATCGCCTTCAATCTGCGCCGCTAAAGCTATTGCTAGCCACTTACTTCGGCGGCTTGGGCGACAACCTCTCGCTGGCGACCCGCTTGCCCGTGGCGGGGTTGCACATTGATGCCGTGCGCGCACCGCAGCAAGTCGAGAGTGTAATTGACCGCCTTGGCCCCCATCAGGTGCTATCAGTAGGGTTTGTGGATGGCCGCAATATCTGGCGGGCCGATTTGGCTGCCTTGCGGGAACGTCTGCTGCCATTAAAAGTGCGTCTGGGCCAGCGGCTTTGGTTGGCGCCGAGCTGCTCGCTGCTGCATGTGCCGGTGGATTTGGCTCAGGAAACAGAGCTTGGTGATGAGCTAATCAGCTGGCTGGCCTTCGCGCGGCAGAAGCTTGACGAGGTGGTCACCCTGGCGCGCTTGATCGACAACCGCACTACGCCAGTCGACGAGCAGCGGCTGGATCAGGCCACTCGAGCGCTGGATGCCCGGCGCGAGTCAACGCGTATTCACCAGACTGTGGTCAGTGAGCGTTTGGCGGCGGTTCGCCCTGCTGATAGTCAGCGCCAGGCGCCTTACACCGTGCGTGCCGAGGCGCAACGCCGGGCGCTCAAGCTACCGCTATTTCCTACCACGACGATTGGCTCTTTTCCGCAAACCGACGTAATTCGTGCCGCCCGGCGTGCTTTTAAGGCCGGTGAGCTGGCGTTAGCCGACTACGAAGCCCGTATGCAGGCCGAGATCGTCTACGCCGTTGAGCGTCAGCATGCGCTGGATATCGATGTGCTCGTTCACGGTGAAGCCGAACGTAATGACATGGTGGAGTACTTTGGTGAGCAGCTTGAAGGCTTTGCCTTTACCCGATTTGGCTGGGTGCAGAGCTACGGTTCACGCTGCGTTAAACCGCCGGTGATCTTCGGTGACGTATCGCGGCCTGCACCGATGACGGTGCGCTGGAGCGAATACGCCCAAACCCTGACCGACAAACCCATGAAGGGCATGCTGACCGGCCCTGTGACGATTCTGCAGTGGTCATTTGTGCGCGATGACCAGCCGCGGGAAAACACCTGCCGCCAGATTGCCCTGGCGCTGCGCGATGAGGTGTTGGATCTGGAAGAGGCCGGGATCAGCATTATTCAAATCGATGAGCCAGCGCTGCGCGAAGGGTTACCGCTGCGCCAACATGAGTGGCAGTCGTACCTTGATTGGGCAGTAGAGAGCTTCCAGCTGAGTGCCGCAGGCGTGGCTAATGCCACTCAGATTCATACCCATATGTGTTACTCGGAGTTCAACGACATCATTGGCGCGATTGCAGCACTTGATGCCGATGTGATCACCATCGAAACGTCACGTTCCGATATGCATCTGCTGGATGCCTTCCAGGACTTCGCGTATCCCAACGAAATCGGCCCAGGGGTTTACGATATCCATACACCGAATATTCCCGAAGTGAGCTGGATGGTCGATTTGATGGAGAAAGCCCTGGAAAAAATCCCCGCCGAACGGCTGTGGGTAAACCCGGACTGCGGCCTCAAAACCCGTGGTTGGGCGGAAGTAGAGCCAGCGCTAGCCAATATGGTGAAAGCGGCGAAGGTGTTACGCCAACGCTATGCATAAACGGGAAGAAGTCAGAATCACCCCCGCTGCTCTAAGCAGCGGGGGACTGACTTTTCGGCGCTTAGTTTTTTGACGCCTAGCTTTTCGATGCATAGGCGTAGAGCAGGGTTTCCTGGGCACTGATGGCATCGCTGTCACCCGGATCCTGGAGTCGGTAGCTGCCGTCGGTCTGAAGCAGCCAGCTCTGGCAGTTATCCACCAGGTAGGTCTCCAGGTCTTTACGCACCCGGTTGGCGAGCTTCTTATCCAACAGCGGAAAACAGGTCTCCACACGGTGGAACATATTGCGCGACATAAAGTCCGCGCTTGAGCACCAGGTCTCCGATTTGCCGTCGTTGTGGAAGTGGAAGACTCGGGTATGCTCCAGCAAACGGCCAATAATCGAGCGCACGCGAATATTGTCGGAAACCCCCGGCACCCCTGGCTTCAAACAGCACATACCGCGAATAATCAAATCGCACTCTACGCCTGCCTGCGAGGCCCGGTAGAGTGCTTTGATAAGCTTTGGCTCGGTTAACGAGTTGCACTTAATGATGATGTGCCCGCGCTTACCCTTGCGCGCTATTTGCGCTTCCCGGTCGATCATTTCCACCAGCCGCTCATGTAGCGTGAAGGGCGCGTGCAACAACGTGTCGATTTTGCGTGCCCGGCCCATCCCCGAAAGCTGCTGAAATACTTTATGCACATCCGCACATAGCGCTTTATTGGCGGTCAGCAGACTGTAATCGGTGTAAAGCTTGGCAGTTTTAGAGTGGTAATTGCCGGTGCCCAGGTGGGCGTAATAGCTCAGCTCACCTTTTTCCCGGCGAACGATGTGCAGCATTTTGGCGTGGGTCTTGTAGGCCATGATGCCGTAGACAACGATTGCCCCTGCTTCCTGCAAACGTGAAGCCAGCTGTAGGTTGTCGGCCTCATCAAAGCGCGCGCGCAGCTCAATGACCACAGTGACCTCTTTGCCCTGGCTGGCCGCCTCTACCAGCGCGTTGACGATGGCTGAGTCAGCGCCAGTGCGGTAAAGGGTCTGTTTTACTGCCAGCACATGAGGGTCGCGGGCGGCTTCGCGCAGCAGGTCTTCAATCGGCGTAAATGACTGGAAGGGGTGATGGAGCAGGATGTCGTTCTTGGCAATAGCGTCAAACAGGCTACCCGCTTTGAGCGCTTTGGGAATGCTGGGGGTGAATGGCCGATAGAGCAGTTCGGGGCGATCCACATCACCCAGCACCGACATCATACGGGTTAAATTAACCGGCCCTTTGACGCGATATAAGTCGTCGCTTTCCAGTTCAAACTGGCGTAACAAAAAATCAGTTAAGTCATCAGGGCAGCTGTCGGCGACTTCCAGGCGTACGCCGCTGCCGTAGCGGCGCGCCAACAGTTCACCGCGCAGCGCTGAGGCGAGATCCGAAACCTCCTCAGGGTCAACGCTCATATCCGCGTTGCGGGTCAGCCGGAATTGGTAGCAGCCGCGTACGCTCATGCCGGGAAATAGCTCCTCGGCGTGGGCATGAATCATCGACGAAAGAAAAACATACTCCGAGAAACCCTCTTCACAGAGTTCCTTGGGCAGTGCCATCAGGCGCGGTAGCGAGCGCGGCGCGGGTAGAATGGCCATACCACCAGCGCGACCAAACGCATCTTTACCTTCCAACTCAACTATAAAGTTGAGGCTTTTATTCACTAAACGCGGGAAAGGGTGCGAGGGGTCGAGGCCGATCGGGCTGATGACCGGCATAATTTCGTTATCGAAAAAATCTTTAACCCAAGCTTTCTGTTCATCAGTCCACTGATCGCGGCGCCGAAAGCGCAGCCCATGGGTTTCCAGCGCGGGTAACAAGGTGTCGTTGAGTATCTGATACTGGCGGTCAATTTGCGCGTGAGCAAGTTGCGATATCTCTGCCAACACCGCTTTGGGCAGGCGGCCGTCAGCGGCGGTAGTGTCGTCGCCCAGGGCAATTTGATGCTTTAAGCCCGCCACGCGAATCTCGAAAAACTCGTCCATATTGGAGGAGAAAATCAGCAGGAACATTAACCGGTTGAGCAGCGGGTGAGCATCGTCTAACGCCTGCTCCAACACGCGAATATTGAACTGTAGATGCGATAGCTCGCGGTTGAAGTAGAGCTGGGTATCGTCGAGGTCGGTTTCAGGCTGTGCTTCACGTGCCTGGACGCCGGTCGGGGTACGATTAATCCGTAGCGGCATATCGCCGTCGCTGCTGGTGTGATCGGTAGACGATAGTGGTAAGGAATCTGAAGCTTGTTCGTCCATGGTGGATCTCCCCGCGTTGATAGCTCGAAGGTATCATAGCCTGATACTTGTATATCAGTGCAGTATGCGGGGAGAAGATGACAAATAGGTGTCACCTGTTTGTCATCTTAGCGCTGCTGAAGTAAACGCGCTGCGTCGAGGGCAAAGTAGGTGAGAATGCCATCCGCGCCTGCCCGTTTGAAACACATCAGCGACTCCAGTATTACCGGCTCCGCTTCCAACCAGCCGTTATCAAAGGCAGCGCGGTGCATCGCGTACTCGCCGCTGACTTGATAAGCGAAGGTGGGTACCTGCAGTTCGCTTTTTACCCGGCGTACGATATCCAAGTAGGGCATTCCTGGCTTGACCATCACCATATCAGCGCCCTCGGAGATATCCATGGCCACTTCGTGTAATGCTTCATCGCTGTTAGCGGGATCCATTTGATAGGTGCGCTTGTCCGCTTTGCCCAAGTTAGCAGCCGAACCGACCGCATCGCGAAAAGGGCCGTAGTAGTGTGACGCGTATTTGGCACTGTAAGCCATAATACGCACGTTATGCAGGTGTTCCTGCTCTAATACCAGGCGAATAGCGCCAATCCGCCCATCCATCATGTCAGAAGGGGCGACCACGTCGGCGCCGGCTTCGGCATGGGAGAGCGCCTGTTTGAGCAGCGTATCCACCGTGCGGTCATTCTGCACGTAGCCGTGTTCGTCAAGAATGCCGTCCTGGCCGTGGCTGGTATAAGGGTCAAGCGCTACGTCGGTGATAATGCCTAATTCGGGCAGCGCCTCCTTGAGAGCGCGCACGCTGCGCTGAACTAGACCGCTAGCGCTATAGGCCTCTTCAGCAAGCTCACTCTTGTGCTCGGGGCCAACCACAGGAAACAGCGCCAGCGCTGGAATGCCCAGTTCATACGCCTCGCGAGCTTGCTCGATCAGTAAATCGATAGACAGCCGTTCAACGCCGGGCATGGAGGCGACGGCTTCACGCTGATTTGTGCCTTCAAGGACGAACACCGGCAGGATTAGGTCTGACGCAGTCAGGCTGTTCTCCTGCATCAACCGACGTGAGAAGTCATCGCGGCGCATACGGCGCATGCGCGTGGCGGGAAAATGGCGGGCAGTGGGTGTACTCAAGGGAGTTCTCCATTAGAGGTCGTAAAGATCAGCGAACGTGAACACTCAGGGTCGCAAATAAACATGCCCGAAGGCCTGGCGTCAGTATATCAGCCATACCTTGCGGCGAAAGCCGTCTTGTGGCGACACGGCAGACTGACTAAAGTGGGCGATTGCTTTGCTGTATTGCGTTCGGCAGACCCTGGGATAAGGAGATAGGCATGACCAAACAGGTGGCAGTGATTTTGGCCGGCTGCGGCGTTTACGATGGTTCAGAAATATATGAGACCACGCTAACGCTGCTGCGCTTGGATCAGTTGGGTATAGGTTACCGTTGTTTTGCCCCAGATATAGAGCAGCACCATGTGGTCAATCACCTCACTCAAGAGGTGGTAGAGGGCGAGCAGCGTAACGTGCTGCTGGAGTCCGCCCGCTTGGCACGGGGTGAGATCAGCCCGCTGGAGGAGTTAGATGCTGACAGCTTCGGCGCAGTGATCGTACCCGGCGGTTTTGGCGTCGCCAAGAACTTGTCGGACTTCGCCAGTGCCGGTGACAGCATGCAGGTGCTAGAGGCTTTAAAAGCGGCCTTGGTGGGGTTTCGTGAAGAGGCCAAGCCGATTGGTTTGATGTGTATTTCCCCCGTACTGGTGCCTCGCCTATTGGACGAGGGCATTGCGGTGACGGTGGGCAATGACCCGGCGATTTCCGGGGCCATTAGCGCCATGGGCGGCCTGCACCGTAGCTGCGGCGTAGAAGATATCGTGGTGGATCTTGAGCACCGCGTGGTCACTACGCCTGCCTATATGCTGGCAACGCGTATTAGCGAAGCTGCTATCGGTATTTTTAAGCTGGTAGATCGCATTGCAGAAATGATGGATTAAGCTCGACGCTGTGCTGATACCAAAGCCGCCGCCGTTAACGGCGGCGGCTTTTAAATATCTGCACGTTGAACCCGTGCTTAGAGGTCAGCCTCTTGCTCTTCAGCAGCCTCCTTCTCCTCTTTACGCTTGCGCACCAGGCGGCCAAATAGCAGCCCAACTTCGTAAAGCAAATACATCGGGATCGCCAACAGGCTCTGAGAAATCACATCCGGAGGCGTTAGCAACATGCCGACAACAAAGCAGCCTAAAAGAATATAAGGGCGCTTTTTAGACAGGCTTTCCACCGACGTGGCGCCAGATAAGATAAGCAAGAAGGTCGCGATAGGAATCTCAAACGCTACACCGAAGGCAAAAAACAGCTTGAGCACGAAGTTCAAGTACTGGTTAATGTCGGTCATCACGGCGACGTTTTCCGGCCCAGTTTGGGTGAAAAACTCAAACAACAGCGGAAAAACAACGTAGTAGGCAAACGCCGCGCCGCCGTAGAAAAGCGCAATGCTCGAAACCAGAATCGGTATCGCCAGCGCTTTTTCATTGTCGTAAAGCCCTGGCGCGATAAACGCCCAGGCTTGATGCAGCACAAAGGGTATAGCGATAAATACCGCGACCACCAGGGTGAGCTTGAACGGCGCTAAGAATGGCGAAGCGACTTCCGTGGCGATCATCTGCGAGCCTTCAGGCAGTAGCGCCATTAACGGCTCGGCAACGAAGGTATAGATATCATTGGCAAAGGAGTAAAGGCCTAAAAAGACCACCAAAATCACGATCACGGCGCGCATAAGCCGTGAGCGTAACTCAATCAGGTGCTCAATCAGGGGGGCTTGGCTCGGCTCTTCCCGCGGCTCCTTTGAATCGCCAGACATACTCATTGGTGATTACGATCCTTATTAAGTATAGCCGACTCAGGGTTAGGCGTTTCAGGTTTGGCCTCGCGGGTGGGCGTAGTCGAGGCAGGTGCAGATGATGACGAAGATGTTTCTTCACGCACCGTTTCCTCTCGCACCGTTTGCAAGGCGTCATCCAATCGAGAGCTGGCCTGGGCAACGCGCTGCTCAGTGTCACTCTGCTTCGCTGGCGCTGCGTCTGAGGGGCTATCGGCAATGCTCTCTACGTCCAGCTTCGCTTTCTTCAAGCTGTCATCGAGCTTCTTTTGCTGTTCGTTGAGCTTTTGGCGCAGCTCTTCTGCTTCCAGTTGGGCGCTGATTTCACGCTGCATACCGGATACCGTACGCTTGATTTTACCAATCCACATGCCCGCCGTTCGGGCAGCGCGTGGCAGCCGCTCCGGGCCAAGCACCAACAGCCCAACGACGCCAATCAGCATCAGTTCAAGAAAGCCGATATCCAGCATGGTTTATTTGCGCTCTTCGTTGCGGTCGTGGGCGGCCTGTTTCTCTTCAGCTTGAACGTCGTAAGTGTTGCCCGGCTCGTCATGGCTCACTTTGGCATGGGGCTGGTCGGCGTCCTCTTTGTCCGCGTCTTTATTTTTCTCCTCATCGTGCATGGCTTTCTTGAAGCCTTTGACAGCCCCGCCTAGGTCGGTGCCCACGTTACGCAGTTTTTTGGTGCCGAAAACCAGAATGATGATGCCCAGCACAATCAGCAACTGCCAAATACTAATACCACCTAACATATGCGTTTCCTCATGGGAGCAGGTTAACAATCAATTGAGTGCTATCTCTTTTACCACTGAGCCAGTGAATACGAGCCCAATGGCTAGGAGCAGTACTACAGTACGCGCGTTACCACTATGCGACAGCCATTTGTGGCAACTAAGGCTGGCGAGCGGCTTTTTCCTCGTGTCCGGAAATGCCGAAGCGCCGGGCCAGTTCGTCTAAAACGGCCTGATGATCCATTCCCAGGTGCGACAGCATCACCAAGCTATGAAACCACAGGTCGGCGGTTTCAGAAATCAACGCTTGGCGATCAGCCTCGCTACCATGCTCGGCATCTTTTGCCGCAAGCACTGTTTCTGTCGCTTCCTCGCCCACCTTTTCGAGTATCTTGTTCAAACCCTTATGATGCAAGGAGGCAACATAAGATTCTTCTGCCGCTGCATGGCGCCGTTGCTTTAACACCTCATTGAGCGTACCCAGTACATCGGTATGGCTAGTCGAATTGTTAGGCGATAATGCGTTGCTGTCCATGGGAATCCTTGTAAACGTTGAGTGCGTCACTCTATTGCCACACCAGCAGCAGTAGGCCAATGGCTGCGGCCGCGAGTATCGGCCACTCTTGAAGCGCAATCCAACCGCTTAATGGCTGCCAAGCCAGTGCCAGCGCCAGTAGAATAAGGCCAAGCCGAAGGCGGTAGAGGCGTTTGCCCTGGCGCGCCATCTGCACGCGCATGGCGTTGATCGAGTCGACCTGCTGGTGGCGCTGGCGATGCTCATGCTCCATACGGCTTAGCGCCTGATGAGCCAGTACGGGCAGTTCGGGCAATTGATGCGAAAGCTCCGGCGCCTGGCGCTTTAACGACTCCCATAAACCGCTGACCCCGGCACGCTCTTTCATCCACTGCTCTAAATAGGGCTTGGCGGTGCTCCACAGGTCTAAATCTGGGTAGAGCTGGCGGCCCAGACCTTCAATATTGAGCAGCGTCTTTTGCAACAATACCAGCTGCGGCTGCACTTCCATATTAAAGCGTCGTGCGGTTTGAAACAGTCCTAATAACACCTGGCCGAAGGAAATATCTTTCAACGGCTTCTCTAAAATCGGTTCACAAACGGTGCGAATCGCTGCCGCGAACTCATTAGCGCGGGTGTTCTCACCCACCCAGCCGGATTCAATATGCAGTGCAGCGACTTCGTAATAGTCCTGGTGGAAAAACGCCAGTAGGTTACGCGCCAAGTAGTCCTGATCTTCCCGGGTCAGGCTGCCCACAATGCCGCAGTCGATGGCAATGTACTGGGGATCTTCGGGGTTGTCACAGTTGACGAAGATATTACCCGGGTGCATATCCGCGTGAAAGAAGTTGTCGCGGAATACCTGGGTAAAGAAAAGCTCGACGCCGCGTTCGGCAAGCTTCTTCAAATTAGTGCCACGAGCAATCAGGGTATCTAAATCGGCGACCGGAATACCGCGAATGCGCTCTTGCACCATCACATGGCGGCGGGTGAAGGGCCAGTAGATGGTGGGTACAAACAGCAGCGGTGAGTCTTTAAAGTTACGCTTGAGCTGCGATGTGTTGGCGGCCTCTTTGTAGAGATCCAGCTCGTCAAATAGCGTGGCTTCGTAGTCGCGAATGACTTCCACCGGACGCAGGCGACGCGCCTCGGGGATTTTGGAGAATAGCTTGGCAACTTGGTACATCAGTGCCATATCCTGACGCATCACGCGATCAATGCCGGGGCGAATAATTTTTACCACCACGTCCTCACCGCCGTGGAGCCTTGCCGCGTGCACCTGGGCAATCGACGCCGAGGCCAGTGGCACTCGGTCAAACTCAGCAAAGGCCTCTTCCAGCGACATTTCCAGGGCTTTCTCGACGCGAGCGGCGGCTTGATCACCGGGAAAAGGCGGCACCTGATCCTGAAGACGCTTTAGCTCATCGGCGATATCTGCTGGTAGCAGGTCGCGACGGGTCGAGAGCATTTGGCCAAATTTAATAAAAATCGGCCCTAACGCCTCTAGTGACAAGCGCAGACGTTCGCCCCGTGAGCGTTTGCCAACGGGGATAAGACGTAGCGGAGAGAACCATAGCAGCGCCCGAAGCCACCAGGGCAATCGCTCTAGCGGCAGCAGTGTGTCCAGTCTATGGCGGCTGATCACCCAACTTATCCGCAGCAGACGCAGGCTCATGGGCGCGACTCCTGCGGCGCGGGCTGAAGCTGTTCTAGCCGGCGCTGTAAACGGTTTAAACGTGCTTCCAGGCGATCGGTCGCCACCTCTAGCTCGGTCAGGTGCTCGCGGAGCAGGCTACGCTGCTGCGGCCCTGGCAGCAGGCGTGCCTCTTCAAAGACATATTCAGACACATCCTGCATCAGCTCGTCTTTGGCGCGCAGCCCCCAACGGGCAGTGCGCCGTAGGCCCTCGGCCAGGGAGTGGGCGGGCATATCGCCCAGCCAGCGGGCCAGCTCGCTCTCCCAGTCGATGTCCAGGTCGAAGAGCAGGTCTCGAGTGGCTTCAAGCAGATGAATACGCCCGCGCACGGCCAGCTTGCCGTCAAACATAAGGCGCTCAATCGAAGCGCCGCTGATCCACTCGGAAAACGTTTCCGGGGTGAGCTCGACCACTGCATCTACGTCGGTTTCATCAACATCATCGCCGCGCATCAGGTCGAGCCCGGCGTAATGGTAGTGAATGACCAGCGCTAAGTGAGGCTGCTCAAGGCGCACCAGTAGACGGCTGCCCGCCAGTGCCGCTAGCCGTGCGGGGGCCGCAGGGTCGCGGGCGAGTAGGGCGTTGAGCGTGCGTTCACAACCGGCCAGCAGCAGGGTCGGGGTTACCAGCATGCTGACCTCTTGGCAGGAGACATCAGGTTGCAAACCGTCATAGCTTAATGCCGCGGTGTAGAGCGACGATACCGCAGGTGAGATTGGTGTACTCAACCCGCTCAAGCCCTGCCTCTTCCATCATGGCTTTGAGCGTTTCCTGATCCGGGTGCATGCGAATCGACTCCGCTAGGTAGCGGTAGCTGTCGCCGTCCCCCGCCACTAGTTCGCCCATTTTGGGCAGCAGGCGGAAAGAGTACTCATCGTAGGCCTTGGAGAGCAGCGGATTGTTGGGTTTGGAGAACTCCAGCACCAGCAGGCGACCACCCGGCTTGAGCACCCGGGCCATGGAGCGCAGCGCGGCGTCTTTGTCGGTGACGTTTCGCAGTCCAAAGGCAATGGTAATGCAGTCGAAGCTGTTATCGGGAAACGGCAGGCTTTCAGCATTGGCTTGAACATACTCGACGTTGCCGCCTACGCCGTTATCCATCAGTTTGTCGCGGCCCACTTTGAGCATTGAGGCGTTGATGTCGGCCAGTACGACTTTGCCCCGGGGGCCAACCAAACGGGAGAACTTAAGCGTTAAATCCCCCGTGCCGCCCGCGATATCCAGTACGTGGTGGCCTGGGCGCACCCCTGCGCGTTCAATGGTAAGGCGTTTCCAAACTCGGTGGATGCCCATGGACATCAGGTCGTTCATCACATCGTAGCGGGCAGCCACGGAGTGAAAAACATCGGCCACTCGCGAGGCTTTTTCATCAACAGGAACTTCTTGAAAACCAAAGTCAGTGGTGCGTTTTTCTGTGGGGCTCATTGGGCAGTAGCTCCCGAATTCGAGGCGGTGGCAAATCGGCCTTAGGTCTTTTGACCTTAAGCCCGACGCGATTAAAAGTTAACGCCATTGTAGCCTTGTCCACCCAGCCTTGTCTGCCTGGCTTCTTGTATAGGGCTGAGTCAGGTAGTCACAGTTGCTTGAATTGAATGCTGGCGGGCTCACGTGAGGCACCGGCCTCTTTTAAGCGTTGCAAGTAGTTGTTCCAGTAAGCTTCCTGATGGGTTGCCAGGTCATACAGATAGTTCCAGCTAAACAGCCCGCTGTCGTGGCCATCGTCAAAGTGCAGTTTCAGCGCGTAGTTGCCTGCCTGAGTAATATTTTGCAGGCCGACATCTTTTTTACCCACTTGCAGTACCGCCGTGTCACCACCGTGGCCGCGCACTTCGGCGGAAGGTGAATAGACGCGTAACAACTCGACCGGGAGGTGAAAACTCTCCCCATTGGCGTAGCCAAGTTCCAGTTCGCGGTTCTGCTTGTGGTAGTGAACCCGAGTGGGGGTAGGGGCATTCATGATGAGACCTCATCGCTAAGTATCCATGGCTTACGAACATAGCAGCAAGCCCGCCAAGAGCGGGCTTGCTGTTGCTGACGCTACCAGTGCTGATAATAACGGCAGACGTAGCTTATAAAATATACCGCGACAGATCTTCGTCGACCGCCAGTTCGCCAAGCTGCGCATTGACGTAGTCGCCGTCAATCACCAGCGGGCTCTCCATATCGCCGCCTCGGAAAGAGGCTTCCTCTAACAGCCGCTCCATCACCGTGTGCAGGCGGCGGGCGCCGATATTTTCAGTGCCTTCGTTTACCTGCCAGGAGATCTGCGCGATGCGCTCGATTCCGTCGGGGGTGAACTCAACGTCCAGCCCCTCAGTGGCCAGCAGCGCCTGATACTGCTTGGTCAACGAGGCAGAGGGCTCGGTGAGGATGCGCTTAAAGTCGTTGGGCGTTAGCGCGTCAAGCTCAACCCGGATCGGCAAGCGGCCCTGTAGCTCTGGAATCAGATCCGACGGGCGCGACAGGTGGAAGGCACCGGAGGCGATAAACAGAATGTGATCGGTCTTTACCATGCCGTACTTGGTCGAGATGGTGGAGCCCTCAATCAGCGGCAGCAGATCGCGCTGGACGCCCTCGCGGGAGACTTCGCCACCGCTGGACTGGCCGCTGCCCTTGGCGACTTTATCGATCTCATCCAGGAACACGATACCGTGTTGCTCGACCGAGTAGACCGCGCGGGATTTGATCTCTTCTTCGTTGACCAGCTTGCCCGCTTCTTCATCGCGTAGCAGTACCAGCGCCTCTTTGACCGTTACGCGGCGGTTTTCACGCTTCTGCTGGCCCATATTGGAGAACATGCTCTGCAGCTGGCTGGTCATCTCTTCCATGCCTGGCGGCGTCATGATATCGATGCCGGGGCCCTGGGAGGCGATTTCGATATCAATCTCTTTATCGTCCAGCTGCCCTTCACGAAGCTTCTTGCGGAAGGTCTGGCGGGTACCGCTCTCTTCTCGCGGCTTATCTTCCTGACCCCGTGGCGGCGGCAGCAGGGCATCCAGTACGCGGTCTTCTGCAGCATCTTCGGCGCGGTGGCTAACTTCCTCTTTGGCCTGCTCGCGCACCATCTTGATCGCCGCTTCCATGAGATCGCGAATAATCGACTCAACATCACGGCCCACATAACCAACTTCGGTAAACTTGGTCGCTTCGACTTTAATAAACGGGGCTTTGGCCAGTTTGGCCAGGCGGCGGGCAATCTCGGTTTTACCCACACCTGTGGGGCCAATCATCAAAATATTTTTGGGGGTGACTTCTGGGCGCAGGTCGTCATCGAGCTGCATACGGCGCCAGCGGTTACGCAGAGCGATTGCAACGGCGCGTTTGGCATCCTGCTGGCCAATAATGTACTGGTCTAGAGCGTGAACAATTTCGCGGGGTGTCATCTGAGTCATATAAGTAACCTTAGTGTGCAATGAGCGGCGTTAGGGGATCGCGTAAGCTGATTAGCGATCGTCAATCGACAGCTCTTCGAGGGTCACGTGGTGGTTGGTGAATACACAGATATCACCAGCGATCGAAAGCGACTTCTCGGTGATTTCACGCGCTGACAGCTCGGTGTTTTCCAGTAGCGCTCGGGCACTGGCTTGGGCGAAGTTGCCGCCAGAGCCAATGGCAATAATGCCGCGCTCGGGTTCGACTACGTCACCGTTACCGGTAATGATCAGCGAGGCGCTGTGATCTGCAACGGCGAGCAGCGCTTCCAGGCGGCGCAGCGCCCGGTCAGTGCGCCAATCTTTGGCAAGTTCCACCGCTGCCTTGGTCAAATGGCCTTGATATTTTTCAAGCTGTGCTTCAAAGCGCTCAAACAGGGTGAACGCATCCGCCGTGCCACCCGCAAACCCGGCCAGTACCTTGCCGCGGTAGAGGCGGCGAACTTTGCTGGCGTTACCCTTCATTACGGTATTGCCCAGCGATACTTGGCCGTCGCCAGCGAGGGCGACCTGATTACCACGACGAACGGAGACAATAGTGGTCATGGAGATAACTCCTTGGGGGAGGCGTGCTCCCGATGACTGGCTGGCCACTTAGGAAACCTCTGATTAACTATTGCGCTTGCCCATACTGCGTTGAAATTAGCCTCAAAATGCTCATTTACTTCGAGTAAACTCCGCTTTTTCGGCTAATTTCGCCTTGTCTGGACTGCGCTCATGACGTTAATCAAAGGCTTCCCGAAAGCGACCATTGTTTAAGCGTTCACAACAAAATGCGGGCGGCTGATAAAAAATCAACCGCCCGCAGGGTATTCCAGGAGGGAATATTAGTTTTGCAGTTGGATAAGCAGGGGCTCGATACCTTGGGTATTCATTAAATCCTGGGCCCGGTTCAGCTCCCGGGTGTCCTCGTAAGGCCCCACTTGTACCCGGTGCCAGGTATTGCCATCCGCCTGTACTTCGCTGATTTCCGCCAGCAGGCTTAAATTGCGCAGTCGGCTACGCAGCTGTTCGGCATCACTTGCCTCGCGAAATGAGGCCGCCTGAAGCATATAGCGCCCAGGGGTATTGGTGACTGCCTCATTCTCCCGGGCTGCCGAGACCTGATCTTCAGGCCGGGTGTTGGCGGCAATCACCTGGGCGATGGGGTCGTCGCCTGCTGCGCCCGCGGCCGCATCGCTATCAGCTGTTTGTTCAGGAGCCTCCGGGCGCACAACGCTTGACGGCAGAGTGACGCCGGGGGCAATGACCTCGGTTTCCGGCAGCAGGGTATAAAACTCAAACGTCGGCATCGAAGGTTCGGCGGCTTCCTCGGTTTCCCGAGCGGCGGCGCGCTCTTCGCTACCCGAGGGCTTGGGTAGCACCGTGGCCTGAGGCGCTTCGCTCTGCTCTTGCCAGGGGGCGGTGCCGTGCTGGTGCTGAGCCAGAAAGAAGCCTGCCGCCATACCGGCAAGGCCCCACAGCCAGCCGGGGAGGCGAAAGCCCCCGCCTGAACTGCGGCTGGACTTGCGCTGCGAGGTGGCTCCGCGGCGGGGGGCGGGCTTTTTGCGCGGGCTAGCCATTGCTTACATCTCCTCTGGGGCGCTAACCCCCATTAAATCAAGCCCGTTGCGAAGCACTTGACGGGTGGCGAGGCCCAGCGCCAGACGCGTATTGCGTAGGGTGTCGTCCTCGACCATCACTTTGACGGCGTTGTAGCAGGTGTGGAAGTCGCCGGAAAGGTCGAGCAAATACTGGGCAACCTGCTGGGGCTCGCGGTTTCTGGCGGCGGTTTCCACTACTTCAGGGAAGCGCGCTAGCCGGTTAAGTACGGCTTTCTCCTGGTCGCTGTCCAGCAGCGCTAGGTTGGCCAGTGCTAAGGCGTGATCAAACGGTTGGTCAGCATCCTGGGCCTTGCGCAGCATGCTGCAGACCCGGGCATGGGCGTACTGGATGTAGTAGACCGGGTTGTCATTTGACTGGGAGCGGGCCAGGTCGATGTCAAAGGTGAGCTGTGAGTCCGCGCGGCGAGCGGCGAGGAAGAAGCGCGTGGCATCACGGCCCACTTCGTCGATCAAGTCGCGCACGGTGACATAGCTGCCCGCGCGCTTGGAGAGTTTTACCTCGACGCCTGAACGGGTGACCATGACCATCTGGTGGAGCACGTAGTCGGGCCAGCCTTTGGGAATACCGACTTCCAGCGCCTGCAAACCGGCGCGTACGCGGGTGACGGTGGAGTGGTGGTCGGCACCCTGTTCGTTGATCACGGTTTTGAAACCGCGCTGCCACTTGTCCAGGTGGTAGGCCACATCGGGGAGGAAATAGGTGTAGCCACCGTCCTGTTTGCGCATCACGCGGTCTTTGTCATCACCGAAGTCGGTGGTGCGTAGCCACATGGCGCCATCTTCTTCATAGGTGTGGCCCGCGTTCACCAGCTTTTCAACGGTGGCGTCCACCTTGCCATCTTCATAGAGTGAGGACTCTAGGAAATAGACGTCAAACTCCACGCCGAAGGCTTTTAGATCCAGATCCTGTTCGCGACGCAGCCACGCCACGGCAAACTCTTGAATGGCGGCTAAATCATCCGGGTCTTTTTTGGCGGTGACTTCGCGGTCATCGGCACTTACTGTTTTACCTGCCAGGTAGTCGTTGGCCACATCGACGATATACTCGCCTCGATAGCCATCTTCTGGCCAGCTATCGTCGTCAGGGCCAAAGCCTTTCACCCGGGCTTGTACAGAACGCGCGAGGTTGGCGATCTGGGCACCCGCGTCGTTGTAGTAGAACTCGCGGGTGACATCAAAACCGGTGGCTTCGAGCAGGCGGCATAGGCAGTCGCCTATGGCCGCGCCCCGGCCGTGACCTACGTGCAGCGGGCCGGTGGGGTTGGCGGAAACGAACTCGACTTGAACCTTCTCGCCTTTGCCCACCATGCTGCGGCCAAAGGTGTCGCCGCAGTCGAGCACCTGGGCAACGATTTGCGCCGCGGCATCGGCGGCGGCGAAAAAGTTGATAAAGCCGGGCCCCGCAATCTCGGTTTTTTGGATAGCGTCGCTTTCGGGTAGCGCGGCTACCAGCGCGTTGGCTAATTCGCGCGGATTTTGACCTGCCGGTTTGGCCAGCATCAGCGCCAAGTTGGTGGCGTAATCGCCGTGGGCCTTGTCTTTGGTAGGATCCACTTTGATGGTGGGCTGAAGGTCGTTTGGCAGCACGCCTTGGTGCTTGAGCGCGGTGACCGCGCCTTCGAGCAGAGAAACTATCGTATCTTTCATGTGGGTATCCGGTTACGTCTGTGGCGTGCATCTGTACGAGGTGTGCCAACAAGGCGGCTATTATCGGCTCTTCGTCAATTATTTCTGCCAGCCTGATAACTGAGCTGTGGGAGGTAGCTTTAGCTCGCGACTATTTAGCCTGATAGCCTTGAGGATGCCTGTGGCACCCATCGCCCGCTGAAGCGGCCTCCCACAACATATAGTTGGCATAGTGTTTCGATCTGAACCGTGAGACATAAAATGGCCAATTAATCTTAAGCCCACGCTAGATGACGAATAGGCCTATTATCGGCAATTGAGCCGCAGTTTCAAAGGCGTGTTGCTAAACAAGTACCAAGAGATAAAGAGATAAGCGCTACGCGAGGGTTTGTGGGTCGATATCAATCGACCAGCGTACCTTGCGTGCCTCGCGATTGGCTTCCAGCCACTGCACCAGCCAGCTAACGGCCGGGTGTAGTTGGCTGCGCTTATCGGCTGCCAGCATAACGTGTAAATGGTAGCGGTTCTGGCGTCTTTCCATCGGTGCGGGCACCGGCCCCAGGCAGCGGGTGGCTACGCCGGACTCTTTTAGCCACTGGCGTAGGGCTTGGGCTGCCTGTTGCGCCAGCGCCAAAGCGGCCTCCTCCTTGGGGCTTTCGATGCGTAGCAGCGCCATAAAACAGAACGGCGGCAGCTGGGAAATGCGTCGCTCTTCCAGCATGTTGCGTGCGAGCGCCCCGTAGCCGTGTTCAGCCAACTGGCCCAAGTGAGGGTCGTCGGGGTGCAGGGTTTGCACCAGTACTCGGCCTGGGTGGGCGGCGCGACCGGCACGGCCCGCCACCTGTTCAAGTAGTTGGGCGCTGTGCTCCAGAGCGCGAAAGTCAGCGGCGTAGAGGCCGCCGTCGGCATTGACCACCACGACAAGTGTGACGTGGGGTAGGTGGTGCCCTTTGGCGAGCATTTGAGTGCCGACCAGTACGCAGGGTTCGCCGCGTTGGATCTCTTTGAGTACCTGTTCAAAACTATCCTTTCGCCGGGTGCTATCCCGGTCGATGCGGTGGATAGTGGTTTTCGGGAACAGCGTTTGCAGCGTCTCTTCGGTGCGTTCTGTGCCGCTACCCAAGGCCCGCAGATCGCCGCTGCCGCACTCGGGGCAAGCGTCCGGCAGGGCGCGGCGGCTATCGCAGTGGTGGCAAGCCAGTAGGGGAGGCTGGCGGTGTAGCGTCATGCGCGCATCGCACTGATGGCAATCGGCCATCCAGCCGCAGGCGTGGCAGGCAAGTGTCGGTGCAAAGCCGCGCCGATTGATAAAAATCAGCACCTGCTTACCAGCGCTCAAGGTGCTTTTAATCGCTTTGATGGCAGCGGGCAACAGGCCGCCCTGACGGCGCTGATGGCGTAGATCAATCAGTTCCAGTTTAGCTGGCGGGTGCTGGCTGGGGCGCTGGGTCAGGCGCAGATGGCGATAGGCGCCGCTAAGCGCCTGGTGCAGGCTCTCCAGGGAGGGGGTGGCACTGCCCATCAGCAGTGGAATTTTATGGTAGTGGGCTCGCGCCACGGCTAAATCGCGGGCGTGGTAGCGCAAACCGTCGTGCTGTTTGTAGGAGCCGTCGTGCTCCTCATCGACAATAATCGCGCCGGGGTTGGCCAGCGGGGTGAAAATCGCCGAGCGGGTGCCGATGATAATCAGCGCCCGGCCGCTGGTGGCGGCTTCCCACACGTCTAGTCGCTCGGGGTCGGTGAGACCTGAGTGCAGCGCCACCACGGGTACCCGAAAGCGGCTTCTAAAGCGGGCGAGCGTTTGTGGTGTTAAACCAATTTCCGGCACTAATACCAGCGACTGCTTGCCCTTGGCGGCGATTGCTTCAATAAGCTGCAGATAGACTTCCGTTTTGCCGCTGCCGGTGACGCCTTCGAGCAAGCAGGGGTGGTAGCCATCGAGCTTCTCATGCAGTGCGGCTAGCGCTGTCGCCTGTTCACGGTTAAGGGGGAGAGCCGGCGTTGCCAGTAAGTTGCCGCTGGGGGGCGTTGGGGCAGTGAGAATGTGTTCCTGGCTGGATGCCAGGCCTTTCTTCTCCAGCGCTAACAGCTGGTCGCGGGCAAAACCGTGGGCGCTAACCGCTCGGCCTGGCAGCCCATGAGGATGTTGGCGCAGCAGCGCATACAGCTCGGCTTGCTTGGGCGCTCGGCTGAGCATTTCTTCTGCGCCTTCGCCTTGGGCAAGCCAGAGGGTCTGGGTACGACCCGCCATGGGGTGCCCCTGGCGAAGCCGCGCAGGCATGGCATGGTGCAAGGTGTCGCCTAGGCTGTGCTGATAGTAACGGGCGGCGAAGCGGCATAGCCACAGCCAATCTTCCGGCAACGGGGCATCATCCAGCGCTTCACTGATACTACGCAGTTGGCTGCGCGGAAGGTCGCTGCGGTCTGCTAGTTCGACGACCACGCCGACGACTTCGCGCCGCCCAAAGGGCACCCGCACTCGCAGCCCCGGCTGCCAGCCGCAGGGGGGAGCTTCCCTGGATGGCAGGTAGTCGAACAGGCGGCGCAGCGGCGAAGGCAGGGCCACTTTGAGCACTTGACCGAGTGCTTGAGAAGGTCTTTGAGACGGTCTATGCGAAGATGCCTGTGAAGAAAAAGAGTCAGCCAATTGGCCTCCGGCGTTAGTTTTGCTAGAATATGCGACCGCTCTGAATCCTAACGATCTTTACCGATCCATTTGTAAAGACCTATCGTAACGACAGAGCGGCTAACCGGTTAGTCGTTTTTTCCAAACCCGTATGCGGTACCTGGCACGAGATCAGGTGGCGGCATATAGCTTCGTGAGGCTCGAAATGAGACAAGGTATTCACCCGAATTACAACACGGTCACCGCCAGCTGTTCTTGCGGCGCCACTTTCCAAGTAGGCACGACCTCTGGTCAAGACTTCTCTTTGGATGTGTGCTCTAACTGCCACCCTTTCTACACTGGTAAGCAGAAGCAAGCGACCACTGGTGGCCGCGTAGAGCGCTTCAACAAGCGCTTCGGCGCTGCTGTTAAGCGCGGCTAATCCCAGTCGGATAGCCATATCGCCAGCATGCCTGTTCATATCAGGTTATTCCTATAAGGCTATGCTCGCGCAAAACCCACGCCCCGGCGTGGGTTTTTTGTTAATGGGGTATACTTGCTGCATGAGCCGTATGTGGAAAATTTTTCCATAAATGCTGTGATGCAGCAATAAGTAAAGCGTTATGAGCAAAGGCTATTTGCATAAGTTTCTGCAAATAGTGGCTAAAAGTGACGAATGTGAAGGGAAAATTCAGTTAAACGAGCGTTTTGTCGTAAGTTGACGGCGCGCTTGAGGCGCTATGGTTTTTTCTATATTCTGACGCGACTTATCTACTTTATGTTAACTGGACTCTGACCATGACGGATGCAAATAAGCAGGCTGCTTTGGATTATCACGCGAAACCGATTCCCGGTAAGCTTTCGGTGGAGTTGACCAAACCCACCGCGACTGCACGGGATTTGGCGCTGGCGTATAGCCCAGGCGTGGCTGAGCCAGTGCGTGAAATTGCCCGGGAAGCTGAAAATGCCTACCGTTATACCGGTAAAGGTAACCTGGTCGCGGTTATTTCCGATGGCAGCGCTATTCTTGGTCTGGGTAATCTTGGCCCGCTAGCCAGCAAGCCGGTGATGGAAGGGAAAGGCGTGCTGTTCAAGTGCTTTGCTGGCATCAACTCAGTGGATATCGAAGTGGATGCGGAGAGCCCGCAGGCGTTTATCGATACCGTCGCGCGCATTGCCGATACCTGGGGCGGCATCAACCTTGAAGACATCAAGGCGCCGGAGTGTTTTGAAATTGAGAAAGCGCTGATTGAACGCTGCAGCATCCCGGTCTTCCACGATGACCAGCACGGCACCGCAATTGTGACAGCAGCCGGCATGCTTAATGCCTTGGATATCGCTGGCAAAAAAATTGAGAACGTCAAAATCGTTTGCATGGGTGCAGGGGCGGCGGCGATTGCCTGTATGCGGCTGCTGGTCTCATGTGGTGCAAGTAAAGAGAACTTGATAATGCTGGATCGGCGTGGCGTTATTCATACCGATCGCGAAGGTATCAATGAATATAAGGCTGAATTCGCCCGCGATACAGAGATGCGCACCTTAGACGATGCCATCGACAACGCTGACGTCTTTATCGGCCTGTCAGGCCCGGGGCTGCTCTCTGCTGAGCAGGTGAAGAAAATGGCGCCTGACCCGGTGATTTTTGCCTGCACCAACCCGGATCCGGAAATTCACCCTGACGTTGCCCGAGAAGTGCGCCCTGATGTGATCATGGCCACCGGCCGTTCGGACTTTCCCAACCAGGTCAACAACGTGCTGGGCTTCCCGTTTATCTTTCGCGGCGCTTTGGATGTTCGCGCCACGCGGATTAATGAAGAGATGAAGCTGGCCGCGGTGCATGCCTTGAAAGACCTGGCCCGTGAGCCGGTTCCTCAGGAGGTGCTGGACGCCTACGAGCGCACCGAAATGAGCTTTGGCCGCGAGTACATCATTCCCACGCCGGTCGATATCCGACTGCTGGCACGGGTCTCTTCGGCGGTAGCGCAAGCCGCGGTTGATTCTGGTGTCGCCCGTAAGCCTTTCCCTGCACACTACCCGCTGCAGTCAATTAACGACGTCTATGGCGGCTAAATCGCTGCGCTCTCGCCATTACTTACGCCCGCTTCTTGCGGGCGTAAGTGTTTTGAGAGACTGCCTATTTAGTCTTGTGAATAGCGCGTTAGCCCTTCCTGAGCGGTGGAGGCCACTAAGCGGCCATCGCGGCTGTAAATATGCCCCCGCGCCAGCCCGCGGGCGCCGCCTGCCCAGGGTGAATCGATAACGTATAATAGCCAGTCGTCCAGGCGGGTGTCCTGGTGGAGCCACAGGGCATGGTCAAGGCTGGCGATGCGCAGCTTGGGGTCTCGGTACTCAATGCCATGGGGAATCAGGCTGGTGGTCAGCAGATTGAAGTCAGAAGCATAAGATAGCAGATGGCGGTGCAACGCCGGGTCGTCTGGCAGCGTGCCGGAAAGACGAAACCATAAGCATTGGCCTGCAGGTGTGCCGTGGTCAGGGTTGCCGGGTAAATGTACAAACTCAATGGGGTGCCCGGGAAAGCGGTCGTGTTTGGCCTCGCCGCTTTCGATTAACGCTTCCGGTGTTGGCACATCCGGCATGGCGCGCTGATGGCTAAAGCTTGCCTCTTCGCTTTGAAAAGAGGCGCTGCAGAAGAAGATCGGCCGGCCCTTTTGAATGGCGGTGACGCGACGGGTGGTGAAGCTGCCGCCATCGCGAATGGTATCCACTTGATAAACAACGGGACGGTGGGGGTCACCAGGGCGCAGAAAATAGCCGTGTTGAGAGTGCGGTTGGCGCTCAATGGGTACTGTGCGTGCGGCGGCTGCAAGCGCTTGGCCGAGTACCTGGCCACCATAGAGCTGAGGAAAGCCTAGATCCTGACTCTGGCCACGATATAGCGTCTCTTCCAGCGTTTCTAGCTCCAGTAACGCTACCAGTTTATTCAGCGCGTCTGTCATTCTCGGTATCCTTGCGGCTGTCTCAATCGAATGCTGTCGATGAAAGTGAGTTGCTAGGACAGGGGGCAACCCTTTCATACGATCGTTTAGCTACCTTAGCGGAGTTTACGTTTATGCGCAGCGATGAATTTTACATGCACCGGGCGCTTGACCAAGCCCACTTGGCCGCTGCGGCAGATGAGGTGCCCGTAGGGGCGGTTGTTGTCGATGCGCAGGGGGAAATCATTGGCGTTGGTTGCAATGCCCCGGTGGCCAGCTGCGACCCTAGCGGCCACGCGGAAGTTCGTGCGCTGCGCGAGGCGGGGCAGCAGCAGGGTAACTATCGTCTGGAGGGCTGCACGCTATTTGTTACCTTAGAGCCGTGCATGATGTGCGCAGGGGCGATGATACATGCACGTCTAGCCCGTTTGGTTTACGGTGCTGCTGAGCCTCGGGCGGGAATGGTCGAATCCAAAGCTAACCTGTTGGCGCAGCCGTGGTTTAACCATCAGGTGTCGGTGACTGGCGGGGTGTTGGCATCGGCTTCGCAAAAATTGCTAAAAAGCTTTTTTGCCGCGCGGCGAGAGTTGGCCGGTAAGTAGGCGTTAAGCCCCTTCTGTGGTATTGCGTTCACCGCACTCGACGCGGTTGCGGCCGTTGTGCTTGGCGCGGTAAAGCGCTTCGTCGGCGGCTTGCATCATGCGCGCAAGATCAACGTTTTCAGGGTGACTGATGGTCACGATCCCGGCGCTTAAAGTGAGTGGCTTGCCGTCGGCATGTGAGAGGCTTGAGGCAGCCAATTTTTGACGCAGCTCATCCGCCACTTGAAACGCTGATGGCTGGTGGTGGCTGGGTAACCAGGCAACAAACTCCTCTCCACCATAGCGGGCAAAGATGCCGCCATATTGCTCGATATGTGATTTGCCCAGTTGTGCAAAAAAGAGTAAATGCTCGTCGCCAACTAAGTGGCCCAATTGATCGTTGATTCGTTTGAAATAGTCGATATCGAACAATACAAGACTGATGGGGCGTACCCCCTGCAAGGCTTCGACTTGTTCTAAAAAGTGTCGTCGGTTAGCAATACCGGTTAACTCATCGTGGCGCGCCAGCCATTCGACCTCCTGCTGCAACTTACTGCGTTGGTGTATCTCCTGCTGCAGGTGAATGTTGCTGTTCTGCATGGCGCTGTGCTGCTGCCCCAGGCGCTGAAAGGTATACAGCACGAGATAGAGTAAATACGTCAGTATTAGCCCAGTAACCAAACTGATCGTAGGCAGGCGTGAAAGCTGGCTGACGAGGTATTCCCAGCGCGGTTGATAGGAGAGCGTAAGCGTTTTATCCAATAAATTGACCGGGTAGTCGTATGCCCAGGGGCCTGGGAGGGTAGCGTCTCCGTGGTGTGCCAGCAGTTTAGTTCCGTCGTGCCAACGGACAGCTCCCTCCTCGGCGGGCAGTTGGGCAAACAGCGTTTCCGCGAACATCGGGAAACTCACCGCCATCGCCGCTGCGCCTAAAGGGACGCCCTGCGCATTGAGTACCGGGAAGTAGTGGATGACGCCTGGATCACCCTGGAGCAGTTCAATCACATCGGTACTGCCCTCTTGCTGCCCCCGGAGTGCTGGTTCAAGCACGTCTCGCCCTGCCGGTTGAACGTCAAAAAGGCGTCGTCCCAAGAGGCTTAAGTTGGGCGTGTTAATGGGGTACACGTGGCGTATGACGCTGTCAGGCGTGATGAAGGCAATATTGATTAAATAGGTAAAGTCCTGGCGGTACCCCGCCGCTTGATCCGTCCACTGCTGGGAAGTCGGTAGCGTCGTTTGTAGTTGCCAAATGCGGGCGAAACCGCGCATGGCATTTAAGTGGGTCTCAATCTCTTGGGAGAGCTGGTGGGTCGCTTGCAGTGCGCGCGCTTCAACCTGCTGATACAGCGTTTGTTCGGCCTCATTGTGCAGTTTCTCCCAGAGTAGCAGTACCGCAACGAGCAACCCACAGGCTGGCCAAAGAGCTTTGGTCAAACAGTGTTTGTCGCGCCAGTGTTGAACTGACTGCAGATATTGCCCAAGCAGGACTATGCCCAGGGTGAGCAGACTAGGCCAGTCTGCCTCATAGCGCAGCAGGGGGGTAAATGCTTGGCTGCTGGCAGCGAGCTGTAAACCAATGAGTAGCAGAGTTGCGACCAGCAGTAGCGGTGCGCCTAAGCGGGCACGCTGGTGGAGCAGTATCGACAAGGCGCTCAGTTGAAGAGCCAGGGTCATTAGTAGCGGCGCGCGGAAACTTTCAAACGTGGCGGGATGCGCCCAGGAGACCAGTGCTTGCCAGTTAGCGGTGGTAACCCAGTTTTCCGGGGTTAAGTAGCTTATAAACCCTGGCAACAGTAAACCAATAGCGCTACTGCACAGCAGGTAGGTGAGCCAACGATAACCACTCAGCGTACTCAGCTGGGCTAGCGCCACAAGCATCAGCGCGATAGAGCTAATATTAGGATGAAGCGCTACAAGTGTAACGGCACAAAAGGCAGCAATAATCGGTAGCCAATGTGCAGCACGAGCAATGGGAAAAGGCATTGCATCCTCACGTTAATTAAGCGGCGGCACAAGCTCGAACAATAGCAGCGGATCATCGTTGACAGGCGTTTGTTCTAGTTGGAAAAACTGCTGGCGGCTACGCTCAACATACTCAATCATCTCGTAGTAGCGGCGGATATTGCGAACGTATATCACCGGCTCGCCACCTCTGGCGTAGCCGTGACGCGTCTGGCTATGCCATTCACGCTGCTGTAACAGGGGCAGCGCAGCGCGCACATCCACCCAGCTGTCGGGGTTGCCGCCGCGCATTTCAGCAATCTTGCGAGCATCGTATAAATGACCAAGGCCCACATTATAGGCAGCCATGGCCATAAACAGGCGGTCGTCACCGGTGATGCTTTCTGGTAGGCGATCCTTGATGCTGCGTAAATAGCGGGCACCGCCATCAATGCTCTGAACCGGATCGGTACGGTCACTGACGCCCATCTCGCTTGCGGTGGGGTTGGTCAGCATCATCAAACCGCGCACCCCGGTTGGCGAGACTGCATCCGGATCCCAGTGAGACTCCTGGTAGCCCACGGCAGCGAGTAACTTCCAATCAAACCCCGTTTCGCGGGCAGACTGCTGGAACTGATCCCTGTAGCGGGGCAAACGTGCATCCAGGTGATCAAGAAAGGTACGGGTGCCGACATACTCTAAATAGTCGTCATGGCCAAAGTAGCGGCTGACTAGTTGGTCTAGCGTGCCGCTCTCCTGCAGGTCTTGGAGGAAACGGTTAGCCGCTTCGAGTAAACCCAAACCGCGACCACTGGGCACGGCCCACGTCATGGAGAGCGGGTCGCCGAGAATAAAACCACGCTCTACGTTAGGGAAAAACAGCCGGTTCAAGCGGAACTGGTGTTCAAAAATAACCGCTGCGTCCAGGGTGCCGTTCTCAACCCGGGCCAGTAGTTCAGCGACCTCCAGCTCATGGGACTCTTTCCAGCTCAACGTCGGGTGGCGATGCTGCAGATCGCGCAGTGCTTCGCTGGTGCCCGCTTCGCTAAGCGTACCAAGCTCCAGGCCGACCAGGTCGCTCGGTTCACTAATACCATTAAGGCCGCGCCGGTATACCACCAGCGGCTGCATTTTGATAATCGGGCGGGTGTAGTAAACGCCAGGGGGATTGGGCAGCAGGGGGAGTGCAGCCGCGCCCAGGTCGCCGCTCTCACGTACCGCCGGCAGCACGCTTTCAGGGTGATGGCGGGCGTTAAGGTTAAGGCTGACCCCAAGGTAGTCGGCAAAGCGGTGCATTAGCTCGTACTCAAAGCCGGTAGGGCCTTGGCGACCTTCGTAATAAGTAGTAGGGGTGTTACGGGTATGAACGGTAATAAAATCTTTTGCAGTGATCTGCGTCAGATGCTCGCCGGGAGGAACCAGGGAGAGAGTCGGTACCAAAGTCAGCAGCGTAATAGCGATCAGCGCATAATAAGCGCTGGCGCAGGCTACAAAATGTCGGCAAATCAACGTCAGCATGGCGTCTTGTCGGCATGAAACAAGCTGCCACGATACCCAGCCAGGGGCAGGCTGTCACCTTGTTGATTTCGTGTGGCGGCTGGTTTCCAGTATCATAGGCTATTTTCGGCACCATAAAAGCATGGTCGCATAGCGGCCCGGTGATTTCCCTGCTCGAATTTCCCTGCTCTAGAGGCTTCTGGATATGCTCGAACTGCGAGGCGCGCCCGCCCTTTCTGCCTTCCGTCATGCTCGGCTGTTAACGGTGCTGCGTGAACGTGTTCCCGAGGTGGAAGCGCTGTCTGCCCACTATGTTCATTTTATCGATGTTCACTCCCATGACCGCCGCGACGAGTTAGATGACGCTGCCCACGAACGTTTGGTGCAGTTACTGGATTACGGTACTCACTCAAACGTAGAGGTTCCTGAGCGTGCTCAGCGCTTTTTGGTGGTGCCGCGTCTAGGTACCCAGTCGCCCTGGTCGTCGAAAGCCACCGATATCGCCCACAACTGTGGCTTGCGCCAAATTAGCCGCATCGAGCGCGGCATCGATTACCGGGTCAGCTTCACCGCTATGCCGGACGAAGAGAGTTTGGGCGCGCTGGCTGCACTGCTGCACGACCGTATGACCGAAACCGTGCTAGCCGATGCCTCGGACGCCGCTAAGCTGTTTACCCAGCACGAGCCGGCACCGCTGGGCAGTGTAGATATTCTTGAGGGTGGTAGTGACGCGCTGGCAACGGCCAACCAGGCGCTGGGGCTGGCGCTGGCAGAAGATGAAATCGACTATCTTGTCGATGCTTTCAATGAGCTGGGGCGTAACCCCAGCGACGTTGAACTGATGATGTTTGCTCAGGCCAACTCTGAACACTGCCGCCACAAAATCTTCAACGCCGATTGGGTGGTCGACGGCGAGCTGCAGAGCCACTCGCTGTTTAAGATGATTAAGAATACCTTTGCATCGTCGCCGGACAACGTGCTCTCGGCTTACAGCGACAACGCTGCGGTCATTAAGGGCAGCCAAGCCGGACGCTTCTTTGCCACGCCATTAACCGGCGCTGATGACGAGCGTGCACTCTACGCCACTCATCAGGAACCCATTCATATCCTGATGAAAGTGGAAACCCACAACCACCCCACCGCGATTGCCCCTTTCCCGGGGGCGGCGACCGGCTCCGGTGGTGAAATCCGTGACGAAGGTGCTACCGGCATTGGCGGCAAGCCTAAAGCGGGCCTTTCAGGCTATACCGTTTCCAATCTACGCATCCCTGAGTTCGTACAGCCCTGGGAGGCGTTTGATTACGGCAAGCCCGAGCGGATGCAGTCGGCGCTCAATATTATGCTCGATGGCCCCATCGGGGGCGCTGCGTTTAATAATGAGTTTGGTCGACCCAATTTAACCGGCTACTTCCGCACCTACGAGCAGGAGTCGCTTAACGAGGGCGGCATTGAGCGTCGCGGCTTCCATAAGCCTATTATGCTCGCCGGCGGTTACGGCAATATTCGCGCCCACCATGTTCAGAAGGGCGATATCCCCGTCGGCGGCAAGCTGATTGTGATGGGTGGCCCGGCGATGTTGATTGGCTTGGGCGGCGGGGCAGCCTCCAGCATGTCATCCGGCACATCCAGCGCCGATTTGGATTTTGCTTCGGTACAGCGTGAGAATCCTGAGATTGAACGCCGTGCTCAAGAAGTGATCGACCGCTGCTGGGCGCTGGGTGATCATAACCCGATCCGCTTTATCCACGATGTGGGCGCGGGTGGGCTTTCCAATGCGCTGCCGGAGCTGGTCAAAGACGGTAACCGTGGCGGCCGCTTTGATCTGCGCGCAGTACCTAACGCGGAGCCGGGCATGAGCCCGCTGGAGATCTGGTGTAACGAAGCGCAAGAGCGCTACGTACTTGCGGTTGCACCCGAGGATTTGGACACCTTTGACGCGCTTTGTAAGCGCGAGCGCTGCCCCTATGCGGTCGTCGGCGAAGCGCTGGAAGCACACCATCTTGAAGTGCGCGACGGCCACTTTGACAGCAAACCGGTGGATTTGCCGATGAGTGTACTGTTTGGCAAAGCGCCCAAGATGCAGCGCGAATTTGAGCGTCACGACCCTGAGCTTTCCGGTGTAATGCTGGATAACCTTGACTTGCGTGAAGCGCTGGATCGGGTGCTGCGTCTGCCCACAGTGGCCTCCAAAAGCTTCCTGATCACCATTGGCGATCGCTCGATCACCGGCCAGGTGGCTCGCGACCAGATGGTTGGCCCCTGGCAGGTGCCGGTAGCCGATGTGGCGGTGACCACGGCAAGCTTTGATACCCACACCGGTGAAGCCATGGCCATGGGGGAGCGTCCGCCGGTCGCCTTGATCAACCCTGCGGCCAGCGCTCGCTTAGCGGTTGCCGAAGCGATTACCAATTTGGCGGCAGCACCGATTGCCAAACTGAGCGATATCAAGCTCTCCGCTAACTGGATGAGCGCGGCGGATCACCCAGGTGAAAATCAGGCCCTTTACGATGCGGTATATGCGGTAGGTATGGAAATGTGCCCGGCGCTGGGCATTGCGATTCCGGTGGGCAAAGACTCCATGTCGATGCGCACTTCCTGGGTCGATGAGAAAGAGGAGGGTGAACACGAAGACAAAAGCGTCACCTCGCCGCTTTCGCTAGTGGTGACCGGTTTTGCCCCTGTGACCAACGCCCTGGCGACGCTCACGCCGCAGATCAATCTGGATCAAGACGAGTCGGATTTGATTTTGATCGACCTGGGCAACGGTCAGAATCGGTTGGGTGGCTCCGCTTTGGCCCAGGTGTATGGCCAGGTGGGCAATGACTGCCCTGATGTGGACGACCCGGAAGATATCAAAGCGTTCTTCGAAGTTATTCAGGGTTTGAACCGCGACGGCAAGCTGCTGGCGTATCATGACCGTAGCGACGGCGGCCTGCTGGTAACGCTGCTGGAAATGGCCTTTGCTGCCCACGCAGGGCTTGAGATCAAGCTCGACTGGATGATCGACGAGCCAGTGGAGGCGTTGAACGCGCTATTCTCGGAAGAGCTGGGTGCCGTGATTCAGGTCAATCGTGAACACACTGAAGAAGTGCTGGCGCAGTTTGCCGTGGCAGGTATCGAAACCTGCGGCGTTATCGCCCGCCCGCGTTACGATGACCAAGTGCGCGTCACACTGTTTGAAGAGCCCTTGCTGGAAACCACCCGCCAGCTTACCCAGCGTACCTGGGCAGAAACCAGTTACCGTATGCAGGCGCTGCGCGACAACCCCGAATGCGCCAAGAACGAATACGACAATCTGCTCGATATCCGCGACCCGGGGCTATCTGTCACGCCCACCTTCGATATTAATGAAGATATCAGCGCGCCATTCGTTAACACTGCCAAGCCTGCCATGGCCGTGCTACGTGAGCAGGGCGTCAATGGCCAGGTAGAAATGGCCTGGGCTTTCGATAAGGCCGGGTTTGAGGCAGTGGATGTGCATATGAGCGACATCCTGGAAGGACGCGTTTCGCTGGAAGAGTTCAAAGGGCTGGTGGCCTGCGGTGGCTTCTCCTACGGCGACGTGCTGGGCGCAGGCGGTGGCTGGGCCAAGTCGGTGCTGTTTAATGAGCGCGCCCAGGAGCAGTTTGCGGCCTTCTTCGCCCGTGAAGATAGTTTCTCGCTGGGCGTATGTAACGGTTGCCAAATGCTCTCGCAGTTGAAGTCGCTAATTCCTGGCGCTGAAAACTGGCCGACTTTTGTGCGCAACGAATCCGAGCAGTTTGAGGCGCGGGTTTCGATGGTGCGGGTTGAAAAGAGTCCCTCGATTCTGCTGGCCGGTATGGAAGGCTCTCAGTTGCCTATCGCCGTTGCCCATGGTGAAGGGCAGGCGGAGTTCCGCGACAGCGCTCATCTGCGCAGCATGCAGTCGAGTAACCAAATCGCCCTGCGCTACATCGATAACTACGGCCAGGCGACCACGCGCTACCCGGCAAACCCTAACGGCTCGCCTGCGGGCATTACCGGCCTGACCACGCCGGATGGCCGGGTGACCATTATGATGCCCCACCCCGAGCGCGTTGCTCGAGCGGTCACCAACTCCTGGCGCCCGGCAGAGTGGACTGAAGATGGCGCCTGGCTGCGGCTATTCCGCAACGCTCGGGTGTGGCTCAACTGATTCCAGTAATGCTCCCGATAGTGCGTTGGGCCTAAGCGCCCATGCTAACGGCGGATTTTTTCCGCCGTTAGCAGTTACGCGAGTCGTGACAACAGTCATTAAGAGTGCCGCTGGGGAGCGCTAGCCGGAGTTTTATCAGCTCCTTCGGGCGGCAATCCTAGTTTAGCCTCCAGCGTTTCAAGCTCTAACCGGTAGCGCTCAACGAGGTATTCAAAGCGCCCAAAATCATGTCCGCAATCCATGCAGAACACATGGGCTTTGCCACGCCGCGTGGCGGGAAGGCGTTTTAAGCGACTGCTGCATTCCGGGCACTCAGGGCTGAAATGGTTGGTAGTCATGGCTCACCTCACTATTCTCTTCTCGCTGATAAACATTGCGAGTTCAGGGATTATTTAAACCATCACTACTACGACGCGACGAAAGTCGTAATGGTTCAGTAGCGGGCTAATTAATTTGTCGACACCTAGCTCCTCACAAGCCACTTCACTAACACCCCAGCTTCGCCCCTATCAGCAGGAGGCGGTCAAGCGCGTGGTAGTGCACTTTCGCGCTTCCAGCGATCCGGCTTTGGTCGTGCTACCCACCGGTAGCGGTAAATCCCTGGTAATTGCTGAGCTGGCAAGATTAGCGCGTGGGCGCGTGCTGGTGCTGGCCCATGTGCGTGAACTGGTAGAGCAGAACCACGCTAAATATCAGGCGTATGGGCTTGAGGCGGACATTTTTAGCGCTGGTTTAAAGCGCAAAGAGGCGAGTCGCCAAGTGGTATTTGGCTCGGTGCAGTCGGTGGTGCGTAACCTGGAGAGCTTTAACGACGCTAATTTTACCCTGCTGGTCATCGATGAGAGCCATCGCGTATCGCTCAACGAAGACGCTAGCTATCGTCAGGTGATTGAGCACCTGCGCCAGCACAATCCGCAGCTTAAAATACTCGGACTAACCGCTACGCCGTACCGTTTGGGGCAGGGGTTTATTTATTACCGCCACCATCACGGCATGGTGCGGGGCAGTGAAGAGAGTTTTTTTCGTGACTGCGTCTTCGAGCAGCCGCTGCGTCTGATGGTAAAGCAGGGGTACCTCGCCGCGCCCAAGCGCCTGGATATGGCGATTGAGGGCTACGACTTCTCTGCACTCAAACCCTCTTCAAGCGGCCTGTTCCAAGAGGAAGAACTTAATCGTGTGGTGGCGGGGAGCCGTGCGACGCCGGGCATTATCGCGCAAATCGTCGAGCGCGCGGTTGATCGCCAGGGCGTGATGATTTTTGCCGCCACCGTGGCCCACGCTGAAGAAATTATCGGTTATTTACCCCGGGCAGATGCCGCGTTAATCACAGGCGCAACTCCGTCTAAAGAGCGCACTGCGCTGATCGATGCCTTTAAAGCGCGGGAGTTGAAATACCTGGTGAACGTGGCGGTGTTGACCACCGGTTTTGATGCGCCTCACGTGGATTTGATCGCCATTTTGCGGCCTACCGAATCGGTGAGTCTCTATCAGCAGATGGTAGGCAGGGGGCTGCGCCTGTCGCCGGGCAAGAGCGACTGCCTGATTCTTGATTACGCCGGGAACCCCTGGGATATCTACGCACCGGAAGTGGGTGAGCCGAAGCCGGATAGTGACAGCGAACCGGTTCAGGTAGAGTGCCCTGACTGCGGTCATGCCAATCTTTACTGGGGTAAGCGCGACGGTGATTTAGTGATTGAGCACTTTGGCCGTCGCTGTCAGGGGCTAATTGAAGATGATGAAGGAAAGCGGCGCCAATGCGACTTCAGGTTCCGCTTCAAAGTCTGCGATGAGTGCGGCGCCGAGAATGATATTGCTGCTCGCCGCTGCCATGGTTGCGAAAAACTACTGGTAGACGCGGATGATAAACTCAAAGACGCCCTAAAGTTGAAAGACGCCAAGGTACTGCGGGTAAGCGGTATGCAGCTGGAAGCGACCACCAACGGCCGCGGCCTGCCGCGCTTAAAAGTCACCTATCATGACGAAGATGGCACCCATCTTTCCGAGTGGTACGCGCTGGAAACCCCCGCTCAGCGGCGCGCTTTCTATGCCGCCTTTCTGCGCTACCATCTGCGCGCACCGGGAGGTAAATGGCAGCCGCTAAGCGCCGAGGAAGTCGTCGCCGAACAGCGCCGCCTACGCCATCCTGATTTCGTCGTAGGCCGCAAAGTGGGGCGCCATTTCCAAATCCGTGACAAGCTGTTTGACTATGCTGGCCGTTACCGCAAAGCGGTGGAGGCGGGGTAATCACGCTAGTTTTACCCTCTTGATAGAGAGACGCGAATGTCGCTGAGTTTGCTAAACTGTTTGCCTGTGCTGATTTCCACTTTTCAAGAGAGCCGACCCGCGTGAGCGAGACGCCAAGCGCTACTGTTGATATAGAGAGCCCTGATCCCGAACCCACCGAGCCAGTGGCAGCTTCGTTTGGGCGTCTGTTTGATGAGCCGATTACGCAAATGCCGGAGGATTTATACATTCCTCCCGAGGCGCTACGGGTATTTCTAGAGACCTTTGAAGGCCCTCTGGATCTGTTGCTCTACCTGATTCGCCGCCAAAACCTGGACATTCTGACCATTAACGTGGCCACCATCACCCACCAGTACATCGAGTACGTGGAGCTGATGAAGGCTATGGAGATCGAACTGGCGGGGGAGTATCTGCTCATGGCCGCTATGCTCGCTGAGATCAAGTCGCGCACCTTGTTGCCCCGTCCGCCGAAGGCTGAGGGCGATGACGAGGAGGATCCACGCGCTGAGCTTATTCGCCGTCTGCAAGAGTACGAACGCCTTAAAGAGGCAGCAGAGACGCTGGATACACTGCCGCGTATGGGGCGTGACTGGTTCAGCGTGCAGGCGGGCTTACCGCCACTGGAATCCCGTGTGATTCACCCTGAGGTGGAATTGGATGAATTGCTCAGCGCGCTCTCCGATATCCTCAAGCGCGCCGAGCTGGTGCAGGCCCACCAGATCAGTCGTGAAGTACTCTCTACTCGCGAGCGCATGCTCAGGATTATGGAGCAGCTAAGTCACGATGACGCCCATCAGCGCTATACCCCCTTTGAAGCGCTATTTACTTTAGAAGAGGGGCGCGCAGGCGTGGTGGTCACATTTATGGCGATTCTTGAGCTAGCCAAAGAAGCCATGATTGAAATTGTCCAAAATGCGCCGCTGTCGCCAATTCACGTGCGCGCGCGGCGCGCTGCCCTTGCTGACGGCGAGGAGAGCGCTTTTGATAAGAGCGAGATAGATGAGGATGCCTATGGCGAGTCCGCTTTTGAACCTGGCGAGGAGGCGCCATGAGTAACGCCGTCACCGCGTTAGATGACACTGTTTTAGATGACATTGTTGAAGCCGCACTGCTGGCCGCAGGCGAACCCTTGCCCCTTGAGCGCTTGGAAACGCTTTTTCTGGAGGGCGAATGCCCAACGCGCAGAGAGTTCCGTGACGTCCTGGAACGTTTGCAGCAGCGCCATTCCGGCGGTGCTCTGGAGTTGCTGGAAACGGTCTCGGGCTATCAGCTGCGCATTCGTCCGCGGCTTTCCCAGTGGGTGTCGCGGTTATGGGATGAGCGCCCCCAGCGCTACTCGCGGGCGCTGCTGGAAACGCTGGCGTTAATTGCCTATCGGCAGCCGGTTACTCGTGGGGATATTGAAGAGGTGCGTGGGGTCAGCGTAAGTAGCTCCATTATGCGCACCTTGGCAGAGCGCGGCTGGATTCGGGTGGTTGGTCATCGTGATGTGCCCGGTCGTCCGGCGGTATACGCCACTACACGCAGCTTTTTAGACGATTTTGGGTTAAAAACCCTCGATGCATTGCCGCCCATGCACACCCTGGCAAGCTGGGACGAAAACGAACTACCTGAAGAGCCGGTGGTGACGAAGGATACTGGCATTCAGGAAGAAAATGACCCCGGTTCAGACGATGAAGCACTAGACGAAACGATCAAAACGGTGCAGGATGCGCCACCCCAGAAAGAACAGATAACCTCGGCTGAGATAGCCGACACGCACGCCGAGACGGCGTTAACCCAGCCGCTGAGCTTTGCCGACCTACAGGCTCGGCTCGCGGCACGTGCCAAGCGCCAACAAGACGAGCGCGAAAGCACGGAGACTACCGATGTGAGGTCAGACGACCATGAGTCAGAGTAATAACACCACGCCCCCCACCAGCGAAAAGCTGCAAAAAGTCTTGGCCCGTGCAGGCCTTGGCTCGCGTCGTGAGATGGAAACGGCGATTTCCGCCGGCCGTGTTAAAGTGAACAGCCAAGTGGCTAAGCTGGGCGACCGCGTTGAAGCGCGGGACAAAGTCAGTTTTGATGACCGTCCGGTGGCACTGCGCCCAGAAGAAGAAGTGCCGCGCCGGGTGATTATGTACAACAAGCCCGAAGGCGAGCTGTGCACCCGTAAGGATCCAGAAGGCCGCCGCACGGTGTTTGACCGTTTGCCGCGCCTTAAAGGCGAGCGCTGGATTGCGATCGGTCGCCTGGATATCAACACCAGCGGTTTGCTGCTGTTCACTACCGACGGTGAGCTGGCCAACCGTTTGATGCACCCCTCTACCCAGGTGGAGCGCGAGTATGCGGTTCGCGTGATGGGTGAAGTGAAGCGTGAGCATATCATGGCCATGGTCGATGGGGTCATGCTTGAAGATGGCCCGGCGCGCTTTACCGATGTTCAGGAGTTTGGTGGCGAAGGTATCAACACTTGGTTCCACGTGGTGATTCTGGAAGGGCGTAACCGCGAAGTGCGTCGTCTTTGGGAATCTCAGGCGCTGACGGTTAGTCGCCTTAAACGCGTACGTTACGGCAACATCTTCCTTGATAAGCGGGCGAAAGCCGGCGAATGGGTCGAGCTTAGCCAGGATGAAGTGGATGACTTGGCCACGCTGGCTAACTTAGAGAGCCGCAAAGTGCCCGCCCTGACGCCAGATGAGAAGAATCGCTGGAACCGCGATAAGCACAAGCGTAAGCCGGTACAGGCACTGCGCAAACCGAAGAGCAAGGCGCGCTAAACGCGCGCCTTGCAGAGCCTGTTGAACCGCTTGGTGGTCAGTCGTTAGCAGTTAGGCTGATAAGCGTGCCTGTCAGCATTGAGTGACGCTAGCAGGTACGCAAATGGTTCATTATTGTAGAGTGAAAGAGAAAAAACGCTTGCTATCAATAAGGTGTAAGCGTAGGATATGCATCCGTTCAGGCGGGTCGTTAGCTCAGTTGGTAGAGCAGTTGACTTTTAATCAATTGGTCGCAGGTTCGAATCCTGCACGACCCACCATTCAAACGACTGATCAGTTTGGAAAAAGTCAGTTTGAACTCGGTGATGAACGTTTAAGGCATGTGTAGTAACAGTACGTTTAGCAAAGCTGGTCAGTGAACAGCACAGCAAGTTTGGGTCGTTAGCTCAGTTGGTAGAGCAGTTGACTTTTAATCAATTGGTCGCAGGTTCGAATCCTGCACGACCCACCAAATTCAACGCCCCTGGCAGTTTAGCTGCCAGGGGCGTTTTGCTGTGTGTGACATTCTGTTTGCAGTCAAACGCTATTCCCCGCCAAAATGGTTTAGAATAAATCTGTTCAGAACAGATTTTAAGCGATGGCCATCGCGAGAGACGCATCGGCTCATCGCCCTTACGAGCGGCGCATGTGCAAGACGTACTGCGCCGTAGCCCAGTGTTTAACAGGGGGATTCCCTGTTCGTCACAGTGGTAGACACAATGACTATTATGACTACTCAAGCGAAGCTTGAGGCTCCGCTACCCACAGCCTACTGCCCGACCCGCATTCCGGCGGAAGATCAGGCCCGGGTTGAAGAGATCAAACGACTGTTGAAGGCCCATAACGCCGTTTTGGTCGCACACTATTACACCGATGATGCCATTCAGCAGTTGGCGGAAGAGACCGGTGGCTGTGTCGCTGACTCGCTGGAGATGGCGCGCTTTGGTGCTCGCCACGAAGCCACCACGCTGGTCGTCGCCGGTGTCCGCTTTATGGGCGAAACCGCCAAGATCCTTTCGCCTGAAAAGCGCGTGTTAATGCCCACCTTGGAAGCCACCTGCTCGCTGGATATTGGCTGTCCCGCCGATGAGTTCAGCGCCTTCTGTGATGCCCACCCTGACCGCACCGTAGTGGTGTATGCCAATACCTCTGCAGCCGTTAAGGCACGGGCAGACTGGGTGGTGACTTCGTCGATTGCAGTCGAGGTGATTGAGCACCTGCAGGCCAAGGGCGAGAAAATTCTCTGGGCGCCCGATAAGCATTTGGGCGGCTATATCCAGAACAAAACCGGCGCCGATATGCTGATGTGGGACGGCGCCTGTATCGTTCATGAAGAGTTTAAGGCCAAGGGCGTTGAAG
>Ga0209344_10000228_pt1 | contig 112914 bp, 108 predicted proteins | sample Cruoilmetagenom6_FD_187293 | JGI IMG/M metagenome (GOLD analysis project Ga0209344, IMG submission 187293) | Oil polluted marine microbial communities from Coal Oil Point, Santa Barbara, California, USA - Santa Barbara Oil Seep Sample 6 (SPAdes)... | ecosystem: Environmental > Aquatic >...
CTTCTCTTCAGCCGAGAATTTGCGCCGGGTCTTCCGGCGAATATCTTTCACATGTTTCTCGGCCGATCCGTCCGGCCCGGATTTCTGTCTCATCTTCGCTCCCTTGGCGGGCTACGATGTGCCAGAACTCCTCCTTAAGCAATTTGGCCGGTCTGTCTCACAGTCGCTGACGGGGAACAGGGTCAAGCAATCGTATTGGAATTCTGACTTGGGACCCTCCAGCCCCTAATTCATTTCGCGCGCCTCGCATACGACCTTTGTGAATGTCCATGCACTGCAAGTGACGTGAGTGGCAAAATCCAAAAGATTTTCTGCCTTCACGATCAGCCGACCTCAATACGGCCCGCCGAGGCGCCAATTTGATTTACGAACCAGTGCAGAACCGTCCGAATTAATACTCCTAGAAGCGAGCCGATTTCACTATTGAGCACGGACTTCGTTCAGGTCCAACGCGAGGCAGAAGCGCTCATTCTACATACCCAGTCAAACGCCGACACCTCTCGCGAGCACTCCAATAGCTTTCAAATTATCAACAAGCTGCTGTCGGGTCGTAGTTTTTGATACTCCCCAAATTTCTGCCAAAATCGGAATACAAAGTTCCGACTGAGCTGGCACAAGCGGCTTGCCATTTTGCATTGCGAAAGGACCGTCGGTCTCTAGCAATACTTTCTCGATGGGCATCTGACTGACTCTTTCCCTACCGCTCTTTGCACGAATCATGGCTGGCCCGACTGAGAACCAGCATCCTAGATCATTGGCTATAGCTGTGTCTTGAGACGAACCCGAAAACCAATGCAAAATAGATGTACTACTTCCAGCCGCTTCGCTCAGGTGCTGCAAAACACGTCCTGCAGCGTTCCTGCTGTGAATTGAAAGTACTTTTCCACCGCTCCGATCGCAACTTTCCAGGATGTGTCGAAAGACTTTCGATTGGATAGGCAGCGATGATTTGAACTCAGTCGAGCCGTCCAATCCAATTTCTCCGACATATTGAGTCTCGGACAACATGAGGTCGAATAGATTCAGCTCAGAATACCTATCGGCAGCCAGTTGGGGATGCAGGCCCAAAGCTGTTCGAATCCGCGGCGAGTTAGCAGACAGTCGCTTTGTTCCCGGAAACGCCTTGGGAGTGGTCGTAACAGATAAAACATAAGTGCCAGCCTCCGTCGCCTGCCGAATAACCTCTTGTGGATTATCGTAGAGGTCGAGATGGCAGTGGAAATCCATCATACTTTAATCCCTTGAGTAGCAAGATAGATTTGTAGCTCCTTTAACCCGCGCCATGCCACTTGATAGTATTTTTCTCGGGTAAGCTCGTCGGTTGGCAGAGGGCCACTCGCACTAACCCATCTTGGTACGCTATCCTCTGAGGTACACCTTATCGCAAGGCGAACGGCCGCGAGATCGACGCTCTGCTTTGCACCGAAAGTCAGTGTTGAAAGATCACCATATTCATATTTTCCGACTGGCTCGGGAATGTTTGCCGCAAACATTGATGCCCTTCGAATAAGACAGGGAACGCATTTCCCACACTGCTGGTTTCGACGCTTCCATTTTCCGCATGATATCGTATTGGGAGCTAAATTGTGTATCAATTTTTGATCGGCGCAGTCATTAATCATTTCCCCTTTTGTCATGAATTCGTACGGATTTCTTATCGAGACACCGAGACCAACATCATCGAAAATCTTTTGGAGCGATTGAAGGTAGTGTGGATGCGCCGTTCGTGTACTGAGTGATCCACGACGCCTGGGCGTCAGAGGAGGATTCAGCGCAATGAGTCCATTTTCTGGAATAAGAATTGGTGTCGTCAAACCTGATCGATGAAGCGAGACCGCAGAAGCGCAGCAAGCTGCAAGAGCCAGGAACAAAATTGACCGAGACCGTGTCGAGCCTTCTTTGTCCCAATTCACGCCATTGGGCTTTATTGGTCGATCGTTTATGCTGAGGTGGCTGGGGCTTCCCAACCGGCCGAGTAGATGATTTTGAAACTTTTGATCGCCAGTGGAAGCCCTGCTAACGAGCAGTGTTTCATTGGGGCGTGCTTTCAGCTGATTCACCGCACCGATGAGACTATCTAGCCCCCCAGAAAAGAGACAGACCTGCTCTATGTTCGACAAATCGATCATTCTGACCAATCGCTTTTTCTCAGACTTTGTGGGGGGCGTCAGTCCATTGGCGGTAAATGAGAGGCTCCAGTCATCCCCGGTCAAAAATCTCAGTATTGATTCAAGTGCGTGCGTTTGCGTTTTCCAAACGGCCGGCTTTGCAAGAGCTATCGAAAGTGAAATACTCCGCACGAACCCGTACGCTCCATCATCCCTAGAGACGAATTCGTCAGCAGCAGTTACACTGAGGGCGATTGTCAGGAAGTCAAAAGCTCCTACCGGTATCGGTAGGTTAATGTGCCTCAGCACCTCACGCACGCGATTGCCTATGCTGGCGATGCCATTGGTATTGTCGATATTGTCAAATAGCACAATCTTTCGATCTGCTTGTGAACCAATCAGTACTCGAATATCTGGATCGCATCGAACTGTCGTCATTCGTCGTATGATTCCCACACTTCGAGGACCGATTGAATGCAATCGAGTTGGAGTTGTCGACGCTCAGCTTGCGACATCGCGCCGAGCTCGCGTCCAGCCTTATTGGCAACCAAGCGGCTATCAACGACCGCCTCCACCGCTTGTCTCAGTTCGTTTTCTCGGGCTTGAAGAATCTCCGCACTCTCAGCGGCATCTAAAGAGGGGCTCCCTTCCCTTGCCAGCATGTCATGCATGATGGCCTCAACCGTATACTGGAACAAAACTGCATCAAGAAACTCAGGCGTTATTGACTCACGCTCCAAAGTTTCTTCGCCTTGGAGCACTTCGCAGATCGCCTCCTCAATCAAGATGCGTATGCTATCGCCTTCAGAAGTGCCTGGCGCGACTGCTTCAGCGATTATTTGAGCTGCTGTCTCGACTGGGGCCCCAATCGCCGCGCTTAAATCCTTACCTGAAGAAATTTCACCCGTGCCACCTGAGCCGAGTTCCGAAAGAACTCCAATGGCGACCGATCCGCTACCTGCCGCCGCGCCATAGCGCCGAACTCCTACAGAAGACCCGCCGACAGCGCCGCGCGCATACCTCCCAAGTGCACGGTCTCTCAACTCTGAGCCACCGCTCTTCATGAAGCCACTCAGGCTTCGTCTAAAATTTGACAATCCGTTCTCTGGACGCGGTGGAACTGGCTTGCCTGGCTGGGAGTCAGCATGCGGCGGCACCAATGGAGATCGCCCACTCGACCCTGAACTATTTGACGACGTTCCCAACTACTTCCCCCACCACGTTTTGCCCGACAGCGATGCCTTCATCCACGCCGGCATTGGAGTAAGCTCCCTCGACCTTATGAAAGTTGCCAGCGCTTTCGCAGCGTCCTTGTTTGCTGCGGCGACAGCAAGGGCACCGGCCCATCCTTCAGGACGGTTTGTCCACGTTGCAGTGTCGGACAACTTTCGAAGTAACTCTTCCATCGCCATCGGAACTTCATCGGCTGTCAAAGCTTGCACCGCTTTGCCCGTTGACCCGGCAGATTCGCGTGTCGCTTTTATGAGGACAGCCACTGCCCGTTCGGCTTCTACACTAAGCCCTGCAGATGGCGTAAATACCGGCTGGGTTTCTCGCGAAAGATAGGCAGCCGGTCGTAGGTCCTTATCTCCTAGTGTAGGAGCGAGCTTGCTCCATTCTGAAATGAAACCCTCTTGAGCTTTCCAGCTTTCGGGAAATTCGGTGGGGTCTAGAATTTCTTCGCCTCCTTCCAGTTGCCTCAACAACGCAACCCTTCCGTCACCACTGCTTCCAATAAGATTCATAAGGTCACCGGTCGCCTTTCCTCCGGCACAGCGTTCGAACAATACCAACTTGAGCATGGCTTCTTCGCTGAGATTGATGCCTCGACGAGTCGCAATCATCTGGCGCATTCGCAGAGTATTCAACATGCGTTTGACGATCCGAGGATTCCCATTCACACGCGGAGAGTTAACGAGGATTGGTGATATGAACTTTGCCAGCTGCGCTACTTGGCTGATAAGCGCCTTTTCGGGGTCAGTCAGGGACTTGCAGGTCAGTCCTTCCAAGATTTCGGGTGTCTCAGGGAAGGGCGTTTTCCAGATCGACTGCAATCGCATAAGAAGAAATTTCTGCAGTTCCAAAGTTATCTCAGGGCGCATCTTCTGGTGCGAGTTAGCGGGCTCCGCTGTCAACAGCAGAATGAGGAACGCTCTGAGCTCTGAGACGCCTGTTGGTGGAACCCTAACAGGAATTTGAACCAATTTGTCCAAATAATCAGTAACCAGTCTGTCCAAATCTGCTTTGTAGTGCTGAGCCACGGCTAGCCTAATCATGTCTTCATCAGCAGCGATAACGAAAGCAGTTCTCTCCATGAACAGAAACAGACGGACCGCTTCAAGCGTATGAATTGCCTTATCGGGCAGACAGCGATCCAGATTGTCGATGAAAACGAATAGAGTGCCGCCAAGATCATCCAGAATCTGTTTGAGCTCTTGGCGAAAAGCCTCGATCTGCCTAGGTGGAGATTCTTCGGCTTCGGAGTGCATCAAACCCGTTGTCTTGGATTTGACGTCCGTTGCCATAGCCTTGACCGCATCAAAATCGTCCGTATCCCCCCTCCCCTTAGCGATGTCCCGCGCACCCTCTATCCCGCGCGCAATGGCGCCGAACGTCGGCACACCAGCGGCAAGAGCTGTGCCTTCTGCTAAAAGACCAAGCACACGCAGCTTGTCGACCCGCTTGAAGAGGCGGTTCACCTTCTTCAGAAGCGCCTCGTCATCCTTTGCTTTTGCGTAGAGCGTGTCTCCGATCTTTTGCAACAATGCAGCACGCGCATCATCATAATCTTGAAAGAGCCACGCATCGAATTGAAGAACAAGATTCTTCTCATCTTGGGAAATATCGTCGATCACCATCCTCATCAGCGACGACTTACCCACGCCCCAGCCTCCGAACAAGCCAAGAGACACCGGACGAATGCTGCTATCCTTCAGAGTTGCTGAGACAAGCTCGGCGGTCTCCGAATAATTTAGGAAATCAATGTCGGTTTCATTATCGGACCACATGACTCTTCCTATCCATGGTGCAGCATTATGCCAATAGGAGAGTTCGCCCCAAAGTTGTCACCAGATTCGGCACTTTGCGCTTATCAGCAACGTCTGTCGCGCTTCTCGACCATCAAATAAGATCGGCAACGCACTTGGATCACGGAGACTTGGGGGGCGCTTCGATCGGTCTTATCGATTTTCTTGTGATGGCCGAGTGCCTTGAGGATCTCATCCATCAGATCGGCGAGAGCCTTGTCACTCTGCAAGACGAGGTCGGCAGTGAGGCCTCGCTTCACACTGCGCGTAGCGTGCGGATCGCGACATAGATCGAGATACGGAGATCGTCCTTTGACAGGTTGAGGGCCAAAACGCCTCAGGAACAATGGTCCGAATGGGGCGATATGTCCTAAAAATGCCCCCGCAGCTGCTACGCTTTGCTACCCTCTGCTGACCTGACTGTTCTCCAACCTGCGCTTAATTACCTGATTTTGCATAATTTTCACTCTGGACGATGAGACGGTGGATGGCCCAGCCTAAGGGACATGAAACCGAACACGACCCTTTCCTGGCAGATCCTGATTGTCCTCGCCGTCATCGTTCTCGCGGTGTGGACGGCCACCGAATGGACGGCCTTTCAACTTGGCTGGTCGGCGCGGCTCGGCGAGCCATGGTTCGTTCTCGCGGACTATCCGATCTATGCACCCTGGGCTTTTTTCGGCTGGTGGTTTTCGTTTGACGCCTATGCACCGGACGTGTTCGATCGGGGCGGCCAGATTGCAGCGTCTGGCGGTATCATTGCGGTGGTCATCGCCGTCGCGGGATCGATCCTGCGGGCGCGCTGGGACAAAAAGGTGACGACGTTTGGCTCGTCGCGCTGGGCGCTTAAGGGTGACATGCGCAAGGCGGGGTTGCTGGAACCTGCCGGCGTGTTCCTAGGTCAGGCCGAAGGATCATACCTGCGCCATGACGGGCCAGACCATGTCATGGCCTTTGCGCCGACCCGGTCCGGCAAAGGTGTCGGCCTCGTCGTGCCGACGCTGCTGTCTTGGACGCACTCAGCCGTCGTGCACGACATCAAGGGTGAGAACTGGCAGCTGACATCCGGCTGGCGCTCGACCTTCTCCAATTGTGTGCGGTTTGATCCGACGGACAAGGGCTCGGCGCATTTCAATCCGCTGATGGAAGTCCGGCGCGGCGACTGCGAAGTGCGCGATGTCCAGAACATTGCCGATATCCTGGTTGATCCGGAAGGCATGCTGGAACGCTGGAGCCATTGGGAGAAGACCGCCCACTCGCTGCTCGTCGGCGCCATCCTCCATGTCCTCTATGCCGAGCGCGAGAAGACACTCGCGCGGGTTGCAAGCTTCCTGTCAGATCCCGACCGTACCTTCCGGGCGACGCTCACGATCATGATGCGCACCAACCATGTCGGCACGGCAGAGGCGCCGCAGGTCCATCCCGTGATTGCGCAATGCGCCCGCGAACTGATGAACAAGTCGGAGAATGAACTCTCCGGGGTCCTGTCGACCGCGATGAGTTTCCTGTCGCTGTATCGTGACCCGGTCGTGGCAGAAGTGACCTCGGCTTGCGACTTCCGGATTGCGGATCTGGTCGAAGGCAAGCGGCCGCTATCTCTATTCCTCGTCGTGCCGCCCTCGGACCTCTCGCGCACGAAACCCCTGATCCGGTTGATCCTAAATCAGATCGGACGCCGGCTGACCGAACATCTGGATGTGGAAGCTTCCGGTTCACGGAAGCAGGTCCTGTTCCTGCTCGACGAGTTCCCTGCCCTCGGCCGGCTCGACTTCTTCGAAAGCGCGCTCGCCTACATGGCAGGCTATGGTCTCAAGGCCTTCCTGATCGCGCAATCGCTGAACCAGATCGAAAAGGCCTATGGTCCATCGAACGCCATATTGGACAATTGCCATGTCCGGGTGGCGTTCGCGACCAATGATGAGCGTACGGCGAAGCGCATCTCGGACGCGCTCGGGACCAAGACTGAACAGCGCGCGATGAAAAATTATGCCGGCCACCGGCTGGCACCCTGGCTGTCGCACAAGATGGTGTCGCGCCAGGAAACCGCCCGGCAATTGCTGACGCCCGGCGAAGTGATGCAGCTGCCATCGTCTGAAGAACTGGTCCTTGTTGCCGGCTGCCCGCCGATCCGAGCCAGGAAGCTGCGCTATTATGCCGACCGCAATTTTACCTCACGCCTCATGAATCCGCCCCGGGATGGTGAGGCCCTGCCCGAAGCTCGCCTTGATGACTGGGGCCAGGAGATTCGCACGCTGCATGAAGGCCTGATGGTGCCACCGGCGTCGGATGACTCGGATGAAGGCGGTCCGGGCTTTGGAAGCGCAGGCACTCCAGTCCAATCCCCCGGGCCAAAGGGCCCCCGGTCGCCCGGGCCGACCCGCGCGTCCCGGCCTCGCCAGCCACTCCAGCAAGGGCTGTTCGATGCGATCCCGATTGCGGACGGACTGGAACAGACGACCGGGATTGACCTGACTGGACGGGGCAACAAATGAAGCCGCGCATCCAGCCCTATATCTCGGCAGAAAACCTTGTACGCCTACAGGCAATGGCGAAAAGGCCGGGCCTGTCGGAAAGCAAGATTGTCGACCGGGCGCTGGCGGCCTTCTTTGCCGGCGACACGGACGACCAGCGGGACGCCGCTATCACGCGGCGGCTCGACCGGTTGACCCGCCAGTTCGGGCGGCTGGAGCGTCACCATCTGATCCTGGGCGAAACGGTCTCCACATTCGTCCGCTATTTCCTGACCGTGACGCCGCCCGTGCCATCCGATCAGCTTGATGCGGCCCGGGCAAAAGGTGACCTCCGGTTCGATCTCTTCGTCCATCAGGTTGCCGAAGCGCTCCGGTCGGGCGACCGGATCCTGCAGAACGCCGTCGAGGACTTTACCGCGTCGCCATCTGATTTTGTCAGCGAATCCGAGCTTGATTGGCTTGGGGAAAGGCGTGGGATCGATGCGTGACGCCCAGAGCCTTTCGCGCACCAGTGACATGCTGGCCACCGCGTTCGGGCCCGTCATCATGGCGGCGCTTGCCGACGCCCAGGTCGTCGAGATCATGGTCAACCCCGATGGCCGGCTCTGGATCGAACGGCATGGCGCGGGGCGTACTGCCTGCGGCGCGGTGTTGGCACCGGCCCAGGTCGAGCGCGTGATCCGGCTGGTCGCGAACCATATGCGGCGTGACGTGACGGCGAACGCGCCGCTTGTGTCCGCCGAGCTGCCCATGGGCGGCGAACGGTTCGAAGGTGTCCTGCCACCTGTTGCGCCGGGGCCGTGTTTCTCGATCCGCAAACCGGCCGGACGCGTCATCCAGCTTGATGAGTATGTCGCTTCTGGCGTGATGAGCGGCCACCATGCCGATGCCCTGCGGCGCGCGGTGCTCGACAAGTCAAACATACTGATTGTCGGCGGGACGGGATCGGGCAAGACCACACTCGCGAATGCGCTCCTTGCTGAAATGGCCGAGACCGGCGATCGGCTGGTGATCCTCGAAGACACGCGCGAGCTTGCCTGCGGCGCACCGGACGTCGTGCAACTTCGCACGCAGCCGGGATCGGTCTCCCTGTCAGACCTCGTGCGCTCGACCCTGCGTCTCAGGCCCGACCGGATCATTATCGGCGAAGTGCGCGGGGCCGAAGCGCTCGACATGCTCAAGGCCTGGAATACCGGCCATCCGGGTGGGATCGCGACCCTGCATGCGAACTCTGCGCTGGCGGGTCTTTCCCGACTCGAACAGCTGGTCGGGGAAGCGGCGGTGAACGTGCCGCATGATCTCATTTCCGAGACGGTGGACTGCGTTGTGTTCATCGCGCGCCGGCTCGGATCGCGCCGGGTCGAGACCGTCGCCTCGCTCTGCGGGCTCGGACGGCATGGCTACGACCTTCGCCCGATTGTGCCCGACCTGCAGCTCGTCCTGCCGAACCTGCCGTCTCTCCAGCCTTCTGCACTCCACCACTGAAAGGAACACTTCCGATGACCCGAGATATGGGCAAAGCCCTCAGCCTGACCGCGCTTGTCATGGTCCTTGTCCTGCCAGCCCATGCGGCGGGTTCCGGCATGCCCTGGGAAGGGCCGCTGCAATCGATCCTGGAATCCATCGAGGGCCCGGTCGCCAAGATTCTCGCCACGATCGTGATCATCCTGACTGGGCTTGGCCTCGCGTTCGGGGAAAGCGGGGGGGGCATGCGGAAACTACTGCAGATCGTGTTCGGCCTGTCGATCGCATTTGCGGCCACGTCGTTCTTCCTCTCCTTCTTCTCGTTCGGCGGCGGGGCGACGCTCTGATGGCTGACCGTTCGCCCCTCCCTGAAGGCTATGTGACGCCGGTCCACCGCGCGCTCACCGAGCCGATTCTGATCGCGGGCGCGCCGCGCATGGCGACGATCGTCAATGGCACGCTCGCCGCCGCCCTGGGGCTCGGTCTGCAGCTCTGGATCGTGGGGCTCGCCTATTGGCTGATCGCTCACGGGCTCTGCGTGTTTTCCGCGCGGCGTGATCCGCAATTTGTCGACGTGCTGATCCGGCATGTCCGCCACAAGGGGTATCTTGCATGCTGAACCTCCGTGAATACCGCGCCCGCCCGGCGCGCCTCGCCGACCACCTCAAATGGGCGGCCCTCGTGGCGCCCGGCATTGTCCTCAACAAGGATGGCAGCCTGCAGCGCACCATCGCCTATCGTGGCCCCGACCTTGAAAGCGCAACGCCGGAAGAACTGGTCTCCATCTCTGCCCGGATGAATAATTTGCTGATGCGGTTCGGGTCGGGCTGGGCACTCTGGTTCGAAGCGGACCGGCGCACCTCGACCGCCTATCCGGACAGCACCTGGCGCGATCCCGTCGCCTGGCTGGTCGATGAGGAACACCGCGCCCAATTCGAGGAGGCGGGCCGGCATTTTGAGACCGATTGCTATCTGACCCTCGGCTGGATGCCGCCAGCTGACCGGACTGCAAGGGTGGAAAAACTCTTCATCGAAGATCCGGCCGCAGCGCCGCGCAGCTTCTTTGCCGAAAACCTGGACCGGTTTGAAACCGAGACAACACGGGCGCTCAATCTCATGACCGACCTGATGCCCGAGGCCCGATTCCTGGAAGACGATGAGACGCTCACCTACCTGCATGGATGCATGTCCCTGAAGCGGCATCCTGTCCGGACGCCAGATGCTCCGATGTTCCTTGACGGTCTCCTCGCCGATACGGACGTCACCGGCGGGCTTGCACCGATGCTCGGCGACGAGACGCTGAAAGTCCTGACCGTGCGCAAGTTCCCGGGCACGAGCGAGCCCTGCCTGCTGGCCGAACTCGACCAGCTCGGCTTCCCCTATCGTTGGGTGACGCGGTTCCTGCCGCTCGACAAGCCGGACGCCGAGAAGATCCTGAACCGTTACATGCGGGCCTGGCTCGCCAAGCGCCGCTCGCTCGTCTCATACTTTCGTGAGATCCTGACCGGCGAGGCGGCGACCCAGTTCAACACCGACGCTGACAATCAGGCCGCGACGGTCGACGCAGCCCTGCAGGCGCTCGGCGCCGGCCATGTCACGTTCGGCTATTACACGGCAACGCTCGTTCTCACCCATGCCGATCCGCTGGTTGCCGAAGAACGCATCCAGGCGGCAGAACGCGTCATCAATGCCCGCGGGTTCACCGCGACCCCGGAGACAATCAACGCGCTCGACGCCTGGCTCGGGACCCTGCCCGGCGAAGCCCATGCCAATATCCGCCAGCCACTTCTCAATACGGTCGACCTGTCCCATATGGCGCCGCTGTCAGCGCAATGGGCCGGGCCCGAGCGCAACGCGCACCTGGACGGCCCGCCGCTCCTGATGGCGCGGTCGATCAGTTCCACGCCATTCCGGCTTGTGCCGCACCAGGGCGATGTCGGTCACATGATGATTGTCGGACCGACCGGGGCCGGCAAGTCCGTCCTGCTGTCGCTGCTCGCGCTTCAGTTCCGGCGCTACGAGGGCGCGCAGGTGTTCGTGTTCGACAAGGGCAGGTCAGCGCGCGCCATGACACTCGCGCTGGGCGGGGACTGGTATGACCTCGACCTGGGGGGTGGCCACGCGTTCCAGCCGTTGAGTGATATAGCTGATGATCAGTCTCTCGCTGCCGCGCAGGGCTGGGTCCTGGCACTGATCGAACAGGAAGGCGTGGCAATGATCCCGGAGGTCCGGGAGGCTGTCTGGTCGGCGCTGAAGAGCTTGGCTGAAGCACCCCGCCGACAACGCACGCTGACAGGTCTGACGGCTTTGATCCAGTCGTCTGTTCTGAGGCAGGCGCTGCAGCCCTATACTCTGGACGGGCCCTACGGCGCGCTACTCGACGCCGATGTGGACAGTTTTGCGGCGTCCGACATGGCGTGCTTTGAAATGGAAGCCTTGATGTCGGACAGGCGTCTTGCCGCGCCCGTCCTCGCCCATCTCTTCCAGAGACTCGAAGCCCGGTTCGACGGACGTCCGACCTTGCTGATCCTCGACGAGGCCTGGCTCTTCCTTGATCATCCGCTGTTTGCGGGGCGCCTGCGCGACTGGCTGAAGACTCTTCGCAAGAAGAACGTCTCGGTCGTGTTTGCGACACAGAGTCTCGCGGATATTTCTTCGAGCGCGATTGCACCGGCCCTGATCGAAAGCGCGCCCACCCGGATATTCCTCGCCAATGCACGGGCCGAAGAACCCGGACAGGCCAGGACCTATGAGGCGTTCGGGCTCAACGCCCGCCAGGTCGAACTGATCGCGCGTGCCACCCCGAAGCGGGACTATTATCTGCAATGCCCAGCAGGCAACCGTCTCTTCGACCTGGAGCTTGGCCCGGTGGCGCTCGCCTTCTGCGCGGCTGGATCGAAAGCCGACCAGACGCGGATCGACGAGGTCCTGGACCTCGCCGGCCCGGACGGGTTCGCCGCTGCCTGGCTCGCGGCCAGGGGACTCGACTGGGCCTCTGACCTCATCGCTGACAGGGAGGCCGTGCCATGCGCCGCAGAGTGACCGCTGTGCTCGTGGGCATGTTGGGACTGTCCATGGCATGGCCGCGCGCGGACGCCCTGCTCGGGGTCGGTGATGTCGTGATCGATCCGACCAATCTGGTCCAGAACATCCTGACGGCCACCAATACGCTGGAGCAGATCAACAATCAGATCATCCAGCTCCAGCACGAGGCGCAGATGCTGGTGAACCAGGCGGAGGACCTCAAACGCCTCGACTATGCTTCGATCGAACACCTCACGCGCCTGCTCGAGCGGATCGACACGCTGATGCGCGAGGCGGGCGAAATATCCTACGAGGTCGAAGAGTCAGAACGCCGGTATGAAGAGGCCTTCCCGGAGACCTACGAAGATCTCTCGAACGAAGAGATCACAATTCAGGCAAAGGACCAGTGGCGCCTGTCGCGGGGGAGTTTTGCGGGCGCTGTGCAGGTCCAGTCCGGGATCGTGTCGGCCATCGCGGACTCCAAAGGAACCCTGAGCGAACTCGTCGGTGAGAGCCAGTCAGCCTCCGGCAATCTCTCCGCTCTCCAGGCCGGCAACCAGCTGATCGCCCTGTCTGTCGAACAGCAGATGCAGATGCAGCAGCTGATGGCGGCGCAGTACCGGATGGAAGCGGTCGAAGCCGCCCGCCGCGCCGCGCTCGAAGAGCAGGCGCGTGTCCGCCACCACCGTTTCCGCGGCGATGGCGCCGCCTATACGCGGGAGTGAGGCCATGGACGATCTCAATGTCATCGACCAGTTCGTCGCCACCTTCTCGACCTATATCGATAGCGGGTTCGGCCTGTTGCAGGCCGATGTCGCCTGGCTGACCTCGGCCCTGATCGCGATCGACGTGACCCTGGCAGGCCTCTTCTGGGCGATGGGTCCCGACACCGATGTGATTGGCCGGTTCCTGAAAAAAGTCCTCTATGTCGGTGCCTTCGCGCTGATCCTCGGCAATTTTTCATTCCTCGCCGACGTGGTGTTCCGCAGCTTCGCGCAGCTCGGACTGAACGCGACAGGCGGGACGATCACGGCGGATGACATCGTGAAGCCCGGCTTTGTCGCGGCCACCGGATTTGATGCCGCCTATCCCCTGCTGGATGAAATCCGGAAACTGACAGGCCCGATCGCCTTCTTCGAAAATATCGTGATCATCGCGGTCCTCTTCCTCGCCTGGCTGATCACGCTCCTCGCCTTCTTCTTCCTGGCGATCCAGCTCTTCGTCACCATCATCGAGTTCAAGCTGACGACGCTGGCGGGCTTTGTCCTCATTCCCTTCGCGCTCTGGAACAAGACTTCGTTCCTCGCCGAGAAGGTGCTCGGCAATGTGATCGCGTCCGGCATCAAGCTCATGGTGCTCGCCATCATTGTCGGCATCGGCTCCACCATCTTCACCTCGATTACGTCCGCGTTCGAGCCGGACAATGTCACGCTCGAACAGGCCGCCTCCGTTATCCTGGGCTCGCTCGCCTTGCTCGCCCTCGGCCTGTTCGGGCCCGGCATCGCGACCGGCCTTGTCTCCGGCGCGCCTCAGCTTGGCGCAGGCGCGGCCGTCGGAACGATGGCGGGGGTTGCTGCAGGCACAGTGGCCGGCGGGACAGTTGCGAAGTCGGCTGTGTCTGCGGTTGCGGGTGGCGGTCGGAGCGCTGTCGGTGCTGCAGCGTCCATGGCAGGCGGGGCCCGCACGGCCTACTCGCTCGGCGCGGCGCGCTCCGGCAAGACCGGCATGGGCGCAGCGGCTGCGGGCGTCGGCGGCGTCGCAAGCGCAGGGGTTCAGACCATGGCGTCCGGGGCGGCCGGGTTTGCTCGGAGGGCCTTTGGCAACCCGGGCGCAAAGGCGCAGGCTGGAAGCCGCGCCGCCTTTGCAGCGACCGGTGGAACGGGTGCCGACCCTTCCCAGCCCCCCGCCACCAATGACCGGTCAGCGCCCGATTGGGCAAGCCGCATCCGGCGCAGCCAGACAACCCGTGATGCCGGCATGATGGCAGCTTCCGCCGTGCGTGATGGCGACCGACCCGGCGGCGGAACGTCCGTACAACTCAGATCAGACGAGGATTAGAACGCCATGCTTTGGAAACGAACCTCCAGCCGATACGGCGACACACCCGAACCTGTCACACCCTACCAGCGCGCGGCTCAGGCCTGGGACGACCGGATCGGCTCCTACCGGGTTCAGGCCGCAAACTGGCGCCTCGCGGCCCTCGGATCGATTGCGCTCGCGATCGTGCTGGCAGGCGGGCTTGTCTGGCGCTCGACCCAGTCTTTCGTCACGCCTTATGTGGTGGAACTGACGACCGATGGCGCGGTGCGCGCCGTCGGCCCGGCCGAGGGGCAGTACGAGCCGACCGACGCGCAAATCGCGTTTCATCTGGCAGACTTTGTGACCAATACGCGCTCGGTCTCGATCGATCCGGTCGTGGTGCGCCAGAACTGGCTGAAGGCCTATGCCTATGCGACCGACCGGGCCGCCGCGACGCTGAACGATTATGCCCGCGACAATGACCCGTTCGCCGATGTCGGACACCGCTCGGTGTCAGTCGACGTCACGAGCGTCGTACGCTTCTCCGATGACAGTTTCACCGTGCGCTGGCGCGAGACGGCATTCCGAAATGGCGCCGAGATCGACCGGTCACACCACACGGGCATCTTTTCCATTGTGATCGATCCGCCCCGCGATGTGGAAACCCTGCGAGCCAATCCGCTGGGACTCTACGTCCATGGCCTCAACTGGTCGCAAGACCACAAACAGGAGTAGATTCCCATGAAACGCCTTGCCCTGATCCTTCTCGGTGCGACTTGCCTTACGGCTTGCGAAACCTTTCCCTCTGACGCTGGGGCGCCCGACATCTTGCTTGATGCGGAGCTGCCGGATGACACAGCGTTCGCCGAAGACCTCTTTCTCGAACCGGAAGAAGACCTGGACGGCGTGCCATCACCTGTTGTGCTGACGACCTACCACCCGGTGCCGATGCCGGGACAATTGAAGCCCCTGCCTGTTGCTGCCGCAGTCGCGTCATCGCTCAAACCCTTTGAGGCGATCGAGACTGCCAACAGCAAGGCGTCCATCGAACCCTCGCTCGACAATTACATGAACGCGATCCAAGTCTATCCCTACACAGTAGGAGCGCTCTATCAGGTTTATTGCGCGCCAGAACAGGTGACCGACATCGCGCTCGAACCCGGCGAGGAGCTCTTGTCAGTGTCGGCCGGTGACACGGTCCGCTGGGTACTCGGCGACACCGTGTCGGGCACTGGCACGGCAGCGCAGGCTCACATTCTCGTCAAACCGATCCAGCCCGGCCTCCGGACAAACCTGATTGTGACGACGTCACGCCGCGCCTACCACCTCGAGCTTCAGGCATTCCAGGAGACATATATGGCCGCCGTCTCCTGGCGTTATGCGGACCAGCAACTCGTGACCCATGTTGCCAGTGCCACGTCCCGGGCTGCGGAGCCGCATGCACCGCAGGGCTTGCAGCTGGAACGGTTGAAGTTCCGCTATCAGCTTGCCGGTGACAGGCCGCACTGGCGCCCGGAGCGCGTGTTCGACGATGGGCGCAAAGTCTATATCCAGTTCCCCGCCCGGCTTGACCAGGGTGATGCGCCAGCCCTGTTCGTGATTGGCCGCGACGGGCGCGCCCAGCTCGTGAACTACCGCATGATGGGCAACTATTACGTCGTCGACCGCCTGTTTGCGAAAGCCGAACTCCGCCTCGGCGAGAAGAAGCAGGACGTCGTACGGATCGCACGGTCCGATCTGGGCGATGCGGGCCGATGAGCCAGGCATCTTCCCCTACCCCTGAGGCGCTGGAAATCCGGGGCAAGCCTCGGCCGGTCCGGCGGTTCTCGAAGCGCGCGCTCGCCATCCTGCTCGGGACAGCCAGCGCCGTCATTCTCGGATCGCTGGCCGTTGCCCTGCAATCGCCGGACAGGGACAGGGCCGCTTCCGGGCGCGAGCTCTACTCGACCGCGAGCAAGCCGACTGCTGAGGGCCTTGCCGCCCTACCGGCAAGCTATGGCGATGTGAAGCCCGAGGCGCCGGAACTCGGGCCGCCTCTGCCGGGCGACCTTGGTGGCCCCATCCTGAAGGCCCGGCGCGAAGGGCGCATGGCGTTTGACGAGGCCTATGACGCTGCGCCGCCGCATGAGGTGGATACGGCCCGCCTGATGCGGGAAGCGGAACTTGCGGCGCGGGAGGCGGCCATGTCCGATGCCGCACGGGGCAGCAGCGTGTTCTTCTCGATTGGCGCACGCGGATCAGGACTGTCTCCGACGTCAGACAATGCCGAGGACAAGCGCCCTTCGCTGCAACTGCCGGACCTGTCAGCGTTCGCGAACTCTGCGTCCGGCGTGTTCGGATCGGCCTTGAGCGAAGATCCGAACCGTCAGCAATGCAAACAGGACTTCCTTGGCGAGACCGATGACTCGTCGATTTATAATCCGCACCATCTGGAAATGCCGATCTCGCCCTGGCAATTGATGGCGGGGACGGTTATTCCGGCAACACTCCTGACCGGAGTAAACTCCGACCTGCCTGGCCAGGTCATCGCGCAGGTAACGAGCCCGGTCTATGACACAGTGAGCGGCGAAACCATGCTTGTGCCGCAAGGAGCGCGTGTAATCGGCCGCTATGACAGCGTCATTGCATTCGGCCAGTCACGCGCCCTGCTTGTCTGGACGCGCATCATCATGCCGGATGGCACGTCTATCAGGATCGACAAGCTCGCGGGCGTGGATGCCCGCGGCTATGCCGGTCTTGAAGACAAGGTCGACTATCACTCCTGGCGCTTGCTGCAGGGCGTTGCGCTGTCGACGCTGCTCGGAGTCGGCTCCGAGCTTGCCAGCGATGATGAGGGTGACATCGCACGCGCCCTCAGGCGGTCCGCACAGACCGGCGCGAACCAGACGGGACAGGATATTGTCCGCCGCAATCTCGACGTCCAGCCGACCATCACCATCCGCCCCGGCTGGCGGCTCGGCATCATCGTCAACAAGGACATTGTCCTGAAGCCCTATGAAGGAGGCCAACAACCATGAGTGAAGTGAGTTTAAAGATCGGGCCGTTGCCGGACCGAACACCGCAGAAACTGTCGATCAGCGTGGAGCCGGCGCTGGCGGCAGACCTCGATGCCTACGCCCGGGTGCATTCTGGCACCTATGGGGCTGAGACATCTGTCGCGATGCTGGTGCCGCTGATGCTCGAGGCGTTCATTGCGAGTGACAGTGGATTTCGGAAGGCACGCGCGCGTAAAGGTGCCTGACCCGACAGTATCAATTCAACAAGTGGAGTGTGAGGAATGGCCAGATTGATAACAGCAAAGCAGGTTCTCGACCTGACCGGCTACAGGAGCAGGACCACCCTTTGGAGAAAGGTGCGCGCAAAAGTCTTTCCAGCACCTGTGAAGCTGCCCGGCGACGCTGTCCGGTGGCGGGAGCAGGAAGTGCAGGACTGGATAGAGGGGGCACCGCGCCAAACCTATTCCGACAAATGAATCAAATTTTGGTGACCGACACAGTCAGCGCCAAAAACAACCCGTATGTCTTTGATCTGGACAGTCGACTTGCACCTAAGATTTTGGATCTGGGGGGCCCGCCGCCGACACTAGGCTACTTCGCCGACGTGGCGTATTGTGACCAGGATTCCATGAGCTCTCGACGTCGTTCGGTGGCAAGATCACGTCGATAGGCCGCTTCGACAGACCCGAGCTGGTGCGCAAGTGCTTCCTCTGCGAGCTCTCTCGGGAAGGATGTCGCGTTGCCCGCCCAATCACGAAATGTGCTTCGGAAGCCATGGATTGTATAATCATTGGCGCCAGTACCGCTCATAAGATTTCGCAAGGCAGCTTCTGACACGTGACTCGCAATTGTCGGTGATTTGAAAACGAAACCAGAGGTATCCAGCGAGCGGCGCTCGACCAAAAGCGCCAGACACGCAGAGCTCAGGGGGATGCGCTGTTCCTTGCGGGCCTTCATCCGCTCTGGGGGTATGGTCCAGACAGACTTTTCAAAGTCGATTTCCGACCAGAGTGCACCCCTGCCTTCAGATGATCTGACAGCCGTCAGGATAATAAATCGCAGGCACTGGGATGCGCAGCTGTATCTGCCCGACAGTTCCGCGAAGTAATCCGGTAATTTTGAATAGGGCATTGCCGGATGGTGCTGTCGAAGCGAGCGCATATTAGGCAAGAGCAGATCGAGATTACGCTTCCATTGTGCTGGGTTTTTGCCGTCTCTGAGGCCAAGAACCTCAGCGGCGGCAAGCACGCGTTCGATCCTTTGTTGCACACGGCGGGCTGTTTCCGGTTTCGTTTGCCAGATCGGCTTCAGACAGTTGAGCACATGTTCCGTCTTGATCTCGTCTACACGCAGACCGGCAATCGGCTTCGCATAGTCGCGAAGCGTATTGTACCATTGCTGTCTTGCCTTTGGATTGGAAAGGCTGACCAGGTTCTTATCCATCCAATCTTTCGAAAATTCGGAAAACGTAACGCGAGCCTCCTCCTTTTGTGCAGCCAAGCGTTTTTCTTCGCGTCGCCTCATCTGTAGCTGGTGATGAGCCTCGCTGAGCGAGGTTTCAGCTGTCACCAGTTCGGCCAATTCGCCCTCTTCGAACTGTTTTCGAACTTCAAATGCCTTTTTTCTTGCGGCCGCGAGCGTTACTGCGGGATACGCTCCCAATCCGAGGACCTGGCGTTTGCCGCCATACGTCTTCATGAAGATAAAGGTTCGAGACCCACCGGGTTGAACCTGAAGATAAAGACCACCTCCATCAGCGTAACGACCCGCCGTTTTTTTGGCATTGATCGCTCTGTCACTCAGTTTATTTATCCCCTGTGCCATCACCACTCTCGTAATTTTATCCCAACTGTTTGGGTACGCTAGTGCTTTGCTAGTGCATTTTCTAGTGCACTCGTGACGCTGGTTCGGGATGAAATCAAATGAAACAAGCTGCATCAAGAGTTCCCCACTATAGCTCTTACTACATTGTTATTAATTGACTTATTGTCAAATAATGGAACAACAAGGAATAGGATGAGGTTCCTATATGACGGCCTCCTCCTCCGCCACCTGTTCGGCGGAAGCGTCTGCAACCAAATGAATAGATATGGCGGCAAATTTTCGCTTGTGCTGCAACAAGAAGACATGTCGGTCGACATGCACGGGTCGCCGAGCGACGATGCGGTTCCAGACGCTATTCCGTGAACGCCCCAGCCGCGATGGTGAAGACAGCGCGATTAAATTCCGGGGTTTACCTGTAGAAATCGCAAAGCGTGTTGACCACGGCGCTGCCAATGCCGCCGCTGCACCGATAATAGATCGTCTGGGCATCTCGCCGCGACTCGACCAGGCCGGCAGCGCGCAGTCTGGAAAGGTGTTGGGAAACCGCAGACGAGGACTGACGCGTCAGTTCGGCCAATTGGGTGACAGACAGTTCGGTTTCGTTCAGCGCACACAGGATTTTCAGTCGCGTGTCGCTCGCCATCGCCTTCAGGACGTCCGCAGCTTCAGCCACCCGCTCTGACCGTTGCAGGAATGCCTCGGGACTCATTGGTTTCGATTTCGGCATCAGGTCGAGACCTTCTTCAATTCAGACATGTTGGGCTCGCTAGACGGGTGCGGTCCCGGCGGTGTCCAGTCCGGTCCCCGCAAGGCAATGTAAATCGCCGGAATGACCAGCACGGTCAGAGCCGTAGATGATGCCAGGCCGAACAGCAGTGAAATCGCAAGGCCCTGGAAAATCGGGTCCGTCAGGATGACGGATGCGCCGATCATGGCAGCTAGCGCCGTCAACAGGATGGGTTTGAACCGGATCGCGCCCGCATCGAGCAAGACATCCTTCAGCGGCGTGTCGGCATCCGTCCTGTGCCGGACAAAATCCACCAGAAGGATCGAATTGCGCACGATGATGCCCGCCAGCGCGATGAACCCGATCATCGACGTTGCGGTGAAGGCGGCGCCGAACATCCAGTGGCCGATCATGATGCCGATCAGCGTCAGCGGCACCGGCGTCAGGATGATCAGCGGGACACGGAACGTGCCGAATTGCGCAACGACCAGGATATAAATGCCGATCAGGGCCACGCCAAAGGCCAGCCCCATGTCGCGGAACGTGACATAGGTAATTTCCCATTCGCCGTCCCACAGCAAGGTCGGGCGCGTCTCATCCTCGGGCTGTCCATACATGCGAATGGCCGGTTTGACGAGGCCGGCACCGGCCCAGTCAAAGGCCTCGACCCGGTCCTGGATCTCGAACATGCCATAGATCGGCGCTTCAAAACGCCCGGCGAGTTCGCCCATCACCATGTCCGTGAAATGGCCGTCGCGCCTGAACACAACGGGCGATCCTTCCTCTTCCGACACGTTGACAAGCGCGCCCAGTTCCACCGGCAGGGATCCGGCATCTGCCAGTCGGCGCGGTACGGGAATGGACGCGGTGTCCTGCGACCAGATGCGCTCGGATTTCGGCAGGCGAATACGGATGTCGAGCGGGTTGCGTCCCTCGCTGCGCGGGCTGACGCCCACGGTCTGGCCGGCAAAGGCCAGAGCCACCGTATCAAGAATATCCTGCTGCATCACGCCATAGTCGGCTGCCTGCGGTTCATCGATCGCGATTGTCAGGCGTGGCTGCGGATCGCCGATGGAATCATCGACATCGACAATGAAGTCAGTCTCTTCGAACAGTTTTCGCACGACACCAGCCGTCTGGCGCCGCATGTCAGGTGTCGGGCCATAGATCTCCGCCATCAATGTCGCGATCACCGGTGGTCCGGGCGGCACTTCGACCACCTTTGCGCTGGCGCCCGGAGGCAACGACAAGGCGCCCAACCGATCACGCATATCGAGCGCAATCTCATGGCTGGCGCGTTTGCGCTCGGATTTCTCCGAGAGGTTCACTTGCAGGTCACCAAGTTCCGGCGCGTCGCGCAGGAAGTAATGCCGAACGAGCCCGTTGAAATTGAACGGCGCGGCGGTGCCCGCATAGGCCTGTATCGTTTCGACCTCCGGGACATCGCGGATGAGGTCCGCCATCGCAAACAGCGCCCGCTCCGTATCTTCGACCGATGCCCCCTCCGGCAGGTCCAGAACAACCTGGATTTCTGACTTGTTGTCGAACGGCAGCAATTTCACCGAGACCGCCTTGGTCGCAAACAGGCTGACCGACAGGAGAGTCGCCACGCCAACAGTAATGAGGAAAATCCAGGAATTACGCCGCGACGCGACAATCGGACGGGCCACGCGCCGGTAAAATCGCCCAAGCCGGTTGTCCGCACTGTCGTGCCCGCCAGAATGTGCCGCGACCTTCACGCCGCCTGCAATACGCATCAGCAACCAGGGGGCGATGCCAACGGCGACAAAGAATGACAAAAGCATGGCTGCGGACGCGTTCGCCGGGATGGGCGCCATATACGGACCCATCAGGCCCGACACGAACATCATCGGCAATAGTGCGGCGATGACGGTCAGCGTCGCAATCACCGTCGGATTGCCCACTTCCGATACCGCATTGATCGCGGCCTCGACCTTTGTGCGTCCGTCATTCATCGCCCAGTGTCGGGCTATGTTCTCGATCATGACGATGGCATCGTCGACGAGTATGCCAATGGAGAATATCAAGGCAAACAGGCTGACCCGGTTGATCGTGTATCCCATCATCATTGACGCAAATAGCGTCAGCAATATCGTCGTCGGGATGACGATCAGGGTCACCAGTGCCTCGCGCCAGCCAATTGCGAATGCGATAAGGATCACAATCGACACGGTGGCCAGGCCGAGATGATAAAGCAGTTCGTTGGCCTTGTGATTGGCCGTCTCGCCATAATCGCGCGTCACCTCAAGGCGTACGCCTTCGGGGATGAGGTCGCCTTCGAGATGTTCCGCCCGTTCGAGAATCGCTTCGGCGACCTTCACTGCATTCGCGCCGGGCCGTTTGGCCAGCGCCACGGTCACCGCAGGCGCCGCGCGAAAGCCGTCGCCGTCTTCGTTTCTGTCAAGCGTCCAGACACGCGATTCCGTTTCGGCGCCTGTTACCCGGATGGTCGCGACATCCGACAGATAAACCGTGCGTCCATCAGCGCCGCGTAGTTCCAGCCGCTCCAGTTCGCTCAAGGCATTGACCCGGTCTCCGGCCTGGACGAGCAGGGATTCCCCGTCCCGGCGCGCGAAACCGACAGGATTGACATTGGCAGCCTGGCTGACCGTTTCCACCAGTGTCTGCAACGGGACGCCGTAAGCTGCCAGCGCGTGGATATCCGGCTCGACCCGCATCTCCAGCGCCCGGCCGCCGACAACGCTCGTCAATCCAACATCATCGACCTTGATCAGTTCCTTCTGCAGCTCTTCAGCGAGCATCCGCAGGGATGTGTCGTTCCAAACATCTCCCGTCCAGGGTTCAGGCGACAGGGTCAGCGTGACGATCGGCACGTCATTGATTCCGCGTCCGATGACGTGCGGCATCGGCACGCCGGTCGGAATCCGGTCCAGGTTTGCCCTTATCCTCTCGTGCACACGCAGGATGGCGTCATCGGCTTGGGTGCCCACAATGAACCGCGCGGTGACCAGGGCCCCGTCATCCCGGCTCTGAGAATAGACGTGTTCAACGTCCGGAATCGCCTTGATTATTTCCTCAAGCGGCTCCGTCACCTGTTCGACGACATCGGCTGCGCGCAGCCCAGGGGCGGAAATGATCATGTCGACCATCGGCACCGAAATCTGGGGTTCTTCCTCGCGTGGAATGGTCATCAGCGCGATCAGGCCCACGGCCAGGGCTGTCAGCAAAAACAGCGGCGTCAGCGGCGAGCGGATCGTTGCGCGCGTAATCGAGCCGGATAGGTCGGGTCTCATGCGCGCCTACTCCGGCTTTTCAATCTGGTCGCCGCTTTTCAATCCGGACAGGACTTCATATTGGCCGGCATCATTGGGCAGCGGCGCCGAGAGCGCCACGGGTGCATCCACAAACCGATCACCGACTTTTACACGAATGAAATCCACGCCATAGCGAGTCGATACGAAGTCCGCAGGCACCAGCATGGCGCGCCGTTCACCCACGGGCGCGAGCACGTCGACGCGCTCGCCGACCAACGCCTCCAGCCCCCCTTGTACCGTCGCATCGGCGATCATGGCGCCATCGCGAAGTTCGGGATAGACCTTGATGATCGTCGCGGTCCGCACTTCTCCGCCGCGCGTTGGCAGGCGAAGGGCAACAGTCTCGCCTTCCGCCATTTCAGCCACGTGGCGCTCAGGCAGCGAGAGGCGGACAACGCCTTCAAGTGTCGCGAAACTCGCAATGACGTCTCCTGCCGAAACGACCGATCCGACCACGACCTTCACCGAAGTGACTTTCGCGTCGACCGGGGCAAGAATGCGTCCTTCGGCTTTCTGGGCAGCAAGCGCCCGGCGCTGGGCTTGGGACGACGCAAGGCTGCGCCTCAGCACATCCAGTGCGGTCTGCTCGCTCTCAAGACGCGCTTTCGGATAGAAGCCCTGTTTTGCCAGGGCTTCTGCCCGGGCGATATCATCTTCGCTCTGCTTGACCTGGGATTTCATACCCGCAATCCCCGAATCCAGCGCCGCCAATTGAGGATCAAGCGTGGCATCGGTGACAAGCGCCACCAGATCCCCTGCCTTCACCACACTTCCCTCGTCGATCAGCAGCTTGCTGACAACGCCTTGCAGGCGCGAGCGGGCGGTAGCCGTATCCCCGGCCTCCACGCGGGCGACAACAGGCCGGTAATCCACGATCACGGACTCTTCCACGGTCATGACCTGAGCAGAGGCCTGAACTGAAAATGCGATCGCTGCGACCGTCACGCGCAGAAGGGAAAACATGCTAGTAATGACCATTGTCGACCACCCGCCCCGTTGCGGGGTCGATATGGGTACACGGATAACCCTGTTGCTTCCATGTAGCGATTCCGCCCGCCATATGCGCGGCATCAACGCCCGTCACCGCCACGAATGCATCAAGCGCTTTCCGTGAGCGTTTCCCCGACCCGCATTGGAACACGACGCGGCGCGCACCATCGGTCGGTAACGCCTTCGGCTCGAATGTCGACAGCGGCATCAGTACGGCGCCATGGATGCGCTGGTTGGCAAATTCGGCCGGTTCGCGCACATCCACCAGCAAGATACGTCCTGCTTTCAGGTCGTCGAATACGGCGTTTGGCGCAAGATCTCGTGCGTCACTCATGGTTGCCCCTTTTCCTGAAATGATTTCGCGCAAACTGCGCAACAGTGGAAAGGATAGCGTCATCGATATCGGACCCCTATCCGTATTATTGCGTATTTTATGATTTTCTAAACTACGACACCTTTGCGACAAGATAAAGGAGACGTCAATGGCAAGAGTGGTTGTACTCGGCGCGGGTCTGGGTGGCGTAATCGCCGCCTACAATATCCGCAAGGAAGTCCCCAAAGAGGACGAAGTTATCGTGATCAACGAGAACAGCTTCTACCAGTTTGTTCCGTCCAATCCGTGGGTGCTTGTGGGCTGGCGGGACCGCGAGGACATTCTGGTCGACTTGGCCAAACCGATGAAGAAGCGCCACGTCCAGCTTATTGTCGGTGAAGCAAAAAAGGTCGATCCGGAAGCCAGGACCGTTCTGATGTCCGATGGATCCACCGTCCCCTATGACTATCTCGTCATCGCCACTGGCCCTGAACTCGCATTCGACGATATTGAGGGCTTTGGCCCCGGGGTCGGCTTCACCCAGTCCGTCTGCCATATTGACCATGCCCAGTCCGGTCACGCTGCATTTGAGGCGCTTTGTGAAGAACCTGGTCCCGTGATCGTCGGTGCCGTCCAGGGCGCGTCTTGCTTCGGGCCGGCCTATGAAGCCGCCATGATCATCGAAACCGAACTGCGCAAGCGCAAGATTCGCGACCGGGTGCCGATGACGTTCGTGACGTCCGAACCCTATATCGGTCACTTGGGTCTCGACGGTGTCGGCGACACGAAAGGCCTGCTCGAAAGCGAGATGCGCGACCGCCACATCAAGTGGATCACCAATGCGCGGGTCAAGAAAATTGAAGCCACCCGCATGCTGGTTGAAGAACTCAATGAAGACGGTAGCGTGAAGACCGAGCACGACCTGCCGATGAAATTCTCGATGATGCTTCCGGCCTTTCGCGGCGTTGCGGCCGTGCGGGACATTGAAGGCCTCGTGAACCCAAAGGGCTTCATCATCACCGACAAACACCAGCGTAACCCGAAATACCCGGAAATTTTCGGGATAGGTGTCTGCATCGCCATACCGCCCGTCGGGAAGACAGCTGTACCCGTCGGTGTACCGAAGACCGGGTTCATGATTGAGTCGATGGTGAACGCTGTTGCGGAAAACCTCGGGGCCCTGCGCAAAGGCAAGGAGCCGACCCATGAAGCGACGTGGAATGCCATATGTATTGCCGATTTCGGCGATGGCGGCGTGGCCTTCATTGCCCAGCCGCAGATTCCACCTCGCAACATCAACTGGTCCGCGTCGGGCGGCTGGGTTCACACCGCCAAGGTCGCGTTCGAGAAGTATTTCCTGCGCAAGGTCCGCACGGGACACGCCGAAACCTTCTATGAGAACGTGGCGCTCAGCCTGCTCAAGAGCCACAAGATCAAACACTGAAAGCCTGGTACGATGACAACCTCCCTTGATCCGTCCACCACTCTTGTCTGCCACCAGTGCGGCACACTGAACCGCGCGCCGCGTGGACGGCCACTGTCCGCTGGAAAATGCGGAAGATGCGCAGCGTCGCTCTCTACGCCCCACCCGGTTGAAATTGATGGTGCAAGGCTCGCGCGCCTGCAGGCGCATGACACGGGAGCCTTCATTGTCGATGTCTGGGCGCCTTGGTGTGGGCCCTGCAAAATGATGGCGCCTGCTTATGACCAGGCGGCGGGCGCCTTCGCTGATCGTGTCCGCCTGTTCAAGCTAAACTCGGACGACAACCAACCCGCCGCCGCGAGTCTCGGCATCCGCGGCGTGCCGACGCTCATCGCCTATCATGACGGTCGTCAGGTAGCGCACCAATCCGGCGCCCAAACAGGCCCTGCTCTGAACCGCTGGATCGAAGCCGCATTGACCGCCGCCTGATGACACTTTCATTCCAACTCGAAGGATAAACCTTATGAATATTGATCGCGCTGTTTTCGCCTTTGCCGGCATCGTCATCCTTGCCGGGCTTGGTCTTGGCTACTGGGTCTCGCCTTGGTGGTTCCTTCTGGTCGCTTTTGCCGGCCTCAACTTGTTTCAGGCATCGTTCACGGGCTTTTGTCCCGCTGCTGTGGTCTTCAAAATGCTTGGATTGAAGTCCGGGAGCGCCTTCAAATAGGCTGCGGGTGCCCAGCTCGGATCAATCCAGAGAACGCTGCTTTTCCGGATTGGCCAACCAAGTTGGTCGCTTTGCGGGCACGCATCGCGGCATTTGCTGAAAACCCATTCAGCGTACGCCATGCTACTGGCAGCAGTATGGCGCCCCTTGCAAGTGCTCGCTAAGTAGTGCGTTCTGCCTTTATGGGCGAAAAACCTGCTTTCTTTGATGAAATGCGTCATCCGGAAGGATCCGCACGCCAACCCTATGCTCAATATTGCGAGTGGGTAGAATCGGTCGAAACAAACGACCTCCGCAAGAAGTCCCGCGAAGCTGAGAAATTCTTCCGGCGAACCGGCATCACGTTCAATGTCTATGGCGGCAAGGAAGCCGACGAGCGACTCATCCCGTTCGACCTCGTCCCCCGCATCATTGATGGCAGGGAATGGCGCCTTCTGGCCCGCGGAATCGAGCAGCGCGTGAAGGCGATCAACTCCTTTCTCCACGATATCTATCACCGTCAGGAAATCCTCAAGGCCGGACGTATCCCCGAACACTTGATCTCGCAAAACGCCGCCTTCCTGCCGCAGATGATCGGCGTCACACCGCCCGGAGGAGTCTACACTCACATTGTCGGAACCGACCTGGTGCGTACCGGCGCTGATGAGTTTTTCGTCCTCGAAGACAATGCCCGAACCCCATCCGGCGTGTCGTACATGCTCGAAAACCGCGAAACCATGCTGAAGATGTTCCCGGAACTCTTTTCGCGCATCAAGGTCCAGCCAGTCGGCAACTATCCGACACTGCTTCGCCGCTCGCTCAGCAAGTGCGCACCGACCCACTGTGTCGGTCGCCCCACGGTCGCGGTGCTCACTCCGGGACTGCACAACTCAGCCTATTTCGAACATGCCTTCCTGGCAGACCAGATGGGCGCGGAACTTGTCGAGGGCCACGACCTGCGCGTCGTCGATGGACGCGTTGCGATGCGCACTACGCAAGGCTACCAGCCCGTCGACGTACTCTACCGCCGCATCGATGACGACTATATCGACCCGCTTAATTTCAATCGCGACTCCCTGCTCGGCGTCCCCGGCATCATGGACGTCTACCGCGCAGGCGGCATCACCCTCGCCAACGCGCCCGGCACGGGCATTGCCGACGACAAGGCTATTTATTCCTACATGCCGGAAATTGTCGAGTTCTACACCGGCCAGGCGGCGATCCTGAAGAACGTTCCAACCTATCGCTGCTCCCAACCGGACACGCTGAAATATGTGCTCGAGCATCTCGACGAACTCGTCGTCAAGGAAGTGCACGGATCGGGCGGTTATGGCATGCTGGTAGGCCCCGCAGCGAGCAAGCGGGAGCTAGCCGCCTTCCGTGCCAAGCTCGAAGCGAACCCGTCCAACTATATCGCCCAACCGACACTTGCGCTTTCAACAGTCCCCGTCCTCACTCGGGCAGGGCTCGCGCCACGTCATGTCGACCTCCGACCTTATGTCCTCGTCTCACCTGACAGTATCGACATCACGCCGGGCGGCCTGACCCGCGTCGCGATGAAAGCAGGCTCGCTCGTGGTCAATTCCAGCCAGGGCGGCGGAACCAAGGACACTTGGGTGCTGGAGGAATGACCCGATGCTAGGCAAGACCGCAGGCGGACTATTCTGGCTTTCGCGTTTTCTCGAACGCAGCGAAAACACGGCCCGCCTCGTCGAAGCGGGATTCCGCATGGCGCTGACGCGTGCGGCGTCAGGCGAAGACGAATGGGCGTCTGTCCTCACCACCGTTGGGTGCCGCGATGCCTATCTCGCCAGGCACGAAACCGTCACGCCGCACAATGCAGTCGATTACTTGCTGCGCGACAAGACCAATCCAATGAGCGTCTATTCGGTCATGCGGATGGCGCGCGACAATGCCCGGGCCACACGCACGGCGCTGACCCGGGAAGTCTGGGAAGCCGTCAATGATGGGTGGATGCTGTTGCAGGACATGCTGAAACGTCCCGTTCCCCAGACCGAACTTCCGGTCGTTCTGTCCAGTATCCGCCAACAGGGCGCCGTCGTGCGCGGTGCGCTTCAGGGCACGATGCTGCGCAACGACATATTCGATTTTTCCGGCATGGGCTCGCTGATCGAGCGGGCCGACAACACAGCACGCATCCTCGACGTGAAATATTATGTCCTCCTCCCCACGGGCGCACCGGTGGGTTCGTCGCTCGACAATGTGCAATGGGAAATGATCCTCCGCTCGGCCTCGGCGGAACGCTCGTTCCACTGGCTGAACCCTGGCAATGCCAACCCGAAGGCAATCGCCGAATTCCTTATTCTCGACGCCCGCATGCCGCGCTCCCTGGCGTTCTGCTATGACGGACTGATCTCCTGTCTCACCCATCTAGAGAAAGACTATGGCGACCGCCGCCCCAGCCACGACCTGGCGGCGAGGCTGGAGGCAGGCCTCACAGGGCGGTCGATCGACGACATCCTCAATTCCGGGCTGCACGAATTCATTCGCGAATTCTTGCGAGATAATGCAGCGATCGCCTCACAGATTGAAACAGATTACAGGTTTTACGAATAAACCATGCGACTGCACATCAGCCACAAGACGCACTATGCCTACGACCAGCCCGTGCCCTATGGCCTGCAGCAGGTCCGGCTGACCCCGAAATCCGGTGCCACGCAATCGATCGACAATTGGACGATCAAGATCGACGGTGGCCGCGAAGAATGCAGCTTCGACGACCAGCACGGAAACCGAGTGCAACTGATTGGCCTCGATGCCGGCCAGCAGGAAATATCGATCACGTGTTCGGGGGAGATCGACACCTTGCCCACCAACGGCATTGTCGGGCCACATTCAGGCTTCGCCCCGCTCTGGTACTATAAGCGCCAGACACCGTTGACCCGGCCGGGCAAACTGGTCCGCAAGCTGGTCGCTGACATGCCCGAAAACCTCGACCCGATCGGGCGCCTGCACGACCTGTCGGCAACGATTCGTGCGGCCATCGCCTACGAGACCGACCGAACGGATTCCGGCACCACCGCAGAAGAAGCGCTCAAGGTCGGGCATGGCGTCTGCCAGGACCATGCCCACACCTTTGTCAGTGTCGCGCGCCTGCTCGATATCCCGGCCCGCTATGTCAGCGGCTACCTCATGATGGACGACCGTATCCAGCAGGAGGCGAGCCATGCCTGGGCCGAGGCCTATGTGGCGAATGTCGGCTGGATCGGCTTTGACGTGTCGAACGTCATATCGCCCGATGAGCGCTATGTGCGCATCGCGACGGGGCTTGACTATGACGAAGCCGCGCCGATTTCCGGAATCGTCTTTGGCGGCGCGGCAGAATCCCTGCTTGTCTCCTTGCAGGTCCAGCAGTAACGCTGGATGAAATCGCCGATCATCAGGACAAGATTTGCATGACCTACTGCGTCGCGCTTCGCCTCGACAAGGGCCTCCTCTTCATGTCGGACACCCGGACAAATGCCGGCGTCGACAACATTTCGACATTTCGCAAGATGTTCACATGGTCCGTCGAGGGTGACCGGGTCATCACGATCATGACGGCGGGGAATCTCGCCACGACGCAAGCCGTTATCAGCCTGCTCGATGAGCGCTCGGTCATTCCGGCCGACCGCAAGCAGACCCTGCTGGCGGCGCCCACCATGTTCCAGGTCGCCCGCCTTGTCGGCGACACGCTGAAGGAAGTGATCCACTCCCAGGCCGAAGACCAGCAGGATGCCGAAAACACGTTCGGCGCGACGATAATCGTCGGTGGCCAGATCCGGGGCATGGAGCCTCGGCTCTTCCTGATCTACCCGAAAGGCAATTTCATCGAGGCGAGCGATGAAACCCCCTTCTTCCAGGCCGGAGAAACGAAATACGGACGCCCCATCATCCTGCGCGCCTTCGATTCGGCCATGAGCTTCGAGGACGCGATCAAACTGCTCTACGTCTCCTTCGACTCGACCCTGAAAGCCAATCTCGCTGTCGGCATGCCGCTCGACCTGCATGCCTACAGGATCGATACATTCGAGACCGGTATCCAGCGCCGGATACCTGCCGACGATCCGTATTTTCACGCGATCTCGTCTGATTGGGGCAACGCCTTGAAAGAGGCCATAGACAAATTGCCCGACTTCACCTTCTGAGCAGGCGGCTCGGGCGGGCTTGTCGCAACGTCAACACGGCCACGCAATGCCCATTCCCCTTCCCTTCTGAGCGCCCAGCGTCCAAACCTCGTTCAGGAATATTAGGAACAAGGTTAGAGGTTCAGGAATGCTCGAAGGTCTGAAAGTCATTGAATACGCCACCTATATGGCAGCGCCGGGTGCCGGCTGTATCCTCGCTGACTGGGGTGCTGAAGTGATCAAGATCGAGCCCCCGGGCGGCGATCCGATCCGCAACTTCTTCCGAACCATTGGTACCGACTACCAGGACAATCCGGTTTTTGATTTCGACAATCGCGGCAAGAAATCCATCGTCGTCGACACGACAACGCCCGAAGGGCAGGACATCGTCTGCAAGCTCGCCGCCGACGCCGACGTCTTTCTCACCAATGTCCGTCCCGGTGGCCTCACCCGGTCAGGCATGGACCATGAAAGCCTGCGCAGCCTCAACCCGAAACTCGTCTACTGCTCTCTCACCGGCTACGGCCTCGAAGGCCCGGAGGCCGACCGTCCCGGCTTCGACATTGCCAGTTTCTGGAGCCGCACAGGCGTTGCCCGCCTGACCATTCCCAAGGGACAGGACCCTTTTGCGCTTCGCACAGCCTTTGGTGACCACACGACTTCCATGTCGGCAGCCGCCGGCATCTGCGCCGCCCTTGTGGAAGCGCAGCGCACCGGCAAGGGGCGTCTCGTCGAGGCCTCCCTGTTTCGCACCGGTCTCTATGCCATGGGCTCGGATTTCGCCATCCAGCTCTTCTTCGGACGCATCGCGTCCACCAAGGGCCGCACCGAACAGATCGTCCCTATTTCGAATTTCTACAAGACGAGTGACGACCACTGGATCTGCATCGTGGCTCGTCAGGGCGATGTCGATTGGGTGCCCATGTGCAAGGTAATTGACCGCGAGGATCTCGCCGAAGATCCGCGCTACGTCACCGCAAAGGGACGTCGCCAGCATATGGAGGAGGTTGTCGCTCTGATTGACGAAGGCTTTGCCAAATACACCCGTGAGGAAATTTCCGAACGGCTCGACGCCAATGCCATCGCATGGGCTCCGGTCCAGACACTGGCAGATGTCGCACAGGACCCGCAGGCCTTTGCCTCCGGCGCCATCGTGCAGACGCCCAGCGCCAAGGGCGACGGGTCAACCTACCCTGCCCCAGCGTCACCCGTCCGTTTCCCCGGTGCCGACGATGGCCCCAAGGGGCCGTCACCAAAAATGGGCGAACACACGAAAGAAGTATTGGCGTCACTCGGAATTTCCGAGGCGGAGATCAAGGCCATGTACGACGCCTCTGTTATTGCCTGACCCGATTTTCGCGGCCCGCATATAATCAGAACTCGGCCTGCCGCTTTTTGACCAGTCTGGCGAGATAGTCTGACAGCACCTTGATACGCGCCAGACCGGCGACGTCCTCATGGATCGCCAGCCAGAATGACCGCTTCACATCGATCTCGGTCTGCAGGATCGGAACGAGATCGGCGTGCCGGTTCGCAATGAATTTCGGCAGGATGCACAGGCCCGATCCCGCCCGGGTCATCTCCATCTGCGCGATGATGCTCGGGCTGGACAATCCGGGATGCAGCCCCGGCAGCACATCATCGAAATAGCGCAGCTGCGGTGAGTAGATGAGGTCGTCGACATAGCCAATCAGCTTGTGGTCACTCAACGCGTCAACGGTTGCAATCGGTCCGCGCGTCGCGAGATAGTCCTTGCTGGCATAAAGCTGCAGCGAATAGTCGGTCAGCTTGCGCACCTTCATCCGTCCGGCCTTCGGGCGTGTCAGCAGCACCGACATATCCGCCTCGCGCTTCGGCACGCTCACCAGGCCCGACAGCGAGATCAGGTCGATCTCGATCCCCGGCCACTCATTGACGAATTCCGATAGCGCCGGCGCGATGAAGGCCGTGCCGAACCCTTCCGTGACACCCAGCCGCACCTTGCCGACCAGAGAACGTTCGCCGTCTCCGGTGTCACCAATGCCCAGCGTGATCGCCTCGATGGCTTCGGCCCGTTCGGCCAGCGCTTCGCCTTCCGGCGTCAGGACATGCCCGCGCCGCGTCCGCTCGAACAGTGTCTGGCCAACATCGGCTTCCAGCCGACGCAGCCGCCGGCTGAGCGTGGTCGGATCCTGATGCAGCACGGCGGACGCCAGATCGAGCTTCTGCTGGCGGCTCACCACGAGGAATAGCTTCAGGTCGTCCCAATTCATTTTACGTTACCTGCAAAAACACAGGTATAAGCTGCATTTATCTTCATTTACCAGAAGAAACACTGGTCTTAAACTAGTGAAAAATGGCAATCAAAGGGATCCCTGCCCATGCGTGACGTTCCTCATTTCATCGATGGCAAACAGGTCGTCGGCAAGTCCGGCCGCTTTGGCGACATCTACAATCCCAACACGGGTGAAGTTCAGGCGCGGGTCCAGTTGGCCACAGAGGCCGAACTTGGCGACGCCGTCGCCAGCGCCAAGGCCGCGTTCCCGGCCTGGTCAATGATGAATCCCCAGCGCCGCGCCCGCGTCATGTTCGAGTTCAAACGCCTGCTCGAAGCCAATATCAACGACCTCGCCGAACTGCTCTCCTCAGAGCATGGCAAGGTCGTCGCCGACTCCAAGGGCGACGTTCAGCGCGGCATTGACGTCGTCGAATTCGCCTGCGGCATCCCCCACCTGCAGAAGGGCGAATATACCGAGGGCGCCGGCCCCGGCATCGACGTCTATTCCATGCGTCAGCCGCTCGGCGTCGTTGCCGGCATCACGCCGTTCAACTTCCCCGCCATGATCCCCTGCTGGATGTCGGCTGTCGCCATTGCCTGCGGCAACACATTCATCCTCAAACCGTCCGAGAAAGACCCGTCGGTCCCGCTCCGCCTCGCCGAGTTGCTCCTCGAGGCCGGCGCCCCGGCTGGCGTTCTCAACTGCGTCCATGGCGACAAGGTCTCGGTCGACGCTATCCTCACGCATCCCGATATCAAGGCCGTCAGTTTCGTCGGTTCGTCCGACATTGCCCAATACGTCTATTCAACCGGCACGGCTCACGGCAAGCGCGTCCAGGCCATGGGCGGCGCCAAGAACCACGGCATCATCATGCCGGACTGCAACATGGAACAGGCCGTGAAAGACATTGTCGGCGCGGCCTATGGCTCGGCAGGCGAGCGCTGCATGGCCCTGCCGGTGGCCGTCACCGTCGGCAAGAAGACCGGTGACGAATTCGTCGAGCGCATGCTGGACGCCGCACGCGGTCTCACAGTTGGAATCTCGACAGACACAGACGCCCATTACGGCCCCGTCGTCTCCGCCGCCCACAAGGCCAAGATCGAATCCTACATCCAGATGGGCGTCGACGAAGGCGCTGACCTGTTGATGGATGGTCGCGGCCACACCTTGCAGGGCCATGAGAACGGCTTCTTCGTCGGCCCGTCCCTGTTCGACAATGTGAAGCCGCACATGCAGTCCTACAAGGATGAGATCTTCGGCCCCGTGCTTCAGGTCGTACGCACTGAGACGCTGGAAGAGGCGGCCGTACTGCCGTCCAACCACCAGTATGGCAATGGCTGCGCCATCTTCACGTCAAATGGCCGTGCCGCGCGCGAGTTCGCCGCTCAGGTCAATGTCGGCATGGTCGGCGTCAACGTACCGATCCCGGTGCCGGTCTCCTATCACACATTCGGCGGCTGGAAGCGCTCCGCCTTTGGTGACACAAACCAGCACGGGCCCGAAGGCGTGCGATTCTGGACGAAGATCAAAACGGTCACCCAGCGCTGGCCCGAAGGTGACGAAATCGGCGACCAGGCCTTCATCATTCCGACGATGGGGTAAGGCATTTGGCTCTGAGGATCGCAACTACTCTGACAGTTCTTCTTTTGACTGTTCCCTCCCTCGCAGCATGTGGTGAGGGCGCCGGGACCGTACAGTCGGAAACTCCGACCAGCTCGAATTTGGAAGCCCAATGCATGGCGGATTTGTCAGAGGCACTAGATCCCGAAATAGAGTCTTTGAAAGCTGAGTATCCTTCCACTCGCACCGACCGCTGGATTGTCAACATCGAACTGAAGGACGGTGAGGCGCTCGTGACGTTTTTTGCGAGGGAGCGGTTCACTTACCCCATCAATTTGGGGCATTACCAGTTTTCCTGCGCTGACAAGACGATCCAGTTCGTGCCGCATGTTGAAGAAAAATAGCGTCACCATGACGTGAATGAAAAGAGATGCCGATGACCTACAACACAATCACTTTCGAACATTCCGACCGCATTGCGCTGGTCACGATCAACCGACCGGAGAGCCTCAACGCGCTGAACCAGGAAGTCATGAGCGAAGTTGCGCATGTCTTCGCGGAGATCGACCGGAACAAGGATATTGCCGTCAGTGTCCTGACGGGTGAAGGCCGGGCCTTTGCCGCCGGGGCCGACATCAAGGAAATGGCCCCGCAGGGCTTCTCCGACATGTATATGGAAGACTATTTCGCCGGCTGGGACCGGTTCGCTGCGTCCCGCAAGCCGGTCATCGCGGCGGTGAACGGCTTCGCACTCGGGGGCGGCTGCGAACTCGCCCTGATGTGCGACCTGATCATCGCGTCCGACAAGGCCAAGTTCGGCCAACCCGAAATCAAGCTCGGCGTCACGCCCGGCATGGGCGGCTCGATCCGCCTCACAAAGGCCGTCGGCAAGGCCAAGGCCATGGACATGGTGCTCACCGGCCGCATGATCGATGGCACAGAGGCGGACCGCATCGGCCTCGTCTCCCGCGTCGTCCCGCACGACACGCTGATGGAAGAAGCCATGAAGGCCGCGAAGGAAATCGCGTCTTATTCCCTGCCCTCGCTGATGGCCGCCAAGGAAATGGTCGGACGCGCGCTGGAGCTGCCGACGACCGAAGGCGTCCGCTTTGAACGCCGCCTGTTCCAGGGCCTGTTCGGCACAGCAGACCAAAAGGAAGGCATGGCCGCCTTCACCGAAAAACGCCCGCCAGACTTCAAGGACCGCTAGGAAAACATCATGACACGCATCGCTTTCATCGGCCTCGGCAATATGGGCGCCGGCATGTGCGCCAATCTCGCCAAGGCGGGCCATCAGGTCCGGGCTTTCGATCTCAACAAGGAGGCAGTTGCCAAAGCCGAAGCATCCGGCGCCAAAGGAGCTGCCAGCGTGGCCGAAGCGGTCAGCGACGCCGAAGTGGTCGTGTCCATGCTGCCCGCTGGCAAGCACGTCCTCAGCGTCTATTTCGGCGCCGATGGCGTTGCGGCGCATGCACCCAAGGGCACGCTCTTCCTCGACTGCTCCACAATCGCCGTCGAAGACGCCCGTGAAGCCGCTCGCCAGGCGGAGGCCGCTGGCTTCACCATGGTCGACGCGCCAGTGTCCGGCGGCACGGCAGGCGCCGAGGCTGGCACACTCACCTTCATGTGTGGCGGACCGGACAAGGCCTTCGCCCGCGCCAGGCCCCTGCTCGAAAAGATGGGCAAGAACGTCTTCCATGCCGGTGGCAGCGGAAACGGTCAGGCCGCCAAGATCGCCAACAATATGCTGCTGGGCATCTCCATGATCGGCACCGCCGAAGCCTTCAACCTCGCCGACAAACTCGGCCTCGACGCGCAGACGTTCTTCGACATCGCGTCGACGGCGTCCGGCCAGTGCTGGTCGATGACCTCTTACTGCCCCGCCCCGGGCCCGGTCCCCACCTCGCCGGCCAACCGCGACTACCAGCCCGGCTTTGCGGTTGCGATGATGCTGAAGGACCTTCACCTTGCTGCCGAAGCGGCCAAGGCGTCAGGCGCCGACATTCGCCTCGGCGAAATGGCCGAGGCGATCTATGCCAAGCTGGACGAGAAAGGCTTTGGCGGCCTCGATTTCTCCGGCGTCATCAAGGATGTGCGCGGCGAAATCTAGCGGCCCTTGAACTCAGGCTTGCGCTTCTCGAGGATCGCATTGACGCCCTCGATATGGTCCTCGGTCTCGTGCATCAGGGCCTGCGCAGCGGCCGACATTTCCATGATCGTGTCATAGGATGCGGTATTGGCCTGGCGCATCAGCGTCTTGGCAAGGCGCAGCGCCTGTGGCGGTTGGCCGGCAATCCGCTCGGCCAGTTTCATCGCTTCGCCCATCAGCTCGTCCGGCGGATATATCTCGGACACGAGGCCCCAGTCCTTTGCCGTCGCCGCATCGATCACGTCGCCGGTGAACAGCAGTTGCGCTGCCCGTGACGCGCCGATCAGGCGCGGCAACAGCCAGGCGCCGCCATCCCCGGGGATCAGGCCAAGCTTCAGGAAGGTGACGCCCAGTTTGGCATGGTCCGCCGCCAGCCTGATATCCGCCATGCAGGCCACATCGCAGCCAAGTCCGATGGCCGGGCCATTGATGGCCGAAATCAGCGGCACTTCCATATTGTACAGCGACCGAACGATGACATGGATATTGTCCCGGTAGCCTCCGCGCACGTCATACGGCTTGCCGCCGAACGCACCCGACCGCTCTTTCATCGCCTTGACGTCACCGCCCGCAGAGAACGCACGCCCTGCCCCGGTCAGCACAGCGCAGCGGATCGACGCGTCGTCCACGATCTCCTTGCACACGGCCGCGACGGCCGGGCCGTCACCCGCCTGGCCCAGCGCATTCATCATGTCTGGCCGGTTCAGCGTCATGATCGCTATGGGGCCGCGCTTTTCGAGAAGGAGGATCGACATGTCTTTTGTCCCTGACTGTGTTGCTTTACCCGCTGTGCTGGCAGGCAGAGGGCGATTTGTCCACCGCTCCCTCAGCGGCATCAGGCCCGGTTCAGCCATTTCATACGGTTGATACGCTGGCGCAGGAAGCGTCCGATCGGCTTCTCGATCAGCAAATGGGTCGCCAGCCCCACGGCGATGCAAAGCGCCAGCATCACGATCGCAAAGACGACATCGGATGGAAACATATCGAACCTGTGACGCACCTTCTCGCCAATATCGATCAGGGGCTTGTGGATCAGATAGAAGGCGAAGGATGCCTCGCCCAGCAATACCGCGATACGTGACGAGAAGAACCGGATCGGACGCGATGCCCCGTCTAAAAACGACACCAGAAGCAGGGCGACGAACGGCGTGTAGTAGAGATGGTACAGAAACGGCTCCGCCACGAACTTGGCGCCGAAATACATGGCCGCGAACAATAGCGGAATCGTCACATATGAGAGCGCATTTGCCCGGATCTTGCCTGCCCGCCACAAGTCGAAAATAATCATGCCCAGCAGGAATTCATCCAACCTGAACAGGGGAAAGACGTAGAACATCCATTCCGCCAGCGTTTGATTGCCGCCAACGTTCAGTCCGGGGACATAGGTATAGACGACCGCCATTGCCGCAAGGACCAGAGCGACCAGGCCGCCATAGAGCCAGAGCTTCTGGCGCAGACCCAGCATCACCAGTCCGATAAACGCCGTGTAGAAGAACATCTCGTTCGATAGCGACCAGGACGGGCCATTATAGGCATAATACCAGTCGGTCGACGGCACCCAGCTCTGCAGGAACATGAGGTTGGCGCCATAGTTCGGCAGACTCAGCCAACCCTTCCAGATCAGGAAGGCCGCAAAGGGCAACCCGGTCAGCATGTGCAATGGCCATAGCCTGACAAAGCGCAGCGCAAAATACTTCGCTCGCGATATGTCGCCGCTCCGCAGCCGCCAGCCATAGGAATAGCTGATCACGAATCCGGACAGCACGAAAAAGAAACTGACGCCAATCGAGCCCTGTTCGGCCATCCTGGCCACGATGCTCCAGGAATGCTCCCATTTGAGATGGCTCGCGAACACGAACAGGGCCGCAAGAAACCTGAGCCCCGTCAGCTGGTCGATACGTGAACCCGGCCCTGCTGCCACAGCATCCGCCGGCCTCTGCACCTGCGGCGATGCGAAAGGTCGCGTCCATACCGGTTTCTTGCCTGCAGGCTCTGCATCCATGACGATGACTTAAACAGCAATCCTCAGGGGACGCCAACGCTTGCTTGTATTATGCGAATTCTTCGCGCACCGGGGGACTCTTCCCGGTTTAAGTCGCGCGGGAGCTCATTTCCCGCGTCCTGCGGATACCCGGCGCCGGCGGCGTCTCCGGCTTTCCTGCGAAACATTGGGCGAAACCCATCCACTGCGTCGCGATCGAGCCTGTCACGACAAGGCCCGTATCGGCAATATTCCGTGTCTGGGTCACGACCTGGCAGAACTCTTCCGCGAGTCCTTCAATCCGCTCGTCCTCGCTCTCTTCTCCATAGGTCCACACCTCGCCGGAAGGCGCCGTCAGCGTGACAAAGGGCATCGCCTCCGGAATGTCGAGCTTGCGGTTCCTGAACGTCCATCCAAACGTGTTGACGCCGAGCACGACGATATTGCGAATCCGGCCCGCATTCTGACGAACCACGCCCATCTGGTCATAGATTTCCTGCCCGTGCGCCCATGTCTCCATTAGCCGCGCCGTGATCGACGAGCGCGCACTCATGTCCGGCCCAACCCATTTCAGGCGCGCCTTGGGGTCCGCCGACTCATAGGCTTTCGCCGTGGCTTCGGCCTGGGCCATCCACAGCGCCAGCAGCGCTTGCCCGCCCGCATCGTCCACATGCGCCGCCTCGGCCGGCTGCATGCCGCCCGCGCGGGCAATCGCGTCCATCTGGGCGACCAGAGCGGACTCGTCATTCAGTTGCAGCCAGGCCATCCAGTTCCAGAAGTGGAGGTGGCGCAGCACGTCATCAAAGGTCCAGCCCTTGAACGCCGTCGCCTGTCCGAAAGCCGCGTCATCAAGCGGTTCAAGCAGCGCGTACAGCGCCTTGCTATCGTCCAGAAAATCCTGCGCCTGCGGCATGCTCATCGCGATCACTCCCACTCGATCGTGCCCGGCGGTTTGCTGGTCACATCATAGACGACCCGGTTGACGCCCTTCACCTCATTAATAATGCGCGTGGCCACGCGGCCGAGAAAGGCATGCTCGAACGGGTAGTAATCCGCCGTCATCCCATCCGTCGATGTCACGGCCCGCAAGGCCAACACGGCCTCATAGGTCCGCTCATCCCCCATCACGCCGACCGTATTGACCGGCAGCAGCACGCTGAACGCCTGCCAGATTTCGTCGTACAGGCCGGCCTTCTTGATCTCGTCGATATAGATCAGGTCCGCCTTGCGCAGTGTCTCGGCCTTTTCGCGCGTGATGTCGCCGGGAATGCGGATGGCCAGGCCCGGCCCCGGGAACGGGTGCCGCCCGACGAACGCCTCCGGCAGGCCCAGCTCGCGGCCGAGCGCCCGCACTTCGTCCTTGAACAATTCGCGCAGTGGCTCGACCAGCTGCATGTTCATGCGCTCGGGCAGGCCGCCGACATTGTGGTGGCTCTTGATCGTGACGCTTGGTCCGCCTAGCGCCGAAACGCTCTCGATCACGTCCGGATACAGCGTGCCCTGTGCCAGGAAATCTGCCCCGCCAATCTTCTTCGCCTCGGCCTCGAACACGTCGATGAACAGGCCGCCTATGATCTTGCGCTTGCGCTCGGGGTCCGACACACCGGCCAGCTTGCCAAGGAACAGGTCCGACGCGTCGACGTGTACAAGCGGGATATTGTAGTGCTCGCGGAACAGGCTGACGACCTCTTCGCTCTCATTGGCGCGCATCAGGCCATGATCGACATAGACGCATGTCAGCTGCTCACCGATCGCCTCATGGATCAGCACGGCGGCCACCGACGAATCCACGCCGCCCGACAAGCCGCAGATCACCCTGCCTTTGCCGACCTGCGCCCGGATCTTCTCAATGGCTTCGGCCCGGTAAGCCGCCATCGTCCAGTCGCCCTTCAGGCCCGCCACGCCATGCGTGAAGTTGCGCAGGATCTGCGCGCCATGTGTCGTATGCACGACTTCCGGATGGAATTGCGTCCCGTAGAAATTCCGCTCCGGGTCCGCAATGATCGCATAGGGCGCGCCGGGTGACTTGGCGATCACGCCAAAGCCGGGCGCCATCTCGGCCACATGGTCGCCATGGCTCATCCAGACCTGTTCATGCTCACCGCTATCCAGCAGGCCTTCCAGGAACGGATCGTCGGCGACTTTTTCAATGAAGGCCCGGCCAAATTCGCGGCTCGTTCCACTTTCGACCCGCCCGCCGAGCTGGTGCATCATCACCTGCTGGCCATAGCAAATCCCCAGCACGGGCACACCCGCCTGGAAGATTGCCTTGTCGGCCAGCGGCGCATCATCCCAGGTCACGCTGGACGGCCCGCCCGACAGGATCACCGCCTGCGGGTCATAGGTCTCGAGAAAGGCCTTATCGACCTTGTTGAACGGGTGGATTTCGCAATAGACGCCGCTTTCGCGCAGGCGCCGGGCGATCAGTTGCGTCACCTGGCTGCCGAAATCGACGATAAGGGCGCGTTCGTGTCTTTGCTCTGTCATGGCGCCGCTTAGCCGAACCGAAGGGATTCGTCCACATCCCCTGCGCGCACCAGCGTATTGACGCGGCGCGCCGCATCCGGCCAAGTCATCACATGACCCAGACACCCACACTCGACGCCCGCAAGCAGGCCGCGTTCAACCACGCCCGCAACGGCCAGTTTGCCGAAGCCGAATCCGCGCTGCAATCCGTTCTTCAGGAGGCCCCGCGAGACCTTGGCGCCCTCCTCCTTCTCGGCGACGTCCAGCACACCGCCGGCAAGACGCAGGAAGCCAGCCGCGCCTATGGCGGCGCCATGCAGGTCGCCCAGATGCAGGGTGGGCCGATTCCGGACGTCTTCAAGCCGGGCCTCCAGCGCGCCGCTACCCGGCTCGGCGAGTATGCCAACCAATATGAAGCCTTCATCGCCGCGCAGATTCCGCCCTCGTCCCGCTCGCCGCGCTTCGACCAGTCGGTCAATATCCTGCTCGGCAAGGCGCAGATCCACCTCCAGCAGCCGACAAAATACTATTTCCCCGAACTGCCGCAGATCCAGTTCTACGACCGGTCCGATTTCGACTGGGCCCCGGCCCTCGAAGCGCAAACGCCCGCCATCCAGCAGGAACTCCGTGCGGTCCTCGCCAACCATGCCGCCTTCCGGCCCTATCTCGAACGCGACGAACACAAACCCCACGTCAAAAGCCATGACCTGGTCGATAATGACGACTGGAGCGCCTTCTATCTCTGGAAAGACGGCGCCCGCGTTGAGGAAAACTGTGCCCGCTGCCCGATCACGGCAGCGGCGTTCGAAAACCTGCCGCTGGACTACCTGCCCGGACAGGCACCGTCCGTGCTGTTCTCGCTGCTGAAGCCCGGTGCAGCCATCCCGCCGCACCATGGCCTCATCAACACCCGCCTGATCTGCCACCTTCCCGTTCTGGTGCCCGGTTCCGCCTGGCTCCGGGTCGGCAACCAGACACATCATTGGAAAGAAGGCGAACTCGTCATCTTCGACGACAGCATCGAGCATGAGGCAAAGAACGAAGCGAGCGAAACCCGCGTCGTCCTCCTGTTTGACATCTGGCGTCCGGAACTTTCGCTTCAGGAACGCGCGGAAGTCACCAAACTCCTCGGCGCCATCGCGCAATATTCCGGAGAGGCAGTCGTCAGCGGCAACTAGGCCCGGCGCAGCACCGCAAAGAAGAACCCGTCCGTACTGGCCCGGTGCGGTGTCAGGCGCACGCTGCCTGTCGGCATCCGAAAGCGCTGGACCACGTTCGCGCCCTCATCCGTCAGCAGGCCCGAGGCAATCGCCGCTTCGGCTGCGTCCTCTTCAGTAAATTCCGGATGGGCTTCCAGGAATTCCGCCACGCGGTCCTCGTCCTCTTCCATCAGGAAGGAACAGGTCGCGTAGACCATCCGGCCGCCCGGCTTCACAAAGGCGGCTGCGCTGGCAAGGATGTCCGTCTGCTCGGCCATGCGCTTTTCCATCTGGCCCTGCTTGATCCGCCATTTTGAATCTGGCCGGCGCCGCCATGTCCCGGTCCCCGTACAAGGGGCATCGACGAACACGCAATCCATCAGCCCGGTCAGCGTCTCCAGCTGTACCGGCTCGCTTGGGTGCACCAGTTGCACATTGGTCGCGCCCGACCGTTTGAGGCGCGGGATCAGGGCGCTGAGGCGCTTGCCGTCAATATCATAGGCAAAGATCTGCCCCTTGCCCTTCATCTGGGAGGCCAGCGCAATCGTCTTGCCGCCGCCGCCGGAGCAATAGTCCAGCACCTGCTCGCCCGGCTGGGCATTTGCCGCCGCCGCCGCAATCTGGCTGCCGGCATCCTGTACTTCGACCCACCCCTTGGAATAGGCCGGAATGCTTTCGAGACTGGCTTCGCGTTGGCTCGGATCTTTCGCCGGAATATGGAAGGCGTTGCGCAACAGGCGCGACGGCTCCGCATCGGCACTCTTCAGCGGAAAGGCCGCCTTGTCGGCATCCACTTTCAGCGTGTTGACCCGCAGGTCGACATCCGCACGCATGGCCATGGCCTGTGTTTCGGCGGCCACATCATCGCCAAAGACGCGCGCCATCATCGGCGTCATCCATTCCGGAAAGTCACCCTGGACATGCAGCGGCACAGCCGGGTCGGCCTCGCCAGTCAGGCGGGCGCGTTCGTCCGGCGTCAGCGGCTCCGGGCCGTGCTCGTCGCCCATCGCGGCGTCGATCTGGTCCATATCCCAGCCCCAGGCAAAGCCCAGCGTGCCCAGCACCAGCGCGCGCGGGCTCGTATCATCCATCCGATGGGCAACCGAATTGCGCTTGCGCAGCGCATCCAGAACCAGGCCGGACACCATCGCCCGGTCCTTGCTGCCGGCATAGCGCGCGCTCCTGCCCCAGTCGCGCATGGCCGTCTTGACCGGCTGGTGCCGCTTCAGCACGTCCGTTAAAACCTCGATTGCTGCGCTGATCCGACCGCCATTTCGCATGAGTCACCCTTTTCCTTCGTCTCGTGGACGCTTTACGCGCGCTTCACGCACAAGGAAACAAATAGACACTGCATATTGTGTAATCTTACACTCACGCTTTACCGCATTGAGGAGCCGCCGTGGCCGTCTACATCGTCGCCCAGATCACGATTACCGACAGGGAAACCTACGGAAAATACGAGCAGGGCTTCATGGATGTGTTCAACCGCTATGACGGCCGCCTCCTGTCCGTCGACGAAAACGCGCATGTCCTGGAAGGCGACTGGAGCTGCACCCGCACCGTCCTCGCCGAATTTCCCAGCAGGGAGATCGCGCTGGAATGGTACAATTGCACAGAATACCAGGCCCTCGCCCCCTATCGCCACAAAGGGGCGACCAGCAAAGTCGCCCTGCTCGAGGGCTTCCCCGGTGCCCCCTGCTGAAAGCCATATGATGGAACTGGACCTGTCAGAGGGCGTACGCACCGCAACTCCCGCCGATTGGCGCCAACTGGGCGACATCACCGCCGAAGCCTTCTTCGAAGACCCGGTGAATGAATGGATATTCGGCACACCGCGTGCCATCCGGTCCGCTTTCAGCGTTCTCGCGCGGGACGTCTATTCAAAGCGCGGGCAATGCTATCTCGCCGGCGATGGCGGCGCGGCCATGTGGTGTACGTCGGAGACCAATCGCAACCTGTCAACCATGTCGATGCTCGCACTGGCGGCCGGCGTTGCGCGCTGGGGCACGAAGGGCGCGGTCAAGCGTGCGATCACGGCGGGCGAAACCATGGACGCCAATCATCCGGATGACCCCCACATGTATCTGTTTACGATTGGCACACGGAAATCGGCGCGCGGCCAGGGCGTCGGCAAGGCGCTGATCCGGCCCATGCTCGCCGCTTGCGACAAAGCCCGCCTGCCCGCCTATCTCGAAAACTCAAATCCTGCCAATACCGGCTTCTACGTGAGCCACGGCTTTGAGCGGATGAAACTGTTCGAGGTTGGCGAAGGCTCGCCAGCCCTTGAGGCGATGTGGCGCGCGCCACGCTGAGTGGATTTCTTGCGCCAGTTCCAGTCCGGATATTTTTTGAGCAACGCACGCGCATCCTGCTCGTCCAGGATGGCTGTCCTCAGCCCTGCTGTTGCGCATTCGCTCTTGGCCAGCCGTTCGGTCATGCCAAACGCCTCGTCGATCCAGACGACTTTCTTCAGCTCGCCCTTGGCATTGTAGCCAAACGCGGCACGTGCATCATGTCTTCGGCAGCCCATCGGATAGTCTCCTTTGTGTCGCGACGGTCCAACGCTTCAAAATCCCGGTATGGAACGCCGTGCCAGAACGCCGCAAGTCCGACGCCAGACGCCGTATTTCTGCGTAAGTTTCATCTGTTGGGGGATTTAAAAACGGCAAACAGCCCGCAATTCGCGCATGGGGGGAGCGCTGCGCCCCGGAAGCGACGCGCCAGCCCTTCACGGCTCAGGCTCAAATCGGCGTCCGGTCGAGGGAAATGCGATAGCAGGGCACGCTCTCCAAGGAACTCATCCCGAGCGAAGTCGAAGGACGAGGTCCGCGCGAACGGATCAGAATTACCGAGTTATCCTGCCAAAAGTAACGCGGGCCGCAATGCCAATCGCTATGCGGCTTCCAGTTGGGTCAAACTACCCCCGGCTCACCGAATAGTTCGGCGACTCGCGCGTCATCATCACATCGTGCACATGGCTTTCCTGCAGGCCAGCACCAGTGATCTGCACGAACTCGGCCTTCTTGTGCAGCTCGTCGACATCCTTGGCGCCGACATAGCCCATCGCCGCGCGCAGGCCGCCAACCATCTGGTGCAGGATCGGGCCGACCGGCCCCTTGAACGGCACCTGGCCCTCAATGCCTTCCGGCACCAGCTTGTCGGCGGCTGCATCCTTCTGGAAATAGCGGTCGGCGCTGCCGCGCGCCATCGCGCCCAGGCTGCCCATACCGCGATACGCCTTGTAGCTGCGGCCCTGGTAGAGGAACACTTCGCCCGGCGCTTCTTCGGTACCGGCAAACATGCTGCCCATCATCGCGGTCGCTGCGCCGGCGGCCAGCGCCTTGGCAAAGTCGCCCGAGAACTTGATGCCGCCATCGGCAATGATCGGGATGCCGGATTTCTGCGCCGCATTCGCGCACTGCTCGATCGCTGTCAGCTGCGGCACGCCGACGCCCGCCACGATCCGTGTCGTGCAGATCGAGCCCGGCCCGATCCCGACTTTCACCGCATCCGCACCGGCATCGATCAGCGCTTTGGTCGCCTCTGCTGTGGCCACGTTCCCGGCAATGATCTGCACCGCGTTCGACACTTTCTTCGCCCGGCGCACGGCGTCGGCCACGCTGATCGAATGGCCGTGGGCCGTATCGATCACCACCGCGTCAACGCCCGCCTCGATCAGCGCCATCGTACGCGCAAACCCGGCATCGCCCACGGTCGAGGCGGCGGCTACGCGCAGGCGTCCGGCGGCGTCCTTGGCGGCGTTCGGGTTCACGGCTGCCTTGTCCATGTCCTTGACCGTCAGCAGGCCCAGGCACTTGCCGTCATTGTCGACGATGACCAGGCGCTCGATCCGGTGCTTGTGCAACAAGACCCGCGCCTCGGCCGGATCAGTGTCCATTTTCACGGTGACGACATTGCGGGTCATGAGGCTCGCAATCGATTCGTTCAGGTCGTCGGCAAAGCGCGTGTCACGATTGGTGATGATACCGACAATCCTGCCGTCCGTTTCGACGACCGGAATGCCGGAGAAGCCGGTCCGCGCCTTCAACTCGCGCAGGTCGCCCAGCGTCGCCGTCGGCGAGATGGTCACGGGGTTCATCACCACGCCGCTCTCGTATTTCTTCACCATGGCCACCTCACCCGCCTGCTCTTCGATCGAGAGGTTGCGGTGGATCACGCCAATCCCGCCCGACTGCGCCATCGCGATGGCAAGGCGCGCCTCGGTCACCGTGTCCATGGCGGCAGAGATCAGGGGAATATTCAGGCTGATGGACTTGGTTAGGAACGTCGAGACGTTCACATCGGCAGGTAAAACCTCGCTCGCGCCGGGCTGCAGGAGCACGTCGTCGAAAGTGATGGCTTGTCGGATTTTCATGTGGGGAGCTCCCTTTTTGGCCTAGTAAGGGAGTCGCGAGGGGTTGTGAAGCCCCCACTGCAAATTCCGCCCGCCGCACGTCCTCAAGTTCATGCCATGCCGATTTGGACCTGTTTCTGACCGGGAGGAGAACCCGGTTGGACCACCGCAATAGGCCAAGGCGCACCCGTTGCCCGTGTCGCCCGGTTCAGTCGATGCAGAGAGTCCCCTGGACAGTGCCGCCGTCCACCTCCGTCATGCAGCCGAACGGACTATCCGTCGCCTGGCACACGCCATCCTCGGTTGGCTGGCCTGTTTCGGAATCGGAGTCAGCCGAAAGCAGGCAGCGCCCCAGGCAATCGTCGGTCGACTTGCACGCCGCGCCGGCATCCGCATACGGCTGAATGCACTGGTCATGGCCCAGCATGCCACCCGGCCCGACCTTGCCGCCGGCCGCCTCGCATTCGGTTCGCTCCGCCGGTGTCGCTCGCTCGCCAGCGAAGGCGATTTTGACATGCGCCGCCGGCCCGGCCGTCTCGCCCGCACCGTCTGGCGCCACGGGTGCAGCGGATTTCGCACAGCCTGCCAGCAGCGCCAGGGCGGCGCACCCGATTGCGCAATGCCGGATCATGTCGGAAACCGTTCAAAGGCCGGAACGCCGTCTGGAATGTGATGGAAGCTCTGCGCGTCCGCCGTCTGCAGGATCATCTGCGGTTGCTCGAATATGGCCGGATCGTCAAGCGACCCGACTTTCAGGATCACGGCCCCTGGCAATGCTTGTGTCCATGTCACAATATGCACGCCGCACTCCGGGCAGAATTCACGTGTTGCCGCGGTGGCCACGTCCGATTTCGTGAAACGCTTCGGCGCACCCTTGGTATATTTGAATCCGGCCTCGGGCATCGCCATGAAATCATTCGGCTGGCCACCAGTGAAATATTGGCATTCCCGGCAATGGCACTGGGCCTTCATGATCCGATCGCCTACGGCCTCATAGCGCACGGCCCCGCAATAACATCCGCCTGAAATCGACATATTCTTCTCCCTGAGTGTCTGCCGGCCACTGTGGGACCAGCCGGCGGTGGGCACAAGAAGGCGTTTATTTTGGAGCGTCCCGGCGAGTTTTGCATAGAACATGCATCACCCTCGTCAAGGAATGGAAAATTCGAGCGCAAAAATGGCTGCAGCACGTCAACTTCAACGCCAGATCACCGGCACATCGACGAAATCCGTCGATGATGCGATTGACCGCGCACTTGTCGTTGCCCGGGACCAGTATGGCGAGCCGGACTGGTTCGAAGTGGTTAATACCCGTGGATTCATCAATAATGGCCGCGTGAGCCACTATCAGGTGTCGCTCGAACTCGGCTACGACCCGTCGGCTGATCGCGCTGAGCCCGACCAGTACCTTAATTCGGCCCAGTCGATCCGTCGCCACCGTTATGTGAGCCCCGTGGTCGATCGCCGTTTCTAGGCATTATCAGGGGCTGTTCAGCCCTTGAAACCCTTCGCCACCACAAAGATTTCAGGGCTTCCGGCGCGACTCGCCGGCGGTTTGATATGCTTCACAGTCGTGAAGTTTGCTTTCAGCAATTCCAGCACTTCTTTCGTCGTCCCACCCTGGAACACTTTGGAGCAGAACGCTCCCCCCGGCGCCAGGTGCTCGACCGCGAAAGCCGCCGCCATTTCGACCAGCGCCACTGTCCGCAAATGATCGGTCTGTTTATGGCCGGTCGTGTTCGCCGCCATGTCCGACAGGACAAGATTGGGCTTGCCCGTCAGGCCCTTCATCATGCGCGCAATATCGCCCGGTTCATTGACATCGCCCTGCACGATATGCGCGCCCTCGACCGGATCGACGGGCAAAAGGTCGATGCCGACCACTTCCATCGCGCCCTTGGCCACCGCCACCTGCAGCCAGCCGCCGGGCGCACAGCCGAGATCGACGACCCGGCTACCGCGCTTCAGAAGCTCGGCCTTCGCATCAATCTCCAGCAGCTTGTAGGCGGCCCGGGCCCGAAATCCCTCAAGCTTCGCCTTGCGCACATAGGGATCCGACATCTGGCGCTCGAGCCATTGTTTCGAACTGTCCGTCTTGGCGTGATGCGCGCGTATCTTGCGCTCATTCATCTGCCGGCCGGACGAGCCTTCCTTGCCCGTTGGGCCTTTCCAGCGGCGCTTTTCCTCATCCGACATTGTTGGTGCCCTCTTGGTGGCCAGTGCCATTGCCCGGTCCACGCCGCCCGCGGCGACGCGCCTTTGGCCTTTTTGGGCCATACATCATCGACAATAGCAGCCCCTCGCGCAGGCCCCGGTCCGCGACCCTCAGCCGTCCGGCCGGAAACGCTTCCCACACGGCTTCGACAATCGCGCAGCCTGACAGCATCAGCCCCGCCCGCTCGTCGCCAATCGTCGGCAGCTTCATCCGCCCTTCAAGCCCGACATCGCGCAGCAGCTGGATCGCAGCGGCGCTTTCGTCCCGGCTCAGCCATGTCCCGTCCACCTTGTCGCGCCGGTAGCGGTCGAGCTTCAGGTGAACCCCAGCGAGGCAGGTCACCGTGCCCGACGTCCCGATCATGTGTGCGTCATCAACGCCCATCGCCTCGCGGACTGCATCAATCCCGTCCCATGTACCAATTGTCTGCCGGGCATGTTCGAGCATCAACGGATAGGCCTCGACCTCGTCGAGGTGCCGGAACGCTTCCGACAGGGTGACAACGCCCAGCGGCAGGCTGGTCCAGCCCAGGATCGGCGCCTTCTCCAGCAGGCCCTTGAAGCCATTGTCGCGCGCCGCTTCGGCGTTCACCCATGACAGCTCCGTCGACCCGCCGCCAATATCCACGACCAGGACAGACTTGGCCGATGGCTCGATCAGGTCATGGCAGCCAATCGTTGCGAGACGGGCCTCTTCATGGGCGCCGATAATCTTGAATGTGAGGCCGGTCTCTTCATGCACCCGGCGAATGAACTCCGCCCCATTCTCCGCCTTCCGGCAGGCTTCGGTGGCGATGCACCGCACCCGGCCCACGCCATGCTGCTTCAGTTTTTTCCGGATGTTTTTCAGCGCATCGATCGCCCGCTCGATCGCCGCATCCGACAGCCGTCCCGTCTCGTGAAGGCCCTCACCCAGGCGGGCAATCTGTGAATGGGAATCGACCACGCGAAACGTCTTCCCGCGGGGCTCGGCGACCAGCAGGCGACAATTATTCGTTCCAAGGTCAACGGCCGCAAATAGCGGTGCCGTCTTTCCATTGCGCGTGGCGCTCCGCTTGTTGCGGGCACCGGGCGCCTTTTTTTCAGCCATGGTGTGGCCCAAATTGATGACTTGGGGCATTGTTATCACAGGAGCTGGAAATGGCTAGTGGACGCAAACACAATGGGTGGTTGAAAGCCCTGTTTGGACGCCGGCGCCGTCGTGCGTCCCGGGGCGCACTGGTTTTGGATCAGCGAATTGACGAAAATCGCAGGTACAACGCTATATCCATGCAGGTTGCAAAGTTCCAGATCGGGCAAGTCGTCCGCCACCGCATGTTTCCATTCAGGGGTGTAATTTTCGACGTCGACCCCCAGTTCGGAAACACGGCGGAATGGTATGAATCCATCCCCGAAGAGGTGCGTCCTCGCAAGGACCAGCCATTTTACCATCTTTTCGCGGAAAATGACCGCACCCATTATGTCGCCTATGTCTCCGAGCAGAACCTACTGCCGGATGAATCCGAGACACCGCTCACCCACCCTGACATCCTGGAATGGTTCACCCTGACAGGGCGCGGCACCTACGAGCTCAAGAAGGGCGTCGCCAACTAGTCAGCGGCTGGCGCTCATTCCGGTTTCGCGTTGGCACGCTCGATCGCGGCCGTCGTCGACTGGCCGTCGACCAGTGGCACGATATGCACGGTCCCGCCCCGCGCCAGCACGACATCGGCGCCGATGATCGTTTTGATCGAATAATCCCCGCCCTTGACCAGCAGGTCCGGCTGCAAGGCGTCGATCAGCGCCTTCGGCGTATCCTCGTCGAACACCACGACCGCATCCACGGCCGACAGGCCCGACAGGACCCGGGCGCGTGAGTCCTCGTCATTGACTGGGCGATTGGGGCCTTTCAGCCGCTTCACCGACGCGTCCGAGTTCAGCCCGACCACCAGCCGCCCGCAGCGGGCCTTGGCCTCTTCCAGCACGCGCAGGTGCCCGGGATGGAGAATGTCGAAACAGCCATTCGTGAACCCGACCGTCAGGTTGGTATCGCGCCACACTTCAACCTGCCCGACCAGCGTCTCCAGCGGCACATGCGATACGCCGCCATTGCGCAGGCCCATTTGCAGCGCCGTGTTCAACTCGTTCGCCGACACCGTCGCCGTACCGGACTTGCCCACCGCAATGCCGGACGCCGCGATGGCCAGTTCGACGGCCTCCGCCAGGCTGCCGCCGGCGGCCAGCCCGAGCGCCAGCGCCGCGATGCTCGTATCGCCCGCGCCGGACACATCATAAACTTCCCGCGCTTCGCCGGACCGATGCATCACGGTTCCGTCCCGCTGCACGAAGGACATGCCCTTGGCGGCCCGCGTCACGACAATCGCCTTGGCCGGCAGCATCTCCATCGCCTTGGCCAGCGCTTCGCCTGCATCCCGGTCGGTTTCCACCGTCAGGCCGATCGCCTGGCCGAGTTCCATCGCGTTTGGCTTCAGCAGGTCCACTTCGCCATAGCGGGCAAAGTCGAGCCCTTTCGGATCAGCGATCACCGGAATGCCATGCGCCCGTCCCGCAGCAATCGCCGCGGCAATGACGTTTTCGGTAATCGCGCCCTTGGCATAATCCGACAGGATAATCAGGCACGCATCCTTGGCCGCATCTTCCAGCGACATGACGATATCGGCCTCTGTCGTCAGGTCTATCGCGCGCAGGTCCTCTGCATCCACGCGCAACAGCTGCTGGCCGCCCGCCACGAACCGCGTCTTCAGCGTCGTCGGCCGGTCGCGCATTACGATAAGGTCAGCTTCCACGCCGTCGATATGCCCCAGCAATTCGGCCAGCTGGCGCCCTTCCGGATCGTCTCCCACCACGCCAATCAGCGCAGTGCGCAGGCCCAGTGTCGACAGGTTCCGGCCGACATTCCCCGCCCCGCCGGGCATCGCAGCCTCGCGGGTGCGCCGCATGATCGGCACCGGGGCTTCCGGCGAAATACGGATCACTTGCCCATAGACGAACCGGTCAAGCATGACATCGCCGATACAGACAATGCGTTTGCCGGCGGCCGCGGCAATCAGGCCCAGGAGCGCAGACGTATCCATCAGCAGCTACCGCCCGCGTGCAGGGCGCGAACGCCGACCCGGTCGAATGGTACGGGTTCGAATCGGAAACTCACGGCCATGTCGGCGACTCCCTTTGATCGACCGATATAGCCCTGCAAAGCCCGGCATGAAACCCATGGCAGCACCAACGGATCCAGATGCACGCCGACTTCATCCGCCTTCACGCGTTTGCCCATGTTTACGCTGAGATCGAACTTGTCGGCACCGGCCAGCCTCAGCTTGACGATAGAGCCCAACCAGGCAAACGTGCTCCAATGGTGAAGGCTGAAAGCGCAAGATGGCGGCCGACGCCCCTGTTGCATAATCATAAGAGAATTAGGGACGATGAGTGTAGTTTTGGAATTTGACGAGAAGGCTGCACGGGCGGTTGAGGCGATGTACAAAACCCCGGATGTCGTGGCCCAGCGGGCGCATATTCTCGCGATGATGAACCCGCAGCCAGGCGAAGCTGTCCTCGACATCGGTGTGGGGCCGGGGCTTCTGGCCTACGACCTCGCGCGCATGGTTGGAGAGGAAGGGCGACTGGTCGGGGTCGATGTCAGCCAGGCGATGCTGACGATGACACGCGCGCGGCTGGCAGGCCTGTCTCAGGCAGAGGTCATTGAAGCGGATGCAACGGCGCTCGGGGTGGAGAGTGAAGCGTTCGATCTGGCTGTATCCACGCAAGTCTACGAATATGTTGCCGACATGACGACGGCGCTGGGCGAGTTGCACCGGGTATTGCGGCCGGGCGGACGGGTGGTGATTGTTGATACCGACTGGGACAGCATCGTCTGGCACTCAACCGACCATGACCGGATGACCAGAGTGCTGAAATGCTGGGACGCTCATTTGGTCGACCCGCATTTGCCGGCAACCCTGGGGGCCCAGCTGAGGAAGGCCGGTTTTGAGGTCCAGCGGTGCGAGATTATTCCGATGCTCAGTGCCTCTTACCAGCCCTACAGTTACGCTGCCGGGATCATGCGCAGTATCCATGGGTTTGTTCGGGCCAATGGCGAGCGTCACGGGCTGTCAGCCGAGGACATCCAGGCTTGGCATGATGATCAGTTGCAGCTTATCGAGCAGGGCGGATTTTTCTTCAGCGTCAACCGATACGCGTTCGTTGCGCGTCGCTAGGTAGATGCACCGCTTTTGTGCAGTCAGCTTTCTGCATTGCACAAACTAACTGATCCAGTAGCATTCCGGCTCCGTATGAGAAGCATAATCCCGCTTGTTCTCATCCGGAGTCACCCCTGTCCCTGCCTGCCCCCGCCCTCGTCTGGTTTCGCGAAGACCTCCGGCTCGCTGACAATCCTGCGCTGCATGCAGCTGTCGCCACGGGCAAGCCGCTGGTACTTCTCTTCATTCATGATGACGCCTCGCCAGGCCTGCGCCCCTTGGGCGGCGCGTCGCGATGGTGGCTCGATAAGTCGCTCACCGCTTTTGCCGCCCGGATCGCGACTGCAGGCGGCCAGCTTACTTTGAAAACCGGCGCGTCCGCAGACATACTGCCCGCCCTGATCGCCGAGACCGGCGCCGACAGCGTGTTCTGGAACCGCCGCTATCAGAAGGCCGGGCGCGACCTCGATGGCGCACTCATGGAGATGCTCTGGGCAAACGGCGTCGCCGTCTCCAGCTTCAATGGCCGCCTGCTCAACGAACCTTGGCAGATCGAAACCGGCGCGGGCGGCGACTACAAGGTCTTCACGCCCTACTGGAAGGCCGTGAAAGCCCGGTATCGCGCGCCAGACGCCCTGCCCGCGCCCACATCGCTTACCGGGCCAGACGTCGCCTCCGACACCCTGTCCGACTGGCATCTGCATCCCACGCGTCCCGACTGGGCCGACGGCCTCGGCGCGACCTGGACCCCGGGCGAAGCGGGCGCGCTGGACCGCCTGGCGGATTTCCTCGACGGTCCGGTCAACGCCTATGCCGAGGCCCGCAACCGGCCCGACATCGACACCGGTACGTCCCGCCTCTCACCTCACCTCCGCTTCGGCGAGATCGGCCCGGCACAGGTCTGGCGCGCAGTCCGGCACGGCGTGGATTCCGGTCGCCTCGACGAAACCGGCGCCATGACATTCCTGTCGGAAATCGGCTGGCGCGAATTCTCCTATTCCCTCCTCTTCCACAATCCGGATCTCGCCAGCGCAAACTACAATCCTGACTTCCGTCACATGCCCTGGCGCAGCGACCGTGTCGCTTATCGCGCGTGGTGCCGGGGCGAGACCGGCTATCCGATCGTCGATGCGGGCATGCGCCAGCTCTGGCAGACCGGGTTCATGCACAATCGTGTCCGCATGATCGTGGCCTCCTTCCTTACCAAGCACCTGCTCCTGCCATGGCAGATGGGCGAGGACTGGTTCTGGGACACGCTGGTCGACGCCGACCCGGCGGCCAATCCTGCCAGCTGGCAATGGACCGCCGGCAGCGGCGCCGATGCAGCCCCCTATTTCCGCGTCTTCAATCCGATCATCCAGGGCCGCAAATTCGATGCAACCGGCGCCTATGTCAGGCGTTGGTGTCCGGAACTCTCGGCTCTTGCGGACAAATACCTGCATGCCCCGTGGGAGGCCGACGCCGCAACACTTCACACCGCCAACGTCTCCCTTGGCGCAACCTATCCCGAACCGATCGTCGATCATCCGACAGCGCGCCAGCGCGCCCTCGACGCCTACGCAACACTCAAGGACAGGCGGAACGCCGCATGAAACGTATCGCAATCATCGGGTCCGGCATTTCCGGCATAGGCGCCGCCTACGCGCTGAAGGACACAGCCGACATAACCCTGTTCGAGGCACAGGATCGCCTTGGCGGCCACGCCTGCACGCACGTCTTCGATTATGACGGTCACGAAACGGCCGTCGATCTCGGATTCATTGTCTATAACAGCCTCAACTATCCGAACCTGATCGGCCTGTTCGATGCGCTCGGCGTCGAAACGCAGGAATCCGACATGAGCTTCGCAGTATCCGATCGCGACGGCTGGGAATGGGCCTCCACCGCTCGGGGAATCTTCGCCCAGAAACGCAACCTGTTCAGCCTTCCCTTCCATCGCTTCTGGCGCACCATCCTGAAATTCAACGACCTGGCCCGCGCCGAACTCGCGGCGGGCCGGATCGAGGACACGACGCTCGGTGACTGGCTCGATTTCCACGGCTTCGACCAGGCTTTCCGCTGCAACTATATCCTGCCCATGGGCGCGGCCATCTGGTCCACGCCGGAAGTCGGCATGCTGGACTATCCCGCCCGCAGCTTCTTCCAGTTCTTCGAAAACCATCGCCTGATGCACAAGGAGCGCCCGAAATGGCGCACGGTCACCGGCGGTAGCCAGTCCTATGTGAACGCCGCCGCCGCCGAGCTGGGTAACCGTGTCCGCACCGGAACGCCGGCCATCCGCGTCTTCCCGTTCGGCGACAAGATTACCGTGGTCACGGCCGACAATCGCTCGCACATTTTCGACGACGTCATTCTCGCCACCCATTCGGACCAGGCGCTTCGCCTTGTCGAAAACGGCTTCGAGGACCAGTCCTTCCTGTTGCGCTCGGTCCACTATCGTCCGAACACGATCTACCTGCACCGCGACCCGGCCCTGATGCCATCGCGCCGCAACGCCTGGGCCAGCTGGAACGTCATCAAGCAGGACAATGGCGACATCTGCCTGTCCTACTGGATGAACCGCCTGCAGGGCCTGGATGACAGCCGCCCGCTCTTCATCACGCTGAACCCCGAAACGCCCTCGCGTCCGGATCTCACGTTCCACCAATATGCCTTCGACCATCCCCAGTTCGACACTGCCGCCGAGGCCGCCGTGCGTGGACTGAAGCGCATCCAGGGCCAGGACGGGCTCTGGATCGCCGGCGCATGGATGGGCCGAGGCTTCCATGAGGACGGCCTCAAGTCCGGCCTCTCGGCTGCCCTCTCCCTTGGCGGCAGGGTCCCGTGGGACGCGAAAGGCGTGGACATTCACCGCCCGGCGCGCAAAACTCCGGTCATGGAACTTGCAGCAGAGGTGTCGGTTTGACGACTCCGGCGCTCAGTTTGTGGAAAGGCCAGACGGCACATGCGCGTTACGTGCCGTTCGAGCGCCGCTTTGCCTATAACGTCGCCCTGATCGATATCGATATTGACCGCCTCGGCGCCGCAGCGCACCAGAGCCCTCTCTTCTCGGTCGACAAGCCAGGCCTGTTCTCATTCCACCGCAAGGACCATGGCGCGCGTACAGAATCGCCCTTGCGTCCGTGGGCAGAACAGGTGCTGGCAAAGGCCGGTGTCGAACTGGACGACGGAGCCATTCGCCTCGTCACCTTCCCGCGCCAGCTCTTCTACAAGTTCGCACCGATCTCGCTCTGGTATGGTTACGGCCCGTCGGGCGACCTGCGCGGCATCATCTATGAAGTGAACAACACGTTCGGCGAAACCCATGCCTATGCCGCTGCTGTCTCGGGCGCCCGCTCACAGCACGAAGCCGACAAGGTCTTCCACGTCTCGCCCTTCTTCGACGTCACCGGCACCTATCGCTTCACCCTGCGCGCGCCCACTGACCGGCTCGGAATCGTGGTCGAGAGCCTCAAGGACGGCGCCCGCCTCCACATGGCCAATATCACCGCCCGCCGCCACGCAGCGACCACCGGCGCCCTCCTCTCCCTCGCCCTTGCCACCCCCTTGGCTACCCTCGGCGTCACCCTTGCCATCCACTGGCAGGCCCTCAAAATCTGGCTGCGCGGCGCACGATATAGATCAAGACCAGACCTGCCCGCCGCGTCTATGACTGTTGCAGAACCGATGGAGCCCCCCTCGCCGACCCTTACGAAGGACGCCGCATGACCCAGCCGATCCTCGCCACCGCCCAGTCCATCGGCAAGATGAAACATGTGCCGGCCATTTTCCGGCTCGGCGCGCTCGCCCTGTTGCGCACCCAGCGCGGCCAGCTCCTGTTCAGGCTGCCCGACGGGCGCGAACTCCTCTTCCAGCATGACGAACCCGGCCCGGAAGCCGAAATCATCATTCACGACTACAGTTTCATCAAACGCGCCTTTGCCGCCGGCGATGTCGGATTTGCCGAAGCCTACATGGACAGCCAGTGGTCGACGCCTGACCTGACCGCCGTATTGCGGTTCTTCTCCACCAATTTCGAAGCCGCCGGCCAGCTCGCCCGCGGCGGCACCATTGTCCGCTGGGCCAATCATGTACGGCATTTTTTCAACCGCAATTCCAGGGCGGGTGCCCGCCGCAACATCATGGCCCACTATGATCTCGGCAATGATTTCTACAGCCAGTGGCTCGATCCCAGCATGACCTATTCGTCAGCCATGTTTGAAAGCCCGAACCAGTCGCTCCAGCAGGCCCAGCAGGTCAAATACAAGGGCATCTGCGACCGGATCGATGCCGGCCCTTCAAGCCACATTCTCGAAATCGGCTGTGGCTGGGGCGGCTTTGCCGAATACGCTGCCAGGCACCGCGGCAGCAAGGTCACCTGCCTCACTATCTCGCCCTCCCAGCGTGACTATGCGCTTGCCCGGATGCAGCGCGAAGGCCTCTCCGAGCGCGTCGACATCCGTCTTGAGGACTATCGCGATCATGTCGGCCTCTATGACGGCGTCGCCTCCATCGAAATGTTCGAGGCGGTCGGCGAGTCCTACTGGCCGGGCTATTTTTCCAAGATTTTCGACAGCCTGAAACAGGGCGGCAAGGCGGCGCTCCAGATCATCACCATCGACGACCACCTGTTCGAGAGTTATCGCAAACGCGTCGATTTCATCCAGCGCTACATTTTCCCAGGCGGCATGCTGCCCGGTGAGACGGCCCTCAAGGAACAGTTCGCCAAGGCCGGCCTGCGCCATGACGGTGTCCATTATTTCGGCCAGGACTATGCCCGCACCTGCCATGAATGGGCTCGTAACTTTAACGAAAAATGGGACGAGATCTCCCAGCTCGGGTTTGACGAACCGTTCAAGCGCATGTGGAATTTCTACCTGTCCTATTGCGAAGCCGGCTTCTCCGACGGCCGCATCAATGTCGGCCAGTTCGAAGTGTCGAAAGCCTGACCTGTCGGACAGGCGCGTCTCTATCAGACACGTTCACAAGAAATGTCGTCCACCTGACCTCGCCCTTTCCAGATGAGGAAGACGCCGTACGATGTGGAATGTTCATTCCAGCATCAAAGAGACTCCTCCCCCTGAAAGGGGGAGGCTGGGTGGGGGTCTGATACCGACGGCCTCAATCAATCTCTCCGACCGTACACGAACCGGCCCTATCATGGGCCCATGTCCTACCAGCCCTCCCGCCTCATCCGCAGCATGGTCCTCTTCTCGTGGGACCAGACAGCTTATCTCGTCGGCGAATGGGTCAAATCGCTCGACCTTGGCCTGACCGGCTGCAAACCCTTCCTGCTGCGCCCCGAACGTGTCCGGCTGGCGGCGGCACTCGCCCGGTTCGAACCGCTCGTGCGCCGGCTCCTGTTCATCATGGCCCTGGAGAAAGGCGCGCTGGCGCTGCGGCGCGTGGCTGTATCTGCGCTGCACTCCCGGCCCGACACGCCTACCACCCGGAGCGCACCCCGCTACCTCTGCACACCCCGCTTTCGCCTTGCCGAACCGCCTGCCCGCCCCCGCTGCGGCAAGCCGCCCAGCCGCGCCGCCGCCAACGGCCCGCGCATCCGTTTCCTCGACATGCCCCTGCCGCCGCCCGGCCCGTTCGACTATCCGCCCCGCGACACCGACCTCCTGCCCGCGCGGGCGCTGGTCCAGCGCCTACGCGCCCTGAACGATGTCTGGGACAATCCGGCCTTCTATATCGACGCCATGCGGCGTCGCCTCGGGCGAACGGAAGCGCCTGCTCCGGTTCGAACAAAACTTCCGCCCGCCTTCCGCGCACGCAACCTGTCAAAAGCGGAACGGGAAACGGCCAGGGGTGTGCACACAGAAGCCGCCCGCCTTGTTCCGCAGTTAAATTCATCCTGAGGCGTATCGAAATCGCAGCGAACTTGCCGGACGGGACACCCCCGCTCCGGGCAAACCTGTTGAACGCTAGATCTAAACCAGCCGGCTCTGTTTCACCGCGGCTTCAATAAAGCTCGCAAACAGCGGGTGCGGCTGGAACGGACGCGATTTCAGTTCCGGGTGGAATTGCACGCCGATGAACCAGGGATGGCTCGGCAGCTCGAAAATCTCCGGCAGCTTGCCGTCCGGCGACATGCCCGAGAACAGGACGCCCGCTTTTTCCAGCTTCGGAATATAGCTCGCATTCACCTCGTAACGGTGGCGGTGGCGCTCGGAAATATCGAGGCTGCCATAGATCTCGGCGACCTTGCTGCCTTCTTTCAGGCGCGCCGGATAGGCGCCCAGCCGCATCGTGCCGCCCTTGTCGGTCGTCTCGTCGCGCACGACCTTTTCGTTGCCCTTGGTCCATTCTTCCATCAGGCCGACAAGCGGCTGCTTGGTCGGGCCGAACTCGCTGGTCGAGGCATCCTTGATGCCCGCCAGTTCGCGCGCCGCCTCGATCACGGATAGCTGCATGCCATAACAGATGCCGAAACACGGCACCGCGCGTTCACGCGCAAACCGGGCCGCCCGCATCTTGCCGTGCGCGCCGCGTTCGCCGAAGCCGCCCGGCAGGATCACGCCATGCACGCCTTCGAGGATATCCAGCGGCGCATGCTCATCATCGAACTGTTCGGAATCGATCAGGCGCACATCGACCTTCACCTGGTTGGCGAGGCCGCCATGGACCAGCGCTTCCATCACCGACTTGTAGGCGTCCGGCACGTCCGTGTACTTGCCGACCAGGCCGATGCAGACGTCGCCGTCAGGGTTGCGGATCGTGTGCGCGATAGTGTTCCAGGCCGTCAGGTCGGGCGCGGGAGCGTCATCGATCCGGAAATGCGCCAGCACTTCAGTATCCAGTCCTTCGCCATGATAGGCCGCCGGCACGTCATAGATATGGCCCACATCGCGGGCTTCGATCACAGAGGACGGGCGCACGTTACAGAAGCTGGCAATCTTGCCTTTTTCGGTCTCGGGGATCGGCCGGTCGCAACGGCAGAGCAGGATTTGCGGCTGGATGCCGATCGAGCGCAATTCCTTGACCGAGTGCTGCGTTGGCTTGGTCTTCATCTCGCCGGCTGCCGGGATGTAGGGCAGCAGCGTCAGGTGGATGAAGCAGGCCCGTTCCGGTCCCAGTTCCTGGCCGAGCTGGCGGATCGCCTCGAAGAAGGGCAGGCCCTCAATGTCGCCGACCGTGCCGCCAATCTCGCAAAGCACGAATTCCACGTCTTCGCCCGGATCGGACAGGACGAAATCCTTGATGTCATTGGTCACGTGCGGGATCACTTGGATCGTCGCGCCGAGATAGTCCCCGCGCCGTTCCTTCTCGATGATGCGCTGGTAGATACGCCCCGTCGTGATATTGTCGGACTGGCGCGCCGACACGCCGGTAAAGCGCTCGTAATGGCCAAGGTCGAGATCGGTCTCCGCGCCATCGTCGGTGACATAGACCTCGCCATGCTGGCGCGGGCTCATCGTACCGGGATCGACATTGAGATAGGGATCGAGCTTGCGCAGGCGGACCTTGTAGCCACGCGCCTGCAGCAGCGCGCCGAGTGCAGCGGACGCAATGCCCTTGCCAAGGGAAGACACCACGCCGCCCGTAATGAAAATATAGCGGATCATGGGACTATCCCGATGCCGTGATTCGTTGACTGAAAGCGTGGACAAAATGTCCACACTGCAAATTTACTGGGGATTGCCCGTATCCGGCTCAGCCGGAACAGGTGTTTCCTCCGTTGCCGTTTCGCCTTCCGGCGCAGCGGGAACGGTCTCGGACGGCGCAATCGGCTCATCCGTAACGGTCGATGTTGAGCCAACGCCGCCATCCTGCCCTTCGAGCAGTGGGGCGGACGGGTCGAACAGGTCCACCGGCGCCTGGATGTCGTTGATCTCGTCGGCGCCGAGCGCTTTCTCGACAGCGGACCGGCTGTCGTCCTCCCGGTTGGCTATCGACGTCAGGGTCAGGCTGGTAATGAAGAACACACCACCAATGATGATGGTCGTACGCACCAGCGCACCGGCGGCGCCACGGCCCGACATCAGCGAATTGCCCCCGCCGCCGCCGCCCATGCCAAGACCACCGCCTTCGGACTTCTGGATCAGCACCAGGCCGGTCATGACGACACAGGCGAGGATATGGACGACGAGGATGACATTCTGCATGAGGCGACCGGATTTCCTGAAATCAAGGGGCCCGCATATCGCCAATGACGGCGAACGCCAAGCCTCTCGCTTCAGTCTGAGTTAAATTGCTGCCCTGTAAATGGAGAGAAAGTCGTCGGCCTTCAAGCTCGCACCGCCGATCAATCCGCCATTAACGTTGGGAACAGCAAGGATTTCCGCGGCATTTGCGGGGTTCATGCTGCCGCCGTAAAGGATGCGGGTTTCCGCGCCCGACGCGTCAAACCGCCCCGCCAGCCAGGCCCTTATGGCCCCGTGCACTTCCGCAATCTGGTCCGTATTGGCCACTTTTCCGGTACCGATGGCCCAGATCGGCTCATAGGCGATGAAGAAATCACCCGCCCCGACGCCGTCCGGAATCGACCCGGCCACCTGGCTTTCGATCCGCGCCAGCGTCTGGCCGGCTTCGCGCTCGGCCAGGCTCTCGCCCACGCAAATAATCGGCACGAGGCCCGCGCGCCGCGCCGCCGAAGCCTGCGCCGCGACAACCGAATCCGTCTCGCCATGATCGGCCCGGCGCTCGGAATGGCCGACAATCACGTGGCTGGCACCGGCATCTTTCAGCATTTCAGCCGAAATATCGCCGGTATGGGCGCCTTTCGCGTCCGGATGGCAGGTCTCTCCCCCGATTCGCAGCGCCGAATCCGCCGCTGCCGCGCGCCCCAGCGCCACCAGCGTGGCCGGAAGGCAGAGCAGCGCGGTAACGCTGTCCTCTCCTGCGCCAACTGCAGCAGCTACAGCCTCTACCTGCGAAAGACTTTCCCGCAGGCCGTTCATTTTCCAGTTTCCGGCGATCAGTGTCCGTGACATGCAGCCATCCCTATCTTGCAAGACATTGCTGTGTCGCCTAGCAAGCACTGAGCCATCCCGCAAATCGCCTGAGAGACGCATCACAATGCTAGCCCTGATGAAAAGCCTGATGAATTCGATCTTCGGCAAGATCGTCGTCATGATCATCATTGCAGGCATGGCGTTCTGGGGGGCCGACCAGGCCTGGACGTCGATGAATACCGGTCTCGGCAATGATCTGGCCGCCGCCGGCCCGCGCGGAATTGACGTGACGACGCTTGACCGCCGGGTCGAAAACTTGCTGCGCAATATCAACGCCAATGCGGAAAAGCCGATCACCAAGTCCGAAGCGGCCGATCAGGGCATCATCGACCAGGTCTTCGCTCTCGAAACATCCAAGATCGTGAACCTCGGTTACGCCAGCACGATCGGCGTCGAGCCGTCGACCGATGCCGTGGTCGAACAGTTGAAGACGGTTGACGCGTTCAAGAACCCCCTGACCGGCGAACTCGACCTCAACACCTATCGCGAAGTCCTCTACCAGAACCGCTTCACCAAGGAAGAATACGAGCAGCAAGTGTCCGACGACCTGACGCTGAAGACGCTCGGCGACGCCGCCACGGCGGCGATCTACCCGCCCCAGATTCTGGCCGGCATCCAGGCCCTTTATATCGGCGAAACCCGGGATGTGTCCTGGTTCATCCTCGACGCGGCCAAGGCCCCTACGCCGGACGCACCGACCGACGAAGACATCCGTGCCTTCTATGACGAGAACCTTGCTGCGCTTGAACAGCCGGAACGCCGCGCCATCGACCTTCTCCGGATGTCCGCTGACGACTTCCTCTCCAATGTCACGGTCACCGAACAGGAAATCGCGACAATCTATGAAGCCACCAAATCCGAGCGCTTCTCCGAGCCGGACCAGCGCACCTTTATTGAACTCTATTTCGCAGACCGCGACACGGCGCGCGCCGCGTTCGGCCAGCTTGCAGGCGGCGCCGACCCGGCCACGCTCGCAGGGGTCCTGTCCAGCGAGACCCGGACCGGCAGCAAGGAAAGCGTCGCCGACACCGCGCTTCAGGACGCCATGTTCGGCCCCGGCAAACAGAGCGGCGCCCTGTTCGGCCCCCGCGAATCCAACGGCAAATGGCTCGTCGCACGACTGGTGTCGGTGCAGCCGGGTGCTGTTTATCCGATCGAGACCGTGTCTGACGTCATCCGGGACGAACTCATGCGCGAACGCGCGCAGGTCCAGTTCTACGAAAATCTGGATGCGCTCGATCGCTCCATCGGCGCAGGCTATCCGCTGTCCCAGATCGCATCGGAACTGGCCGTCCCGATCATCAGCTTTGCACCGGTCGACGCAACAGGCACAACCCGGGACGGCATCAGCATGACGGGCCTCGTCGCGGCGCGCGATGCCTTCACCGATGCATTCCGCGTCAATGCCGGCGAGGTCTCAAGCCGCTACGATGGCGACGATGCGGTCTACCTTGCATCCCCGCGCACCATCATCGCGCCAAGCACGCCTGACTTCGACACGGTCAAGGACGACATACGCCAGACTCTCGTGGCCCAGCGCGCCGCCAATGCGATGCAGGCCTATTCGGACAGTGTCATCGAAAAAGTTAAATCCGGTGACACCACGCTGGCGGGCGCGGCAGCCGCCGCGGGGGCTGCCGTCGAATCCCCGAGCGTGCCTGTCACCCGGATCACTGCCGAGCAGAGCGGCCTGCCGACGTCAGCGATTTCGGCGATTTTTGCCGGGCGCGAAGGCGACGTGTTCAGCTATCCGAACCGGACCGGCGACAAGTTCATGATCGTTCAGCTCAACAAGATCATGCCCCCCTCCGACGCGGCGCTGGCAATGCTCGGCACCCAGGCCACGTCATCACTGAACCAGGCATTGCGTGACGATTTGCAATTTGCGGCCGAGGCCGAAATTCGCAACGCCGTGAAGCTCAAGGTCAATGACAATGGGCTTGCGGCATACAAGAAATCGGTTGCTACCGATCAATGACGTCAGCCCGTCTGATCGTTCGCAGGCGTATCGGGGATATTGAAACACCCGTCGGCGCGATGCTGAAACTGGGCGATGACGCGCCCGGCAGCTTCCTGTTCGAATCTATCGCAGGCGGTGAACGCCTCGGGCGCTATTCCTTCATCGGCCTTGAACCCGAACACTGGATCCGTATTCAGGATGGCATAGCCACCGTATCCGAAACAGCTGACTTCGCGAATCCGACCAGCACGTCAGACGAGCCGGTTCAGGCCCTGCGCGACTTTGTCCGTTTTGCGCAGGCCGAAACCGACACGCCCCTGCCCCCGATGGCCTCCGGCGCTTTCGGCTATGTCGGCTATGACATGATCCAGCATGTCGAACCGGTGACGATCACCGGCGAAGACACACTGAACGTACCTGAAGCGCTGCTGGTCATCCCGCGCGTCGTCATCGTGTTCGACCACATCTACCAGGAAATCCTGCTCATTGGCCGCGTCCAGAACGGCAATGAAGCGGCGATAAACACCCTGCTGGATGACGTCGAAGCGCGGCTCGAACGCATGCCGGTCGTCCCGCCCAAGGACCAGGCGCCCGTCGAAGTCACGCTGGTATCGAATACGACCAAGGAACGCTATTTCGAGATTGTCGAGCAATGCCGCGACTATATCCGCGCCGGCGACATCTTCCAGGTCGTGCCCAGCCAGCGCCTGTCGACGCCCTTCGGCCTGAAATCGATCAGCTATTACCGGGCCTTGCGCCGCCTTAATCCGTCGGCCTTCATGTTCCATATGAATCTCGGCTCCGTCCGCCTCGTCGGCTCCAGCCCGGAAATCCTCGTGCGCTTGCGCGATGGCCGCGTCGCCATCCGCCCGATTGCCGGCACGCGTCCGGTCTCAGGCGACGCCATTGAGGATGCCCGCCGCGCCGAAGGCCTGCTCGCCGATCCGAAGGAGATGGCCGAACACCTGATGCTGCTTGATCTCGGCCGCAATGATGTCGGCCGCGTCGCCGCCTATGGCAGTGTCGAAGTCACAGAACAGTTCATTGTCGAGCGCTACAGCCACGTCATGCACATCGTCTCCCATGTCGAAGGCAACCTGCGTGAAGGTCTCGACGCCGTCGATGCGCTGTTTGCGGGCTTCCCGGCAGGTACCGTGTCCGGCGCCCCGAAGATCCGTGCCATGCAGATCATCAACGAGATGGAATCCGCCCGGCGCGGCATCTATGGCGGCGCTGTCGGCTATTTCGGCTGGAACGGCGATCTCGATACCTGCATCGCCCTGCGCACCGCGATCATCAAGGACGGCCAGCTCCACATCCAGGCCGGCGGAGGGGTCGTGCTCGATTCCGTTCCGCAATACGAGTATGACGAGACCCTGCACAAGGCGGGCGCCCTCAAACGCGCCGCCGAGCTCGCCGCCACCTATGAGTTCGACCAATGAATACCCGCTTTCCCAAGGAGCTCATCCTGAGCAAAGTCGAAGGACGGGCTCCGTGCGACCCGCGCTCGCCCTTCGACTTCGCTCAGGGTGAGCGCTCTGGCGTGTCGGGAGTCCGGAATGTCTGAAGCGCCCCAAATCCTCGTCGTCGATAATTATGACAGCTTCACCTGGAACCTCGTCCATTACCTGGAAGAGCTCGGCGCCCGCACCAGGGTCATCCGCAATGACGAGCTGACAGTCGAGGAAGCGCTCGCGCTCAAGCCTGACGGCATCCTCCTCTCCCCCGGCCCCTGCACGCCGAACGAGGCCGGCATCTGCGTCGACCTGATCAGGGCCGCGCCGGACGACATGCCCATTCTCGGCGTCTGCCTCGGCCACCAGGCCATCGGGCAGGCCTTTGGCGGTGCCGTCATAACGGCGAAAGAAATCCGCCACGGCAAGCTGTCCGACATCCACCAGACCGGCGGCGACCTGTTCGAGGGCCTGCCGGAAACCTATTCCGTGGTCCGATATCATTCCCTGTCGGTACGCGATTCCGACCTGCCGGATTGCCTCATTGCCGACGCCGTAACCGACGACGGCGAAATCATGGCCCTGCATCACCAGACCCGCCCGATCTACGGCGTCCAGTTCCACCCGGAATCGATCAAGACCGAGCACGGCCACGCCTTGCTGAAGAACTTCCTGAAGCGGGTCTCGTAGAATGGACAGCCTCGCATGAGCGACGTCGATCAGCAGGCCGAGGCGCTCTTCGCCGACATGAATCCAACCAGCCCGAGCGCCGCGCCCGGACAGAATTTCCTGCCGCCGCCAACCCGCCGCGATGTTCCCGGCGAATACGGGTCGACCCCCGCCTGGCGCGCCGGTGAAGGCCCGCCCACACTGTTCGTCCACGGCTGGGACGACACGCACCGCGTCTGGCGCCGCTTCGCGCAGGACTTCCTGCAGAACACGCGCCCGGTTCTGATGATGGACCTGCCCGCCCATGGCGCATCGAAAGCCGACGCCTGCACGCCGGTCACGGCCGCCGCGTCTGTCGCGGAGGTCTGCGCCGCCGAAGGCCCGATCGACGCCATCATCGCCCACTCGTTCGGTTGCGAAGCCAGCGTGCGCGCCATCGCCGCCGGCGCAAGCCCCGACTATCTCATCCTGATCGCGCCGCCGCTTCTCGACTGGGCCGACTACCAGCGCCTGAAGGGTCATGACGACGCCGTCATCGCCCGGGCGCTTGTCCTTCTCCACGAGCGCACCGGGTCCGACATGGCCCGCACCGATTTCCGTGCCGCGCTTCAGGATTACGAGGGCACTGTCATGCTTGTCGGATCGGAAGCCGACGAAAGCAGCCCGCTCGGCCTGGTACGCGACCTCGCCGAAAGCCTGCCTGGCGCGCGCCTCGTCGAAGACGACTCGCTGAGCCACCGCGATCTTGCCCTCGATCCGCGCGTCCTGTCGGAAATCACCGCCTTTCTCGGCTATTGAGGCACCATTCCCGCATTGAACAGCCTGCCCAAGGCCGCTAACGATGGCGCTCGCTTTCGGGAAATCACTGATGACTGACACTGCCCTCACCACTGCCATCAAGGCGATCGCCCGCCGCGAGACGCTTGCGCCGGAAACGCTGGAAGCCGCGTTCGACCTGCTGCTGAGCGGCGAGGCGGCGCCCGAAGAAATCGGCGCCTTCCTGATGGGCCTGGCCGTGCGTGGTGAGACCGCTGCCGAACTCACCGCCGGGGCCCGCATCATGCGCCAGCACGCCCACACGATCACGCTCGACGGTCCGGTCCTCGACACGTGCGGCACCGGCGGCCTGCCGTGGAAGAGTCTCAACACGTCCACGGGCAGCGCACTTGTCATCGCTGCCGCTGGCGGCCGCGTCGCCAAGCATGGCAACCGCTCTGTCCCGCCGAAAACCGGCTCGGCCGACGTGCTCGAAGCCCTCGGCGTAAACCTCGAAACCGACGAGCATGAATTCCGCGCCTGCCTCGACGAGGCCGGTGTCGCCTTCATGTTCGCACGCAGCCATCACAGCGCCATGCGCCATGTCGCGCCGGTCCGCGCCAAGCTCGGCATCCGTACGATCTTCAACCTGCTGGGGCCGCTGTCCAATCCAGCCGGTGCGCAGTTCCAGGTCCTCGGCGTCTTCGCCCCCGAATGGACGCGGCCCATGGCCGAAGCCCTCGTACAGCTCGGCACTCAGAAAGCCTGGGTCGTTCACGGCCTCGACGGCATTGACGAACTCTCCATCGCCGGCCCCACCCATGTCTGCGAAGTCAGTGGCGGCACCATTCGCGAATTCGAGATCCACCCCTCCGACGCCGGCCTCGACACCAGCCCGCTGTCGCGGCTCGAAGGCGGCAATGTCGCCGACAATGCCCTCGCAATCACGGAATTGCTCGACAGCCATGAAGGCCCTTTCCGTGACGCCGTGCTGCTCAACGCGGCAGCTGGACTCCACGTCTTCGGCAAGGCCGCCGACCTCAAGCAAGGCGTCGCCATGGCGGCCGAAGCCATCGACACCGGCAAGGCGCGGGACACGCTGCGCAGGCTTGTCGCGCTGTCCAACGGTTCCGAAATCTAGGTTCGTGCAGATGTACTGGTGGCAAGCATTGATGTTCGCCGGTTGGTTCGGAAGTTTAGCAATCGGCTTTGCTTTTTTTGCCAACGGCCAAGAGTGGCTGTTTCTGCTATTTTTGGGAATTCCGATCTCAGCGTACATGTTCGGGCTTAGCAAGATTCGCTGTCCAAATTGCGGGCTAGGGGTCTTTCGTGCAAAGGACAGGCACGGTTCGGCGATGTCGAAAACTTGCGATCGGTGCGGAACTGACTTAGCTGCCGCCGTCAGCAGATCAGGAAAAAATGGATGAGCACAGCTCTCGAACGGATCATCGCCTACAAGCGCGACGAGGTCGCCGCGCTCAAACGTGTCGAGAGTTTCGCAAGCCTCGCTCGCATGGCCGATGGTGGCAGCCCCGTGCGCGGCTTTGCTGCTGCCATGGACCGGATCGTGGCAACCGGCGAGAACGCCCTTATCTGTGAATTGAAGCGCAAGAGCCCCTCGGCGGGCGACATCCTGCCCGGCGCCGATCCCGTCGCCATCGCCGCCGAATACGAATCCGGCGGCGCCGCCTGCCTGTCAGTCCTCACCGATGGCCCGAGCTTTGGCGGCTCGCTGGCCGATTTTGCCGCCATTCGCGACGCGGTCAGCCTGCCTATGCTGCGCAAGGACTTCCTGATCGATCCGATCCAGGTCGCCGAATCCCGCGCCCACGGCGCCGATTGCATCCTCATCATCCTGTCGGCCGTGGATGACGCGGTGGCAACCGACCTCCACGACGCCGCAACCGATTTCGGCATGGATGTTCTCATCGAGACCCATGACGAAGCCGAACTGGAACGTGCCCTCCGGCTCGCTTCGCCCATGATCGGCATCAACAATCGCGACCTGAAGCGCATGGTAACAGACCTGTCGACAACCGAGCGCCTCGCCCCCCTTGTCCCGGCAGGCCGCCACATCATTGCTGAAAGCGGCATTTCGACCCCCGAAAACATTGTCCGGCTGCGTGCCACGGGCGCACGGCGCTTCCTGATCGGCGAGAGCCTGATGAAAATGAACGACCGGCGCGAAACTTCCGTAACCGCGTTAAGACAGGCCTGTTCCGTTTGACCCGAACCGGGAACACATGTAGAACATAAGAGAACATAGATTCGGACGGAAGGAATCATCCCGTGCTGACCAGTAAACAAAAAGAGCTGCTGCTCTTCATCAATGAGCGGATCAAGGAGACCGGCGTCTCTCCCTCATTCGATGAAATGAAGGAAGCGCTCAACCTCGCCTCCAAGTCCGGTATTCACCGCCTGATTTCGGCGCTTGAGGAACGCGGATTCATTCGCCGCCTCGCGCACCGGGCCCGTGCCCTTGAAGTGCTGAAGCTGCCTGAGTCCGCCATTCCAACGCAGCAATTGCGCGGCCGGAAGGATTTCAAACCTGCCCTCGTCTCCTCAGGCCTGCCGACAGAGGCCCGTGCGCCCCGTGCTATCCCCATCCTCGGCCGCATTGCCGCCGGTGTGCCCATCTCGGCGATCCAGCAGGACAATGGCCACATCACGCCCCCCGATGACCTTGCCGAGGGCGAAGAGCATTTCGCGCTCGAGGTCAAAGGCGACTCAATGATCGAAGCCGGCATCCTCGAAGGCGATCTCGTCATCCTGCGCCGCACTGAATCTGCCAATACAGGCGATATCGTCGTCGCGCTGATCGATGGCGAGGAAGCCACGCTCAAGCGCCTGCGCCGCAAGGGGGCCTCTGTTGCCCTTGAAGCCGCCAACCCGGCCTATGAGACCCGCATCTTTGGTCCTGACCGTGTGCAGGTCCAGGGGCGCCTCGTGGCCCTCGTCCGCCGCTACGACTGACACGGGCGCCAGGGTCGGTTGCGGCATGCCGTGCCGACCTGCACGTCCAGTCCGGAGTCGACTCGCCGCGCGGTGAGACCGCCTGCCTTTGACACTTCCGTCCAGCGATATGTATTCGGGCAATCGCCCGTCGCGTCAGACAATGTCAGTACCAGCACCGCATCAGGCGCTGCACGGCAATCGCCGCCCTCAGACAACACGATCGCGCCAGCTGGTGTCTCCAGCCGGCATGGCAGGTCGCCGCAGCCAGTCGCCTCCAGCGCGCTATAGCGCAGCGGCGCCAGCCCGTCCCCATCGGCGAACCCGACCCTTTGCATGCCAGTGTCGGCGTCGCGCACGAACACCTCGCCCGATGCCGACCAATGCACCACCAATTGCGGACTGGCCGTCCACAGCCACGCGGCAGGTGCCACGGCCATGAGGCATAGCAGGATACGCCCCGCCCCGCGCGCCGTCGTCACCAGCGCAAGGGCCAGCGCGAACAGGGCCAGGCTGCTTCCGGGCATGGCCGTCGACGTCGACACTTTGGCCGGCGCCAGTTCGACGCACCAGTGCGCAATCGCCAGCACCAGCTCGAGCGAATACCCGAAGAGCCGGAGGCCCGCATCGCCCAGGCCGAACGGGGTCAGCAACAGCGCCAAAGCCGCCGACGGGGCGCTGGCAAAGCTGATCACCGGCATCGCCAGCAGGTTCGCAATCAGGCCGAGCCCTGCCAATCGGTCGAAATGGTAGAGCGCAAACGGTGCGGTCGCGGCCGCTGCCACGACTGACGTCATCACCAGCGACGCCCACGCATAGGGAATCTGCCCCAGCACCTTTTCCCGCCCGGCCCGCCGATGCGTCCAGGCCTCATAGGTCGCAATCAGGGCGCCGGACGCGGCGAATGACATCTGGAAGCCCGGCGTCATCACGCTTTCCGGCTGCAGCAGCACAACGGCAATCATCGCAATCGCGAACGAGCGCATGCTGATCGCCGCCCGGTCGAACAGGACCGCGCCAAACACCACGGCCGACATGATGAAGGCTCGTTGCGTCGAGACGCTCGCGCCGGACAGGACAAGATAGGCGAGGCTCGCCAGCAGGGCCGTCATCGCGGCCGGCTTCTGCACCGGCACACGCAAGGCCAACGGTTCGATCAGGGCCAGCGCCTTGCGCATCAGGAAGAAGACCAGTCCACCCACGATCCCCATATGCAGGCCGGAAATCGCCAGCAAATGCGCAAGACCCGACCCGCGCAGCGCTTCCTGGTCGACATTGCGCATGAAGCTGCGGTCACCGGATATCAGCGCTGCCGCAAAGCCGCCCGCCCGCTCGCCAGCCGCCACATTCACGTGCGCCGCGAGGTTCCGGCGAAAGGTCGACAGCGCAATCCCCAGACGGTCGATGAAATTCGCCGGCGCGCCCAGTGTGCCGCCGCGGCATCGGCCCTGGACATAGCCCACGGCCCCCAGCTGCTCGAAATAGGCCTGACGCTGGAAATCATAGTCGCCCGGCAGCATCGGCGCCGGCGGCGGGCGCAGCACCGCCCAGCAGCGCACAAAGCGTCCCGGCGCCACTTCCAGCCGCGCCATATGTGTCAGCCTGACAAATCGCGGCGAAGCCTCGGGCGAAAACCCGGCAATCGCATGCACTTCAATCCGCAGGCGAGGCCCCTTCTTGCCCGGCTCGACGCCGGCAACCCAGCCTTCCAGCATCACGGGCCGCGTCGCATCGCTGACAACCGGCGCGTCGACCATGTGCGTCCGTAGCGCCCCCGCCGCGAAGCCGCTGACCATGCCGAACAGGATAACGGCCAGCACATAGAGCCCGGTCAGCGCCACCAGCCGCCGCGTCGCCAACAGCAGCGAGCCGGCCCCTAGCCAAGCCAGTCCGCACAGGGCCAGCCTCGGCTCATCCGGTGCCAGGAAGTATGCCGCAGCCCCGGCGCAAAGGGAAAAGGCGAACAGTAATGGCCGCGCGTCGATTGACGCAATCGACCACATCCGGGCCCAGAGGCTGCCAAGGTCCGGGCCCGCCCCCTTGCCTTCAGGCGCAACCTTGTGTTTGTGCACCGCAGAAGAGATTTCCGCACGCATTGATCAGGAGCCTGCCACCCTTATGACCGTTGTCACGCGATTTGCCCCCTCTCCCACCGGCATGTTGCACATTGGAGGGGCAAGGACCGCACTTTTCAACTACTTGTTTGCCCGCCACCATGGCGGCCGCTTCCTCCTGCGCATTGAGGATACCGACAAGGCCCGCTCCACCGACGAAGCCACTGCCGCGATTCTCGAGGGCATGGCCTGGCTCGGCCTCGACGCCGATGAGCCACCTTTGATGCAATCCACCCGCGATGCACGGCACGCCGAAGTGGCAGCCGAGATGCTGTCGCGCGGCACCGCCTTCAAATGCTACGCGACCCAGGAGGAACTCCAGGCCCGCCGCGAGCTGGGCGAAGAAAAGCGCCGCGCGGCCAAGGCTGACGACCTGTCCGACACGGACCGTGCCGCGCTGCTCGCCGAAGCCCATGACCTGCTGGCACCCTTCCGGTCGCCATGGCGCGACGGCGCACCAGCACCGGCGCCCGACGCGCCCTACACCGTTCGCCTGCGCGCACCGGATGATGGTGACCGCGTGGTTGAGGACGTGGTGCAGGGCACGGTGCGTATCCAGGCCAGCGAAATCGACGACCTGATCTTGCTGCGCGCCGATGGCTCGCCAACCTACATGCTGGCCGTGGTTGTCGATGACCATGACATGAGCGTGACCCATGTGATCCGCGGCGACGACCATTTGCGCAACACGTTCCGTCAGGTCCCGATCTACGAGGCGATGGGCTGGGACACCCCTGTCTACGCTCATGTTCCCATGATCCACGGCAATGACGGCGCCAAGCTCTCGAAGCGCCACGGCGCGCTCTCGACACTCGCCTATCGCGACATGGGATACCTGCCCGAAGCCCTGAACGCCTATCTCCTGCGCCTCGGCTGGAGCCATGGCGACCAGGAGATATTTACCCGGGAAGAAGCGATTTCTGTGTTCGACCTCGACGGAATCGGCCGCGCCCCCGCCCGGCTTGATCTCGAAAAGCTCGGCCAGATCAACTCCCACTTCATGCGTCTGGCCAATGATTCGCGCTTGCTCGACCTGCTCGCCCCCCTCCTTGAAGCGGACGGGCTCCTCTCGAAAGATGAATGGCAGCGCGTCAAGCGCGCGCTGCCGCATTTGAAAGACCGCGGCACCACTTTGCCGGAGCTGGCAGCGGCGTTTGCGTTCCTCACCGCCAAGCGCCCGCTCAATCTCAATAAGAACGCCAGAAAGGCGCTTTCCGGGGGGGGACTTGACCGGCTCGCCGGACTGCGCGACGAACTGCAGCGCATATCGCAATGGACCGCTGATCAGATTTCCGAAACGATAACGTCGTATTGCGCTGCACAAGACCTATCTATGGGGCAGGTAGGTCAACCGCTCCGAGCTGCACTGACTGGCGGCCTTCCAGCACCCGATATTGCGCCGGTGCTTAAATGGCTGGGACAGGACGAAGCGCTCGGACGGATCGGAGATCAACTCGTCCAGGCTGGCCAATAAGGCGCGCCGGACGGAACACGAACAAGAAGGGCAATATCTGATGGAAAACAAGACGAAGAATGCCGGTACCGCCAAGCTCGAAGTCGCAGGCAAGACATATGACTTGCCCGTGCTATCGGGAACCCACGGGCCGAACGTCGTGGATGTTCGCAAGGTTTACGCGGAAACGGGACACTTCACATTCGATCCCGGTTTCACGTCGACGGCCAGCTGCGAAAGCCAGATCACCTTCATTGACGGCGACGAAGGCGTCCTGCTTCACCGCGGCTATCCGATTGGCCAACTCGCTGAAAAATCGACGTTTCCGGAAGTCTGCCATCTCATCCTGAAAGGTGAGCTGCCCACCAAGCCCGAGCTCTCAGAGTTCAACGCCGAAATCAAGCAGCACACCCTCCTCCACACGCAGATGGATCGCTTTTTCGAAGGCTTTCGCCGTGACAGCCACCCGATGGCCATGCTGACAGGCGCCGTTGGTGCCATGGCGTCCTTCTATCCCGGTGCCATGGACAGTGAAGATCCCGACGAGCGCCACCTCAGCTCGGTCCGGCTTCTCGCCAAGATGCCGACACTCTGCGCCCGCATCCTGAAATACAATATGGGCCAGAAATTCGTCGACCCGCGCAACGAGTTCTCCTACGCCGAAAACTTCCTCAACATGTGCTTCTCGGTGTCAGCCGAGGATTACAAGGTCGATCCGGCCATTGCCAAGGCAATGGACCGTTTCTTCATCCTGCATGCCGACCACGAGCAGAACGCCTCGACTTCGACCGTGCGTCTTGCCGGTTCGTCGGGCGCTCACCCATTCGCCGCCGTCGCCGCCGGTGTCGCCTGCCTCTGGGGCCCCAGCCATGGCGGTGCCAACGAAGCCTGCCTCAACATGCTGCACGAGATCGGCTCGGTCGACCGGATTCCGGAATTCGTCGAGAAGGCCAAGGACAAGACAAGCGGCTTCCGCCTCATGGGCTTCGGTCACCGCGTCTACAAGAACTACGATCCGCGCGCGACCGTCATGCGCGAATCCGCCCACGAAGTCCTCGACCTGCTCGGCCTCAAGGACCAGCCGATCCTGAAAGTCGCGATGGAGCTGGAACGGATCGCGCTTGAGGACGACTATTTCGTCGAGAAAAAGCTCTATCCGAATGTCGATTTCTATTCCGGCATCATCCTCGATGCGATGGGCTTCCCGAAACAGATGTTCACCGTGCTGTTCGCGCTCGCGCGTACCGTCGGCTGGGTCGCCCAGCTCAACGAAATGATCGAAGACCCGACGCAGCGTATCGGTCGTCCGCGCCAGATCTATACCGGCGCTGCCCAGCGCGACTATGTGCCGATGGGCAACCGCTAGGCGCGCGCCTCTTCAAGGATCACCTCGGCTGCGATGTCAGCCGCATCGCGATCGCCCTCTTTCATCCGGGAGAGGGCGATTTGCTGTGCGGCCCTCTGTTCGGCCAGCACATCCGGGTTCGTCAGCCAGTACAGCGCGTGAGCGGCGATCCGGTCAGGCGTCTGCTTCGTCTGCACGAATTCCGGCACGATTTCCTGGTCATCACTGACGATGTTCAGCAGTGTGATGTGGCGTTTCTGGTAAAGCCACCCACGCGCCAGCGACCAGGTCACCCAGCCTGTCTTGTAGGCCACGATCATCGGCGTGCCCTGCATTGCCAGTTCGCTCGTGACCGTGCCTGAACAGGCCAGGGCAAGGTCGGCAGCGGCCATCGCATCATAACGTTCAGACGCGTCGGACGAGACCGTTGCCCATTCGGCCACATCGGGAAACGCCTCTGCGAACTGCGCCGCGACGCTCGCAGCAGGGGCAATGACGATTTCCCGCGCCGGATCGGAATCCTTGATGATCCGCGCCGCCTCCACCAGTGCCGGTGCCACGCGCTTGATCTCGCTGGACCGGCTGCCCGGCAGCACGAGCACAACCTGGGACTCCGATGCGATACCGTGCGCCTTGCGGAAAACGTCGGGCTCGCCCCATTGGTGACGTGACAAAGCCGGATTGCCGACAACTGTCGTCTTCAGGCCGAACGGCTCATAGAACGGCGCCTCGATCTCGTGCATGCAAAGCAGGTGGTCCACCGTCGCCGCCAGCGTCTTGGCCCGTCCCGGCCGCGTCGCCCAGACTTGCGGCCCGATCAGTTTGACCAGCCTGATATGCGGTGCCCGTGCGCGCACACGCTGGGCCACGCGCAGCATGAATCCCCAGGAATCCACCAGAACAACCACGTCCGGTGCATCGGCGATGATCGCATCCGCGGCAATGTCGGCCAGCTTGACCACGGTGCCGTACGCCCTCAATCCCTCAAACAGGCCAAGCACCGAAAGCGGCGATATATCTAAAGGCGACACAATCCCCGCAGACGCCATTTCTGCCCCGCCAATACCCGAAACATGCACGTCGGGCTGCTTCGCCCGGATCGTGCTGATCACTTCGCGCGCCAGCAGGTCGCCTGAGGATTCCGCGGCCACGAAATAGAGGCGCGGGGCGGTCATGTGCCGAGGCCGGAATCAAAACCGTAAATGAACACACCGAGCCGTTCGGCAGTTGCCTGCATCTCGGCACGGCCGAGCATCAGCCCGCCGCCCGCCTCGACGGCGAGCCCCGCCAGGCCTGCCGCAGCCACTTTCTCCACCGTCGAGACGCCAACGGTCGGCAAGTCGATCCGCCGCTCCTGGGCCGGCTTCGGCCGTTTGACCAGGACGCCTCGTCGTACCGCGATGGTGCCGCGTATCGTCTCGGGCAGCGCCGCACAGCGGTCCAGCATGGCGTCTGTGCCCTCCTGGGCCTCGACAGCGAGCACCAGGCCATCGCAGACCACACAGCCCTGACCGATATCCAGATCGCCCAGTGCGGCCACCACGTGTGCACCACGGGCAATATCCGACATGGCCGCCTCAGAGGGACCGGGACCGCCCACAAGCCCTGACGGCGCCAGCAAGGCGGCGTGCGCCGCATCGGAGCCAATCACCCTGAACCCCTGCTTCTCGACTTCCTTCACCATCAGCCGCAGCAGGGCGTCATCGCCCTTGCCCGCCTCAGCCAGCACTTTCGGCAGCAGCGCCGCGCCGCGCAGGTCGAGCTTCAGGTCCTTGAAATTGGGGCGCTTCACGATCCCGGCAAACAACACGTCCTCACATCCGGCCTGTTTGAGCAGCGAGAACAATTTGCCGATTTCGCCCAAGCCGATGACGGCGCCCGGAAAGGCTGCAAGACGCGGCTCTTCAAAGCCCTTCAGGCGCAGGACATAGACTCCCTGCCCTGTCGCCACCGCATTCTCCGCGATGGCGACCGGCAGGTCGCCAAGGCCGGCTATCAGTCCGAGAGGCATCAAATGGAACCCAACCTGTTCATCGTGAAGATATGTTTGTTATGCGAGCGTCCGATGGCGCCGAATTCTTCAATATCTGTCTTCCCAGTTTGATACTGGACGTTACGCCTAACGCGATTCCAAATGCCGTGACCCCGGACTCCAGTTGCACGGATACGTCGTTCGCTTCAAGAACCCGCTTCATTTCAACGCCCGACGTCAGCGCCGCGGACGCAAGACCGGTGGCAGACGTGATATAGAATGCGCCGCCGAGCTGGCGGAGAGACGGCCGATCAGCAAACCGGATTTGTCGCAACTGTGTGTTGAGATAGTCGATATTCTCGAGCATGCAATCGTGCAACATCTTGTCTGCGCCGTCGTCACTCATGTAGCCGGCCGCGGTAATCCTGTCATTTTGCCTGTGCAGCAATTCCTGCCAGCGTGAATCTGCGGCAACGGACTGCACCGACGTCCAGGCGTCTCGCCAGTCGATTTTCTTGGCTTGCTCCGCGTCGAAGATGGACTCCTTACTCAGGATGGGCTCCGCATCGACACCGTGATCGGTGAAAAGGCTGTCACAAAAGAATTCGGTCAGCGGCATCGTGCTCGGCTGGCTTTTGAACTTCCCGTGAATATGCGAAGACACATGCGCGCCGAGACAATTGCCCAATGCCGCATGCATGCCGACGCGCCCCATGATTTCGATGAACGTGGCGCCCTCGACACTGTATCGTTCACGCGCGCGCTGCATCAGCATAACATATGCGCCGGGGTTGTTTTCGGCTTCGGGAGAGTTGAAAAAATCCTTGAACTCGGAAATCACGGAAAAATCGCTGTCCGAGACAGGAACAATATTGTCGGGGTCGTCCTTTTCGCGCGCCTCCAGCGTCCATTCGGTATCGTGAAGGACAAACTGTTTTACGCGTAGGAGGTGCGCGCCCAGATTACCTTGGTACTGCGCATCCTGATACGTTTTGGACGTGCCTGGAATTTCGCAATATCGCAACAATTGCACGATCCCTGCGACACTCGCGCGATTCTGAATCAAGTCGTTGAGTCGCTCGCTCAGACTTGAATCATAGGGATCTGCATCTGCGATCACCGAAGCGATTTTTGCGCGAAGTGGGCCGGCGTCTTCTGTCTGGTCCACGTCAACGGCGTCGGAAAACTTCAGACGACGCCGCGCGTCTCTAAGCCGGTCGACAAGCGCTGAGCGGTAGGGGTTCGATTTGGGGTCATGGTCGCGAAAATCGCCAAATCCGATAATGAAAGGCAACCTGGGCATTTTGCCCGCTTTGCGGTCCTCGAAAAACGGCTCCAGGAGTTCTGCAGCTATCGAGATGAACGAAGGCGATGAAATAGCCCATTGTTCGGGAACAACGAGCGTTTTGCCGGAAACCAGTGCCAGAACGATCTTGAACCGGATCGTATCCAGAAGGGGGCCTTCTTTCTCACGACGACCCTTGGATACTTCCCATAGCTCGTCATCGAACAAATCAAAGTAGGCGGTCTCCATATCTCTCCCCCATGCGCCTGGCTAATCGATTGTGCACAGCCCACGCTTAGATGGATTTAGTACGAATTGCACGATCTCTCCTACTTCAATTAGATCAGAGCCCTCTGCTTGCACGATTTGCGCCCGCTCCTTGATCGAGTCGCCATGCCCGTAGAAAATGGTTCGAAACGCCTCCCGGATTTTGGCAATGTCCCGACGGTCGCGGCCGCACCGCTTGAAGCCGGTAATATTCAGGCCCTTGAGTTTCGCGGGATTGCCATTCACCAGGGCATACGGAATGACATCCCGGGTGAGTGGCAGAACCCCACCAATGAACGCGCCTTTTCCGATGCTCACCCATTGATGCACCGCTGAATGCCCGCCGACATAGACGCCCTCACCAAGATCGCAATGCCCGCCCAGCGCCACGCCCCTCGCCAGAATACACTTGTCGGCGAGGTGGCAATCGTGACCGATATGGGCCGTGTCCATGATGTAACAGGAATTCCCGATAATCGTCTTTTTGTGCCCGCGAGTTGAGCCCCTGTGAATGGTGACATGCTCCCTAATCACGCAATCATCACCGATTTCGACAGTGGACGGCTCATCCTGATAAGGAAAAATCTGGGGTGCGCCGCCCAAAACGACCGACGCGCCTATCTTACAGCGTGCGCCAATCGTCACGCCGTCCATTACGCGCACAAACGAGTCCAGTTGCGCACCCGTCTTGATGACAGCATTCGAACTCACGTGACAGTACGGTCCGATTGAAACATCCTGGCCAATCGTGGCCCCGTCTTCCACGATTGCCGTTGAATGGACTGTCATCGCTATTCTCTTTTCTTCGGATGGGACTGCTTCTGCACCCAAGCGATTTCCCGCATCCATTGACGGATCGGCTTGGCAGGTGTGCCGCCCCAGGTTTCGCCGGGATCGATATCCCGGAACACGCCGGACGAGGCCGCCAGGCTCACGCCATCGCCAATCTTGACGTGGTCGGCGATGCCGACCCGTCCGCCAATACGCGCGCCGTCGCCAACAAGGACCGAGCCGGAAATGCCGCCAAAGGCGGCCATCACGACGCTCCGGCCGAATACGACATTATGGGCGATCTGGCAGAGATTATCGACCTTGGTCCGCTCGCCGATGATCGTGTCGTCAAAGACGCCGCGATCAATACAGCTATTGGCGCCGATCGTGACATGGTCCTGCAGGATGACCCGCCCGAAGTGCGGCGCATCTTCCATTCCGCCCGGCCCGCCGGTCACGCCAAATCCGGATTCCCCGATGCGCGCCCCCGACAGCAGGGTCACATGGTCTCCGACGAGTGTGCAGAATATCGAGACATTCGCACCGATCCGGCAATTGCGTCCGACCTGGACACCCGGACCAATCACGGAATTGGCGCCAACGACGGCACCCGCGCCAACTGTTGCGCCTGGTCCGACAATGGCACCGGGCGACAGGATGGCATCGGGATGGACCTTGGCATCTGCGGAAACACGCTCGTCCGCGCGCCACACGAGGTGCCTTGGCTGGAACATCGCGTAGGCGACGATTCCATGGAAATGGCGTGGCTGCGCCGTCAGGAGGTAGGGCATGCCGGCCGGAACATGAGCCAAGCTCGCCTCATTGACGATCAGCGCCGAAACATCTGGCGAGACCGACGGCACCCCTTTGCCATCTCCGTCAAGAAACGCGAGGTCTCCGGCCCGGCCGGTCGCCGAAGCGGAGACCCCTTTGATCTCGACGGCGGCGTCGCCATGAAGGGCCGCGCCGGTCAGGTCCGCGATCTTGCCCAGCGTCTGTACCCCCAGGGGCGCATAGAAACGAGGATCGATCGTCACGTTCAACCGTTCCTATTGGGCGGGCTGCGCTGGCAGGCGCTGACGCGACACGGCAATCGTCGGCGTCTTGGCGTCCAGCTTGCTGATCACCAGTGGGGTCACATCAACCGTGTCGGCGCTGTAGATCACCTGCGCCTTGGACATCACGATCTGTGCCTTTTTCTCGTTCACGACTTCCATCAGTGCAGGCTCGATCGCCTTGTTGAAATCGATCAGCGCCTGGCGCTCGGTCAGCTGGAACTCCTTGCTGACAATCTGTTGCTTTTGCGCGAATTCCTGTGCGCGCTTCTGATAAGCCGTCAGCTGCCCCACGAGCGCTGTGTCGGCTGCCACCGCTTCACGGGTCTTGCCTTCGACTTTCGTCTGCAGGGCCTTGCCGTCGGTTTCAAGCGTCGCGCGGATGGGTTCAAGCTCGTTTTTCATCTGGGTCTCAAGGTTCTTCAGTTTGGTCTGAATATCCTTGCCGGCCTTGCTCTCGCCGAGAAGGCGACCTTCGTCGATCATCACGACAGTCGCACCCTGGGCGGATGCGGCTGGAGCGGTAACGGCGACTCCGCTCACAATGAGCGAAAGTGCGAATAGCATATGTCTGATTGGGGACATGATCGGTCTCCTGGTTGGCGGTTCTGAATTAGAAACGTGTTGAGGTTGAGAACCGGAAAGTTTCGGTTCGGTCATAGTCTTCCCGGCGCAGGATCTGCGAGAAGTCAAAGCGAATGGGCCCGAAAGGTGAGTCCCAGAATACGCTAAGACCGGCAGACGCCCGCAGGGATGTCGCATCCTTGGTGATACGCACGGCCGGAAGCCCGGTCTCCGGATCCGTGAAGTAAACCGTCGGGCTGATGTCTGGCCCCCGCAGGGTGCCAAGGCCGCCGACGTCGGCAAACAGGGCGCTCTTGATGCCGTATTCTTCGGGGAAAACACTCGGCAAGCTGAGCTCGAACGTGCCCTGATAATACGTGTTGCCCCCTTGCGAGTTCAGGCGGCGTGTTATCACGATTTCACCTGTCGCCGGATCAACGACCTGCACGACTTCGCGCGGGCCGAGACCGGCCACGTCAAACCCGCGGAACGTGCTGCCGCCCCGGAAGAAACGGTTGTTGATCCGAATGCCCTGGCCGTTTTCCAGCGGGAAGACATACCCGGCTGACAAACGGGCGCTGGCAATGACATCTTTCCAGATGCCGCGGTACATGGACGCGCTGGTTTCCGTGCGCAGGTATTTCACGTCGCCCCCCAGGCCAGCGGCTTCCTGGCTGAACCGGAAGTCAAACCCACGCGTCGGCTGGATCGGATCGTTCGTCCGGTCCCAGAAAAAGCTGTAGCCGACGATGCTCGAAATCTCGTTACGCTCGGACCGGCAATTGGAATCGCGCAGCAGGTAGAGCGTGTCACACTGGTCGACGACGATTTCGCCTGCGACAGCGCCATCGGACGCCACTGCGGACCTGTAGAGATCGTCCGACGTGTCCCCGGGCGTATCGGCGCCAGCGATCTGGATAGTACGCGTCGATATGAAACGCGTGGTCGTATCCAGGAGAATATTGTAATCCGGAATTTCCACGTCATCCGACTGCAGCTTGTAGCTGAGACCAAGCTGCATCCGCTCGGTCAGCGGGAATCCAATGCGCAGGCCTGCACCGATCGTCTCGGCCGTGTAGCTACCATAATCCTTGAAATCCTGCTTCGTCGCATAGACGTCGACACCTGCCGAAAGGTTGCGGTCGAGGAAACGAGGCTCCGTGAAGCGAAGGTCCACGACCTGCTGACGACTCGAGGTCGAAACGCGTGCAACAACGGACTGGCCGCGTCCTCGCAGGTTGCGTTGCGATGCGCTGAGATCGAACAGGTAGGAATCGACCGATGAGAAACCGGCCGCAAACGACAGTTCGCCGGTAGGCTGCTCGGTAACCTTGACGTCCACAATGCTTTTGTCCGGACCGTCGCCGGGCGTCTCAATGATTTCGACGTCCTTGAAGTAGCCGAGCGAGCGGACACGGTTCTTCGAGCGGTCGAGCAGGATGCGGTTGAACGCGTCCCCTTCGGAAATGCGCAACTCACGACGGATAACCCGGTCCAGCGTCTGTGTATTGCCGACGATATTGATCCGCTCGATGTAGACACGCGGGCCTTCGTCGACCGCAAATGTCACGTCGATGCGGCCGGTATCCGGGTTCACATCCAGCTGCGGACGAATATCCACGAACGCATAGCCGGCGATACCGGCAGCATAGGTCAGCGTGTCGATCGTGCTTTCGATCAGGTTACCCTTGAACAGGTCGCCTTCCTTGATCGGCACGGCGGCGCGCAGCGCTTCGGCGTTCAGCTTTTCAAGCGCCGTTTCGACCTTCACTTCCCCGAAATCGTACTGACGGCCTTCATCGATCGTCATCGTGATGTAGAAGTCTTTTTGATCAGGCGTGAGTTCGGCAACCGCCGACGTGACCCGGAAATCGTAATAACCATTGTTCTGGTAGAATTCGCGAAGCTTCTCGCGGTCATATTCCAGACGGCCCGGATCGTAATTGTCGTTTGAGCTGAAGAAGCGCCACAGGCGCGACTGGCGCGTAACGATTTCGCTGCGCAGGCGCGAGTCGGAATAGTCTTTATTGCCGATGAAATTGATCGAACGCACACCGGTCACCGGGCCTTCGGTGATCTCGAAGACGAGATCGACGCGGTTCTGCTCGAGCGGCTTGTATTGCGGCTCGACCTTGGCGGCGAAGCGGCCGGATTGGCGATACAGTTCGAGGATGCGCTGCACATCAGCCTGAACGCGGGCCGCCGTGAAGATGCCACGCGGTGCGGCCTGGATTTCTTCCTTGAACTTGTCGTCCTTGAGCGCCTTGTTGCCTTCGAAAATCACGCGGTTGATGATCGGGTTTTCAACCACTCGAACCAGCAGGTCGTCACCGTTCCGGTCGATCGACACGTCGGCGAACAGGTTGGTCGCAAACAGGGTCTTGAGCGACAGGTCAATGCGCTCGGCATCAAACGGATCGCCCGGCTCGACCAGGAGATAGGACTGCACGGTACGCGCTTCGATACGCTGGTTGCCCTCCACGAGGATCGACCGGATCGTGCCGCCGTAGCGATTGTCTTCCTGCGCCTCAGCGGTATTGGTCAGCCCTGGCAGGACGGCAAACGCAAAAACGCTGGTCGCCATGAAGGTTGCTGCAAGGAACTTACGCATCGTGGAAATACTCTCTGATTAGCTTCGGAACGGTCGGATCAGCCGCCCGCTCCTCCGAACAAGCCGGTCTCGATGATGTCACCCCACGTGATCACCACCACCATTCCCAATAGCAGGATCAAACCGAATGTCAGGCTGATCTCCTGTACTTTCTCGGGCAGTTCTTTGCCCATTACGGCTTCATAAGCATGAAAGACCAGGTGTCCGCCATCCAGAACAGGCAGTGGCAACAGGTTGAAGAAACCGACACCGACTGAAATCGCGGCACATATGCTCAGCAGCATCCAGAACAATTGTTCCACGCGCTGTGACCGGGTGAGTTCGGTCTGGCTCCAGACCTTGTTGACGACCCGGCGGGAAATATCGCCGATACCGACAGGCCCGGTCATGGCATTGAACGACATCTTGCCGGTCACGATACGCGTCAGCATCGTGACGGTGCGGTCGATTGTTGCCCCCGTCTCCACCACGCCGGCGCCCAGCGCCTCGACGGGATTGTACCGGGTACGCTCGCCCAGCTCCAGGCCCGCCAGACCGACACCAATTGTGCTTTGCGGCACCATCTGGCCGAATTCGTTCTCACGCACGACCTCGGCTGGCGTTATCTTCACGCTCACGGGCGCGCCGTCTCGCAGCACCTCGAAAGTCATCTCTTTATTGGGATTGAGCATGATCGGAATGGTGATATCCTGCGCATCCGTGACGGCGGCGCCATTGATGGCCACAAAGGCGTCGCCCGCTTTCAGGCCACCCTGTTCGGCAGGCGACCCGGCCACGACATTCGCAACGCCGACAGTGTAATTGGCCTTGCCGTGTGTACCGAGGATCAATGAGAAGATCAGGCTAGCCAGCACGAAGTTCGCGAACGGCCCGGCAAGGCTGACAAGCGATCGCTGCCAGACAGCGAGTTTGTTATACGCCTTGCCCTGAGGCCCTTGCTCCAGTTTGCCCACATCGCCGGCCAGCTGGCTCTCGCCAACGAATTTGACGAATCCGCCCAGGGGAATCCAGTTGACGCGCCAGCGGGTGCCGACCCGGTCCTTGCGCTCGTAAACAGGCTTGCCGAAACCGATCGAGAAGGATTCAACCGCAGCGCCAAATAGCCGTCCGACAAGGTAGTGACCGAGCTCGTGCACGATCACCACGATCCCCATCATGAAAATGAGGCAGGCAATGAAAAGCGGACCCTGGCTGAGAAGCTGACCCAAACGACTTATCCTCCTGCCCGGCTCGGGGCCTTTTTAAGTAACTCGGCCGCCATTTCGCGCCCGAACCGGTCCAGATAAGCTATTTCGTCCAGCGTGTCACAGGGCAAAGCGGCCTGGTTGCTGGAAGAAAAGCGACTCAACACTTCCTCTACTACCCAGCTTATGTCCAGAAAACCGCATTGGCCCGCAATAAATGCAGAAACCGCCAGTTCATTAGCGCAATTTAATACGGTTGTGCCCCCGGCTCCGAGCGCAATCGCGCGCCGCGCGAGTTCGATGGCCGGAAAGCGCGCGGCATCCACTTCAGCGAAGTCCAGCCGGCCCAGCACGGCCAGGTCCAGTCGCGCGACATTCGTCGCCACCCGGTCAGGCCAACCCAGCGCATAGGCAATGGGTGCGCGCATGTCGGGCATGCTGAGCTGCGCAATGACGGAACCGTCGGTGAAATGGGCCATGCCATGAATGATCGATTGCGGGTGGACCAGGACATCGATCCGGTCCGCGTCCACGTCGAACAGGTAGGCCGCCTCAATGAATTCCAGCGCCTTGTTCATCAGGGTTGCGCTGTCGATCGAATTCTTGATTCCCATGTCCCAGTTCGGATGCGCCGCGGCCTGGGCCGGCGTGACCACCGCCATTTCATTCAGCGCGGCCGTCCGGAACGGTCCCCCAGACGCGGTAATCGTCAGGCTTTCAAGTGATTTGCCATCGCCCAGGGCCTGGAAGATGCCGCTATGCTCGGAATCGACCGGCAACACGCGTGCGCCGGTGCGTGCCGCCTCCGAAAGAATCAGTTTTCCGCCACAGACAATGCTTTCCTTGTTGGCAATCGCAACATCCGTGCCCTGCCGAACCGCCGCCAGAGTCGATTCGAGCCCCGCCGCTCCGACAATTGCTGCCAGAACGCGGTCGCATGACCGCGTCGCTGCTTCGGTAATGGCGTCCAGGCCGCCTGCGGTTTCAATCCCCGTCCCGGCCAATCGGTCCCTGAGGTCTCCCAGTTTTGCCTCATCCGCGATGACGGCAATTTCCGGTCGGAATTCAATCGCCTGGCGCGCCAGCGTCTCGGTATCGCTGCCGGCCGCCAGAGCGACGATTTCAAACGGTGTCTCGCCTGCCACATTGGCCTGCGCCACGACATCCAGTGCAGACGTGCCTATCGAGCCAGTCGACCCCATGATGGATATGCGTCGGTGAGCAGCCATGCCTCAGAATCCAAGCGCGCTTGAAAGTCCCGGAAAGGCATACAGGGCGAGCGACCCGAAAATGCATACCGCACCCAGACCATCGACCCGGTCGAGGACGCCGCCATGGCCTGGCAACAGGGTGCCGGCATCCTTGACCTTGAAACGCCGCTTGAGCCCGCTCTCGAACAGGTCGCCCATTTGCGCCACCACCGAAATCGCGATACCCGCCGCGATCCAGACCGGGAAGGACGCCATTTCGATATCTGCCGCCGCGATTCCGCACAGTCCGCAGGCCGTGACAGCGCCCAGCGCGCCGCTCCACGTCTTGTTCGGGCTTTCGCTGGGCAGTAGGCGTGGGCCGCCCAGGCCGCGCCCGGTAAAATAAGCCGCCGCATCGGATGCCCACACGAATGACATGAAAAACAGCGCAGCTGACCGGCCATCCCAAGGGCCGTCACGCAGCAGGTAAAGGCCTGCGGCCATGGCCGTCACGTAGAACAGGCCGAACGCAGCCGTCCATCGGACGCGCAGGCCTCCAACAGCGGTCGCCGCACAGAAAACCATGCCGGCGACAATCACGAGAACGCTCAGCCAGAGCAATCCGATCGGCAGGCTCAGACAGAACAGGGCCGCCGCCAGCGCCATCGGCCGACCGTGCGGGAATGCACTGATCTGGCTCCATTCCAATGCCATTGCTGCGGCAAACACAGCGCAGCCAATCGCCAGAAACCAGCCGCCTGCCCACACCATCCCAATGGCCGCGGGGACCAGGACGGCTGCCGACATCAGACGCAGCCCGAGTTCCGAGAAACGCCGGTCGCGCGGCGTCCAGTCGCCCATCAGGCTGCCCCTGGCGAAACGGCGCCGAACCGGCGTTCGCGTTCGCGGAACTTGGCCAGGGCCTCTTCCAGGCATGCCCGATCGAAGTCGGGCCAAAGCACATCCATGAACACGAGCTCCGAATAGGCACATTGCCACAACAGGAAATTGCTGAGCCGGTATTCGCCGCTGGTCCGGATCAGCAGGTCTGGATCCGGCATCGATCCGGTGTCGAGAAATCCGGCGAACGATTTCTCGTTCACATCGTCCGGTTTGAGGCGGCCCGAGGCGACCGCCTCCGCAACGCCGCGCGCCGCACGGGCGATTTCTTCGCGTCCGCCATAATTGAAGGCGATCGTCAGGAAGAACTTGCTGTTGGCAGCGGTCTCCCGCTCGGCCTTTTCGACCAGCGCCGCCACGTCGCCCGGCAATCCGTCCCGCAGCCCGATAATGCGAATACGCACACCCTCTTGCGTCAACCGCGCCAGATCGCGTTGCACATAGGCTTTCAAGAGGCCGAACAAGGCATTCACTTCAGCTGCCGGCCGCCGCCAGTTCTCGGTGGAAAAGGAAAACACGGTCAGGTACCGGATGCCGAGCTCGCCAGCGGCCTCAACGGTCCGCCTGAGGGCCTCTACGCCCCGCTCATGTCCGGCAGCACGGGGCAGCCCCCTGGATTTGGCCCACCGGCCATTGCCGTCCATGATGATCGCGACATGCGAAAGGCCCGGCTGCTGCCCCGACACGACACTGGTGACATCTGAGGCAGACGCAGCGGACATCAGACTTGCATGATCTCCGCTTCTTTGGCTTTCAGCGCGTCATCGACGCGGCCGACGAAGGTGTCAGTCAGCTTCTGGACTTCGTCCGACAGGCCATGGAGCTTGTCTTCACTGATCTCGCCGTCCTTTTCCATCTTCTTCAAACTGTCCATGCCGTCACGACGGATGTTCCGGACCGCCACCTTGGCCGCTTCGGCATATTTGCCGGCAATCTTCGTCAGCTCGACGCGGCGCTCCTCGTTGAGCGGCGGGATCGGGATACGCAATGTCTGGCCATCCATGACCGGGTTCAGGCCGAGGCCCGACTCACGGATCGCGCGGTCAGTGGCGCCCACCAGGGTCTTGTCCCAGACATTCACCGACAGCATGCGCATGTCGGTCACCGATACGGACGCAACCTGCGACAGGGGCACGGTCGAGCCATAGGCCGGCACCTGAATGGAATCGAGCAGGTTCACCGAGGCCCGGCCTGTCCGCAAGCCGCTGAATTCGGTTGAGAGAGAGGTCAGCGCGCCCTCCATCCGGCGTTCCAGGTCTTTCTTGCTATAGGTCATTTCGCGACCCCTCCCTTGTTCGAAATCGTTGTGGACTTGCCTCGACCGTGCAGCACGTTCAGCAGCGAGCCTTCTTCCTTGAGTGAGAAGACCACAATCGGGATGTTGTTGTCACGCATCAGGCTGACAGCCGACGAATCCATCACACGCAGGTCCTTCACGAGGAGTTCCTGATAGGCGATCTCGTCATAGCGCATCGCCGAGCTGTCGAGCTTCGGATCAGCGGTGTAGACACCGTCCACCTGCGTGCCCTTCAGCAGGGCGTCGCAATTCATTTCGATCGCCCTCAGGGCGGCGCCTGTATCGGTTGTGAAGAACGGGTTGCCGATGCCGGCAGCGAATATCACGACGCGGCCCTTTTCCATGTGCCGCTGCGCGCGCCGCCGGATATAGGGCTCGCAGATCTGGTCCATCGTGATTGCCGACTGGACCCGTGTCGGCACGCCCTGGGTTTCCAGCACGCTTTGCATGGCCAGCGCATTCATCACCGTTGCCAGCATGCCCATGCTGTCGGCCTGCGCCCGTTCCATGCCCTTGGCGGCCCCTGCCATGCCCCGGAAAATGTTGCCGCCACCGATGACGAGGCAGATTTCCGCGCCGGCTGCCCGCGCATTGGCGATGGCACGGGCAAATTGTTCAACTGTCGGGATATCGATACCGAACTGGCCCGGCCCCATCAGGGCCTCGCCGGACAGCTTCAGGAGCACGCGCTTGTATTTGAGCGGGCTCGCTTCCGGATTCTCGCTTGCCATAGCTTTCTCCGCAAAATGAAGCCCTGAATAGAGCTCCTAAAAGATTCCCGGCTGCCTGTCATGGGCAGCCGGGATGTTTAACGCCTCCGGACGGGCCAAAAGCAAGCCTGTTCAGCTACCTTTTGTGAGCGAAGCCACTTCGTCTGCAAAGTTATCCGCAGCTTTTTCGATGCCTTCCCCCAGCTTGAAGTGAACAAAGCCCACCAGCGTCGCGCCCTGGTCCTTGAGGTACGCCGCAACCGTCTGGTCTGGGTTCATCACGAAAGGCTGTTCCAGAAGGACGACTTCCTTGTAGAATTTCTGCAGGCGGCCCTTGATCATGTTCTCGATGATATTGTCGGGCTTGCCGCTTTCGCGGGCCTGCTCGGTCAGGACGCGTTTTTCGGTCTCGACCAGTTCAGGATCGAGTTCAGCCGTCGTGGCAGCCGCCGGCGAGGTGGCCGCGATGTGCATCGCAATCTTGCGGCCAATGTCTTCCAGGTCGCCCGACCCGGAAAGCGCAACCAGGACGCCGACTTTACCCATGCCCGCCGCTTCGGCGTTGTGGATGTAGGACGCAACCTTGTCGGCAGAGAGCCTGGCCGTGCGGCGCAGCGCCATGTTTTCACCGATCTTGGCGATCATGCGCTTGATCATGTCGTCGACCGTGCCTTCACCTTCCGGTGCAGGCGCAGCCGCCACTGCCGCGAGCGTGCCGTCCGTGCCGAGCGCCGCTTCCGTGATGCCCTCGAGGGCCTTCTGGAAGCCTTCATTGCGCGCCACGAAGTCTGTTTCAGCGTTCAGTTCGACAATCGCGCCGGACTTGCCGTCAGGAGACACTTTCACGGCCACGAGGCCGTCGGCTGCGGTGCGGCCGGACTTCTTGGCCGCTTTGGACAGGCCTTTGGCACGCAGCCATTCGATGGCGGCTTCTTCGTCGCCATCATTCTCGACGAGCGCTTTTTTCGCATCCATCATGCCTGCGCCGGTCTTGTCGCGCAGTTCCTTGACGAGCGCAGCTGTAATCTGGGCCATTGCGGTTATCCTTCAGTGTAAACGTTCAATACCGGGGCGATCAGGCGCCCGTTGCATCTTGCTTGGGCTCGCCAGTCGCCGGAGCGGCATCAGCGGCCTTGGGTTCCTCATCCGCCGCAGCGACGTCTGCCTCAACCATGCCCTCGAGGTCTTCGAGCGCACCAAGGTCGACACCAAGGTCGGCCGTCGATTCCGCGAGGCCGTCGAGCACCGCGTCAGCGAAAAGGTTGCAGTAGAGCGATATCGCACGCGCCGCATCGTCATTGCCGGCAAAGCCGTAGTCGGCATCAGCCGGATCGCAATTCGTGTCGAGCACGGCGACGACAGGGATGCCCAGCTTGCGTGCTTCCATGACGGCGATCGATTCCTTGTTCGTGTCGATCACGATCATCGCAGCTGGCAGGCCGCCCATGTCGGCGATACCACCCAGCGCGCGCTCAAGCTTGTCGCGGCGGCGCTGCAGGTCGAGCAGTTCTTTCTTGGTGAGGCCTTCGCCGCTACCAGCATCGAACATCGCGTTGAGTTCCTTGAGCTGCTTGATCGACTTGGACACGGTGGCCCAGTTGGTCAGCGTGCCGCCGAGCCAGCGATGGTTCATGTAATATTGCGCGCAGCGCTGGGCGGCTTCCGCAACAGGATCGGACGCCTGGCGCTTGGTGCCGACGAACAGGACGCGGCCACCCTTGGCAACCGAGTCGCGCACGAAAACGAGCGCCTGGTGCAGGGCCGGGACGGTCTGGGACAGGTCCATGATGTGGATGCCGGAGCGCTCGCCGTAAATATACGGCTTCATGCGGGGATTCCAGCGGTGGGTCTGGTGACCGAAGTGTACGCCAGCCTCAAGCAGCTCACGCATTGTGAATTCAGGTAGTGCCATTCATTTTCTCCATCCGGTTAGCCTTCGCGGGTGGAACGTTGGGCCAAAAAGGCTTTCCGCACCGGATGCACCCGCGAAATGGTTTCAGGAAAGGCGGCTTATACAGAATTCCCCACGCCCGGCAAGATGCCCGGTTGCCCTTTTGTCAGGCCGCTTTCATGGGTTCGACCCGCTCCACACCCGGGACATCCTTGAGGGCCCGCTGGGCCTTGAGGCCGATCGTATACGTGTCGGCCAGGCGCAGGATAACGGTCCGGCCATCCTCAAGCGGCATTTCAATCAGGATCGCACCGCGCTCATGATCCTGCAGGCGTCCGAGGTGGCTCACAATCCCGGCGATGTCATCGGTATTGGCTCCCACCGCCAGACGCACCTTGAGCGCGCCCATAGACTTCGACAGCCGCGCCGATTCCAGCTGGATGATCCGCTCGGCATTCAGCTTGATCTCGTCGCCGGTGCGTTTCACGCCGACAGTGATCGCCACCGTGTTTCCGACTTGGAGCAAATCATAGCTCTGCTGCAGCGTCTCGGGGAACACCATCAGCTCTACCTCGCCAGTCGGGTCGGACAGCGTCAGGAACGCAAACTTGCCGCCATTGCGGGCCGGCTTCTCGTTGCGCAGGCGCACCACGCCGATCAGCTCCAGTGGCTTGCCGTCGCTCGCCCTGTCCGCGATTTCGTAGGCGAGGGTGACCCGTTCCCGGTCGATCCCCTCCAGCACATCGTCCAGCGGGTGACCTGAAAAATAGAAACCGATCGACTTGAATTCCTCGTCCAGTTTCTGCTGCCCGTTCCACGGCTTGCAGGTGGGAAGCGCCGGACGCAGCGCCGGCTCGGCCTCTCCGAACAGGCCGCCCTGCCCGCCCTGCCGGTCCTCAGCGGATTTGGTTGCCATCTGGGCGAGGATCGGCGCCGCCCCGAGCACCTTGGCCCGGTTGGCGTCGAGCGTGTCGAACGCGCCTGATTTCGCCAGCGACTCGAAGGCCTTCTTGTTGATGTGCCGCGGATCGACCCGCTCGGCAAAGTCATACAGGCTCGAAAACGTGCCATCTGCAGCGCGCAGCGCTTCGACATGACGCATCGCTTCGAGGCCAACCCCCTTCAGCGCACCCAGCGCATACACCACAGCCCCGTCGCGAACATCAAAGTCCGCCGTCGACGTGTTCACTTCGGGCGCCAGAACCGGAATCTTGAGCCGCCGCGCTTCCATGAAGAAAGCCGCCAGCTTGTCGGTATTGCCGAGGTCGAGGCTCATCGACGCGGCGAGGAACTCCACCGGGAAGTGGCGCTTCAAATACCCCGTATGATACCCGATCAGAGCATAGGCGGCGGCGTGCGACTTGTTGAAACCGTAGCCGGCGAACTTCTCCATCGTGTCGAAGATTTCGTTGGCGAGCGGCTCGTCCATCTGTTTCGTGGCCGCCGCCCCTTCGACGAAACGCTTGCGCTGCGCGACCATCTCTTCGAGCTTCTTCTTGCCCATGGCGCGGCGCAGCAGGTCGGCCTCGCCAAGCGAATAGCCGGCAATCTCCTGCGCCATCCGCATCACCTGCTCCTGGTAGACAGGCACGCCATAAGTGGCTTCAAGCACGGGCTTCAGGTCGGGGTGGGCATATTGCACGCCGTCGGGGTTTTCCTTGCCCTGCACGTATAGCGGGATGTTCTCCATCGGCCCGGGACGGTAGAGCGAGATGATGGCGATCACGTCCTCGATATTGTTCGGACGTACCTTGCGCAGCGTATCGCGCATGCCCGCGCCTTCCAGCTGGAACACGCCCAGCGTGTCGCCGCTCGCCATCAGGTCATAGGTCGCCTGGTCGTCGAGACCTTCCCATTCCGGACCGACATCCTGACCGCCCCGGCGGATCAGTTTCAGAGCACGATCGATCACGGTCAGCGTCTTGAGGCCGAGGAAGTCGAACTTCACGAGGCCTGCCATCTCGGCATATTTCATGTTGAACTGCGAGGCTGGCAGGTCGGCGCGCGGGTCATTGTAAAGCGGTGCAATCTCGACCAGCGGCCGGTCGGCAATCACCACGCCAGCGGCGTGCGTCCCGGCATTCCGGTAAAGTCCCTCCAGCGCCAGCGCGATCTTGATCAGCTCGCCGACACGCGGGTCTTCCGAGATCTCGTCGTCGAATTTCGGCTCGTCGTCGATGGCTTCCTGAAGCGTGGGCGGCTTGGCCGGATTGAACGGGATCAGCTTGGCCAGCCGGTCCACCTGGAAATACGGCATCTGCATCACGCGACCGACATCGCGCACAACCGCCTTCGCCTGCAATGTACCGAACGTGATGATCATGGCGACGCTTTCGGCGCCATACTTGTCGCGGACATAGCGGATCACTTCGCTGCGGCGTTCCTGGCAGAAGTCGATGTCGAAATCTGGCATCGACACGCGTTCCGGGTTCAGGAAGCGTTCGAACAGCAGGTCGAAGCGCAGCGGGTCAAGATCGGTGATCAGGAGTGACCAGGCCACAAGCGAGCCGGCGCCCGACCCCCGGCCCGGCCCAACCGGGATGTCCTGCTCCTTGGCCCATTTGATGAAGTCCGACACGATCAGGAAGTAGCCGGGGAATCCCATCCGTTCGATCACGCCAAGTTCGAAGTCCAGACGCGCGAAATAGGTTTCCCGCTCGGCGTAGAGCTTTCCGGCAGCTTTCAGGCGGCCTTCCAGTCCTTCGGTCGCCTGTTTTCTCAACTCCTCGATCTCGGACCGGCCTTCATTGCTGAACGAGGGCAGGATCGGGTCGCGGGTGACCGACCGCACCGAACAGCGCCGGGCGATCTCGGACGTGTTTTCCAGCGCCTCCGGCAGGTCAGCAAACAGCTCGGCCATTTCCGCCTGCGTCTTCAGGTATTGCGACGGGCAGACTCGCTTGCGGTCCTCCTGGCCGAGATACTGGCCATTGGCGATACACATCAGCGCGTCATGCGCCGTCGCATCAGACGGCTTCATGAACCGGGCATCATGCGTGGCGACAAGCGGCAGCCCCAGCTCATAGGCAAGGTCGATCAGGCCCGCTTCCGTAGCCGCCTCGTCCGCCGTCCCGTGCCGCGTTATCTCGACATAGCACCGGCCCGGATAGGCGCTGGCCAGGGTCGACAATTCCGTGCGCGCATCGGCCACGCGGCCCTTCAGCAGGTGGCGCGCGACCTCCCCTTCGGCCCCGCCGGTCAGCAGGATCAGGCCGTCAGTCTTGTCCAGCAACAGGTCGCGGTGCAGCTTCGGCACACCATCATCTGCATCGAGGTAGGCCCGCGACGACAGCAGCATAAGGCGCTGGTAGCCGGTCTCGTCCTGCGCATAGAGAGACACGCGCGTCGGCTCGCTGCGATGGGCGCCATCCGTCACGTCGAAACAACAGGCCATGATCGGCTGGATTCCGGCGTCCGACAGGGTCAGCGATATCTCGAGGGCGCCGAACAAGTTGTTACGGTCGGTCACGGCCACGGCAGGCATGGCCTGCCCCAGCAGCCAGCCCTTCAGGACCTTGGGCGTAATCATGCTCTCGAGCAGCGAATAGCTCGACCGCACGGCCAGGTGGATGAAAGGCGACTCAGGCAAAACGGGTTCTCCAGTGGGGAGAATACAATGCCGCCCGCGCCGGGGCCAGACCACCCGTCAGGAGCGGCCTTCCACAGCTTATTCCGGCTTGTAGTCGACCAGCTTGCCGTCCTGCAGCGTCAGGACGCGGTCCATGTGCTGCGTCAGGGCGAAATTGTGGGTCGCGACCAGCACGGCCGCCCCTTCGTTCTTGACCATCTTGATCAGGGTCGCGAACACTCGCTCCGTCGTTGCCGGATCGAGGTTGCCGGTCGGCTCGTCGGCGATGACCAGGCGCGGATCATTGGCCAGCGCCCTGGCAATTGCCACGCGTTGCTGCTCGCCGCCGGACATCTGTCCCGGCTGATGGTGTCCCCTGTCAGCCAGCCCCATGATCTCCAGCAGGGACTCTGCCTTCTCGCGCGCCGCCCGCTTCTTCACACCGGCAATCATCAGCGGCATCGCGATATTGTCCGCCGCATTGAATTCGGGAAGCAGGTGGTGGAACTGGTAAACGAAGCCGATTTTCGAGCGGCGGATCGCGGTGCGGCCCCTGTCGTCCAGCGACAGGCAATCGATGCCGTCCAGCATCACCTTGCCCGCTTCCGGCCGTTCCAGGAGGCCCGCCGTGTGCAGCAGCGTCGACTTGCCAGAGCCCGAAGGTCCGACAAGCCCGACCAGTTCACCGGCATTCAGGCGCAAGTCGGCGCCTTTCAGCACAGGCAGTTCGCCCGCTGCTGTGCGGTACACCCGGTCGATGCCGATCAATTCCAGGACAGGCTGGGACATTATTCGAACCTCAGCGCGCTGACCGGATCCTGGCGGGACGCCCACCAGGCCGGGATGATCGACACGCCCATCGACATGAACAGGGCGTAAAGTCCCGTCCGTATCACTTCATGCCAGTCGAGGATCGCCGGCAGGCCTTCGAGGCCATAGGTTTCCGCGTCGAACACCTGGCCCTGGACGAACAGGTTGATGAAGGCTTCGACGGCGCCGATATTCAGCACCACGAGCACGCCCACCAGGACTCCCAGCAGGGCGCCCAGCGTTCCGAGCACGGTGCCGACCAGCAGGAACACTCGCAGCACGCCGTTGCGGCCAAGGCCGATGGTCCGCAGGATCGCGATATCCCGTGACTTATTCTTCACCAGCATCACGACACCAACGATGATGTTCAGCGTCGCAATCGCCATGATCACCATGACGAGCAGCCGCACCATCGTACGCTCCACCTTGAGCGCGTTGAGATAGGCCTCACGCTGGCTTTTCCAGTCAAATGTATAAAGCGCATTGCCCGTCGCATCCGCTATGGCCGCCATCGCTTCGTGTGTTTTCTCCGGGTCCTTCAGCCGTATGTCCAGCATGCTGTAATGCCCCTTGGACTGGAACAGGATCTGCGCCTGCTCCATCGGCATGAAGATATAGAGGCTGTCGAGTTCGACACTGCCGGTCTGGAAGATGTCGCCGACAACATAGGACTTGCTGCGCGGCGTACCGCCCATCGGACCAGCTGTCTGCTGGGACGTGACGATTTCGACCTTGTCCCCCGGCCGTATCCCGAGGCCTTCCCGGCCCGCTGCAAGGAACTTGCCCAGCATAATGACATCGCCGCCATTCCGGCCTTCGCCAAAGCCCGCTGCAATGGCCGACGTTCCGCCATCCTTCAGGAACGGCATGGTCGCCAGGTCTTCAGTACGGATCGCCCGAACGGCCGCGCCGGTCTTGCGGCCATTGGCCGTGATCAGCACGTATTCCTCGATATAGGGCGTCACGCTGGTGACCCCGTCGATCTCGCGGATCGTGCCCGCCAGCGCATTCGCTTCGTCCTCGGTATAGCTGCTGACCACGCCGTAGACATGCGGCTGTCCGCCAAGCAGGGCATCCAGCAGCGTCGCGCGAAAACCGCTCATCACCGACATGGTGATGATCAGCGCGGCGACGGCGAAGAAGATGCCGACAAAGGATATGATCGAAATCAGCGACGCCCCGCCATGCTCGCGCTTGGCCCGCAGGTAGCGCCAGGCCAGCGTACGCTCCAGCTTGCCGAACGGCGGGGCAACATGGCCGAGTTCGCTCATTTTGGTGTCACTTTCTTCAACGCGTCAGCGAAGGGCATCTCGACCTTTTCGCCGGACTTGCGATGCTTGACCTCGACAACACCATTCTCGATGCCGCGCGGTCCGATCACGATCTGCCATGGCAAGCCGATCAGTTCCATGCGGGCAAACTTGCCGCCGGCGCGCTCGTCCGTATCGTCATAAAGCACATCCATGCCGGCATCGGTCAGCGCCTTGTAGGCATCAGCGCAAGCCGCATCGCAGGCGGCATCGCCAACGCGCATATTGATCAGGCCAACGTGCCACGGCGCCACGGATTCCGGCCAGACGATCCCGTTCTCGTCATGGCAGGCCTCAATGATGCCGCCGACAAGGCGCGACACGCCAATGCCGTAGCTGCCCATCTGCACCGGCACCATCTGCCCGTCCGCCGATTGCACGACCGCATTCATGGGCACCGAATATTTGGTGCCGAAATTGAAAATATGGCCAACCTCGATACCGCGTGCCGACACTTGCCGGTCCGCCGGGATCGCCGCAAAGGCCGCCTCGTCGTGCATCTCTTCGGTTGCCGCATAGTATTGCGTGCGCTTTTCGACTTCCGCGTTCAGGTCGGCGTCAAAATCCAGGTCCAGCCCGGGCGCCGGCAAGTCCAGAAGGGCCTTGTCGCAGAACACCGCGCTTTCGCCTGTGTCCGCCAGGATGATGAACTCGTGGCTCATGTCGCCGCCGATCGGGCCGGTATCGGCCCGCATCGGAATCGCGGTGAGGCCCATCCGGTCGAAAGCGTTGAGATAGGCACAGAACATCTTGCGATAGGAGACGCGCGCATCGTCTTCGGTCAGGTCGAAGGAATAGGCATCCTTCATCAGGAATTCCCGGCCGCGCATCACACCGAAGCGCGGGCGCACTTCGTCGCGGAATTTCCATTGCTGGTGATACAGGTTCAACGGCAATTGCTTGTAGCTTTTGACATAGGAGCGGAACACGTCGGTGATCAGCTCTTCATTCGTCGGCCCGTACAGCATGTCCCGGTCATGCCGGTCCTTGATGCGCAGCATCTCCTTGCCATAATCGTCATACCGGCCGGATTCGCGCCAGAGATCGGCCTGCTGCAGGGTCGGCATCAACATCTCGATGGCACCTGCGCGGTTCATTTCCTCGCGCACAATCTGCTCGATCTTCTTGAGCACGATGTAGCCCATTGGCAGCCAGGAATAGATGCCCGCGCCGTTTTGCCGGATCATGCCGGTGCGCAGCATCAGCTTGTGCGAGGCAATGGCCGCATCTGCGGGGGCGTCCTTGGTAACCGGCAGAAAGAATTTCGAAAGACGCATGGATTCCCCGCTAACGCTGATACTGGCGCCCAACTAGCCGCAGCCGCCCCTAGTCCGCAAGGAGGAGCGGCACAACCAGGGCGGCAATGCCGGTAATGATGGCCCCGCCAATGGTTGCCCAGAGCGCTTTCTTTACAAGCATCGGATTGGCCGGCGCGCCCTCTTCGGTTCCGGGGGTTATCTCGCCATCCTCGAACTGGCCGCGCACGCCAATCGGCAGGACCGCAAAAAAGCTGATCCACCAGCCCAGGACAAAGACGACAACGCCGCTCGCAATGCTCATCAGTGGGGGCCTTTCGGCGTTTCCATGAGTTCAATGAGGACGCCGTTTGAATTCTTCGGGTGCACGAAGATGATCATCGTGCCGTGCGCGCCGATACGGGGCTTGCCGAGCACGGTCGCGCCGCGCTTGCCCATTTCGTCAACGGCCTGGTTGATGTCGTCCACTTCGAAGCAGACATGGTGCTGCCCGCCCTTCGGATTCTTGGTGATGAAGTTCGCGATGGGCGATTCCGAATTCAGCGGCTCGATCAGTTCGATCTGGGCGTTCGGCAGGTTCACGAAACAGACCTTCACCCCCTGCTCCGGCATGTCGAACGGCGTCGTGATATCGGTTGCGCCATAGAGCGTGCGGTAGGTTTCGCAGGCTTCTCCAAGATCCGGCACGGCAATGCCGACATGGTTCAGCGGCCCAATTTTGAATTCGCTCATAGTGCTTCAGCTCCTCAATACAGTCACATCAATCATCGGGCGCCGTCCAAACGTCGCCTCGCAGGCCTTGCGCAGGGCACGCCCTATTTCGCGCTCAACCATGTCATCATCAAGACGGGTCTTGCGCTTCATCTTCCTAACGGCGGCATCAGCGGCCTCGTCCAGGTTGTCCAGGCTTTCGTCAGCCAGACGACCGTCCGATTCCGAGAAGCCGCGCACCACGACAACCGGACCGTCGATCAGGTCCCCGGCATCGTCAATCACGACACTGGCCAGCACAAGGCCGTTTTCCGACAGCTTGCGGCGCTCATTCAGGCCCTGTGCGCCTTCCGGCACCAGGAACTTGCCATCCAGCAGCAGCCGTCCGGCCGGCACGAGATCGATGATCTCGGCCGGCCCGGGCGCAAGCCTGACAAGGCTGCCATTCTGCGGTGCAATCGCCTGCGGAATCTGCAGCGACTTGGCATAGGCCGCGTGCTCCATGATGTGGCGGCGCTCGCCATGCACCGGCACGGCAATCTCGGGCCGCACCCATTGGTACATCTTCTGCAATTCGCCCCGGCAGGGATGTCCCGAAACGTGGATCGGTTCCTTGACCATGCGCGGGGTAATGATGCGTACGCCTTGGTCCGCCAGCGCGTTCTGCATGGCAAAGATCTCGCGTTCATTGCCGGGAATGATCCGCGATGAAAAGATTACGCAATCACCCTCGCCCAGCGACACGTTGCGATGGTCGTTGCGGGAAATCCGGCCCAGCGCGGCGCGCGTTTCGCCCTGGCTGCCTGTGCAGAGGTAAAGGATGTTTTCGGCCGGAAGCGACTTGGCGTCCGATTCATCGATGAATTCGAGCGTACGCGGCAGGATGCCGACGGCCTTCGCCGCATCGGTGATGCGGTGCATGCTTCGCCCGACAAGGCACACGCTGCGCCCGGCCTGCTCAGCCGCCTCGATGATCGACTTCACCCGCGCGACGTTCGAGGCGAAAGTCGTGACCGCCACGGCCTGTGTCTGTTCAGCGATCAGGTCGATCAGGCCCTGCTTGACGCTTTCCTCCGAACCGGATTCGCCCTCTTCGAAGACGTTTGTGGAATCGCACACCATCGCCAGCACGCCGCGGTCGCCCAGCGCCGTCAGGCCCTTGATATCCGTCGGGCCGCCAATCTGCGGATCGGGATCGATCTTCCAGTCGCCTGTGTGCAGGATCATGCCGGCAGGCGTATCAATGGCGAGCGCGTTCGGTTCGGGAATCGAGTGGGTAAGCGTGACGTAGGTCACCGTGAACGGCCCGGCCACGACCGTCCCGCCCAGTGCCACCGGCTTCAGCCAGCGGGCGTCGACGCCGCGTTCAATCATCTTTGACCGCACCAGCTCGGTCGTGAACGGCGTCGCGTAGATCGGCGCTTTCGTCTTGAGGCGCGGATATAACAGGCCGACAGCACCGATATGGTCTTCATGGGCGTGGGTCAGGAAGATCGCGTCGATCTGCTCGCCGATCAGGAAGTCCGGATCGGCACAGATCAGGTCGATGCCCGGCGTGTCCAGCCCGCCGAAGGTAACGCCGACATCGACGAGGATCCAGCGCCGCGCATGCGGCGGCCCGTACCCGTAGGCATTCAGGTTCATGCCGATCTCCTCGCATCCCCCGAGCGGGAGGAAAACGAGTTCGTCGGATAGCTGTGCTGAATCGGCCATAAGGTCCTATTTGTTAAGTTTGTAGATTTCGAGGAGACCACTGATCAGAATATCAGGGTCGTAGTGGTTGATCGTTTCGCTGGCACCTTCGAACAGGGACGCGACGCCGCCGGTTGCAACCACCTGCATGGGCTTTCCATACTCGGCCTTGATCCGTCGTACCAGCCCGTCAATCAGGTCGATATAGCCCCAGAACACACCAGACTGCATCGCACTGACCGTATCCTGGCCAATCACCTGGCTCGGCCGCTGGATCGCGATGCGCGGCAATTGCGCCGCGGCATCGTGCAGGGCGCTGACTGACAGGTTGATACCGGGCGAGATAATGCCGCCCTCGAACCCGCCGTCTTCTCCGACAATATCGAAGGTCGTCGCGGTGCCGCTGTCGATAACGATCAGGTTGCCGGGATAGGATACGTGCGCCCCCAGCGCACTGACGATCCTGTCCGCCCCCACCTGTTCAGGGCGGTGAATACGGATCTCGACACCGGTTTTGAGCGAAGGATCCCCGATGAACATGGGTTCGACGTTGAGATAACGGCGCGCGAGGTTGCGGAAGTTGAACACTGCCTGCGGCACAACTGTCGAGATGACGCAGCCATTGATCTTGCTCAGGTCCATGCCGTGCATGTCGGCAAGCCGCCACAACCAGGCCGCATGATCGTCAGCGGTCTTGCGGGCCTCGGTCGCGCTGCGCCACTGGACGAGCCACGTGTCGCCATCATGGACACCAAACACGGTGTTCGTGTTACCTACGTCAATTGCCAGCAGCATTCGCTTACGCTCTCCCTACCAGATTCACATCTCCGGCCCTTATGATCTGCCGGACACCATCGGGCAATCTGAGGATGAGGGCGCCAAACTCATCGAGGTCTTCGAATACCCCTTCAACAGGCTCTCCCGAAGCAGTCACACGCACGGTTGCGCCCAGTCCTTCGGCCCGCTCCAGCCAGGCCTTGCGGAGCCCCGAAAACCCGGCCCGCGCTTCGCGCAATCGTTGAGAAAAAGCGGTCCGCAGCGCTTCCAGCGCCATGTCGGCCGTCACCGCCGTATCGCCGCGAAGCGTCGCAATCGAAGTTGCGCTCTGCTCCGCCCCGTCCGGCGCATGCGTGACATTGATGCCGATGCCGGCGGCAACCCACGTGTCCGCGCCCGATCCGCCGGTTTCGATCAGGATGCCGGACAGTTTCGCCTTGTTTATGCGCACATCATTCGGCCATTTCAGGCGAATGTCGGCGTCCGGAGCAAACAATAGCGCCACATCACTGACCGCCAACGCTGCCGCAAACGGCAACCGTGACGCCACGACCATCCCGCCGGGCTCATGAAACAGCGCCGTCGCGAACAGGTTGCCGACCGGGGACACCCAGTGGCGCTGGAGCCGTCCACGGCCAGCCGTTTGTGTCTCGGCGACAAGCCAGCCATCCGCGAAGGCGCCGGCAGACGCACGCCGCTTTGCCTCGGTATTGGTGCTGTCTATGGCGCCGAGGTGATGAACGGGCCAGTCCAGACTCAAGAGGCCAATCCCAAAGCGGCGTCATACGACCATTGGGCGAGCTGATTGATGAACACCAGGAACAGGATACCCGCGACGATCGCCGAGGCGAGCACCGTCAATGTGACTGATCCATCAATCGTTTCAAACCGCTCCTTCGGCTCGTCGAACCACATAATCTTCACGATGCGCAGGTAATATCCGAGGGACACGACAGACGAGATAACAAGGATGATCGCCAGCGGCAGCATGCCACCCTCGATACCCGCGTTGAACACTTCCCATTTGCCGAAGAAGCCACCGAATGGCGGCAGGCCGGCGATCGAGAAAATCAGGATCGTCAGGGATATGGCAAGCCAGGGCCGCGAACTCATGAGGCCGCCGAGCTCATCAGTGCTCTCGACCATGCCGCCCCGTCGTCGCATTGCGAGTACACCTGCAAACAGGCCAAGCGCCGACACCACGTAGATGGTCGTGAAGACCAACAATGCCCCTGCCCCGACAGCCTGGCCAGCGGCAACCGCCACCAGCGCATAGCCCACGTTCGCTATCGAGGAATAGCCGAGAAGGCGTTTGATATTGGTCTGTGGCAGCGCGCCGAACGCGCCGATGATCATCGACAGGCCGGAAATGATCGCGACGATCAATTGCCACTGATCCATGACATCGCCAAAGGCCGTGAACATCACGTTCGCGAACACGACCATGGATGCCATTTTCGGGGCGGACGCGAAGAAGGCGCCAACGGGGGTCGGTGCGCCTTCATAGACGTCCGGCGTCCACACATGCATCGGCGCGGCTGAAATCTTGAAGCCAAGTCCGACGATCATCAGGACCATGCCGAACATCAGGCCGATTGACGGGTCCGCGCTCGAAATCCCGGCAAAATTGGTCGTACCGGAAAATCCGTACACAAGCGACGCGCCATAGAGCAGCATGCCGGAAGCCAATGCGCCGAGCACAAAATACTTGAGCCCCGCTTCCGAAGACCGGGCCGAATCCCGGTGGAACGCGGCCAGCACATAGGATGACAGGCTGAGCGTCTCAATGCCCATATAGAGGGTCATCAGGTCCGCCGCCGACAGGATCATCCCCATGCCGAGGCTGGCGAAAATGGTCAGCAGGACGTATTCGTAACGGATCGTGTCGTGGCGCTTCAGGAAGCCCTCGGACATGATCAGCGCAAAGCCGCCCACAGCAAAGCTCACGAATTTCGCGAAGTTCACGAACGTGTTCGTCTTCACCAGGCCACCGAACGCTTCGCCGCCCTGATAGAACATCAGCGAGAGTGCCGCCGCCCCGAACAGCGCCAGCGCGCCGTATTTGAACGATAATGCGTTGAACCGGTCCTTCAGGACTGCGCCCAGCAGCACGCCGAGCAGTCCGGCTGCCGCAAGCCACAGCTCCGGTCCGATTGCGACGATCATGGCAGTATAATCGAGCATGGGCCGTCAGCCTCCGACCATCAGGGACAGGATGCGGTTCGTTGCCCCTTCAGTAATGTTAAAAATCAGGTTCGGCGCGACGCCGAACAATAGTGTGAGCAAAGCCAGCGGCACGATGCAGACCAGTTCGATCACGTTCATGTCGCTTATGTCGCTGAGTTTCGGGTTGGTGATGTCCCCGAACACGGTGCGTCGGTACAGCGTCAGCATGTAGACGGCCGAGAAGATAACGCCCAGCGCCGCACCTGCCGCTGCCCATGTCGACGCCTGGAAGCCGCCAACCATGGTCAGGATTTCACCGACAAACCCGCTGGTACCGGGCAGGCCGACATTCGCCATGGTGAACAGCATGAACAATGTCGCATAGACCGGCATCCGCTTGACCAGGCCGCCATAGGCCGCGATCTCGCGGGTATGCATGCGGTCGTAGACCACGCCGACAATCAGGAACAGCGCGCTCGCAATCAGGCCATGGCTCAGCATCTGGAATACAGCGCCCTGAACACCCACTTCGTTGAATGAGAAAATGCCGAGCGTGACAAAGCCCATATGCGCGACGGAGGAATAGGCGATCAGCTTCTTCATGTCGGTCTGGCGCCAGGCCACCAGCGAGGTGTAGACAATCGCGATCACCGCCAGCGCGAACATGGCCGGCTGGAACAGGTGGCTCGCATCAGGGAACATTGGCAGCGAGAATCGCAGGAACCCGTAACCGCCCATCTTCAACAGCACGCCGGCCAGGATGACCGAACCGGCCGTGGGCGCCTGCACGTGGGCGTCCGGCAACCAGGTATGCACCGGCCACATCGGCAGTTTCACCGCGAAGGATGCGGCGAAGGCCAGCCATAGCCATGTCTGGACATGTGGCGGGAAAGCAAATTTCTCGAGAACTTCAATGTCTGACGACCCGGCAGCCTGGAACATGTAGACGACGGCCACCAGCATCAGGAGCGAGCCCAGCAGGGTGTAGAGAAAGAACTTGAACGCTGCGTAGATCTTTTCCTTGCCGCCCCAGATGCCGATGATCAGGAACATCGGGATCAACCCGGCCTCGAAGAAGATATAGAACAGGACGATATCGAGCGCTGCAAACACACCGAGCATGAAGGTCTCGAGCACAAGGAACGCGACCACATATTCTGTCACGCGCGTGTGGATCGAGTTCCAGCTTGCCAGCAGGCAGATCGGCGTCAGGAAAGTTGTCAGCACGATCAGTGGCAAAGACAGTCCATCAATGCCCACCTTGTACGTGATATTCCCGTACCAGGCATATTGCTCGACGAGCTGGTACCCTGCGGCATTGGCATCGAATGTCAGGAAGGCGGCGACCGACGCGACGAATGTCGCGCTGGAAATGATCAAGCCCGCGAGCAAGGCGGCACGGCTGTCCTTGCCGGTTTCCTCGCGGCTGAAACTGCCCGCAGTTGCAGATCGCACACCCATGATGATGAGCGCGCCAACCAGCGGCAGGAAGACAACCGCCGATATAATGGGAAACCCGCCCATCAGTTAACTCCTCCAGCGCGCAACCACATGACAGCGCCGAAGACCAGCGCGGCCCCAATGATCACGAACGCATAATGATACAGGTAGCCAGTGTGCATCGCAGAGATACGCCGGGCACCCCAGCGCGTGAGCGATGACACACCGTCAGGGCCAACCCCGTCGATGACTTTCTTGTCGGCTTTCCAGAACAGGTTGCCCAGAATGGCCGACCCCTTGATGAGCGTCGCGTTATAAAGCTCGTCGAAATACCATTTGTTCGAGAACAAGGAATAAAGCGGCCCGCCGCTGTCGGCGATGCGCTTGCCAAATCCGCGATTGAAGAAATAGGTCAGCGTCGCGATCACAAAGCCTGCCAGCGTGACGGCCAGAGGGGCCCACAGGACCCATTCAGGCACATTGTGGCGGTCGTGAAGCACATGGTTCTCGGCTGCCGAATAGATCGCACCGCCCCAGAACGCGCTTTCCTTCCCGCCGACAAACCAGTCGTGGAAATAGAAGCCCGCAAAGACCGCTCCAAGGCTGAGCAGCGCCAGCGGCACCAGCATGATCGCCGGGCTTTCATGCGGCACGTGCGCATGATCGTCATGCGTGTGGCCATGGTCGTCCGCAGCAGCGTGCGCATGATCGTCATGAGGCTCCGCAGAGGCCTGCGGCCCATGGAACGTCATGTAGATGAGGCGCCAGGAATAGAAGCTCGTCAGCAGCGCAGCGACGATGCCGAACCAGAACGCCACCTGCCCGAACATGACGTGATGCTCGCCGGCGGCGAATGCGCTCTCCAGGATCGCATCCTTCGAGAAGAAGCCGGAAAAGCCGATAAGCGTATGCGGAATGCCGAGGCCGATAATGGCAATCGTGCCGATCAGCATCGCGGCATAGGTCAGCGGCATGAACTTCGCGAGACCGCCCATTTTCCGCATGTCCTGCTCATGGTGCATGCCGTGAATAACCGAACCTGCACCGAGGAACAGCAGCGCCTTGAAGAAGGCGTGCGTGAAGAGGTGGAACATGGCCGCCTCATAGGCGCCGATACCCGCTGCAAAGAACATGTAGCCCAGCTGCGAACAGGTCGAATAGGCAATCACGCGCTTGATGTCATTCTGAGCCATGCCGACCGTTGCGGCATACAGCGCCGTGACCGCGCCGACGATCGTGACCATGCCGGCAGCGTAGAGCGTATGCTCGTAGAGCGGCGACATCAGGCAAACCAGGTAGACGCCAGCGGTGACCATCGTCGCCGCGTGGATCAGGGCCGAAACAGGTGTCGGGCCTTCCATCGCGTCCGGCAGCCAGACATGCAGGAAGAACTGGGCCGACTTGCCCATCGCACCGATGAACAGGAGGACGCCGATCAGTTCGAGTGCGTAAACGCGCTGCCCGAGGAATTCGATGACGGCTTCCTGCGCCGGAGCGGCCTCAGCGAAGGCCATGGGAGTCACCACGGCGTTTTCACGAATGGCGCTCAGAACGGGTTCGAACTCGACCGATCCGAAGACGAAGAACACGGCCATGATTCCGATCGCGAGGCCGAAATCGCCGACGCGGTTGGTAACGAAGGCCTTGATCGAGGCGTCGTTCGGCGCCTTCTTCGTGTACCAGAAACCGATCAGCAAGTAGGAGGCGAGGCCCACACCTTCCCAGCCGAAGAACAGCTGGATGAAATTGTCGGCCACGACCAGCGACAGCATCGCGAATGTGAACAGCGACAGGTAGGCGAAGAAGCGCGACCGGTGCGGGTCTTCGCTCATATAACCCCACGAATAGAGGTGCACGAGTCCGGACACCCCGGTGATCACCGCCATCATCACGATGGACAGCGCGTCCACTCGGATCGCCCAGTTGGCCTGGAATGCGCCGACATCGATCCAGGGCAGTAGCGTGATCACATGCGCGCCATGGGCGGCAACCGCTTCAACCGCGTGGCCAGCCGCTTCGCCATGGCCGTCTGCGCCGCCTATGCCCGCGGCATAAGCAAACAGCTGGAACAGCGACAAGGCGCCGGCCGTCAGCACGACGCCGGTTGTCAGGAACATGACCGGCTTGTCGCCGATCTGCCTGTGAAAGAGCCCGGTCAGCGCCACGAGTCCGGGCGCGAGCACGATAAAGAGAATGAAGATATCCGGCAGCATCAGCCTCTAACCTTTCATCTGGTCGACATTCTCGACCGCAATATCGCCGCGATTGCGGAAATACACGACGAGGATGGCGAGGCCGACGGCCGCTTCAGCCGCCGCCACGGTCAGGACCAGCATGGCGAAGATCTGCCCGGTGATGTCACCGTTGAAGACCGAGAAGGCGATCAGGTTCAGGTTCACCGACAGGAGGATCAATTCGATCGCCATCAGGATGACGATGATGTTCTTCCGGTTCACGAAAATGCCGACGACACCGATCGTGAACAGCGCTGCCGAGACGGCAAGATAATGGGAGAGTCCAAGGTCCATGATATCAGATCCCCTGCCCGGAGCTCGGGTCTTTCAATTCGAAGGCGTCTGACCGGCGACGCGATGTCTGCTCGGCGATATTCTGGCGTTTGACGCCGGGGCGATGGCGCAGCGTCAGCACGATGGCGCCGATCATGGCGATCAGGAGAATGATCCCCGCCATCTGGAACAGCAGCATGTATTGCGTGTACATCACCTGCCCGATGGCCTCGGCATTGGTGGCCGCGCCGGGCGATGCATCGAAGGCGCTGACATGGTTCTCGAGGCCCGCGAAGGACGCGAGCACGATCTCGGCAAGGAAGACTGCGCCGACCAGCAAGCCAAACGGCAGGTAACTCAAAAACCCTTGTTTCAGTTCGACAAAATCAACGTCAAGCATCATCACGACAAACAGGAAGAGTACCGCCACCGCGCCGACATAGACGACGACAAGCAGCATGGCGAGGAACTCGGCCCCGATCAGAACCAGCAGGCCCGCCGACGTGAAGAAGGCCAGGATCAGGAACAGAACCGAGTGCACGGGATTGCGTGCCGCGATCACCATGACCGCGGACAGGACCACGATCGTGGCGAGTATCCAGAATGCGTAAACTGCCAAAGCCCTCAAGCCCCTATTTGGTGAAGCGTCGGAGGCCCCTGCCTCCGTGCTCCGGTTCAGTCATTCTGCAAGACGGCCCTAACGATAGGGCGCGTCCAGCTCCAGGTTCTTCGCGATCAGACGTTCCCAGCGATCGCCATTCGCGAGCAGGCGGTCCTTGTCGTAGAAAAGTTCTTCCCGGGTCTCGGTCGCAAATTCGAAGTTCGGCCCTTCGACGATGGCATCGACCGGGCAGGCCTCCTGGCAGAAGCCGCAATAGATGCACTTCACCATGTCGATATCATAACGCGTTGTCCGGCGGGCGCCGTCCTCGCGCGGTTCGGCTTCGATCGTGATCGCCTGCGCCGGGCACACGGCCTCGCACAGCTTGCACGCGATGCAGCGCTCTTCGCCGCTCGGATAGCGGCGCAGCGCATGCTCGCCGCGAAAACGAGGGCTCAGCGGATTCTTCTCGAACGGATAGTTCACGGTCGCCTTGCGGCGGAACATTTCCCGCAGCGCCGACCAAAAGGCTCCGACGAAATCGGTCAGCAGCGCGCCGCGAATGGTCTGCGCAATGCTCATGATTGTACTCCGGTATAAACGACATAGCCCGCAACGATCAGAACGGCTGCGAGCGAGGTCGGCAGGAAGATTTTCCAGCCAAGGCGCATCAACTGGTCATAGCGGTAACGGGGCACGATGGCCTTCACCATGGCGAACATGAAGAAGAAGAACAGGACCTTCAGCATGAACCAGAACAGGCCGGACAGGCTGAGCAGCAGCGGCGGCCAGTCCTGCACGGCATCGCCGAGGGCGAACGGACCATGCCAGCCGCCGAGGAAGAGGATGGTCATCATCGCGCACATCAGCACGATGTTCAGATATTCGCCGAGCATGAACAGGAGATAGGGCGTCGAGCCATATTCGACCTGGTAACCGGCGACGAGTTCGGATTCGGCTTCAGGCAGGTCGAATGGTGGGCGGTTGGTCTCTGCCAGCGCCGAGATGAAGAACATCACGAACATCGGGAACATGACGAGGATCAGCGGAAAGTATTGTAGGCTGAAGGCGTGCCAGTTCCAGAAACCGCCGGCCTGGTTCTCGACGATGACGCTCAAATTCATCGATCCGCTCAACAGGATGACGGTGACGATGATGAAACCGATTGAAACCTCATACGACACCATCTGCGCCGCCGAGCGCAGCGCGCCAAGGAACGGGTATTTCGAGTTCGATGCCCAGCCGCCCATGATGATGCCGTAGACGCCAAGCGAACTGATCGCGAACAGGTACAGCACGCCGACATTCAGGTTCGACACGACCCAGCTGGTCCCCGACACCGTCCCCGGTGCGACAGGGATAGCCGCCCAGGCCACGAAGGACAGCGTACAGGTCAGGATCGGCGCGAGAATGAACACTGTCTTGTTCGCGCCCGCCGGTATGACGATTTCCTTGAGCAGGAATTTGCCGAAGTCGGCGAATGACTGAAACAGGCCGAACGGACCAACAACATTCGGGCCCTTCCGCATCATGACAGCGGCCCAAACCTTGCGGTCCAGCAAGAGCAGGAAAGCAATCGACAACAACAGGACGAGGGTGAACAGGCCGACCTGGCCAAGCACCATCCAGAAGCCGGTAAATTCGCCGAAAGACTCGATGAGATTGCTCATGCCGCCGCCCTACTCCGCTGCCACCGGAGTGTCTAGGGCCGTGGTGAGTGCTGAACACTCCGCCATGGTCTTGGACGCCCGTGCGATGGGATTGGTCAGGTAGAAATCATCGATCACTGCGGCAAAAGCGTCTGCCTTGATCGCGCCGCCGGCACCGGTGACGTCTGCCTGAAGCGCGCTGACGCTGCCTGCACCCGGCGCAAATCCATGGCCTGCAAAGACCGTGCTTTCGCCTTCGGCGCCGCGCAGGATCGCCCGCAACGCGTCGGCCGTATCGTAGGGCAAAGTCTTGCCCATGACCTGCGACAGCGCACGGAAAATGGCCCAGCCTTCGCGGGCCTCGCCCTTCGGCTGGACGGCGCGTGCGGTCATCTGGACGCGCCCTTCCGTGTTCACATAGGTCGCATCCATCTCGGTATAGGTTGCGCAGGGCAGGATGATGTCCGCGCGGGCCGCACCCGCATCTCCGTGCGATCCGACATAGATCACCGTCGCGTCGCCAAGACCCGACAAGTCCGATTCGTCTGCGCCGAGCAGGACAACCGTCTCCATCCCGCCGCCGAGAATTGAGCCTGTCGCCTTGCCACTGTCGCCCGGCACGAAACCGGCATCGAGCGCGCCGACACGGCCAGCCGCATTGTGCAGCACGCCGAACCCGGCCCAGCCGTCCGCAACAGCGCCAACATCCTGCGCCAGTTTCAGGGCCGCACTCAGGATCGCTTCACCGTCAGCCCGGCACAGCGCGCCTTCACCGACAACAATCATGGGACGCTTGGCGTCCTTGAGAACCTTGAAGAAGTCGCTGCTGCCCACATTGGCCAAGGCGTCGCCGCCGGCACCAAGATGGTCGTAGTCATACGTCAGGTCAGCCGCTTCGCCGATCATGCCGACCTTCAGGTCACCCCACAGCCACGACTTGCGGATACGGGCATTCCAGACGGCGGCTTCGACGCGCGGATTGGTGCCAATCAGCAGCAGCGCATCGGCCTCTTCCACGCCCATCAGCGTCGGATTGAGGATATAGCGTTCTCGGACACCGTCAGTGCCATAAGCTGCGCCTGCCGGGCGGCAGTCCGTATTCTGCACGCCGAGGGCACGGAACAGGTCGAGCGCGGCCTTGGCCTGCTCGACTTCGATCAGGTCACCGGCGACAACGCCGATCTTGTCGGCAGGTGCCGACAGCGCCGTCTGCGCAGCAGCAAAAGCCTCGCCCCAGGTCGTCGGCACGAGCTTGCCGCCCACGCGCATATAAGGCTTGTCGAGGCGCTGGCGGGCGAGCCCGTCCCAGACGAAACGGGACTTGTCGGAAAGCCACTCCTCGTTCACTTCCTCATTGGTCTCCGGCAGGATACGCATCACGCCGTCGCCCTTGGCATCGACGCGGATCGCCGCGCCCATCGCATCCATGACATCGATCGAGGACGTCTTGCGCAGCTCCCACGGGCGCGCATTGAAAGCGTAGGGCTTGGAGGTCAGCGCGCCGACCGGGCAAAGGTCGATCACGTTACCGGACAGTTCCGACGTCAGCGATTGTTCGAGATAGGTCGTGATCTCGGCATTCTCGCCGCGCGAGATCATCCCGATCTCCTCGACACCGGCGACTTCAGCAGCAAACCGGATACAGCGCGTGCACTGGATGCAGCGGGTCATGATCGTCTTGACCAGCGGCCCCATATTCTTGTCTTCGACGGCGCGCTTGTTTTCGTCATAGCGGCTGCCGCCCCGGCCATAGGCCATGGCCTGGTCCTGCAGGTCGCATTCGCCGCCCTGGTCGCAGATCGGACAATCCAGCGGGTGGTTGATCAGCAGGAATTCCATCACGCCATTGCGGGCCTTCTGGACATAATCGCCCTTGGTCCGCACGTTCGGCGCCGATCCGTCCCGGTTCGGGCGCATGTCGCCAACAGTCTGGGCGCACGAGGCAATCGGCTTCGGCGCGCCTTCCCACTCGACGAGGCACATGCGGCAATTGCCGGCGACAGAGAGGCGCTCGTGATAGCAGAAGCGCGGAATCTCGGCGCCCGCTGCCTCGCACGCCTGCATCAGCGTGTAGTGCTTCGGCACCTCGATGTCCTGGCCATCGATATTGAGCTTGAACGTGTCGGTCATGTCTTCCCTACTCCGCCGCGATCACAGCGCCCTGCACCATGGCGCGGGGCAGACGGTATTCATTGATACGGGCTTCGATTTCTGGCCGGAAATGGCGGATCAGGCCCTGGATCGGCCAGGCTGCCGCGTCGCCGAGCGCACAGATCGTGTGGCCTTCGACCTGCTTGGTCACGTCGAGCAGCGTGTCGATCTCGTCATGCTCGGCCTCGCCCTTCACCATCCGCTCCATCACGCGCCACATCCAGCCGGTGCCTTCGCGGCACGGCGTGCACTGGCCGCAGGATTCGTGCTTGTAGAAGTAGGCCAAACGGGCAATCGCCTTGATCAGGTCGGTGTCCTTGTCCATCACGATGACAGCCGCCGTGCCGAGACCCGATTTCAGGTCGCGCAGCGTGTCGAAGTCCATATAGGCGTCCATGATCTGGTCGGCTGGCACCATCGGCACGGACGACCCGCCCGGAATCACCGCCTTCAGATTGTCCCAGCCGCCGCGAATGCCGCCGCAATGGGTGTCGATCAGGTCGCGGAACGAGATCGACATCTCTTCTTCCACATTGCACGGCTTGTTCACGTGGCCGGAGACGCAGAACAGTTTCGTGCCGGCATTGTTCGGGCGGCCAAAGCCAGCAAACCATTCCGCGCCGCGCCGCAGGATTGTCGGTGCAACGGCAATCGACTCGACATTGTTCACGGTCGTCGGGCAGCCATAGAGGCCCGCATTCGCCGGGAATGGCGGCTTCATGCGCGGCTGGCCCTTCTTGCCCTCCAGGCTTTCGAGCAGCGCGGTCTCCTCACCGCAGATATACGCACCGGCGCCATGATGGACGTAGATGTCGAAATCCCATCCGTTGACATTGTTCTGGCCGATCAGCTTGGCCTCATAGGCCTCCTTGATCGCCGCTTCCATCGCATGGCGTTCGGCAATGTATTCGCCGCGCAGGTAGACATAGCACTTGTGCGCACGCATCGCGCGGCTCGCCACCATGCAGCCCTCGATCAGCAGGTGCGGATCATGGCGCATGATTTCGCGGTCCTTGCACGTGCCCGGTTCAGACTCGTCCGCGTTGACGACGAGATAGTGCGGCCGTTCGCGCACCTCTTTCGGCATGAAGGTCCATTTCAGGCCCGTCGGGAAACCGGCGCCGCCGCGGCCACGCAGGCCGCTGGCCTTGATCTGGTCGCAGATCCAGTCGGGCCCGAGCGCCAGCATCTCGCGCGTCAGGTGCCAGGCGCCACGCTTTTGCGCAGCTTCCAGGCCCGGCGAGTGGAGCCCGTAGAGATTGGTGAAGATGCGGTCCTTGTCCTGCAACATGTCCTAGTCCTCATCACTCTTCTTGGCGGGCGGCCCGTCGCGCTTCGGCAGCAGGGTCGTCTTGCCGCCCGGCGTGGCTTCAGGCGTTTCGCGCTTGGTATTGGTCGGCGCCGATTCCTTCGGCATGCCCTTGGCATCGGCGTTTGAATCCTCGGCCGGAACCGGCAGGTTCGGCAGCACGGAAATCTTGTTCCGCGTCCCGTCGAACAGGTGCGGTTCGGTCAGCACGGTCGTGCCGCCTTCCGGACCAGAATTCACCCGGTCGATCTGCGGTCCGGGCTGCGCTTCGGCGCCATTTTTCAGCTTGGAAATGATCTCGGTGAAACTGTCCGCCGACAGGTCTTCGAAATAGTCGTCATTGATCTGCGCCATCGGTGCGTTCACGCAGGCGCCGAGGCATTCGACCTCTTCCCATGACAGGCGCTTGTCGTCAGTGACGAACATGGCCGGGCCGATTTCCTTCTTGCACACATCCTTGAGTGTTTCCGCGCCACGCAGCATGCAGGGCGTCGTGCCGCACAGCTGGATGTGGAATTTGCCCACCGGCTGCAGCCGGAACATCGTATAGAATGTCGCGACTTCGTAGACGCGGATATACGGCATCTCCAACCGGTCGGCGACTTCCCGCATGGCCGGCTCGGACAACCAGCCATTATTGTCCTTCTGGGCCAGCCACAGCATCGGGATCACGGCCGAGCGCTGCCGGTCTGCCGGATACTTGGCCCGCCAGAACGCAATCTTGTCCTCTGTCTCGGAGA
>Ga0209344_10000229_pt1 | contig 112811 bp, 91 predicted proteins | sample Cruoilmetagenom6_FD_187293 | JGI IMG/M metagenome (GOLD analysis project Ga0209344, IMG submission 187293) | Oil polluted marine microbial communities from Coal Oil Point, Santa Barbara, California, USA - Santa Barbara Oil Seep Sample 6 (SPAdes)... | ecosystem: Environmental > Aquatic > Marine...
AAACCTATGCCTTCAGCCAAATATCTATTGAGCCTATTTTTAGTAAGTCTTTTTCCCTTAACCATCCAAACTGTTTCATATTCTTTTATTGCTGTTTGAAGATGTTTTTTCAGCCAGTTTTTGTCTTGAGTAATTTCAAAAACCTCTCTTATTAAACTTGTATAAAAAGGAGGTTGTGTTCTTGTTAAATAATACGAACGATTGGCGTTTAGGATTTTTCCATAGTGCTCAATCTCATATTGAAAATTATCTGCCATAGCTTTTGCCAAATCAAATTTACTATCTAATAGCAAACCTATAGATTCAAAATAGCTATCCCAACCATACATTTCATTAAAGCGACCACCTGGAACAACAAATGGGACACCTTTTATTTCATTACCGATAGATTCTAATTTTAAAGATAGAATTCCAGGTTTGTCATTACATTCTTTGACATATTGTGCAGTAATTTCCTTTGAAAGTCGGATTACTTTTATAGAATATTTATCCTGTAACTTTTTGTAATAATTAAAAGCTTGTTCATCTTCAAAAGGGACATAAATCTTCAATATACTTGAAACAAGATTTTCGTTTTTTGTATCAAGAATTAGACTTTCAATCCCTTTGGCATCCATCGTACGTGTAAGCCCTTTCCAATAATAATCTTTGATCATCCTGGATATTCTGCCTACAGGAAGTTCTTCGATTTTCGACAGTGGAATCTCCGCGACTTGCTCACCTTCGTTTTTTGCGATAACAAGTTCCTGCAATACATTTGAAAGGTGATATGTCCCTTTTACCACATATTTTTCTCCAGTGGTTGATTGGACAGCAAATGCTTTAGGACCTTTATCTTCAATGGTTAATTTTTTATCACCATCGGTGTCTTCCTGCTTTAATAGGCGGTCTAAAGTATCTTCAATATTTAATTTAAAAATCATACTTCAGATTTTTTTATTAATTTATTAAAAATTAGCAAGGTTATTAAAATTAATCCCATAGGTATTATAGACATCATGAAAGCAGTTTGCCCGTCAAAATGTTCAAATAAATTTCCTGTAATTATTGAACCTGTAGTTCCTCCCAAAGCAGAGAAAACAACAATTAGACCTGACATTGAGCTGTGTTTGTGTTTTGGCAAACTACTTAATATTACAGAATTAATTGCTGGATAAATAGGAGCTAAAAAGATTCCCATTAATGGTAGTAGATAAGCTACTAAAGGCGCTTTTAACCACGACACATTTTCAATAATTTCAACATTTCTACTTAATGGCACTACTAATAAAACTATCAAAGCACAAATAATTATGCATACTGAAACAACATAAATCCAATGAAACTTCTTTAAAATTGCTCCCGCCATAAAACGACCAATAGCAAACGCACCTGCTAAAACAGCTCCCGCTTGAATACCCATACTTGCGGGGACTTTTAAAATATCTGAATAAAAAGTTGGTGTCCAAGTTTGAAAACTTTGTTCTATCAATACAAAGAGAAAAACACTTATAATAAAAACAACAACTAATGGTAAAGCAATAAGTTTAAATTGCTCAAAAATATCTTCTTTAAATGTACTTCCTTCTATTTTCGCTTCGCTTTCATCTAATTTGGTGCCTAACATCAATATAAAAGCAATAGCCGAAAGCACTGCTAAAATCCAATACACATTAAGCCAATAGTTTGATTTAGGATCGTTATCGTCTATAAACAAGCTGAATAATACATTTCCTAATAAAATACCAATCATAAAAAAACCTTCTAACAAACTCATTAAACTAGAATGTTCTTTGGTGTTATTAGTTATAAGACCTATTGTTGCAAAAACAGTTACTTTTATTAAGGCAAACGAAATACCAATAACAAAAAATAGAAGTTTAAAATACCAAAAATCATTCGCATAAGGAATTATACAACATATTAAAGTAACTAATGCTAAAGCTATTAATTGTGCTTTTTTATAACCTATTTTAGGTAGAAAAGAAGCTAATAAAAATGAGCATATGGCAATAGGTAAATCTTTAAATCCTTCTAAAATACTTGCAGCAGATTCACTTACATCAAAATTTCGTTGTACTTGTAAAATAACAGCTCCAACACTATTTAACAGTATAGCAAAAACAAAATAATTAATAAATAACGATAATTTTACTCCTAGATTTTTCATAATAGTTCTTGCTTTTATATAAAATTTAAAAGGTATTCATATGGTATTATTCTTCAGGTGGCACATTCAACCTCATTGCCAAAATAGCTGAAATAGCAAAGAAAACACCACCAAAAATAATAGCATTTACAGCACTATTATCAAGTAAGCGCTTAATAATTGATCCAAAGGTTATTGTTTGTATAAACATAGGTATTACAATCATCATATTAACAATACCCATGTAAACTCCTCTTTTTCCATGCGGTACAATTCTCGATACCATGGAATATGGAATTCCCATCATAGCAGCCCAACCAATACCTAGAAAAAGCATAGGTAAAAATATTAAGATTTGATCTTTTATAAACGGCATACTCAACATTGCTATAGCTGATAGAAATAGACTTGCTACATATACCTTTTTATTACTGAATTTTGTAGCTAGAGGAACTAATGCTAATGCCACAATCATAGTTACAAAATTATACGACCCATTCATTAAAGCTGCTTTTCCTAATGCAGCCCCTTTATCTAAATCAAGACTTTCTCCCAACATAGGAGCAATAAACTGCCAATAGCAAAATAAAGCATACCATTGAAAAAGATATACTGCTGATAAGCGCCACATAAATTTTGGCATACCTCCAATAGCTCCAACGATTTCTTTAATAGGCTCAAAAATACGATGTAATAAAGGCTCTTGTTTACTTAATTTAATAGCTTCCAATTCTTCATTAGAAGGTGGTGTTTCTGGAGTTTTTAAAACTGTCCAAAGTATAGTAGTGATTGAAGCGGCTGCACCAATAAAGAATGAATAATACAACCATGTAGGGATTGTTTTTGCTGCTGTATCAGCACTTTCAACACTAAACCAATCTTGAAAAAGAAATATGGATAAGTTAGCCAAAACAATTCCAGCACCTACAAATAAGCTTTGCATTTGAAACCCAAAATTAAGTTGACTATCTGGTAACTTATCACCTATAAAAGCTCTATAAGGCTCCATTGCGGTATTATTACCTACATCTAAAAGCCAAAGTAAGCCAACAGCAAACCACAGCTCTGGACTATACGGAAATGCAAACAAACATAAACTTCCTATAATGGCGCCTATAAGGAAGAAAGGTTTACGACGACCAAATCTAGGTGACCATGTTTTATCTGATATTGCTCCAATTAAAGGCTGAATCAATAACCCTGTTATTGGTCCAGCTAGATTCAATAACGGTAATTGATCGTGGCTAGCTCCAAGAAATGAAAAAATAGGGTTTATAGCTGTTTGTTGTAAACCAAAACTAAACTGGATTCCTAGAAATCCTATATTCATATTCCATATTTGCCAAAAAGAGAGTTTAGGTTTAAATGTCATGTCTTTATTTTTTAGGATTACTAATTCTTAAATTTTTATCTATAATAATATCTGCCAAACTTTTATGGTTTCTAATTATTTGATGTTCTATTTCAAGGACTTTTTCATTAAACTCATTTATTACATCTCTAGATCGTTTGATTCTTGAATCAAGTGTATCAAGATAGTTAGTTTCTACGAATAATTTATAATCTGAATTTTTTAAAAGGCTTGTATATGTTCCTTCAACAATACAAAAATCAAATTCAACACTATTAACCTGTTCGGTAACAATTATATTTTCTTCATAAATAACAAGAGGCTTAATTACAGAAACTTCCTTTTTAAAATCTAAAATGTGATCATCTAACTCATTTGTTTTTACTTCGTTAATGCCTATATTTTTAATATTTACTAATCGATTATTATGATTATCTGTTGGTGGTAATTTAAAATAATCATCTCCATGAAAAAGATAGCCTTTACATCCTGTTTCATTTTCAATATCAATTATTAGCGCATAGGCAAGAGATGTTTTACCACAACCAGATTCACCTGCAATTGAAATACAAATTCTTTTTTTTAGATTATCTCTTAATTCAGAAATAACAAAGTTGGTTACATCTTTATATGCAGAATGATATATTAGTTTATCACCAATCATAGTCCTAATTTAAGTTTATAAGAATCATCTTTTAGTGCATGATACATGAAGACAATCCCTGAAGCCGTAAAGCCCATTTGGGTTTTTCCTTTAAGTTGTAAACTGTTTGAAGAAATATACTCCTGAAAATCCCAATCAGGATTTTTTGTAACACTTTCAAAATCTGAAATGATGCTCTGTACTTCTTCTGTTAAGTCATTATTTGCTAATCCTAAACAAAATAATCCCATCCAAACAGGCCAAATACCACCATTTTGAAAATAAAAAGGTTTATTCTTAAAATCGTAAGAATAGTTGCCTTCAATATAATGCCAATCATTATCGCTTTCTTGTATTACAGGCCAAAATGCAGGTATGAGCGATTTAGAAATTTGAGTATTAAGTTTTTCTATAAATTTTGAAAGAGAAGTTTTTTGTGTAGTATTCAATTTAAAACTTAAAAGGGCTAAAGCATTTCCAGAAGCATCAAATCGTGTATTATAAATTCCTGGCAGAATAAATGAGCAGAAATGAGACGTAGATTTAGAACAAGCCTTTTCATAAGATGATTTCTGATATATTTGATTCCCACTATGATCTTTTAAAGGCCAGAAATTAATAGCTGTTTTGTCCTTAATTTTATTTAGTTCATCATTATTTTCATTATTTAATCTTAACCAAAGCGATTCACCCCAAATACGTAAACAATTATCATAAAGCGTATAGCCGTGAATAGGATACTCATCTGCCCAGTTACCACTTAATGGCGTATAAACCCATCCGTTATCATTAAATTCAATATTTTTAAGATATACTCTGGCTTTTTGAATAATTGGCTTTAGAAATTCCCAAGTAGATGTATCTTTTGTGTTTAAATAATATAGACAAGCACCAACAATAAACCAGGTGTTAGTATCTACACGACCAACTAAACTTCCATAAGACAAGTTCGTATCATCATCTTTTTCTAAAACATTAGACGGGATTACACCTTGTTTATTTTGATATTTTGCTAAAGTTAGTAATGATGTTTTTAATCCTTCAATAATTGTATTATCTTCTACTAAAATACCCGCTATCCCACAAATTATACTATCTCTTGCCCAAATACGCTTATAATTATCAGAAGCAATAGTACTTGCCAATATGCCTTTTGACGTTGTTAAACGCTGCAAAAGAATAATTGATTCTTGATATAATTTGTAAAGTTGAGACTCCATTTATTCTTCTATGATACTTATAGCAAAACCACCACCAGCTGCCATTTGAACATCTAAAATCATTGTATTGTCTATTATTATTTCTTCAATAGCATAATCTTTTGGATTATCATTCCAATGTGCATTAAGCCCATCTTTATAAATTGTAGCTTTATATTTCCTTTCTTTTTCTAAAAAATCAAATTTTATATTTTGAATTCGTTTATCTTCGTTTGTGATTCCTCCTATAAACCAATTGTTAGTCCCTTTTTCCTTTCTAGCAATAGTTACAAAATCTCCCACTTCACCATCTAATACTTTTGTAACGTCCCAATCTACTCCAACATCGGTAATAAATTGAAAAGCAGGATGTATTTTCCCGTTTTCTAAATAATGCTCTGGTAAATCGCATGCCATTTGTATAGGGCTATAAATAACAACATACAAAGCCAATTGATGCGCTAAAGTTGTGTTCACTTGATTATCGGCTTTATATTCATCAAACTTAATATTGAAAACCCCTGGTGTAAAATCAATTGGTCCCGAAAGCATTCTTGTAAATGCTACTGTTGGTAAATGATTTGTTGGATTTCCTCCTTCTATTGACCAAGCGTTAAATTCTTGACCTCTTAATCCCTCGCGAGCAATTGCATTGGGATATGTTCGTCTTTTTCCTGTATCTTTTATTGGTTCGTGTGCATTAACTGCAATTTTCTTTTTAGCAGCTTCTACTAAAACTTTATGGTAGTGGTTTACCATCCATTGACCATGATGATATTCACCTTTAGGAATTATTTTTCCAACATATCCTGTTTTTACAGAATTTATTCCGTTAGCTTTCATAAAGTCATAAGCCTCATGCATTTGTTTTTCGTATGTTCTTGGAGCAGAAGATGTTTCATGATGCATAATAACCTCAACTCCTTTTTCTTTGGCATAAGCCATAACTTCCTTAAAATTATAATCGGGATAAGGAGTCATAAAATCAAAAACGCCCTCTCTATCTTCATTATTTATCCATTTATCCCAACCTGTATTCCAACCTTCAACTAACAACCCTTTTATTCCGTTTACAGAAGCAAAATCTATATAATGTTTAGCGTTTTCGGTAGTTGCACCATGACGCGAAGACTTTTTTTCTTTATCAGTATAAGTATTCATATCTTGACTGCCTTCAATATCCCAAGTAGATTTACCTATATGCATTTCCCACCAAATACCAACGTATTTCATAGGCGTAAAGTAGCTCACATCACCAATTTTTTTAGGCTCATTAAGGTTTACAATAAGTTTAGATTCAATTAAATCTCCAGCACGTTCGGCTATTTGAATTGTACGCCAAGGCGTTTTAAAAGGAAGTGTAATTTTTGCTTTTCCACCAAGATTTTCAGAACCCACTAACTCACTTGTCATACTTAAGTTGTCTTTATCTACTTTAAGCGTCATGCCAGCATAATTTGTTAAATTTGCTTCATGAAAACTTAAGTAAATATCATCTTCCGTTTTCATTGTCACAGGTGTATTTACAGCATTTTGGGGAATATATGTAGCTGACAAATTAGGATGGTTTCGGTATTTGATAGCATCAATTTCTGAAAAATTAGTTTCAGAATATAATTGCTCATACATATCCCAATCACCAGGAATCCACCAAACTTTATGATTTCCAATAAGATTGAATTGTGTATTTTCATCTGTAATTAAAAGTTCACTAACACCTTCTTGTTCTGGCAATTCATATCTAAAACCCAAACCATCATCGTAGATTTTAAAACTGATGTTAAGCTTTCTTTTTGTTGGTGTAGTTTCTTCTAAATAAACGGTTAGCTCGTTATAGTGATTTCTAACTTTAGATTGTTCTCCCCAAGGCATTTCCCATACTTCATCAACTGTATTTGTTGTTGTATTCACAATCGCAAAATTTTTAGAAAGCGATTTTTGATCTTTAAAATCAAAACCCATTAAAGAACTATCAATGATAGTTTTGTTATTATAGGTTACTATATACATTGGTTGGTCTTCATTAGATAATGAAAACGTTACACTTATTTTTGAGTTTGGCGACGCTACTGTCAATTCATTTTTGCGATTATCACTTGTACATCCTATAAATAGCATAGACAATGCTATTAAAAAGACACCTTGCTTTATTGTTTTTTTCATTACTATTATTTTTTAGTTTTTAAAGGAATAAAAATTTCTGCCTTCCATTCAAGTTCATTACCTCCATTATGAGGGTTATTATAAAAGATTTCTAAAGGTTTATTTTCAATAGATATGTTATGCCTTTTAGCATATTCAATTAATTCAAACCAACCTCGATTAGAAGTTTTATAATTTCCGTGGTAAATAGTTTTTAAGGCTTTTTGAGGTTTAACCACATCAAACTTAATATACTCATCAATTGGCATTGAATCATTTAGTTTTATAGGGAAACAAAAACGAAAGTCAATTTTACTTTCATTTACATCCCATTTATCAATTACTAAAAACGGATGCTCTCCATCTTTAAGTTTATGCTTCGTAATAAACGATAGGAGAGAGGCATTATTCTTTATCATCTCTTTGGCCTTATCTTTCAAATTGATGTTTTTGGAAGCGATATAAGCATAATTAATTTCAGGAATAGAATCGACACCAAAATATTCAACTTTATATTTTGTTTCTAATTTATAATCAACAGCATCTTTAAAATCTTGAACAGTTTTTATAATTGTTTTCTTGAATAAAGTATTTGAAAAAGGAGCTGTTAAACGATTGTAAATAGAATTTTTATCTTCTGTAACGCCAACAAGAACTTTAGTTATTGAATCATTAATAGATTTAAAATTCCAATCCATTTCTATACTCATTTCATCAAATTGAAGTGTTTCATTAATTGAATTAAAAGGAGTTTTCTGATTTATTTGATATGAAAAAGAATCTCTTTTCTGATTTAAAATATTCCATTCTTGAAGCTCGGTAAATAAATTTCCAGGCGATGTTTTTATATTAAATTTAACAATATAATCGTGAGGCTTTACAAATAGATACCAAATTAAAGTACTTAATAAAATAAAAACAATTAAAATTTTAATTTTCCTCATTTACTTTTGTGTTTCAGACGAATTCATTTCAAGATTATCAACTACAAATGCCCCTAAATCACGACCTTGTTTTAAACCAATATCGATAGCAGCTTTGTAATGGATGCCTCCGTACAACCTACTTATAGCCGCTTCACTTGATGCTTGATTAAATGAAGAAAAGCTCCTAATAGGTAAACCATATACTAATTCTGTATCATCATCGAAAGCAAAATCATCACCAAAAATATCTGTTAAAACAACAGCAGCAGCTCCAGAAGCTACAGAGTGTCCACTTGTATATTCAGGAAAAGGAGGTGTTTGCAATACAGGAGTCCAATCTTCGTCAAGATGCTGGTTGATTAGAGTTTCTGGACGAATAAGGCTGCTTCTGTATTTTTCATCCCAGCAACTTATAAATGCATCAGCAATTGCAATGGATGTTTTTGTATATGCAAAAATAGTTTTATCAAAATCTGCATTAACCTTTTTGGAAGCAATCTTGCAAATGCCTATCCAATGCGCACCAGGTGTAATCTTTTTAGTAGCAAACATTAAGTGTCCTTTATGTGTTGAAACATAGGGATTACAATCCCAGAATTGAGCAATCTCAACTTCTTCTGAATCATTACCTTTTTGTTGTATCTTTTTTCCGATTGTATATACTTCCATCAATTCTTTATGAAAATCGGTTCCTTTTTCTAAAGAAAACTTGGGATGCCTATTTGGTTTAAATTGAGCTGCAGAATCAATAACAAAAGGGCGTATCTTACCCCAATGCGGTTCGATACCATCCATGTAATCTGGTGGAGTTGGCTGCCAACGGGAAACATTTTCTGTATTTACAGAATATTTGGGCATTGTTCTTGTTTCATTATAATTATCTGTTGCCATCCAATCTTTAATATGTTGAGCGATTTGCAAGCCATAGTATTTAGATGCTTCAAAAGTATTTTCATCTAAATTTTCCCAAGAGTTATATAAACTATCTCTATAGATTATAACTCTATCTTCAGAGAAAATAAGTTCTTTGCCAACATCAAAATAAGCGACTAGTGCAGCTAGTTTAAAATTTATTTTTTCTACTGAACTTGGTTTTGGAACAGATTTAAGATTGGTTACTTGTCCAGCCAAGGTCTCGTATTCATCATTATTCTGGCATATTACTTCGTAAGCTGCAATATTAGAATAGGTATAAATTCTACTTGCTACAGGTGGAGAGAAAATATCATGAACCATAATAGATGTGATTTTATCTACAGCATTATGATAATCGTTTGGCGTAATAACTATCTCCTTTTTTTCTTTTTGACAAGACATCAGAGTTATTAGCAAAGAAAAAATAACAAGTTGTTTAATTTGAGATTTCATATAATTCAATTTCATCATTATTTATAGTTACAAGAAGGTATTTAATGTCCTCAATTTTAATAATATTTAGACCTTTTACAGCCTTTCCATAAAAATTGACACCTGTTTTTTGTGCCGATATCACTTTTTCATTATTTTGAATTATGCCTCCTGAAAAGCTATCAAACTTACCTTGATACGGAGTTACTCCAAAATAATTTCCTGCTAACAAAATATCCTCATTTCCATCAGAATTAAAATCATACTTTAAAATTTCGGTAATGGGTGCTAATTGTAATGAAGCTTCACTAAATGGATGAAATGTAAATTCTCCATTCTTATTTTTTAAATATCCTGAAGCCAGAGTAGTTATTGTTAAAAGTGTTTTACTATTTAAGACATTTTCTCCAAAAACTGCTTCAACCGTTTGTCCAGCAAAACTTTTATAAGTTGTGTATCTTTTCTTTAAATAGTTTAACTGGTCTGCTAATTCATCTAAACCTTCAAGTGTATAATAGGCACCATTCTTTTCAATGGCTACTATGGTTTCTGTTTTATTATTATTATCAAAATCTCCAACATACATTTTCATTGGATATTTTTGAGAAGCTTTAAATTTTGAGTTCAAACCAAAATTGCCTAATATATAATCGTCGTCTCCATCATCATCAATATCAAAAGCGACAATACTTTGCCATAATCCATTTAGGTTTTCTTTTGAATGGGGAACAGTAATAAAATTACCGTTTTCATTTTGTAAAAATGTAGGTTGCATCCACTCACCAACAGCTATTAAATCTATTTGCCCATCTGTATTAAAATCTGTTGTTATAGCATCTGTAACCATTCCTAAATTGTCAATTTGCTTTAAGCTGAAATATGACACTTCATTTATTAAAATGTAGGATTTAGGTAGCTCACCAAAATTTTGGGGATTGACATGGTTACCAACAAAAATATCTAAATCATTATCATTATCAACATCAAAGGGGATTACAACAGAGGCGTGTTCAAAATAGCTTGGTAACTGTGATTTAGAAAAATTTAAATCGCCATTATTTAAATATAATCTATCCATTAGCGGTTTAGCATTTTGAATAAATTCGCCACCACCTGAAGCTACAAATAAATCGTTTTCTCCATCATTGTTAAAATCGTTTATGCATGCAGAAATGTCTTCACTCAATTTATCTTCTTCAAAAATTTCAAGCTTACTTTTTTTAAAACCTTCATCAGTTTGTATATATAATTGTGAAGGGTAGTTTCGCGAACTTCCAAAGAAAACATCATCTTTCCCATCATTATTTATATCGCCAACTACTGTAGCTGGACCACGATCTGAAATTTGATAAGGAATTAATTTATGGCGATTAATATCTACATAGTTATTTTCTTTATGTTTAAAGTGCAATCCTTTAATGCTATCAATTTTAGTTAACCATGGTTTTGTTTTTGGAAATATTATAGAGTAATCTGCAGCAAAGCGCTTATTTAAAGGGATAATCGTTAATGTTTGATTGGTCTTTATATTTTCGGCAGTTTGAATTGTATTGTCTGGCCAAATTATTTTAATAGAATCAACCATTTTAATAGTTCCATACCCAAAATGTATTATGGCTTCTGATGACGATTGAAACCCTTTTGATGTAAACAATTGTTTGTATTGCTTTATACCATTATGGTATGATATTACTTTGGTTCCTATCCCAAATGTATTTCCTTTTTTATAGTTGAACTTTAGCTTTAAAAAATTTGCTGTTGAATCTATATTATTACGATAAAAAGTAACTGGAGTGTTACTATTATTAGTAACGATATCTATATCTCCATCATTGTCAAAATCGGCATAAGCACTTCCTGACGAAATTAATGTGTCTTTAGTAATCCAATGTCCCGATTGATCTTTAAATGATAGATTTTTTTGACCTTCAAAAATGTAATTGGCTACTGCTCCTGTAGGCATAGCATTTAGAGCTTCATTATCGACTAAATTAGATTTGTTTAAGGATTCTTTTATTTGATCATTCGAAATAAACTTTATATAATCTAAATCATTAGGTCGTTTTGGTATTCCGTTTGAGATAAAAATATCCTGCTCACCATCCTGATTAAAATCGCTAAACAAAGCTGACCAACTCCAATCTGTAGCAGAGATACCACTAAACAAGGCTGTTTCAGAATAATTTGAGCCATTATTTATTTGCAACATATTTCTGGCATATTGATAATGATAGCCAAAGCGTTGGGTTTTCAAAGTAAGTATGTCGGTAGCTTCATCACCCATCGAAGCCTTTAAAACGGCCTCGTCTTCAGGAGCCATATCTAAAGTTAAAATATCTGTAAAGCCATCATGATTTAAATCGGCAACATCACTTCCCATTGAAAATCGGCTCGTTTTACCAAAATACTTTTTTAGCTGCTCGGTAAAAGTGCCGTCTCCATTGTTGATATAGTAATAATCATCTTCATGAAAATCGTTACTAACATAGAGATCTATAAAACCATCATTATTAAAATCTTGAGTAGCAATACCTAAACCATAACTATTTGCTCCTCCAAAAATTTCAGCTTCAGCACTTACATCAGTAAAAATTTCACCATCATTACGTAAAAGTTTATCACCACTTTTATAATCTCTTATATTGCGAATTGTAGATTTGCCAACAGAGTTTTGTGTATGCACAGCATGATTGAGTAAATACATATCTATATCGCCATCATTATCATAATCAAAAAATGCAGCTGTAGTTGAATAGTTTTCGAAGTTCAATCCATATTTTTCTGCTTGTTCTGTAAATGTATTATCTCCATTGTTTATATACAATTCGTTAGTTCCTTTTAGGTTATTAATGCCAACTACCGCACAAACATAAATGTCCAATAGGCTATCACCATTAATATCTGCCATTACAGTGCCTGTGTTCCAGTCAGAATTTCCTTCAACTCCAGCTGTATTAGTAATATCTTCAAATACGAAATTCCCTTTATTTAAATACAGAGAATTTTTACCTTGATTAGATGTGAAAAAAACATCTACTAAATCATCATTGTTAATATCACCAACAGCAACACCAGCACCGTTATAATAATATAAATAATCTAAAATATTGAGGTCGTTGGTGGGTTTTAAAACATTTTGAAAGTTAACTTTTGAATGTTCATTATCGACAATAGAAAATAGATGTAATTGTTCCGTTTTACTACAACCTAAAACAAAAATTATTGTGAGTATATAAATAATCTTTTTAGTCATTGACCCTAAAAATTTTAGGTTTACTATTGTTTATAGCAACAATCAAATAGCGTTGACCAGAATTGTCTGTAAGCCATTCCATATCTTTTACTTCACCTTTTACTTTAAAACCTGTTTTGGTTTGTTCTTTGAAATTACCATTTTCATTACCAAAAAGCACTAATCCTTGACTAGCATCTAAACGTGAAAATTGCGGTTTAAAATTAAAATTATTTCCAGCAAGAATTAAGTCTAAATGACCATCATTATTAATGTCTTCACACTGAATATCACATATACAAGAAAGTTGAGCTTTGCTTGGGAGTTCTTTTACCGTAAAATTTCCGTTGCCATTATTAAAAGCAATTAAACTGGCAAAAGTTGTTATTGTTTTTACAGTTGAAGCTTCTAAAATTTGTTTTGAAAAAAGCTCATCAATAGATTTTGTAGCATATTCACTAAATTTTAAATTTTGCTTTTTAAGCGAATTTATTTGTCCTGTAAGCTCTCTCTTTAAATGAATTGGTACATCGCGACCATTAATAGTTCTAGTAAAAATTTGCTCTGTGGTTTCATTACTATCAAAATCATTAATAAACATTTTTGAGGGTTTCTCTTTATCTGCTTTATAAATTGAATTTAATCCTCGATTACCCAAAATTAAATCGATGTCGCCATCATTATCCAAATCTTTACCTTCAACAGTATTGTATAGCCCTGAATACTCACTTAAATTAGTTGAAAACACTTCAAGATGAGTTCCTGTATTTTTATATATTTTAGGAGACATCCATTCGCCTACTAAAATTAAATCTTTTTTTGTATCACCATCAATATCTTTCCATATAGCATCAGTTATCATACCAATAAATTTGGTATTGTGTGCTTTAGTATCTGTTACATTAATAAAATTACCATTGCCATCATTTTCTAGTAGCATGTTTTCTGGATTAATACCATAAATTCCAGGGACGCTAAAACTAGCTACAAATAAGTCTATATCTCCATCGTTGTCAAAATCATGAGGAGCAATATTAGCTATATTTGCATTAATGCGAGCAATTATTTTATAATCATCAAAATTGCCATTTCCATCATTAAAGTAGATTCTTACTCCCGTTCTTGCTCCTTGAAAATTACCTCCAGAACCTATAACTAAATCTAAATCATTGTCGTTATCGGCATCAATAAAACTGGCAGAAGTCTCTTCAAAAACAGCTTCTGTAATAAAATTAGAAGGGGTTAATTGTCCAGTTTTTTTCTGATGGTATAATTGTCCTTCCTGATTATAAGCTCCACCAATAAATACATCATCCAGTCCATCATTATCAACATCGGCAATTGCTATTGCTGGTCCTTCTCTTGATTGCATTTTAGGAATTAAACCTTCAAAATCAAAATCGACATAAACGTCTTCCTTATGAGCTTTTAAATTAGTGTCTACTTCAGAAAAATATACTTTTTGTGTAGTGATTATATTATCCTTAAGGTTAGTATTAGCCTGGTCAATATTAAAATTTAGCGTTTGATTAATATTAGTTGACCCAACAAGTTGTACTTTTTTGTTTGGCCAAATAATTTTTATGGAATCTACTTTTTTAGCTGTTCCTAAACCAAATGTCATAGTATAATCAATAGACGATTGAAATCCTCTTGAAGGGATTAATTCTTGATGAAGTATTTGGTTATTAGTATATATTTCTACTACACTTCCCACGGCAAAGGTATTTGGCTGTTCTCCTTTTAATTTTAATTTTAAATAGTTGTTAGTGGAATTGTTTTTATACACAAACAACTGCATATTCATGTTATTAACGATTAAATCTAAATCACCATCATTATCTAAATCGCCATAAGCAGCTCCGTTTGAAAAACTTGGTTCGTCAAAACCCCAGTTTTTAGTTTTGTTTGTAAAAGTTAGATCATGATTGTTTTTATATGCATAATTAGTAATTGGCGTACTTGGCATACTATTAATGATAGAATCTTGTGAAGTCTTAATACCCGATAATGCCATATCTTGATATACTTCGTTGGCAAAAAAGTCTATAAAATCTTGATTGGTTAAATCGTGATATATGCCGTTACAAACATAGATGTCTTTAAAGCCATCATTGTCCATATCGAACAACAATGCTCCCCAAGACCAATCGGTTTGTGCAACACCACTAAAAGAAGCTATTTCAGAAAAAGAATTATCACCATTATTTAACTGCAAAGTATTTTGCATAAATTGATTGTAAAAATCTTTACTTTTTTTAAGCTGAAAGACGTCGTAACGTTCAAAATCACTAGTGTTTTTTAAGCGTTCGTCGCTTTCGGGTAACATATCTGTTACAAAAATATCGGGATTCCCGTCATTATTAATATCAGCCATATCTGCTCCCATAGAAGACAGACTTAAATGGGACATCTGGTTTTTAATATCTTCAATAAAAGTTCCATCTCCATTATTGATATAGAGATAGTCTCGTTCATAAAAGTCGTTAGAGACATAAATGTCTGGTAGCATATCGTTGTTTACATCACCAATAGTTACACCAAGACCAAACCCAATTAAACTACCATAAATTCCTGCTTCTTCACTTACGTCTATAAATTTTCCATTGTCGTTGCGTAATAGTTTATCTCCACCACCTTTAAAGAGTTCTGGTAAATCCCAGTCTTCACTTCGTAATTTACGCTTATTAGAATATCCTAAACTATTAACTGGTATAAAACTATTGTTTAAAATGTAGACATCTAAATCACCGTCGTTATCATAATCAAAAAAAGCAGTATGTGTTGTAAAACCACTATCGGCAAGATTGTATTCATCGGCTTTTTCAGTAAATGTTAAATCGCCGTTATTAATAAAAAGCTCATTTTTTTGATCGTCTCCTTTTACATTACCTGCGTTACAAACATATATATCTAACCATCCATCAGCATTAATATCGACCATGACAACTCCAGTTGACCATGATCTGTTTCCAGCAGCATTTGAATTTTCTGATATATCATCAAATTTAAAATCTCCTTTATTTAAATATAATTTATTTTTTGTTCGGTTCGCTGTTAGATACACATCTGGTAAACCATCATTATTTATATCTCCAATTGCAACACCACCACCATTGTAAAAGTTTCTATATTTAAAAATATTGAAATCTTTTTCGTTTTTTACTTTATTTATAAAATTAATTCCAGTTTGAGAAGCATCTAATTTGGTAAATAAAGTATTCTTAATGGTCGTACTTGTTTTATTATCTTTTGTACAAGAATGTGTTAAAAATAAGACAGCTAATAAGATGAGTGCTTTTTGCATTATCTATTTATGTTTTTTAATAGAATTCTTTCGAAGGTTTCATTTTGAACCATGAGGTTAAAAAAACAAAATTTTATGTTTATATAGCCACTTTTGCCGGAGTAGCCCTTTCTATTGTACTTATGTTAAAGCTTCAACAATACGCCTACCCACAAAGTAATATTCTCACATAGGCTGTAGATTAGCAACATATTAAAAATTGCGAGAGACAACTCTTGATTTTTTTAATTATTATAAATAACAAAAACACTTATCTATTACAAAAGCGCCCTTAAATTTAAGGGACGCTTTTGTAAACTAATCAAAAATATATTAAAACTACTTCTCTAAATTTTAGTAACCTGGGTTTTGAGTTAAATTAGGATTTGCCCCAAGAGCTGTATTAGGAATTGGGTATATGTTTACATGTGGATCAGTAGCTGGTTTTTCTTCCCAAGCATTATTAAAATCTCCAAATCTAATTTGATCTGTTCTTCTTAAGCCTTCCCAGAATAATTCATAGCCACGTTCATTTAACATAGAAGTCATGTCTATAGAACCTAATGGTGTTGCATTTCTTGCTGCTCTTAAAATATTTACGGTAGATAAAGCATTACCTGAATCTCCATTTCTAAAATAGGCTTCAGCAAGATTCAAATAGACCTCACCAAAACGCATTAATGGAAAATCTATATCAACGTTATCTCCATTATCAAAATCTGGTGTCCATTTCATTACTCGTACTCCAGTAACTTCTAAATTAGCTCCTGCTTCAATTAAACTCACATCTTTTGTAAAAATTAATGGGGCACCAGTTCTATCTAAAAGAGCTGTACCACTTCCATCATATTGTTGTCCAATTAAAAAACCCATTTTCACACCCGACATGGTGGTGTAATCTGTACTTGCTGATTTTCTCACATCATTATCATCGGTAAATGTATCATAAAAATCTGCTATGGTAGTAAACCCATTCCAACCTCCAGGTGTTTGGTTATAATGTAAAGTCGCAAAATATTTGTTACGAACACTATTCCCTTTTGTAGATGGCACACCTGCAGTATAATCTGCTACAAGAATTAATTCTGAAACATCACCTGCAGGCTCAAAACTCTTATAATAATTATCTCCTAATAGTAAATTTAAAGAGCCAGAACTAATGATGTCTTGAGACAAGCTTATCACTTGACTCATATCAGCTGCTGAAGGAGATGCTTCACCTTCATATATAAATTTATTAAGATACACTCTAGACAGTAACATTCTAGCCGCATTTTTAGTAGCTATTACTGGAGCACCACCATCTGATAAATTTGGCATGGCCGCATTTAAATCGGCAAGCATTTGTGTAACAGCTTCAGCTCTTGTTAAAACAACAGGAGCTTGTAATAAATCTTCGCCTGGTTCTCTAAAAGGAACTTGACCAAAAAGATCGTTTACCCAAAATGTAAAAAAGGCTCTTAAAAATAAAGCTTCAGCCTCTTGTTGTGGTGAAGGATCAAACGAAAGCACCTCATTACAATTAAAAATACCATTCAGCAAATCATTAAATGTAGCTCTAACAAGTGAATGATCTGCATCTGTTGTTTGTGTATGAAAACCTCTCCATTGCCCATTATCGTCCCAATCACCACCACGAGTTGGTGCAATCGATTCATCTGAACTATGCGTATTTAGTGCCCATATTTCGTTTTCTTGGCCAAACTGCTGTAAATTATTGTAAACAGTACCTAATAATTGCCCAGCATCAAAGGTTTCTTTTGCCAATTCTTCATTAAGTTTAGAATTAATCTCTTCATCCAAATTCGTGCAACCAAACATCACACTAGCCAAGAGCATACCAATTATAATCTTGTTAAAAGTTTTTATTTTTTTCATTGTTTCATTTTTTATTTCGTTATACTATCTAAAATGATGCGCTTAATCCTAAACTAAATGTTGTTGCAGGAGGGTAAGGTGCATATTCAATACCAAATGAAGGAATACCGTCGGCATTAGTTTTAACTGTATTTACTTCTGGATCGAAACCAGAATAAGGTGTAATTACAAATAAATTTTGTCCTGTAAGGGTAAGTCTTAAATTACTTATCCACTTGGGTATGTTTTCAGAATTAATATTATATCCTAAAGACACGTTTGAAAGTCTTAGAAAATCACCAGACTCCAAATATAATGTAGATGCTGCATTAGAAGCACCCACGTTTATATTAACCACATCAAAATTTGAACTTACATTTCTTGAAGGAAATGCACTTCTTACTTCTGTAATTGCGCTTGAGGTATTATTAAAAATCTCATGTCCATAAGCACCATTCATATTAATAGTTAAATCCCAATCCTTATATTTCATAAAAGATCTTATCCCTACTAAAACATTTGGGTTTGGGTCACCCACAAAAGTTCTATCCACACTAGAATCACCAACACCATCACCATTTAAATCCTGATATGATGGTAAACCAGTATCATCATACCCAGTAAAAATAGGTAAATAGAAAGCGAATAATGGTTGATTGTTTGCAATTCTTTGTACTGGAGATCCACCACCTTGCCCGCTAGTTTCTCCAACTTGAAAGTCGTTATCTCCAAATGGAAAATCTTGAAGTTCATTGTCTAAAAACGAAATATTTGTTCCAAGTTCCCAGGAAAAATCTTCAGTACTAATAATATCTGCATTCAAAGTGATTTCAACACCTGTATTCACAACAGTCCCTGGAAGATTATCCCAAAATCGTGTTGCAGGAGCAGGTTGAATAGCCTCTCTTTGAAATAACAGATCCTCGGTTTCCTTTCTAAAATAGTCTATACTACCACTAAAACGTCCATTTAAAAAACCGAAGTCTATACCAGCATTAAAATTTGTTGATACTTCCCATTGTAAATTAGGGTTTGCAAAGTTAAAGGGAATCGCAAAACCATTTATAAACTCAAATTGAGTTTGTGATGCTCCTGCAGGAAAACTGGAGTTACCAACCTGACCATATCCTAATCTTAATTTTAAATTATCGAAAACTTCAGGAATAAAATCTTCCTCACTTAACCTCCAAGCAAAAGCTGCTGATGGGAAATAACCATATTTATTGTTGTCTCCAAATTTTGAAGACCCATCTGCTCTAAAATTAACCGTTAACAAGTACTTGTCTAAATATGAAAAATTTACTCTCGCAAAATAAGATTGTAAATCGTCTGTTGGATCATTATAAGATGAAATTTCAGGGCGTTCAGTTCCACCAGCTAAAAAGTCAGCTAAATTTCCTGGATCAACAACAAAACCTTTAGCTTGTGTGAAATCTCCTCTTCTGGTGTTAATAACTGCTTCATATCCAAGCAAACCATCAAATTTTAAATCTTCAGAAAATGCTTTCTTATAGCTCACCGTATGTGTAAAGGTTTTAGAAAACGCATAATCATTATTAACTGCAGCTTGTCCAGTATTGCCTTGAAGATTGAAATCTGGAGAAATAGATGCTCTTCTCACAGATTCAAACCTGTCTACACCCATTTGAAATTTATAAGTTAAATCTTCAATAATATCAAACTCAAGCGCTAAACTTCCAAGGATACGAGAACTTTCTGCGTTATCATTATGAAACGCTAAAAAAGCCAACGGATTAGGGTTAGAATCAGAAAACTGATTGAATGTCCCATCAGGATTATATAAATCTATTGTTGGATTCCATTGCAAGGCTGCACCAACTAACGACCCTTTAAAATCTGAATCATTACCTATTGGAGCAAACTGGTCGTTGGTATGAGACACTATTAAATTAGTAGTTAGTCTTAAACGATCATTATCAAAAAATCTAAATTTTGAGTTAAAAGACCCACTATACTTTTCTTGCCCAGACTCTTTAACAATACCTTCTACATCTTGATATCCTAAAGAGGCTCTGTATGTTGCAAATTCATTTCCAGCTGTGAGCGAGACATTGTGAGTTTGACTGAATGCTGTTTGCGTAATTTCGTCCATACCATCAACATTAGCAGTACCAGCAGGAGTACCGCCTAACTCTGTATTAAGTGCAGTGTGTTCTGGTCCAGATAACATATCTGGGCTATTACGTATTGCACTCGTAGAAAAAGTTGCGTTATACTCAAGTTTTGGTTTGCCGCTTTTACCTTTTTTTGTGGTAATTAAAATCACTCCATTTGCAGCTCGAGACCCATAAATTGCAGTAGCCGAAGCGTCTTTTAATACCGTCATAGATTCAATATCATTAGAATTGATAAATGCCAATGGATTTCTAGGCGTAGCAACACCAAAACCAAAATCAGCTCCTTCAGCTGACTCTATAGCATTACTAATAGCGACACCATCTACCACCACTAAAGGACTATTTCCTGCTCTTGGAGAACCAACACCACGTATTCTAATATTTGAGCCGCCTCCTGGTTCGCCACTAGCTTGTGTAACTTGTACACCAGAAACTCTACCTTGTAATAATTCATTTGGCGATGTGGTAACCCCTTTGTTAAAACTTTCAGATTTAACCGTTTCTATAGCGCCAGTAGCATCTTTAGCAGAAACAGAGCCATATCCGATAATCACTACTTCATCAAGTACAGCAGTGTCTTCTTGTAAAAGAGCATCAATTGTAGATTGCCCTGTGTAATTAATCTCTTGTGCGAGATAACCCAAAAAGCTATACACGATAATAGCGTCGGAAGCAACATCATTTAATGTATAGTTACCATCAAAATCGGTTTGCGTTCCTGTTGTAGTGCCTTTTACAAGAATATTTACTCCAGGTAGAGGTCCAGATGCATCTGAAACAGTTCCAGTAACCGTTTGCGCATAAATAAAACTTCCTAAAAGTAAAAATACAGGAAGTATCAGTTTTTTAAGTAATTTGTTTTTCATATTTGTGTTAATTAGTTTGTAGATGAATATTTATATTTCTTAAGTTGAGAACTCGATAACTCTGGAGCTAATTTTACTTTTTTTTCGAACAAATAAAAAAAAATGCTAAAAAAACATTCATATAAGAGCCGAAAACGATTTCGGAAATCATATATTTCTAATCTTATGTAAAAAAATTATCATAATTTACAATAAAAAATATAGAATGTCCTTAATAATTTATAAGAAAAATTAAATTTTAGATTATACTACATTAAAGAATATTATTTTTACCTTTTAATTCTTTTAAAAGGGTTCAACAAAATGATTAAAGTCACACTCAAAAAAATCGCTTCTATTTTAGGGATTTCAACAGCAACAGTCTCTAAAGCATTGAAGGATTATCCTGATATTAGTGAGAAAACTAAAAGAAAAGTAAAATCTTTAGCCGAATCTTTAAATTACACGCCAAATTCATTTGGACAGAGTTTAAGAACCCAGGAATCAAAAATTATTGGATTAATCATTCCAACTATTGTGCATCATTTCTTTTCACATATTATAAGTGGTGTTATTGATGCTGCGAGTGAACAAGGGTATTTGGTGATTATGCTTCAATCTAATGAGTCTTACGAAGATGAAAAAAATAAAATAAACCTATTATTAAAAAAAAATGTAGATGGGATTTTACTCTCATTATCGGATAAAACTGTTAATTATAAGCATGTTAATCGACTTATTGATGATGGTGTTCCAGTTGTTCTTTATGATAAAATATCGAGATCTGTAAGTTGTTCAAAAGTTATTATTAATGACCGCGAAGCCACTTTTAATGCCACCCAATATTTAATAGATACGGGTTGTAAAAAAATCGCCAATATAAGAGGTCCTTTAAGACCGCAAACTACTATAGATAGATTTATGGGATATAAAGACGCGTTGGAAGTAAACAATATTCCTTTAAATAAAGAGCTCATATATGTGCGTCATAATTTTTCGTTTGAAGACGGCTATGACATTGCTTCAACAATCGTTGAAGATCACGATGATGTTGATGCTATTATTTGTTTTACAGATCTTGTTGCTACTGGAGTTTTAGTCAGATTGAAAGAATTAGAGGTTAAGATTCCTGATCAAATATCTGTTATGGGATTTAGTAATTGGTTTCTATCGAAAATTACGTCGCCAAGTTTATCAACTATAGATCAACCTGGTTACGAAATGGGAAGAAAGGCCTTTACTTTATTATTTAACGAACTCACTCAAATTAAAAATAGAGAATCCGTTAAATATGAGATTGTTGAAATCGCTACCAAGGTAATTCCTAGAGATTCTACTAAAGCTATTTAGTATATTTGTTAAGTTTTGATGGATCCATATAAGGATTCATTAATTATTTGTAAGGGTTTAAAGTATTGATTGTAAAACGAAAACGATTTCGTTTGCTAAAAGAGCTCTTTTTTAAAATATTCTTGCGAAGTCTTTAAAAAATTCAAGAGATTGCTAGAATTACCTAACCAACTCCTCCAATAATGAAAACATTTTTAGTTACCTTATTTTCTTTAAGTACATTAATGACAACAGCACAACATGATGGTTGGAATATATCCACAACAACCAATACAAATTATACTGGTGTTGTTGTTGCCAATGGGCGTATTGGTATGTTGCCATCGGAACAACCATTTAAAATAGAACATATAATTTTAAATAATGTTTATGATAAGGCATCTCCATTAGGTGTTAGCCAAATACTAAAAGGAATGAACTTTGGTAATTTGGATATTGAAATTGACGGTGAACTTCTAACTTCAGATAATGTTAGCAATTGGAAGCAGACTTTAAACATGAAAGAGGCAAGTTTCACTACATCGTTCACTTTTAAAAACAAAGCCGATGTTTCGTACACCATGTATGCCTTACGAAATGTGTCATATAGTGGATATATCGATATAAGCATAAAAGCCAATCAATCTATTAACGTAAAAGCAGCGGGAAAGATTGAAACACCTGCTGAATATCATAACCCATTAAGTACGTTTAGGGTTTTAAAAGATAATGAAACAACAATGCCAATTCTTCAAACAGTTGCAAAAAGTAGAATGGGGAAACATACCGTTGGAACTTCTGCGACCTTTATTTGGCATGATGTTAATTCTGGTTATGAAGAACAAAGACCTGAATTGATCCATAATAAAGTTTCGGATTATGATAATAGAGTATCTTTTGAAAAGTTAATCCAAAAAGACACTAATCTTGAATTTGCTTGGACAGCAGCACAATGTTCTACACAAGATTTTTTCGACCCTCAAAATGAGTCAGAACGCTTTGTGATTTTTAATTTATTAACTCCAAGAACGGATTTGCTAAATCAACACAAAGCCTTATGGGAGGATTTATGGGAAGGTGATATTATAATTGAAGGCGATTTACAATCACAACAAGATGTACGCCTAGGACTTTATCATTTATATTCATTTGCAAGAGGAGATTCAAATTTAAGTATCTCACCTATGGGGCTATCTTCTCAAGGTTATAATGGGCATATTTTTTGGGATACAGAATTATGGATGTATCCACCATTATTATTACTTAATCAAGATATTGCGAGATCTTTGGTTAATTACAGATCAGATCGTTTAGAAAAAGCAAAACAAAAAGCTTTAAATTTTGGTTTTAAAGGCGCTATGTTCCCTTGGGAAAGTGATGATACTGGAGAAGAAGCCACACCAGCTTGGGCTCTAACGGGTGCTTTTGAACATCATATTACAGCAGATGTTGCCATTGCTTTTTGGAATTATTACCGTGTTACTAAAGATAAGAATTGGTTAATAGAAATAGGCTACCCAATGTTAAAAGAAATAGCAGATTACTGGGTAAGTCGTAGTGTAAAAAATTTGGATGGAACTTACTCCATAAAGAATGTGGTTGGCGCTAATGAGTTTGCTGCCAATATTGACGATAATGCCTTTACAAATGGCTCTGCAATTACGGCATTACAATTTGCTGTTTTGGCGGCTAAAGTGTTGGATATTGAGCCAAATGCCGAATGGAGTGTAGTTGCAGATAAAATTATAATTCACAAATTTCCTGATGGCACAACAATGGAGCACAGTAAATATGATGGAGATATTATTAAACAAGCCGATGTAAACTTGCTAGCCTATCCTTTAAATATTGTGAATGACGAAGAGACGTTACTTAAAGACCTAAAGTATTATGAACCAAAGATTGCAGAAGAAGGGCCCGCTATGAGTAAATCTATTTTTGCTGTAATCTATGCAAGACTTGGTGACGTCGAAGAAGCATTTCGATTGTTTAAGGAAAGTTATGAGCCTAATAAACGTCCTCCTTTTGGTGCATTGTCAGAATCAGCTACCAGTAATAACCCTTATTTTGTAACTGGTGCTGGAGGAATGTTACAAACCGTATTATTTGGTTTTGGTGGACTACACTTAACTGAAGATGGGATAATTCAAGTTAATCCTATTTTACCCACAGAATGGAAATCATTAACATTAAAAGGTATTGGGATTAAAAAGGAAACCTTTATTATTAATTGATAGAACATGATTAGTTTGATTAAGCTTAATGAGCTATTCACATTCTAAATGTAAACTGTATGATACATAAAAGATATATAATAGCTGTATTGATTGTAATAACTTTTTGTTCTTGTAATAAATCAAATAAAGAAAATGATAATACATTATTGTTTTGGTCATCAAATAATATACGTGAAATTGAATTCACAACATATTTTATAGATCAATGGAACGAAAGAAATACACCTAAAATTAAATTTCAACCTATCCCGGAAGGGCAATCAAGTGAAGAAGTAATTCTGGCTTCAGTAGTTGGAAAAACAACTCCCGACATCTATGCTAACATGTGGCAAGGCAGTGTTGAAATGTATGCAAAAGCTGGTGTTTTGGTGCCATTGGATACTTTAAAAGGATTTACAGCATTTATTAAAGAAAGATGTAGTCAAGAAACTATTGATGAAATCACTTCTGCAGATGGTCATATATACCAAGTTCCTTGGAAAATTAACCCAATCATGACTATTTACAATAAAAGATTAAATAAAGATTTTGGATTCTCTGAATTACCAAGCACATATAATACATATTTAGATGCTGGAAAAGCTATTAAAAAAGATAAGAATAATGATGGATATGTAGATAGGTGGGTTGGATATACCGAAGTAAAAGTATTATGGTATCAACGATTTTTTAACTTTTATCCGTTGTATTTGGCAGCCTCAAGCGGTGGATCTCTCATCAAAGATAACAAGGCAGCTTTTAATAATGAGTATGCCGTAGGAGTATTTCGGTTTTTACAAGAGCTTTATAATAAAGAATATTATTCAAAAGAACGATTATCTGCAGGACAAGATCGGTTTATCACTGAAGATATTTTTACTAAATGGACAGGGCCTTGGGAAATAAGGCATGTAGATAAATTTAAACGACGAGATGATTTTGAGTTTGATTTTTTTCCTATGCAAGTACCCGAAAACCATGAAGGACCAATCTATACCTATGCGGATCCTAAAAATATTGTGCTTTTTAATACCTGTAAACAACCTCAAAAGGCATGGGATTTTGTTAAAACACTTATAGATAAAGAAGGCGATAAAAAATTTTTAGAAATAACCGGGCAATTACCTAATAGAAAGAATTTAGAAACTGAAGAAATGTTTCAAGATTATTTTAATAGTAATCCAAAAGTGAAAACTTTTGCGAAACAAGCAAACTATGTAAAAGGTGTTGATAATTGCGAAGTAATTGTGGAAGTATTTGATATTATATCACAAGAATATGAAGCTTGTGTTATTTATAATAAAAAAACACCTGAAAGTGCTATTGAAGATGCTGCAAAGGCAGTAGATAACTTGTTAAAGAATTGATTGTGTATATGTTATTGTCAAAAAAGTTAAAACTTTTAAAATGATAAGCAGACGAACCGAGCATGTTAAATTTTTTATATCCTAACGGAATAATTAATAGTGAACAGTATGTGACCGTTTTAATAAAATAAATATAAACTCATGAAAAAAAAATGGCTTCCTTATATTTTAGTGTCTCCTTATATCTTACATTTTATCGTGTTTGTAGCATTTCCTGTCTTGTTTTCATTAGTGCTTACTGTGCATGAATGGAACATCATTTCTCCAATGAAATATACTGGCTTAAGCAATTACACCAAAATGTTTAATGATCGTATGTTTTGGAAATCTCTTGTAAATACATTTAAGTTTTTAATTATCCATATTCCATTGCAAATTATTGTTTCATTGGCTTTGGCAGAATTTTTAAATCAGAGGATTAAATTTAAAGGATTTTTTAGAGCTGCATTTTTTCTTCCAGTAATCGTTTCCGGAGTTGTAATTACCATATTATGGCAGCAATTATTTGGCTTTGATTCTGGATTATTTAATAGAATGTTAGTTTCTGTTGGCTTAAATAAAGTAGGATGGTTAATAGACCCGAATATAGCAATGGGTTCTATCGCTATTATGGCAACGTGGAAAAATGTAGGTCTCTATGTTATCTTGTTTTTAGTAGGCTTACAAACAGTACCTCCTCATTATTATGAGGCAGCATCTATTGAAGGAGCTTCACATTGGCAAAAATTTCGAAAAATAACTTTGCCCATGATTAACCCAACGATCTTCATGGTCGTCATCTTATCAACTATTGGTGGTTTTTCATTGTTTATTGAGCCCTATATTATGACAGGAGGAGGGCCTTTAAGCAGTACGATGTCTTCAGTGTTATATGTATATAAACAAGCGTTTGAATACTTCCATATGGGTTATTCGGTGACTTTAGGATTCTTCTTTGCAATGTTAATCTTAGGAGTTGTAGTTATACAAAAGAAATATTTAGAACGAGGAGAGGATTAAATATGATTTAATAAAACAGTATCATGAAACGAGCATGTTTAAAATTTTGTCATCAAAGGAGAATGTTGAGATGCGAACTGCATGTGACAGATTAAAACAGTAAATATAAATACATGAAAAAAAAGATATTAATATATGCCTTGTTAATTATTGCGTCATTAACTTTTTTATATCCATTTTATTGGATGGTTGTGGCATCATTAGCTCCAGAGAGTGAAATAGGAAGTTTAACATTTTTACCTACTAGTTTTTCTTGGCATAGCTATACCCAAATGTTTTCAAAAATACCAATTGGGAAGGCCTTTTTTAACAGTATAATTACTGCTACAATAACAACAGCAGGAGTAATAACCTTTTGTTCAATGGTTGGATATGCTCTTGCAAAAATGGAGTTTAAAGGGAGACAAGCTATTTTTTACATTATTATTTTTACAATGACCTTGCCTTTTCAAATTACTTTGATTCCCAACTATATAACGATGGTAAAATTAGGGTTAGTTGATACGTACGCGGCATTAATAATTCCGTTCATGCTAAATGCTTTTGCGATATTAATGTTTAGACAGGCTTTTATGACTATTCCTCAAGCATTAATTGATGCAGCAAGGATAGATGGTTGTGGTGAATTAAGAATTATTTTTCAAGTCTTATTTCCTAGTATCATCCCTACGATAGTTACTGTAGGAATTTTATCGTTTATGAACTCATGGAACGAAGTGCTTTGGCCATTAATTGTGATAAGAGATGAAAGTTTAATGACAATGCCTCAAATGGTTACTTTGTTTTCTGTTGGAGGAAGGTCAGAAAGCCAGTTAGGAGTAAAACTGGCAGCAGCAGTTGTTTTAGCATTGCCAATAATGATTGCCTATGGATTTTTTCAAAAATACTTTATACAGAGTATGGCAAGTTCAGGAATTAAAGAATAAATAGATTAACAAGATTATTAAAAAAATTAATGGAAATAAAAAGATCAAATATTCAGATTAAAGCAAACCCTAAAAGAGTTATAATAAACTTTTTGGATTTAGGACTTAATACAAATAATACAACAAGATTAAACCGTTTGATTGATAGTATACTGTCCATTCCTGAAAATGAACTCAACAAACTTTATGAAGAAATTAAAAACAATTTTGAATTCCGTCATCGAAATTTTGGGCATTATATAAAATTAAATTTCAAAAAAATTGAATCGGAGCTTCCTAATGATGCCGAAGTCTCACACCTCAGAAGTTTAGTGTTAGGCGCCTATTTCTCTAAAGAATACTCCATACAATCAGCAGCACTTTTTAATCCCTCTATGGTAGCACATCCTAATCAAAATGGATTAAAGGAAGGTGAAAAACGTTTTGTTTTGAGTTTAAGATCAGTAGGTGAAGGACATATCTCTTCTATTGAGTTTAGAAGCGGAATTGTTGATAAAGATGGAACGATTAGTTTAGATGAAGAAACAGGATTCTCTTCTTGCTCAGATAAAGACATGTCTAAAGTTTATAGTAAAAAAACTATTCTGAAAAACACAAAAATTCTCAACGATTTTGATCAATCTATAATGAATGCTTTTGAAGAAAGTTTTACCTATGATGACTATTTGGAAAAAGTGAAAGAGAATGAGTTTTCAACTTTTGATGGTGTTACACAGGCAGAGCTATTTCATATTTTGGATACGAATTACGATGTAGTCACAGACGAAAATTCACCGATTTGTGAACGTGTAATTTTCCCAAATGCGTTAGGGGAATCTATGGGTATGGAAGATGTGCGTTTTGTAGCATTTACAGAGAATGGGAAAACACAATATATAGGAACCTATACAGCATATAACGGACATAAAATTTCTCCACAATTGATTATCACAGAAGATTTTGTTCATTTTAAAGCGCGTTCAATGTACGGCGCAGCAGTAAGTGATAAGGGAATGGGGCTTTTTCCTGAGAAAATTGACGGGAAGTATGTTATGATTGGAAGGCAAGGAGGAGAGAATATTACAATGATGTATTCTGATGATTTATTTATTTGGAATGATTATGAAGTAATTATGACTCCTAAAGCGTCTTGGAGTTATGTACAATTAGGCAATTGTGGCTCACCAATAAAAACCAATGAAGGCTGGTTAGTCATTACACATGCTGTAGGATCTTTGCGAAAATATGTGTTAGGAGCTATTTTGTTAGACTTAAAGAATCCTTCAAAAATTATTAAAAAACTCAACAAACCTTTGTTATCTCCAAATGAAGAAGAGCGTGAAGGTTATGTGCCTAATGTTGTGTATTCCTGTGGTTCTATGGTTCACGAAGGAAACTTAATATTGCCTTACGCAATGTCAGATTCTGCTTCAACATTTGCTACCATTAATATTGAAGAATTAGTAAATGAAATGTCTGTATTTAAATCAGCAAATAAAAAGGATGATGTTGTTTAATAATAAAAACATATTGTTCTCAATTATAATCCTTTTATGCTTTGCTTCGTGTACAAAAAATAAAGAAACTAAATCAGTTTTAAAGGATAATATCAACTTTGATCATTTTAATCATCTATTTAAAGAAATTGATTTTAAGGGTGAAAAGGTTGGAATAGTTCATATTTATAGTGAATACCCAGATTACAAGTTTGAAATAGAACCCAATGAAGGGTTTACGTGTGTGGATGATGTAGCCAGGGCAGTTGTAATGTTGTCAACATATTTAAAAGTAAACGAGAAAGATGATGAAGCATTCAATAAATTGAGAAAACTTACTCAATTTGTATTACAAATGCAGAATGATAATGGATATTTCAACAATTTTATTTGGAAAGACCTATCTATTAACACCACTTATAAAACTTCTGTTGCCGAGCTTAATTGGTGGTCGTTTAGAGCCTTATGGGCATTAGAATCTGCGTATGATTTATTGAAAACTGATGAAGACTTGGCAAAAAGAATTGTAATGGCTTCAGAAATTTTATTAGCAAATATTAAAAGAGACATTCCTATAACTGATTTTAAAACTGAACTTGTTGAGACTGTAGAAGTGCCTACATGGCTGCCTCAAAAATATGCTTCAGATCAATCAGCCTTATTAATACTTGGCTTATTAAAAAACTATGAAAGAACAGCTGATTATGACATCAAATTTATGATTGACGCTTTGGCAAAAGGTATTATGATAATGCAAAAAGGAAATTCAAATGCCTACCCTTACGGAGCTTTTATGAGTTGGCAAAATTTATGGCATGCTTGGGGAAATGGTCAAGCTTACGCATTGCTAAAAGCTGGACAGAAATTTAATAATCAAACCTATATTGATAGTGCTCTTATGGAGATAGGTAACTTTTATCCATACTTATTAGAAAACGGGTTAGCTGAAGCATTTTGGATAGAAAAGACAGGTGAAAACAGTTATCGTGAAACTAAAAGGAATGAATACCCTCAAATTACTTACGGCTTGCGTCCGATGGTATGGTCATCGTTGGAAGCATATAAATATTCCAAAAACAAAAAATACTTAAAACTTGCAAAAGACTTAAATTCATGGTTATCTGGGAATAATGATGCTAAAACTGTAATGTATCATCCAGAAACAGGTATTTGTTTTGATGGGATAAAAAGTAAAGAAGAGACTAGTAAAAATTCTGGAGCAGAATCAACTATTGAAAGTTTATTGATTTTGTTAGAAATAAAAAATTAAAATGATTATGTGTAAAATAGATTTATGTAATCCAATACATCGATACGAAGAGAATCCTATCATTACTGCTAAAATGGTCAATAATGTATGGAAAGACCCAAAATTACAAACAATAACTGTTCATAATGCTGGAATGGCAGAATATGATGGAAAAGTAATTATGTTATTTAGATCTCATTTACGTAATGGAATTTCAGTGTTAGGAATTGCTAAAAGTAATAACGGATTAGATAATTGGAGTATAGACAAGAAACCTGCAATGTTGCCATGTAGTAAAGATGATGATTTTGCTGAAGATGTTGATATAGATGAGTTAATTGAAAATGAACTTGGAGGCGTAGAAGACCCTCGTATTACTAAAATAAATAAAACCTATTATATTACTTATAGTGCATATCACCCAACAATAGCCCATAGAGTAAGAGTGTCATTAGCCACAACAAAAGATTTTAGATCATTTAAACGTCACGGGCCACTTTTAAAAACAGATATGAGAAATGTGGTTATTTTTCCTGAAAGAATAGACGAAAAATATTATGGTCTATTTCGACCTAATGGTAATACACAAGCTCATACAGGAGGGATATACAAGCAAATAAGGTTAGGCTACACAGAAAATATTGAAAGTGGAAATTGGAATATTTTAGAGCAACCTGTGATGCTACAAAATGATGGTCCAAGTAGTTTTTCAGATAAGATCGGTCCTGGAGCTCCTCCTATTAAAACCAAGTATGGATGGATAAATATTTTTCATGGTGTACGTAGCACAATGGATGGCAATCCGTATGTTTTAGGAGTTGCCTTGCATGATTTGCAATCTCCAGAAAAAGTTAAAGTATCTAATATTCCAATATTGTTTCCTTCAAAAATAGATTGCATTGTAAATAACGATAGCTATGTTCATGTCCCTAATGTAGTTTTTAGTTGCGGAGCGATTAGAAAAGATAACGGAGATATTCATATCTATTATGGAGGAAACGATACAGTTATGAATGTTGCGATTACACATGAAGATATTTTGGCCGAATTATGTAATAAATATCCTCAAAATCCTATTTCAGGAAGACCATTATATTCATTTGACTAAAAAGATAATCTTAATAACAGCTTAGCATATATAATTATGGGAGAAGTAAAATTATCAAATATTAAAAAAACGTACAAAGGAGGTGTTGAAGTAGTAAAAGGAATAAGTTTTGATGTAAAAGACAAAGAATTTCTGGTATTGGTAGGGCCATCAGGCTGTGGAAAATCTACTGTTTTAAGAATGATTGCTGGACTTGAAGAAATTACAGATGGAGACCTGTTTATTGGTGAGAATAAAGTTAATAATGTGTCTTCAAGTGAGCGAGGCATAGCTATGGTTTTCCAAAATTATGCCTTATATCCTCATATGAACTCGTATGAAAATATGGCGTTTGGATTAAAAATTAAAAAAGTTCCGAAAGAAGAAATAAAGGAAAGAGTAATGGCCGCGGCAGAGATTTTAAATGTAGAACCATTATTGGATAGAAAACCTGGGAAAATGTCTGGAGGACAACGCCAAAGAATAGCAATAGGTAGAGCTATAGTAAGACGTCCTGAAGTGTTTTTATTTGACGAACCTTTAAGTAATTTAGACGCGAAATTACGTGGTAAGATGCGTATTGAATTGGCTAAATTACATAAGAAGCTTGATACGACTATTATTTATGTAACACACGATCAAGTAGAAGCAATGACTCTAGGAGAAAGAATAGTAGTGATGAGAGATGGTGTAATTATGCAAATTGATGCTCCAATAGAATTATTTAATAATCCTAAAAATAAATTTGTAGCAGAATTTATTGGCTCTCCTCAAATGAATTTCATTGAGGGAAGAACCGAAATTCAAGAAAGCAAACTAATATTTAAGGATAAAAACGGACATATATTTGATTTATCTAAACTAGAATTAAATAATTTAAAAGAAAGTGTTGGTAAAGAGATTTATTTAGGCATTAGGTCTGTGAATCTACGTGATGAAAAAGGAGAATTAGAAAACTATGCTAAATTAAAAGGAGAGGTTGTTGCTATAGAGCTTTTAGGAAACCAAAAGCATATCTATATAGATTATAATGATATAGAAATTGTAGCAACGTTTAGATCTGAAGTTGAGGTTAAGCTTAACTCAAATTTCGAATTGTTTTTAAACTTAAATAAAGCTTATTTTTTTGATAAAGAGACAGGAGTAAGAATTTATTGAATCTTGCTTTATTATATTAATCATAAAAAAGAAGAAATCATACTCCTAAGATTTAAGCTAATCAATAAATATCAAAGAAAATTAATGTAGATTATACTAATTTGGATTGTTTGGTTATTTAGAAATGCATTTAAATATTAGGTTATGACTTTCAAATTAATCAAATTAGTTACAAGTATATATTATTAGAGTTTTTGATTTAGTAAGATTTTATGTTTACTTCAGTAAAAAAACATAAATTTAATTTATAATATTTTAATAGAAATTATATATTTACAACCCATAAAGACAAATACATTTTGTTTTTAAATAGTTCTTTTTGGCTTTAGTGTGCAATTAGGTGAACACATATAGTTAAAAGTGTTTTAATGTCTAAAATACAAGGTGTTACAGGATTTTAGTAAATCCTGCCACCCCGACAAAAAGGGTATCAAATGATACCAAAAAATAGCTAATCTTATGAAAATCAGTGATTTTAATTTTTTCTGAAATCATAAGATTAGCTTTAATATCAATTGAAAAGTGACCTATTCGGTTACCTGTATAGTTACCAAATTTTTCACTACATTGGTACTCCATTAACATTTGACTTTCGTTTCGATTTGACTTTCGTAAAACAAATCGATTATTCACTTAAAGCGAGAGTTTATGAAGACTTCAAAGACATTCAGTATTCATTTTTGGTTGAAAACGACCAAAAAAAAAGGTTTATTATCCCCCATTTATGCACGTATAACCGTCAATGGAAAACGTTCGGAAATCAGTTTAAAAAGAGACATTTCGGTGACCTATTGGGATACCAAATCCAAAAGAGCCAAGCCAAGGACACCTGGAGTCAAAATGCTCAATGCCTATTTAGATGATGTTTATGCCAATTTATTGGCTTGTCACAAGCAGTTGACGGCTGAATTCAAGCTTATTACGGCACATAATATCAAAACCCGTTTTCTCGGGGAGGACGAACAACATAAAACCCTCTTGGAACTCGTGGACTACCATAATACCTGTATGAAGTCCGTTCTTAAATTCGGAACTCTTAAAAATTACTATACTACAGAAAAGTATCTGAAAAAATTCTTGACCAAAAAAATCAAAGCAAACGATATTTATTTAAAACAGCTATAGTATAGCTTCATTATTGATTTTGAGCACTTTTTGCGTAATACACCGTCTATTAGCAAAACTCAATCGCTAAATAATAATGGTGTGATGAAACATTTGGAACGATTTAAAAAGTTACTCAATTTGGCTGCCGACCTCGAATGGATAGAAAAAAACCCATTTACACGTTTCAAATTAAAGTTCAAAAAATATAATCGTGAATTTTTCATAGACTTTTCACTCTTCACTATTTCACTCACTACGTCTTTTGTTATTGATGTCATTTTATTAATTTAATATTACAGATCCATATCTACTTCCAAAAAAAGAAGCATTTACTTCAAACTTATTCCCATAAAACTGATTGACTAATTTGTCATTGTCAAAAATTAAGGTTAGTATAGATGGCTTGGTATTGAAAGATGATGACAATAGAGACTGTTGGTTTAAATAATCATAATTAACAAGTTTTCGATCTTTATCTATAAATACACGAATGTTCCAGTTCATCTTATCGATATTTGGTTTTATATGTTTTAAAGTTCCTAAGCTATCATAACACACGACAATAATTTCAGTGCCATTTGGAAAGCTGCCTTCTTCTTTCACATTAATTAATTTTTGAATATATGCGGCATGTTCATCGTTATAAGATTCAATAAAAACAACAATTGTTTTTTCTGATTTTATAATGTCTGAAGTTGGAATTACTTGGTTGTCAAGAGTTGTTAAATTTGATTTTGATTTCTCAAAATAATTTTCTTGAGAATAGCCTAATACTGTTAAACATAATATGGTTATTAAAGCTAGAATATTTGATTTTGTGTTTTTGACTTTTAAAGGAGATTTCATAATTGATTTTTTTTTGATTAATTTATACTAGAGCCTTAACGGCTATTAATGTTGATGCAAATAAACTGGAGATAACAAACATTATATATCAAGAATATCACCCTTAGTGTTTTAAATATGGACCAAATAAAATACTATCTATATCACCACTTTTAAATTTGATTCTAAATGTTTCAATTTTGGTTCATAGACATTAGATTGGAGTTAACGATATCAATAGCTAATAAAAATATAAGAGTACTAGAATGTATGTCTTTAGAGGTGTAAGCAAGATATTGATTGAAAATCATCCCATTTAATATGATAATTCTAAGTAAAACAAGACTATCAACATTTTTTGATAACATAAGTTTACAACATATATTAGCGCAAATTGCGTATCTTACAATAAGTAAAAACTACTTTAAATAAGGCTATAATTACATTAAATCAATGCTCTTAATGGTGTTTAAATATTTTAAAAATATTAAATTGATATGTGCCTTAATTGCACTGTTATTGTGCTTTTCAGTCAATGGGCAAACTTCAAGAAAGCAGCAATTATTAGATAGCTTGCGCTCAAGCCCATCTAGAAGTACAGAGCATGTTGATTGGTTAAATAGCCTAGCTTATAGCTATTGGGATAATGAACCTAAAAAAACCGATTCTTTAGGAAGAGTTGCTCTAGATTTATCTGAGAAAATTGACTACGACAAAGGAATTTGTAAATCATATAATAAAATTGCATTAGGGCAATGGATGTTAGGTAATTATCCGCTTGCACACGAAAATGCACTGCAACAACTAAAAATAGCAGAAAAAAACAGCCTCGATAGTGAAATCACAAATGCTTATTCCACGCTTGCACTTATATACGATGACCAAGGGTTATTGTACGAATCGCTTAAGTATCACGAGCTTGTCTTAAAAATAAGGGTTAAGAATGCTGATTCTTTACCAATAGCATCTGCACTAAATAACATGGCTTCAGTCTACTTTAAAATGGATAGTCTTGATAAGTCATTATCTCTTTTTCGAGAATCGTATACAATACGAAAAAAACAAAACTCTAAGAGAGGAATACGAGAATCTCTATCAAATATTGCCTACATACTTAACGAACAAGGAAAGCCACATGAAGCGATGTCTCTAATTAAGGAGTCTCTAAAAATTGCTAAAGAATTAAATCATAAAACAGGGATAGTTAGTCTAGGTGCTTCGTTAGGTAATGTTTATTTGAATTTAAGGGAATTGGACTCTGCTGAACAAGTATTGCTTCGAACGCTACCATTAGCTAAAGATATTGGTCTAACAAAGAGAACTATTGAAATAAACGATGTTTTATATAAGGTTTATAAAGAAAAAGAAGATTTTGAAAGAGCATACAAATATCTTAATGATTATTGGGTTTTAAAAGATAGTATTGAAGGTCAGGAATCAACCAATAAAATTCTAGAGCTTCAAACACAATATGAAACAGAAAAGAAGGAAAAGGAAATATTTAAACTTGAACAACAAAACTTAAAAAGCGAAGGCTGGAGAAATATTTTTGCTATGGGTACACTAGCCATGTTACTAGTTGCAGCATTTATATATATGTTTTATCGCTATCGTCAACTGAAAAATGAAAAACTAATAATTGAAAAAGATGATCAAGCAAAACATTTGCAAGAAGTAAATAATATGAAATCTCAATTTTTGGCTAACATTTCTCATGAATTTAGAACGCCTTTGACATTAATTCTTGGACCTACTAAAGAATTATTATCCAAAATAAATGATGTTGATGCAAAACAACAATTGCATTGGATTTATCAAAACGGACAAAAGTTATTGAAACTAATCAACCAATTATTGGAACTCTCAAAAATTGAAGCAGGAAAACTCAAGGTGAAAGTAAGTCAGCAAGATTTGGTTGCGTTTTCCAAACAATGTTTTAATGCATTCGAATCTCTAGCTGTACAAAAAGATATACAACTCAAATTTAAGAGTGATAAGAGTCAGGTTTTTGCATATTTTGATGCCGAAAAAATTGAACAAGTCATTAATAACCTACTATCAAATGCCTTTAAATTTACTAATGACGGCATTATATCTGTACAAATTGACGAAACTCTTATTGATGAGATTGGCTATGCAAAAATTACGGTTACAGATTCTGGAACAGGAATTCACGAACAGCAATTGCCTTATATTTTCGACCGTTTTTATCAAGCTGAACAAGGTGAGGAAAAAGCCTATGAAGGTACAGGGATTGGTTTGTCTTTATGCAAGCAGCTGGTAGAATTACATTCTGGAAAAATTGATGTTGAAAGCAAATTAGGTAAAGGAACAACATTTAACGTGTATTTGCCTTTAGGGAAATTCCACTTTAAAGATGAGGATATTTTAACTATTGTTGACCATAAATTTAAAGAAAAAGATCCTGTTGTTGACCCTAATTTTGATACTGTTGATAACCAAAACGATGTTGATAAAACTTTGCCTTTAGTATTAATCATCGATGATAATAAGGATATTGTAAAATATATTCAACTACAGTTAAAAGGAAAGTATCACTTTTTAACTGCTTATGATGGCACGTCCGGATTGGAAATTGCACAACAAAAATTACCAGATTTAATTATTTCTGATATAATGATGCCTGGTTTAACAGGACTTCAGTTATGTAACAAAATAAAAGGCGATATTAAAACAGATCATATTCCTGTAGTGTTGCTAACAGCAAAAGTTGGACAAGACCAAAAAATAAAAGGTTTGGAAGCTAAAGCTGATGAATATCTACAAAAACCTTTCAATAAAAAGGAATTAGAAATCAAGGTTCATAACCTTATTGAAAACAGAAAACGACTTAGAAAGCGATTTGCGAACAAAGTGGTTTTTCAACCTTCTGAAATTGCGGAAACCACACAGGAAGAGCTTTTTTTACAAAACGTGAAAGATCTTATCGAAAAACACTACAAAGACCCTCAATTTGATGTAATGACTTTTTGTGATACAATAGGCATGAGTAAATCGCAGTTGAATAGAAAAATGAAAGCGGTATTCAATAAAAGCCCTAATCAGTTTATTAGGTCGTATAGGTTAGAATATGCTAAACAACTTATTATTAAGAACAAATCTTTAAGTCTTTCAGAAATTGCCTATGAAGTAGGGTTTACAAGTCCAGCATATTTCTCTAAATGTTTCCACGATGAGTTTGGATATGCCCCAAGCGATATTAAAAAGTAAAATCTTTTTTAATCATATTTGAAGGGTATAATCTAATTAGTATATCATACAAAATATTATGACAAAAATGATTCATATTGAAATCAATCTGGTTCAAATGTGATATATATTCTTTATGCTTCTGCTTTAATTTGTAGTAAACTTAACAGTAATACCCAAATTTTTAATATGATAAGTCAAGCAATTAATAAACACAAAAAGAACTTAAGAAAATCGCAAGATAGCCAAATGAATTATACACATAGAAAACCAATTAGCAAATTTGAAGGACTATTAATGATATTGGCTTTAGCAACTTCTATTGCGCTAATTTACTATATGGCAAGAATGATTTTTCCATAGGACAATAATTGAATCCATAATATGATAGCATTTAAAAATTTAAAATTAGAAATAAAACTAAAGGCTAAAAATGGCGTAGACTTTATAATTGCTTCAAGTGTAATTTGGTTTATTATTTTTGGAGTTTGGGTTTATTTTGATGAATTATCTGCTTACGATAAAAGTCTATTCTCAATTATTATTGCAATAGCTTTACTTCCGTTAACTTATTTATTTTCAAAAATTTTTAAAACCAACTGGACCATTAAAAATAATCCGTTGCAACCCTTGCGTAGTTGGCTAAATTTTTCGCATCTCATCTATTTTCCATTTTTGCTATTGGTACTAATAAAATTTCCAGATTATTTTATTGTGGCTTATGCTATATTGTTTGGCGCACATCTATTCCCTTTAAGCTGGTTTTATGGTGATTTTGGTTATGCGTTTTCTGCAATTACTATTTCTGTTGGTGCATTGCTAATCGCTGTTTATGCAGATCCTAACAAGATATTGTATGTGCCTTTACTAACTACAACTGTACTTTTAGTTCTTGGCGTTTCTATTTTTATTGCTAACCGCAAACTTTATAAAAAGTTTAAAAAACGATAGTCATCTTTTATCATTCAATAATTACTTTTTTATTAACGCATCTATTGTCATTTAAACAAAGACGCAAGATATAAACACCCGAGGCAAACCCAGAAATATCCAAAGTAATATTGGACGTGTAAGCTTTAACGGTTTTACCATTTAAATCAGTAAGAGTTATAGTGCTTAAATCATTTTCAAGCTCATTATATCTTAAATAAATCACATTAGTAGCTGGATTTGGAAACAATTTAATATTGGTAAGCTCTTCAGGATTTATAGATAATGAAGTATTATACTCGTAGGAGCCAATATCATATCCTAACCCTAATGGTCGAGATTCATTTTCTAAATCATCAATAACAATAGCATTTACAAAATTTGTTCCTGTATCAATCGCTTGCGAATCTATTTTTAAGTTGTAATCATTAGTTCCTGCATCATTAAAAATTTCTAATAGTGTATTAGCAAGCTGTGAATTAGTATCAAGTCCTAATCCTTGCCAAGTGCTTAATGTTATTGTAGAACCATCACCAACATTACTCATTTTATCGTTTAAAATGTTGTAATCACTTGTTAACTGGTTAGTACTTTCAGCAGAAATACAACCACGCCAAGCGTGTTGATTGATGATGATATTGTTATAGATCTCTGTATTTACATTGGCACCATCATCCAATAAAATTCCCCACCTACCATCATTAGGAACAATAATAGTGTTATTGAAAATTTTAGCACCATTAGTAACAATAGCACCATCTTGTTGAAACAATGCAAGGCCTTGGGCTGTATGGTTATTATAAATCAGATTGTTGTAAATAATAGGATTATGGAGACCGTCCATATTAATACCAGCAGCTAAATTATTGTCATGTATAATATTGCCATATACTTGAGCATCACTAATTATCCCATCACCACCAGCAGATAAATCTGCATTAATATGGATACCTGCTCTGTTGTTTCCGTAGCATTCGTTATAACGAATAATAGGTCTGTCTGAACTGTTGGAAACATAAATACCATGCTCGTCTATAGAGTTGGAACACGTATTGTTTTCAATAATAATATCATCAGTAAAACCAGTAAATATACCACGTTCAGCATTATTGTCACAAGAGTTGTTCTTAATGACACAAAAATCAGAATTCACAACGCGAATTCCATTGCCATTTCCAGGAGCATCATTAACCATAAATCCATCGATAATAACGTAATCAGCATTTTCTATATTAATACAATCATTTCGTATAGGACCTTGTTGGTTTATCAGAACGTTAGAACCTAACGCTTTAAATGTAATAGGATTACTACTTGTTCCATTAACATCCCTAAAGTCAAAGCCTGTATAAATACCATTTTCAACAAAAACAGTATCACCAGCAACAACAAAATTTGCAGCATGTTGGATGGTCAAAAAAGCAGCTCCTAAAGAAAGGCCATTGTTTGAGTTACTTCCAGAATTTGAAACGTAATAATCGGTTGAAAATCCATAAGTGAAGCACAATAGAAATAATGCAGTAAAAACTCTAGTTTTTAAAGTATTCATAAGTAGGTTGATTTAATGATTTGGTATTAGCCAAGATATACAGAATCTAGATGAATTTCAAAAATAATCGACTAACTGTAAGCGATTTTTTCAATGCTATGACTTCTAACTCACTATAAAGTACATTAGAATTGTTTTCAGAATAAAATTAACCTTGAAAATGATAAACCTCTGTTTATCAAAGATAAACAATCGTAAAATAGTAGCACAAACTGCCAATTATTTTAACATTTTGGCTCATGTTTTAAACATTTTGAATCAAATTTTATAGTTCAACTAGCCAATAACAGAATCCCCCTTTTTTGCATATCAAAATTGAAAGCATTTGACTTTTTTGTAAATACTTACAGTTAAGTTCTTACATAAGTTTGCATCATAATTTTTAAACAAAATGTAATGCGAAAATTTCATACAGAAATAAAAAACAAAAGACAGTTTGGTAATTTTTACCAAAAATGGCAACAAAAAAAACAAGCCTTAAAATATAGAAGTAATGGTTTAATAATTATTTTATTAGTATCTCTATCATTTTTTACAGGGTGTAGTTCAGATAATGATAATTCAAATGGTACAACCATAATAAACAGTATCAGTCCAAATCACGGTCCAAAAGGCACTCATGTAACTATTAATGGTGACAATTTTGGCAACGATGCTAGTACGGTTAGTATTAGTATTAATGGAGTAAATGCTGATATTATAGATGTATCAAATTCTGAAATTAAGTTTATCGTTCCACCTAGAGCTTACAATGGCGATGTGGCACTCACAATTAATGAAACCGAATTTACTGGTCCGTATTTTGACTATGAAATTTCAGAAGTATTTGTATCAACTTTTGCAGGTGGTGAACGTGGAAATGTAGATGGCTCATTGGCTATTGCTAAATTTTATTATCCATATTCTATGGCATTTGATTCTCATGGAAATATGTTTGTAGTAGATAAAGGCAATAATAGAATCCGAAAAATTACACCTGCAGGAGAGGTTAGTACATTTGCTGGAAGTTCATCTGGTTTTGCAGATGGTGTTGGTACTGATGCTCAATTTCGTAATCCTAAAGGGATTGTAATTGATCCATCCGATAATATTTATATCACGGATGCTAGCAATACAAAAATACGTAGAATATCACCAATAGGAAGCGTTACTACCATAGCAGGAAGTACTCCTGGTGACGCAGATGGCGTTGGTACTGTTGCAAAATTTCAAGACCCATCGGGAATTACTATTGACAATGAAAATAACTTATATATTACTGATGCAGGCAATCATGATGTTAAACGCATTACACCAAATCTTTTGGTTACTACAGTTGCTGGAAGTATAGAGGGTTACCAAGATGGATTCGGTGGTAATGCTCAATTTAATTCACCATATCAAATTACGTATAGCAATGAAGCATTGTATGTTATAGAAACTCGTAACCATAGTGTACGTAAAATTACGCTTGACGGAGAGGCATCTACAATTACAGGAAATGCCGAATCTGGTTATGTAAACGGTACACTTCCAGAGGCTAGGTTTTTTAGGCCAGAAGGTATTGCAATAGATGATTTAGGTAATATATATGTAGCAGATTCAAACAACAGAGTTATACGCCGTATTTCAGCTAGTGGTATAGTCACTACTTTGGCAGGAAGTACTTATGGTTTTGAAGATGGTATTGGTATAAATGCCAAATTCGGATCACCATCATTCTTGCTTCTGGATGATAATTATAATTTGTATGTAGCAGATTCCAATAACTACCGCATTAGAAAAATTACACAGGAATAATAACGAGTTAATATATAACGTATGAAATTGAAACTGTTTTTCTGTATTGTCTTGTTATTAGTAGTCAAAACAACAATAGCACAAACTATTGCCATACCAGATTCTAATTTTGAGCAAGCACTTATTGATGCTAATCAAGATAGTGACGGTATAATTAATGGTCTTATTTCTCAGGCAGATGCCGAAGCTGTCATTACGTTAGCACTTAACAACAAAGGCATAAATTCTTTACAAGGTATAGAGGGCTTTATTAATGTTAGTGGATTAGTGTGTAGTAACAATAATTTAACAAGTTTAGATGTTAGCAATAATACAGCCTTATTGTCTTTAGATTGTAGCGGTAATAACCTTTCAAATTTGGATGTTTCTAACAATACCATCCTTCTATCTTTATTAGCCTTTGGAAACCAATTAACAAGTGTTGATGTAAGCGATAACTCTGCGCTAGAGTATTTAAACGTTGCAGTTAATCAACTAACTAGTATAGATGTAAGTAGCCTAAATAGTTTAGTAACATTTTATTGTGTTTCAAATCAACTAACGAGTTTAGATGTAAGTAATCTCACTAATTTAGAACTCTTGTCTTGTTACAATAACACTTTAATAAATCTTAACCTTAATAATGCAACTGGTTTAAAAAACCTTCAGTGCTATCAAAATCAATTATCTACTATAAATGTAAGTACAAATACCGCTTTAGAGGATTTGTTTTGTATTCAAAATAACCTTACAAGTTTAGATGTAAGCAGTAACACATTGCTAAAAACTATAAGAGCTTCAGGAAATGAACTAACAAGTTTAGATGTAAGTCAAAATCCAGTATTAACGCTTTTGTCTATAGAAAACAATGACTTGTCGAGCTTAAATATGAGGAATGGTAACAATACAGCAATAACGTCTCTTGGTACAGGAAATAACGAAAACCTTATGTGTATTGACGTAGATGATGAAGGCTATAGTACTGCAAATTGGACTAATATTGATACGCATACTAGCTTTAGTGAAAATTGCGTCTCATTGGGAGTAGATGATGCGTCGTTATTAAATAGAGTTCAATTATACCCTAATCCATCAACAACTGGAACCATTCATTTAAAAGGGCTTCAAGAATCAGCAACTGTTAAGATTTACGATATAAATAGTCGCATCATATTTAACAAATCAATAAACAACAATCAGGCAATTCATATTAACAAAATGTCATCAGGAATTTATGTTATCAATATTTCTAATGCCAAAGGAAACACAACAAAAAAGTTAATTATTAGGTAGTATAATCAGTATGCCTTTTTGAAACAGCTATAAATCAACATAACTAGAATTTAATAAAACAGAAAAATGAAAAAAGCTCAATTAATACTAGTACTAATTCTTTTTATACTTTTCAATGCGTCAACTTACTCTCAAAATAACGTTTGTAATTGTAGTAATGTATATCAAGAATTAATACAAAAAGTTGAAGAGAATTATATTGGATTAGCACAAATGAATGATGCTGAAAAGAACCAATATAATCAGCTAAAAAATGAAGCTGGTAATAGCGTTAGTGATATTAAACCTAAAGATTGCACAAAGTTTCTACAAGGGTTTTTAAGTTATTTTAATGATGAACATTTGTTTGTTTATGAGCGACCAACATATACTAACCAAGAACTTGACTCATTCAAACAGCAACAAAAAAGCAATAGAGCGTCAGTTAAAAGTATTCTAGCAACTTTACAGTTTGAGAAAAACATGGTGGAGAAAAACGGTCTAGATGGAATTATTGGAAAATGGACAGATGGAGAATCAGAACTGGCAATTATTAAAGATGAAGGCTATTATAAAACCTTCATTATAAATTCTAAAAATAAAACTGTTGATGTTGGAGAATTAAAAGCACAATTTAAAGCCTCTGAAAAGGGTTTTGACGGTACTTATTATTCTTATGCTTACGCACCTAGGTATGTTGAAGGAAACATATATAAAGAACAAACTTTAATAGTGTTAACTGGCGGCACATATTGGGGCAAAGTAGGCTCTCTTTCTAATAGAGAAATTGCTGTGATTAACAGAGATGAAGTAAACCTTCCTGTTATTAAAAAATTAGATAACCAAAATACGCTCTTTTCAATTCCTTCTTTTTTAGCTGACTATAACAAGTTTGTAAAGGTGATTATGGATAATATTGAGCTGTTAAAAAACACCACCAATCTCATTATTGATGTTAGAGGAAACGTTGGTGGAAATGCTATTTATTTTTCATTCATTGATGCTTATGCAACACATTCTCTTAAAGGAAGTCAGGGTTTAATACTTGCATCTAAAAGCACTCAAGAGTATTTTGAAAGATTGGCTAGAAACTCACCTGAAATATACCAACCTGTAGTGGAGAGAATTCAAGGGAATATGGGTAAAATAATAGAAGGCCCAAAATATCCAGATAAAGTTTTTCCTCCTTTCGAATCTAAAATTAAGAATGTTGCAATTCTAACTGATAATGGTTCAATGAGTGCAGCAGAATCATTTGTATTGCATTCTAAAGGCTCAAGCACTAGAGTTAAAACATTTGGAAGTCCAACAGGAGGTGTTATTGATTACACAAGTGTTAATACTCTCGAGCTAAATAGCGGCAGTCAAAATATCTATTTCGGTTATCCTACAAGTACATATAATAAAGACATTTCTGAAAAAGGATTTAATAAAACAGGAATATTACCAGATGTACCGATAAAAAACAAAGTAGAAGATAAAATTGAATTTATCATGAACTACTATAAAGCTAACCGTTAATAAAACAACTAAATATCAAAATCAACAAACAAAAAATTAATATTATGAAAAATAAATATTTTATTTTACCACTAATGCTTTTAGCCTTTTTTAATGTAAAGGCTCAAAACTGCAATATTGGAAATTCTGATAATACATCAGAATATACAGCTTACAACTTTCAAAAGGATTTACTTTTGGGTGTAAAATATACTCTAGATCGAGAAGGTACATTGAATTCAATGAATTTAATTGGTAATGACACAGGAGCACTTGTTCAAATGGCTGTTTTCGACACCTATAACAATGCACCATATAATCTCGTGGCATCATCGCAAATGGGAATTGTTGGTGAAGGCTTATTAACTCTAGCGCCAGAATCTCCGGTAGTGCTTCCTGCAGGAGATTATTGGGTAATGGCAATTTATAGTAAAGATGGTTATCATTCTAATGTCAACCAATCAGCTACTGGGAATTATGTTCTTTATGAAGTGCTTACTTTTGGTGACCCTATTCCTCCAACTTATACAAACTCACATAGTTTTATTGGTAGCGATTTCCTCTACTTTCTAGACATAACTTGCCCTCCAACTTCAGACTGCAATACTGGTAATAGCGTTAGCACACCTAATTTTGTAAATGCTAATTTTCAGGCAAATACTATGTTAGGCACTAAACACACCCTTACAAAGGAAGGTACTTTATACTCTCTTAATATGATTGGTAATAATACAGGAGCCAGTGTAAAAATGGCAATTTATGATGACAATAATGGGGCTCCCAACAATTTAATCGCTAGTTCAAATGTTGGAACAGTTGGTAATGGTATCGTATCGTTACCTATATCTCCTGTTTTGCTTCCTCCTGGTGACTATTGGTTAATGGCGATTTATGATACGCAGGGATACCATTCAAAGGCTAATAATGTGTCTGCAAATGAAACCGTTTATTATAAAACCCTTCCATTTGAAGAATCAACACCCACAGATGCTTCAAGCTTTACGACTTCTCAAGGAGGTAATTTTCTCTATTTTCTAGAAATAGCATGTACTTTGCCTTCAGAATGCAATTTGGGAAATTCAGTTAATACTCCAGATTATATCGATACTAATTTTGCATCTAATTATCTTGCTGGTATAAAATATTCACTTCCACAGGAAGGCACTTTAAACTCCATTAATCTTATAGGGAATAACACCAATGCAAATGTTCAAATGGCTGTTTATGATGATAATAATGGAGTGCCAAATAATTTAGTTGCATCTTCTAGCAATAGTATGGTTGGTTCAGGTAGAATAACCCTACCTGTTACTCCTGTTGTACTTCCTGCTGGCGATTATTGGATTATGGCAGTTTATGATACTGCAGGACTACATACCAAAACTAATTCTACGATAACCGAAAACACCGTCTACTATCAAAATCTAACATTTGGTGATCTTATCCCGTCTAATGCTTCAGACTTCAGTAATTTTTCTGGAGGTGATTTTTTATATTTTCTTGATATAACATGCTCCACAACTTCCAGATGTGGAATTGGAAATTCCTCTATTACTTCTGATTTTGAAGCTGGTTATCTTTTGGAGAATTATTTGGCAGGAACAAAGCACACTTTATATGAAGAAGGTGTTTTAAGCTCTATTAATTTAATGGGAATTAATACAGGAGCAGCAGTACAAATGGCGGTTTATGGTGATAATAATGGTGTGCCAAATAATTTAGTAGTAGCTTCAAGTATAGGAGTGGTAACTAGTGGTCGTGTTACATTTCCAGTAGCCCAAATAGTTCTTCCTCCAGGAGACTATTGGATTATGGCAATTTACGATACAGAAGGAAATCATACTTATGCAACATCATCAAATAGTCTAACCTCAAGTTATTTCACTCCTATTTCATTTGGAGATCCAATTCCAAATAATGCATCAGATTTCTTTGGGGGTGCTTTAGGTGTAGATTATATTTACTTCTTGGATATAGAATGTGGGGATGATACATTATCTATTATTGACGATGATTTAGATAATGACATTATTTTATACCCAAACCCTTCATCAGATGCTATTACGATAGCAGGCTTAAAGCAGAAAGAAAAATACACTTTGTTTGATAGTTTGGGAAGAATTATTCGAAATGATTATATTATGAATGAAGAATCTATTCACATTCAAAATTTAGACGCAGGATTGTATTTTATAAAGTTTGAAAGTGGAAGTACATTAAAATTTATTAAAAAATAAAATTTTAAACACCAACAATTATGTGGTATACAACAAAAAGCAAAAGCATTAAAATGCATGTAACGTTTATGATGGTTTTTGTTTCATTCTTTTCTAATGCACAAGAGAAGACACAATACTCAAGTGATCCTTTAAATGTTCATGTTGTTACAGAAGATGTTGATAGGTTTTGGCAAGCCTATGATAGCATGGACAGTTTAGGGGTTAAAGCATTTGAAGAATATATTAATAAAGGAACGGCGGGATTGCAAGGTTTTATACCATATCGAATTATTAATGCTGATTCTTTATACAATATGGTTCAACGTAAAAAACAGGACTATTTGAATACAAGAAATCTACTCGATGATATAGAAGGTAAAAAGAAAAGAATAAGATCAATTTATTCCGCAATGAAATATTGGTATCCATACACTCAATTTCCACCAGTATACTTTGTGGTTGGTCGTTTTAATTCTGGTGGTACAATTTCAGATGCTGGAATAATTCTAGGAACCGAGATGCAAAAAGATCTTGTTGGATTACCATGGATTGTTGCTCACGAATTAATTCATTACCAACAAATGCTTAATTTCAAAAAAGTAAGCGTATTAACTCAATCCTTAATGGAAGGAAGCGCAGATTTTATTGCTGAATTAATTTCAGGAGAAGATGTGAGTGAAATAGGATATTACAAATATGCTCGTAAACATACAGCTGACCTTGAAAAAGAATTTGTTCGCACAATGAATAGTGAAGATTTTACAGATTGGTTCTATGGAACAAGTGGTAAAGATGACAGGCCTAACGATTTAGGGTATTGGATGGGGTATGAAATTGCGAAAAAATATTTTGATCAACAGACAAATAAGAAACAAGCTATTCATGATATTTTGTTTATTTCAGAACCTTGCAATTTTTTAATTGAAAGTGGATATCTAAATAAGGAAATTGAAGAGCTTGCTAAAGAAAAGGGAGTGTCTATAGAAATGCTTATTAAGTCATTAAAAGAATAAAAACATATTATCAGTACGCTTTAATAACTCTTTTAGTATCTATTATAAACATGATATCTATAATTAATAAATAACACGGTAAATGAAAATAAATATTTGCATAATCATTTTGAGTTTATTATTTGAGAGTTGCTCTCTGAATAATAGCCCTGTAGCGGATATTGAATACAAGATTCAATCTAATTTAAATGATAGCATTCCTGTACTTCAGGTTGAATTTAATTATAGCAGCGACAATTATGGTTTAATTGTGCTAAAGTATGAGAATAACTCTTGGGGTGATAACGATATTTTCAATTGTATAAATAACTTTGAGGTTTTGCCCAAGCCTGAAAGTATAAAATTCGAAAGAGATAGTAGTCAAATATCAATTAAAACCAAGCCAAATTTAAAGTCTGTCATTCGCTATGAAATTGCTCAAGACTATAAAGGATTGCCATTAAATCAATTCCGCTATAGACCAATACTTGATTCCAGCTACTTTCATATTCTAGGCATGCGATTGTTAATGGTTCCAAAGGGTGTATTTGAATCGGATACAAGTAAAGCATACATCAAAATCGAATATAAAAAAAAGACAGCTGAGGAATTGTTTCACAGTAGTTTTGGAAAAGAACACATTCAGAATATCGAAGTAATAAGAGAGGATTTATACGCCTCTTTCTTTGTGGGAGGCGATTTCAGAAGATATTCTTTCACCCATGATAAGGACAGTATTTATTTTGTTACAAGAGGAAATTGGAAAGCCTTTAAAGATCAAGAAATACTCAACATATTAAAAGAAACTTTGAGCTCACAACGCAGTTTTTGAAAAGTTCAGGTCATTGGCGTATAATTTCTTTAAGCTCTATGCAGGAGTGTATATGTTAGTGCCGGCTTTTTTCTTGGTCAATGTATTTGTGAATAATCTATATACCGAAATCAATACCAATTTCTGGAGCGACCTATTTGGAACGTATTGGGGCAGTAATTTCTTCGCATCGCTTTTACAATTAGGGTCTATCGGATTTATCGTGTTATTAAAATTCAAGTTATACAAACGGGCGACCTCGTTCACTTTTAAACTCTTTACAGGCTAAGTGCCTAAGGCACATTAGGCAAATAATTATCCATACTTAAAATGAAAACACCATATAAGAATATTTACAACATTTTAAAGCAAAATCGCTTTATTGTACTGACAGTCGTTATTGGAGCTGTACTAACGTGCATCATTTCTGTATTGACGGTCATAAAACTGCATAAAGAAACAGTCAACAATGCATTTGTGGTCAATTCCGACGGTAGCGTAATTCCATTAAAACTGGTATCTCAACAAGAAAATTTAAAAGTAGAAGTCTTGGCACAATTGGAATTGTTCCACACCTATTTCTATAACATAAATGCCAGCAATTATGAAAAGAACCTAGAAAAAGCTTTATGGTTAGGCAATAGTTCTGTAGATGCCTTGTACCGACAGAAGAAAGCTGATGGTATGTATAACCGTTTGTTGCAGTATTCGTTGGTTCAAAAAGTATTGAGTATCGAATCCAAAATTGATATTCAGAATGAACCCCACATCTTTGAAACAAAAACCACTTTTGAAATCAACAGAGGTACAATTACAGATACTTACGAATTGACCACTACTGGAAATTTGGTTCACGTAGATAGAAACTTTCCAAACAATACCCACGGATTGCTGATTACCAATTTTTTTGAAAGCACATTACGAAAATTAGAAAATTATGAAAGTAGAAAAAAATAAAATAGTCTTTTCCATAGTGTTGGTTTGCATCCTGCTTTTTATAGGAGGATATGCAATGCTAGTACTGGGCGATGACGAAGAACCGACCATAGAGAACAACCAGATTCCCCTACCAGAACTGGAAGACGACCAAAAGTAATACGATTCCAAATTGGATGCCCTAAACGATTTAAAAGAAGTTAGGGAGACCAATGCACCAAGTATTTATGATGAACGGCTGTTGGATTCCACAGGTGTATATGACCCTGATTTATTGGACAAGAAAAAAATGCAGATGGTTGATAGCATTTACCAACAGGGGCAAATTCGATATTCAGAGAGAACATTTGAAAATATCAACCCCAGATACCATCCACCAAAACCAATTATTAAGAAGGAAAAAGACACAACGGATGCTATTGAGGAAAAAGAAAAGAATGTCGAAGCCAAAGAACGTGCTTTGGAGCATCAACTCTTTTTTGCTTCCCATCCCATTGAAAATGATGATTTGAACTCAAAGAACACCGATGAATTCATCTATGTTCGCATAGATGGTACACAGACCGTGAAAACTAATTATCGCTTACAGATGCGATTGATAAAAGATGCTACCATTTTTGGACAACGCTATGCTAAAAACACCCTCATTTACGGGTTTGTTGATTTTAAACCTAATCGCACAATTATAGACATTGAGAACATCAATCATCAACCCGTAAAATTAAAGGCTTATGATTTTCAGGATGGCAGCGAAGGGATTTATGTTGAAAACAGTTTTAGAGCCGAAGTTACCAACGAAATTGTTGGCGATATGGTGGACGACATCAATATTACTGGTGTACCTCAGGTAAGTGGTTTTAAGAAAATATTTCAGCGTAACCGCAAAAATGTAAAGATTACGATAACCGATAATTACAAACTTATTTTAAGGCTTCCTAAAACCAAATATCAAGGAAAACCTATAATGGGCAACTGCTAAACTCACAATTATTATGAAAGCCCATAATGGGCATTTATTTAATACTCACTCTTATGAAAATATACATCACATTACTACTATTGATTTATACAATGTCAATAGTTGCACAGAAACCCCTCGATACCATTTACGCCAACGATCAGAAGAACGTTGCTTTGTTTTTTCCAAACCCAATAAGACAAGGAATTACAGGAGCTTCCCATTTTGTATTCACGTACAACCGTGAAAAAGAGCAGTATTTCGGTTTGTTACAAGCAAAGCCTGGAACGGAAAGCAATCTATTGACCGTTACAAGTGATGGCAGCGTTTATTCTTATATTCTGAAGTATTCTGAAAAACTTCCAGAACTGAACTGTTTTATCAATATAAATGAAAGCATCGGTAGCGAACTTCCGAAAAAAATAAAGAACAAACCCGTTACAAGACCATTAAATGATTATACCAATAGGATAACTCATTTTCAAAAATTCAGCGAATACTTATTAAAATCCAACTTTGAACGTCTTGAAACCAAACGTAAAAAAGGAATTAAAGTACAACTGCAAAAAATGGCTTATGATGCTTCTGAAGTGTATTTGGTTATCGAGGTCAAAAACAAATCTGGAATCGATTTTGAAATCGACTATCTCAATGTATATAGAACCAATGGAAACAACAAAAGGAAAGCTTCTTATCAAGGATTACAACAAGAAGTGATTTATAAACACAAAATGCCATATTCTATTACGGATGGGGAAAGCCAATGTTTTGTGTATGTAATTCCAAAGTTTGTTTTAGGCGATAATGAAAAGTTGTTGCTGGAATTGAAAGAACAGAAAGGAAGTCGAAAGATGGTTTTGGAAACTAGGCTTTAAACGACTGGTGTAAGCTTCAATTGAACTATTGAAAGAGAATCCAGTTAATATTTTTAGCTCTATAAATTTGAGCTTAAAAAGCATTAATTATCAAAACTTACAAATTATGCAAGTTTTGATAATTTAAGTTATCTTTGTCCTATGAGAAATTTAATAAACCGACAAGAGTACATTGATAAGTTGTTGGCGTATAAAGACAAAGATATCATAAAAGTTGTAACAGGATTACGCCGTTCAGGTAAATCTACATTATTTGAATTGTTTAGAAATAATTTGATAGCAAACGGAATAGCCCCTGAACAAACCCAATTATACAACTATGAATTACCTGAAAATTTTCTTAACAAAACGTGGGAAACCATATATTTTGACATTAAATCGAAATTAAAGGCAGGTAAAAATAATTATATTTTTCTTGATGAAATTCAGAATATCCCGGATTTTGAAAAATTAGTTGATGGTCTTTATGTAACTGAAAATGTTGATGTTTATATTACAGGTTCTAATGCCTATTTATTGTCGGGTGAATTAGCGACCTTGTTGAGCGGTAGGTATATTGAAATTTCCATTTTGCCTTTTTCATTCGCAGAATATTTAACATTCAGGGAAATAGATTACAGCAATAAGTACTTAAATTATGAAGCACTATTCTTTGACTTTGTTAATGAAACCTCATTGCCCAAAGGCGTTGAATTACGAGAAGAAGGCTATGACAAAATATATGAATATCTTGAAGTGTTATATACCACCATCATAGAAAAAGACATCACTCAGCGACATAAAATCAATGATAAGCGTGCATTTAACAATGTTATAAAATTCGTAGCATCAAATATTGGCAATCAGGTATCTCCCAGTAGCATATCAAAAGCATTAAAAGCAGACCATCAAAGTGTTCACCACGCAACAGTCGAAAAATTTATCAATTATTTAGTAGATAGTTTTGTTTTTTACTGTGTAAATCGTTTTGATATAAAAGGGAAAAAACAACTTGCCACACAGGAAAAATACTATCTCGTTGATTTAGGTTTGTTGAATGTTCTTGTAGGGCGTGAAAGAACCGCAGACAGAGGTCATATTCTTGAAAACATCGTTTATCTTGAACTTCTAAGGAGAGGTTACAAAATATGGACAGGAACACTTCGCAATGCTGAAATTGATTTTATAGCTAAAAATCGCAATGGCGAAATTGAATATTACCAGGTTGCATGGGAAATTTCAAATGCAGAAACAGAAAAACGTGAATTTGCATCATTGAAAAAAGTGAAAGACAATTATCCAAAATACTTGCTAACTACGACATCTTTTCCACAAAATAGAGCAGGTATCATCCATAAAAATGTATTTGAATGGTTATTGAAAAGTGATAATTAAAAAATCAAGATTTCTTCTATAACATATCTTGAATTTTATAGACGTTTAGAGAATTTCTATGCATTGTATATACATTATTGAACCGCTTCAGCCATCATAAATATTGTGTTAGTTTCTATTGTTTTATTAGAATTTTAAATTACATTTGTGCCATATTTATGCAAGTTCTATCAAAGCAAAAGTGACCTATTCGGTTACCTGTTTTGAAAAAATAAAATAACTACCTGATATTTAACGGGTTGCAAAAGAACACTTAGTTCTGCCACCCCGACAAATATTAAGTTACGGGCTCGTAGCTCAGCTGGATAGAGCACCTCCCTTCTAAGGAGGCGGTCATAGGTTCGAATCCTATCGGGCTCACAAAAAGCTTCAACGTATATGTTGAAGCTTTTTTGTTATGATAGTTTTTCGCACACTAAAACGATATGCTTGTTTTTAATATTTGTTGTAAAGAATAAGTAAATATTACCACCATCTTTAATTTTTAATTTTTCTCTAATCTGTTTAACTGTTTCAGGGAAATTTCTAGTGGTAATATTGGCTTTAATAATTGATTCTCTTTTAAAATCTTTCTTATTATAAGGAAGTATTTTATCAATTTTAAAACATCTACCAGGAAAATTAATTAAATATTTTGAAGTATATATGTGTGAATGTTGATGAAGTTTAAATAATTTAAGCTTATTAGAAATTGTTTTAAATGCTCCAGATTTTAAAATAGCAGCATTTGGTTCGTATAAATATGTAAAGGGTATGCTATAATTAACTCCAGTTTCTGCTTCACTACTTAATTTAAAAGAAAAGTGTTCTTGAGTGTCCTTGTTTATATTCACAGTTTTAACTGCAATTTCATTTTTATATTTATTTTCTAAAACCCAAAGGAGCTCTTTTACTTCATTATTTATAGCAATGATATGAATTGTTTTAACATACTTTAGTTCATTTAAGCCAACAGAAATATCAAGTAATGGAGATGTTTTAACCATGATATTTTTAGAATGATTAAATAGTATTTCCATATTGTTTGGGACATTAGGCAAACAATCCTTTAAAAAAAAAACTTTGCCTTTGCTATCATGTCGTCTTGAAGGGTCTAAATAAATCCAATCGTATTGTTTTAATGATTTTTTCAAAAAAGTAATACCATCAGTATTATTAATCTTAACATTATCAATTTGAAGTTGATTGAAATTATGTGCTACAATTTTTGAAAGTGAATAGTTTATTTCACAATATGTTACCGTTTCAAATTGCTTTGAGTAATAGAAGCTATCTACACCAAACCCTCCGGTTAAATCAATTATTGAGTCACCTTCAATTAATTGTGATTTGTATTCTGCTGCTGTTTCAGAAGAAGTTTGTTCTATGTTTAGTTTGTTTGGATAGAAAATATTGGGTGTATTAAACCAGGTAGACAGTTTGATTTTACAGCGTTTTTTAGCTTCTATTTGCTCGACAAGCTCTTTGGTTTGAACACCTTTAAAGTGTGTGCCTTTTAATAATACGGATGTAATATCAGAATCAATGTTTATATTTAAAAATTCTTGTATTTCAATATTTAAAATCGACTTATTCAATGATACACTATAAATCTTTAGTTAATTTCTGAACAATCTTGTTTTCAGATAAAAACTCTTTTAAAACAACCTTAATGGCTGTATAAGCTGGAATGGCAATAATTAACCCAATCACACCAAATAAAATACCTGTAATTAGAATTACCAAAAATATTTCTAAAGGATGAGATTTTACACTTTTTGAAAAAATTATTGGTTGACTGAAAAAATTATCAACTAATTGTCCAACCAAAAACACAACAAATACCCAAAAAGTTTTTGGTAAAATTATTTCGCTAAAACTTTCTCCTAGGTTGCTTGTCATTGTCAATGTAATCATTAAAAACGCTCCAACTAAAGGTCCTACGTACGGAATAAGGTTTAGTAACGCACATAAAAAGGCAATGACAATAGCATTCTCAACACCAATAATTAGTAAACCGATGGTATAAATTATAAACAGAATAAGAATCTGTAATATTAAACCAACAAAGTAACGAGATAATAAATCTTTAATCTTAATGGACGATTGTTTAGAGCGCAATTCTTTATCATTTGGAATAAGTGTTATCAAGGCTTCTCCAAAGAGTTTGCTGTCTTTTAAAAAAAAGAATGAAATAAATAAAACCGAAAATAAGCCAATGCTAAAACTACCTAAACCACTAACGATTGAATTTAAAAAATCTGGGATTACAGAATAGTCAATTTCAGACAAGATATTACCTGGATTAATCTTTTCTCCAACTTCAATATTGTTTAATTGAAAATAGCGAACGGCCTCATTATACAAATCTTCAACATTGTCTTGTAACTGATCAATATTTAAAAGTGATAAATTGTGTCCTTGTTCTACTATTAAAGGAATAAATAACCTTACCAACCCTAAGAGAAGTCCAATAATAAATGTCATTGTTACGATTACGGCGATCGTATTATTAAATTTCAATTTACTACGTAAAAAAAGGACAATTGGTCTACCAACAAGCGATACTACTGCAGCTATAGCGATGTAAACAATTACGGATTGGGCCTTATATAGGAAAAATAAAAGCAAGAAAATACCCAATAAAACTGTGATAGCTCTTAAAATTCCGTTTGAGATTATTTTAGAATTCATTTTGTAAATATATGAAACACTTACATAAGTTGTTTGGTGATTTCGTATAAAGCAATATTTGTAGCTTGAACAACATTCATGCTACTATTTTGACCAAACATATTAATATGAATGACACTGTCCGAAAATTTTAAAATATATTCTGAAACACCAAAATTTTCGTCTCCTACGATAAGTGCAATTGGCTGTTTGGAAGAAAATGTAAACGAATGAATAGGTTTACTAGAATCAGTGATTTCTAAAGATATAATATGATAATTATTCTCTTTAAGTGATTTAACAACATCGAGAATATTTTCTGAAACTTCAAAATGAACACTATTTTCTGTCGCTCTAGATGTTTTCTTCATTTTTCGTCCTAGTGGAATTTTTTCACCACAAAAGATTATTCTTTTTATACCAAAAGCATCAGAAATTCTAAAAAGACTACCAAGATTTGGTGCATTTGTGATATTGTCGCAAACCAATATTATTGGAAAAGCCTTTTTACTAAAGTTTGTGTTATAGTGATTGAGTTGCTCCAAAATAGTTAATTCTCAAACGCATATTTAATAATATTTGCTCCCATTTTAAGTGCTTTTTCGCGAACATCTTCAGGGTCGTTATGGATTTCTGGGTCTTCCCAACCATCGCCTAAATCACATTCATATGTAAAGAGGAGTACTAATCTATCTTCATTAAAAATCCCAAATGCTTGGGGTCTTTTACCTTCGTGTTCATGGATTTTTGGTAATCCTTCAGGAAATTTATATGCTATAGAAAATATTTCATGATTTGATGGTAATTCAATTAAATCAGTATTTGGAAAAACTTTCTTTAATTCTTTGGTAATGTACGGTTGCATACCATAATTGTCATCAATATGTAAAAAACCACCAGACAATAAATAGCTACGTAGATTTTCTGCATCGTCTTCACTAAAAAACACATTGCCATGGCCCGTCATGTGTACTAATGGATATTGAAAAATATCAATATCGCCAACTTCGACAGTTTCTAATTTTTCAGCTATTTTGGTATTAATATTTTCATTACAGTATGCTGCAAGGTTAGGTAGAGCAGTAGGGTTACTGTACCAATCGCCACCACCATTATATTTTACAACTGCAATTTTTTGTGCAGACAAAGTTGAAAGTAAAAAGCTGAAAGTAAAAAGTAGAATGACTTTTTTCATATTATTGATTTGCAAATGCTACACTATGACAAGCTACAATTGAAGCAGTTTCTGTACGTAATCTCGTTTTTCCCAAAGTTACAGGTTTAAAATTATTTTGAAGCGCTTGTGTGATTTCTTTAACAGAAAAATCGCCTTCGGGACCAATTAGAATTGTTATTTCTTTATTTGGTTTTAATTCACTTTTAAGAGTTGTCTTGTTGGTTTCTTCACAGTGGGCAATATATTTCTGTCCTTTAAATTCTTGTATAACGAAATCCTTAAAAGTAATTGCCTCATTTAATTTTGGCAAATAACAGTTTAATGATTGTTTCATGGCAGACTGCAAAATTTTCTCAAAACGTTCTGTTTTAATCACTTTACGTTCGCTATGATCGCAAATTATTGGCGTTATGGTATCAATACCAATTTCGGTTGCTTTCTCCAGAAACCATTCGTAGCGATCATTTATTTTTGTTGGTGCAACTGCTAAATGTAATTTGTAAGGACGCTGTTGCTGTTTTTCTTTTGAGATAATATTCGCAATACATTTTTTTATATTGGGTATTGCAATTTCTGCATTAAACAACCAACCTTTACCATTCGTAATTTGAAATATATCTCCAACTTGTTTTCGTAATACTTTTACAATATGTTTGCTCTCTTCTTTAGAGAAAACAATTTGTGAACTTTCTTCTGTTATTTCTGGATTATAGAATAGTTGCATACAACGAAGATAAAAAAGGATTTAAGATTAGTATATAACGATTAATGATTTTTTAGCTGTTTGCTGCAACTGCAAATTTCTAACTATATTTTAAGTCTTGCAGAGGCCATGATATCCTGTTCTGCAAAATCGTTATTAAGAAATTTTAAATAGCCAACAATTGCAATCATTGCTGCGTTGTCTGTGGTGAATTCAAATTTAGGGACATAGGTTTTCCAACCAAACTTAATTTCACCATCTTTTAAAGCCTTCCGTATTCCAGAATTTGCCGAAACTCCACCACCAATAGCAATATGATTAATACCAGTTTGCTTTGTAGCGAGTTTTAACTTATCGATTAAAATACCAATAATTGTATATTGGATAGAGGCACAAATATCATTCAAGTTTTCTTCTATAAAATTCGGATTCGCTTTTGTTTCTCTTTGAATAAAATAAAGTACAGCCGTTTTAAACCCAGAAAAGCTAAAGTTTAGACCTTCAACTCTTGGTTTTGTAAAGGTGAATGCTTTCGGGTTACCAAGCTGTGCTCGCTTATCTATTTCTGGTCCAGCAGGATAATCTAGTCCTAGAATTTTGCCACTTTTATCATAGGCCTCACCAACTGCGTCATCTAGAGTTTCACCAATTACTTGCATTTCAAAATAATTGGTTACGTTAACAATTTGTGTATGTCCTCCAGAAATAGTCATAGCTAAAAATGGAAAAGGAGGTTTTTCGAATCCATCTTCATCTATGAAATGTGCCAAAATATGCGCTTGCATATGGTTCACATCTATTAGTGGAATGTTTAAACCATAAGATAGAGATTTAGCAAACGATGTTCCAACGAGCAACGAACCCATTAAACCTGGACCTCTAGTAAATGCTATTGCATTTAATTGGTCTTTATTAATATTTGCTTTTTCTAAAGCTTGATGTACAACAGGCACAATATTTTGCTGATGTGCTCTAGATGCCAATTCTGGTACTACGCCACCATATTCTTTATGAATCTTTTGGCTTGCAACAACATTGCTTAAAATTTTTCCGTTGTGAATAATTGAAGCAGCAGTATCGTCGCAAGAAGATTCGATTCCTAGAATGTATATGTTTCGTGAAGCCATTAATAAATGTTAGGCATAATAATTGTAAATCTTATTTTTAATCAAACATCTTTTTTGTTTGATTAAACGTAAATACAAAATTACTCATTTATTTTTTTAGGAATTGAGTATTTATGTTTAAGTAGTTTATTTTAGATAGAAATTTTAGAAAAACGTTATCTAAAGAAGTGTAGTTTATTCTAAAGAAAATTATAACTTTAACGCATATCAAGAAAATATTAAAAATAGCATCAAAATTAATAGCCATTGTGCTGTTACTCTTCATCATTTTGATGTTGTTTCTCTCAATTCCTGCTGTACAAACTCATTTTGGTAAAAAGGCCACAAAATATCTTAATGATGAATTTGGTACAAATATAAATATTGGAAAAGTTGGACTTCAGTTTAATGGAGATGTAGAGTTAAAAAATATTTATATAGAAGATTATAAAAAAGACACACTCATTAGTATTAACGAACTTAATACATCCATTATTAATTTTAAAAATGTTTACGAAGGTAAATTACTTTTTGGTGATATCGATGTTATTGGATTACTTTTTAATATTAAAACCTATAAAGGAGAAACCGATACAAATCTTGATATTTTCGTAGCCAAGTTTGATGATGACAATCCAAGAGACAAAGAAAGCAATTTTTTAATGTCATCAAGTGACGTATCAATTTACGATAGTGCGTTTAGGTTATCGGATGAAAATAAGAATGAAACAAATAGTTTATCATTTAATGATTTAAATATTAATGCAACAAATTTTTTAATTAACGGCAGTAATGTTAGTGCAAGGATAAATACACTTGCTTTTGTTGATAGGCGAGGTGTGGTAGTACAGAATATGTCTACAAACTTTGTTTACACTTTAAAGGAGATGACATTTGCTAATTTGGATATAAAAACTAAAAATTCAGAATTAAAAGGCGATGTTAAGTTTGAGTATGATCGAGAAGATTTACAGTTTTTTACTGATAGTGTTCAAGTAACTGCAAATTTTAAAAACACAGATGTTTCTTTGAGCGAACTAAATACATTTTATAATGAGTTTGGAAAAAATCAAAGAGCAAAATTAGATGTAAATCTTACAGGAACACTAAATAACCTTTATGCCGAAAACTTAAAATTAACATCAGGAAGTCATACAATCATTTATGGTAATATATTATTCAAAAACCTATTTAATAGTAATGAGAATAATTTTTACATGAATGCCAATTTTAGAAACTTAACGTCTACTTATAAAGATTTAAAAGCATTATTACCAAATGTTCTTGGCAAGTCAATTCCTTCATCCTTCGATAGGTTGGGAAACTTCACTATTATTGGTAATTCGCAAATTAGTCCATCTACAATAAAAGCAGTTTTGGTTATTGATACCGAGTTAGGCTTAATAAATTCTAATCTCGAAATGACTGAGGTTAATGATATAGATAATGCAGCATATATTGGTAAGGTGATTTTTGACGAATTTGATATAGGTACGTTTGTAGAAAACCCAAAACTCAAAAGAGCAACTTTAAATTTAGATGTAAATGGTGTTGGTTTTACAAAAGAAAGTATAGATACACAATTAAATGGGGACATTCATTATATTGAATATAATGATTACTCATATTCAAATATTTTGGTATCTGGTAATTTGCAAGACAATATTTTTAATGGAAAATTAATATCTGATGATATTAATTTTAAATTCAATTTTGATGGATTAGCAGATTTCTCACAGGAGGTTTATAAGTTTGATTTTGTTGCAGATGTGAAGCATGCAGATTTGCGAATTTTAAATTTTGATAAGGATAATGCCCTATCAATTTTCAGAGGAAAGGTAGATATGAAAATGAATGGCACAAATATTAATGATGTCTACGGCGATATTTCATTTAAGAATACCTATTTTAAAAATGAATTTGACGAATACTTTTTTAAAGATTTTCAGTTAACATCAACTTTTTCAGAAGACAAAATTAGAAACATACAAGTTAATTCTCCAGATATTGCCGAAGGGCATATACGTGGTAACTTCTTATTTGAAGACATAGGCAAACTTTTTGAAAATGCGATAGGCAGTATTTATGCAAATTATACTCCACATGAAGTTAAAACAAATCAGTTTATAGATTTTAATTTTAGGATATATAATAAAATAGTCGAAATCTTTTATCCAGATGTTACACTTGGCAATAACACGTTTATTAAAGGTCGTGTAGAAAGTGATGAAAAAGAATTTAAACTTATATTTAAATCACCAAAAATAGCACTCTTTGATTACTTCGCAAAAGACATTGAGCTTTTGGTGGATAATAAAAACCCATTATTTAACACCTATATTGAAGTAGATAGTATTAATACAAAATACTACAGTGTGTCAAAATTCAATCTTATAAATTTAACGCTTAACGATACATTGTATATGAGATCAGAATTTAAAGGAGGTAAATACAATGACGATATATATAATTTAAGTTTTTATCATACAATTAATGAAGAAAATCAATCTGTTATTGGTTTTAAAAAATCTGATATAACCTTTAAAAGCAACACATGGTTTATAAACGAAACTCAAAATGATTTTAATAAAATTGAGTTTGATAAAACATTAACAAACTTTAAAATAGACCAATTAGTAATGAATCATCTTGACGAAGAGATTAAGTTATCTGGTGTTATTCGAGACTCTACTTATAAAGATATAAAGCTTAATTTTAAAGATGTAGATTTAGCCAAAATAGCACCGCCAATAGATAGTTTAAAACTAGATGGCAACATTAACGGTAAATTAGATATACTTCAGCAAAATGGTGCATATCTTCCAAACTCTAAAGTTACTATTGATAATTTTAGAGTAAATGATTTTCTTTTAGGTTCATTTAATGCAGCCATAGAAGGAAACGAATCTCTTACAAAATATACCGTAAATGTTACTATAAAAGATGATGTTAAACAATCTTTTAGAGCAATCGGAGATATTAATATTGGCGACAATAATTCGACCATAGATGTCGATGTTAATTTTAACAAGTTCGATTTGTTTCCACTTAACCCTTTAGGTCAAGGTGTTATCACTAACATTCGAGGTATCGTTAACGGTCAGGCAAAAATTGCTGGTAATTTAAAACGCCCCAATATTACAGGTCATTTAATTTTAAATAATACAGGTTTAGCCATTCCATATCTAAATGTTGATTATGCAATGAATGATAGGGCATCGGTAACGCTTAAAAATCAAAGTTTTATATTTAATAATATCGAATTAACCGACACAGCGTTTAATACCAAAGGAAGATTAAATGGAAGCTTAAGTCACGTAAATTTATCCGATTGGAGTCTCGATTTAGATATTAATACACCAAGATTGCTAATTTTAAATACCGAAGAAACTGAAGAGTCTTTATATTATGGTACAGGCTTTATTGGTGGCACAGCAACGATTTCTGGCCCTACCGAAGAACTTGTTATTAGTGTAGATGGTGAAACGGAGAAAGGAACCGAATTTAAGATCCCATTAAATGATACAGAATCTTTTGGAGATAATTCATTTATTCATTTTTTAAGCCCAGAAGAAAAGAGAGCAAGACTTCTAGGAGTAGAGTTAGTTCGAGAAGATATTAAAGGATTAGAATTAGATTTTAACCTCGATGTTACAGAAGATGCCCAAATAGAATTGGTTTTAGATAAAATTTCGGGTAGTACTATTAAAGGTCGAGGAATTGGAGGTATGCTTGTTGAAATTAATACCAACGGGAAATTCAATATTTATGGAGATTTTTCTGTTTTCGAAGGTGTTTATAATTTTTATTATGGAGGTTTAATACAAAAAACATTCATCGTTGAGCCTGGCGGTACTTTAGCGTGGGAAGGTGATCCGTTAAGTGCTCAAATAAATATTAAAGCGATTTATGAGACTAATGCAAATCCGTCCCCTTTATTAGACAATCCTATAAATAGAAGTATTCCTGTAAATGTAGAAATCGCTTTAACAGGACAGTTGGAAAAACCCGAACCAAACTTTAGCTTCGAGTTTCCAACTGCTAATTCTACGGTAAGATCAGAATTGCAATACAGTTTAGAATCAAAAGACGAAAGAGATAATCAAGCATTATATTTATTATCAACAGGTTCATTCTCAAGCGGGCTTAATAATATAAATGCCTATGGAACACTCACCGAAAGATTAACAGGAATTGTAAATAGTTTTTTTGATAATAGTGACAATAAAATCAATATTGATTTAAATTATGAAAATGCCGAAAAAACACCAGAATACGAATCTGATGCAAAATTAGGTTTATCCTTACAAACTAAAATTAGTGACAGAATATCAATTAATGGAAAGTTTGGGGTTCCTATTGGTGGAGTGAGCGAAACGGTAATTGCAGGAGATGTGCAAATTGACTTTTTACTTAATGAAGATGGTACCTTAACCGCAAGCGTTTTTAATAGGGAAAATAGCATTCAAAACTTTGGTGAAGAAATAGGTTACACTCAAGGGATAGGTATTACTTATTCGGTAGAATTTGACACATTTAAAGAACTTATGCAAAAGATTTTCAAAAGCAAAGGGAAGGATATTGAAACACCAAAAAATACTGCCCATGAAAATGCAGATGATACAGATAGTTCCTTACCAGATTTTATGAATTTTAAGCAAGCTTCAGAAGTAGAAAACTAGCTTGTAATACCTCATTTTATAAACATTTCTAGAATATTTATTAACGAAAACGTTTGAGTTTTTATATTTAGTTAAAAACTCCAAAATCATAGTATTTTTATAAGATAAGTTTAGTAGTTTTACTTTTTAAACAGGAAAACACATGCCAAAAAGTATTAAAAAAATAGGCGTTTTAACCTCTGGAGGTGATTCTCCAGGAATGAATGCTGCAATACGTTCTGTAGCTCGAACATGTGCATATCATAACCTTGAATGTATAGGTGTTTATCGTGGGTATGAAGGTCTGATAGAAGGTGATTTTATAGAAATGAATGCACGAAGTGTAAAAGGTATTATTAATAAAGGAGGTACGGTATTAAAATCAGCTCGCTCTAAGGAGTTTAGAACAAAAGAAGGTAGACAAAAAGCATATACCAATCTTAAAAACGAAAATATTGATGGATTGGTTGTTATTGGTGGAGATGGTTCTTTTACAGGAGCGATAATTTTTAATCAAGAATTTAATTTTCCTGTTATGGGAATTCCTGGAACTATCGATAACGATATATTTGGTACAACACATACGTTGGGCTTTGATACAGCATTAAATACAGTGGTCGAAGCAATTGATAAAATACGCGATACGGCAAGTTCTCATAATAGATTATTTTTTATTGAAGTTATGGGTCGAGATGTAGGTCATATAGCTTTAAATGTTGGAGTCGCTGGTGGAGCTGAAGAAATTTTAATACCTGAAGAAAATTTAGGGTTAGATAGATTAGTCGAATCTTTGCGTAAAAGTAGAAAATCTGGTAAATCTTCTAGTATTGTAGTTGTAGCCGAAGGCGATAAAATCGGAAAAAACATCTTCGAGTTAAAAGACTATGTAGATGAGAATATGTCTGGTTACGATGTTAGAGTTTCAGTATTAGGACATATGCAACGAGGTGGGTCGCCATCTTGTTTAGATCGTGTTTTGGCTAGTAGAATGGGAGTAAAGGCAGTAGAATCTATTCTAGAGGGTAAAACCAATTTTATGGTAGGCTTGTTAAATAACAAAATAGAATTAACGCCATTAGAACAAGCTATTAAAGGAAAATCAAAAATTAATTTAGAATTATTAAGAGTGTCAGATATTATGACAACATAAAACAAAAAGAAAATGTCAAAAACAAAAATTGGAATTAACGGATTTGGTAGAATAGGAAGAATTGCTTTTAGAGTAGCTGTAAGCAGACCAAATATTGAAGTCGTAGGAATTAATGATTTATTAGAAGTAGAGCATTTAGCATATTTATTAAAATACGATTCAGTTCACGGACAGTTTGATGGAACCATTGAGGTTAATAACGGTAATTTAGTTGTAAACGGAAACGAAATTAGAGTTACTGCAGAACGTAACCCAGAAGATTTAAAATGGGATGCAGTTGGAGCAGAAGTTGTTTTAGATTGTACAGGTATTTTTACAACCTTAGATACAGCACAAGCACATATTACTGCTGGAGCCAAAAAAGTTGCAATTTCTGCACCTTCTGCAGATGCACCAATGTTTGTAATGGGCGTTAATCATGATAAGATTAAAGCTAATGATACTATTGTTTCTAACGCATCTTGTACTACAAACTGTTTAGCACCAATAGCAAAAGTCTTGAATGATAACTTCGGATTAGTAGAGGGATTAATGACAACAGTACATGCTGCAACAGCAACTCAATTAACTGTAGATGGGCCTTCACGTAAAAATTACAGATTAGGGCGTTCAACATTAAATAATATTGTACCAGCAACTACAGGTGCTGCAAAAGCAGTTGGCAAAGTAATCCCTGAATTAAACGGAAAATTAACGGGTATGGCATTTCGAGTGCCAACTGTAGATGTATCTGTAGTAGATTTAACTTGCCGTCTAGAAAAACCAGCCACATGGGAAGAAGTAAAGGCAGCAATCAAAAATGCTTCTGAAAACGAAATGAAAGGTGTTTTAGGATATACAGAAGAAGGTGTTGTTTCTCAAGATTTTGTTTCTGAACCTCGAACTAGTGTTTTTGATGCTAATGCAAGTATTGGCTTAAATGATAATTTTGTAAAAATAGTTTCGTGGTATGATAATGAGTTTGGTTACTCAACCAAATTAATAGATTTAGCCGAACATATAAATTCAATATAGTTCTAATTGTAGAAAGGTTATTTTAAAAAAAGGAACCTTTCTACGTATTTAATTTTCAAAGTATCATGGTTTTAATTGTTGATAGTGGTTCTACAAAATGTGATTGGATTGCAGTAGATAAAGAGGGAAATCAGTTGTTAGAAAAAATGCGTACTAAAGGACTAAACCCTGCCATATTATCAGAAAAAAAATTAGCAAAAATTATAAAAAAAAATAAAGATCTTAAAGAAAATCGAAAGATAGTATCACATGTGTTTTTTTATGGAGCAGGTTGTGGAACAGATCGACCAAATGCTCTTTTAAAAATTGTACTGCAACAAATTTTTATAAATGCCGAAGTAGAAGTTCGCGAAGATACTATGGCAGCGGTATATGCAACACTTAATCATGATAAAGAGGCAGCGGTAGTTTGTATTTTAGGAACTGGTTCTAATTGTTCTTATTATGATGGAGAAGAAATGCACCAACGTGTAAAGTCTTTAGGATATTCGATTATGGATGATGCTGCCGGAAATTATTATGGTAGACAATTAATTAGGGATTATTATTTTAACCATATGCCAGAAGACATTAGAGTTGCTTTTTCCGATAAGTATAATGTTGAAGATGATAACATTAAGTACAATTTGTATAAACAGCTAAACCCAAATGCATATTTGGCTACACATGCCGAGTTTATGTTTTTAAATAAGGATTCAGAATATATTACCAATTTAATTAAAAAGGGTATCCGTTTATTTGCCAAAAACATGATTATGCAATATAGAGAGGAGATTAAAAAAGTGCCTGTTCATTTTGCAGGTTCTATTGCCTTTTTCTCACAAAAAGAAATTAAAGAAGTTGCACAAGAGCTTGGTTTTAATGTTGGTAATTTTGAACGCAGACCTATTGAAGGTCTTGTTAAATATCACACCAGAAAATTTCAAATTACTCTATAATTACTAGACAACCTTTCATTTTATTTATTCGAAATTATGCTATTTACAGCCTAATTAAAATACTTAATAAAGTACAAGGGATCTTTAAGAATAAGTTTTGTTTTCTTGTTCTGCAACCCTAATAAAGGTCGTTCTTTTGGTAAGTTCTTTTAAACGTTGAGCGCCAACATAGGTACAGGTACTACGTATGCCTCCAAGAATATCTTGTAACGTCTTATCAACATTTCCTTTAAATGGTACTTCTACAATTTTACCTTCGCTTGCTCTATATTTTGCAACTTCACCAGCATGTTTATTCATGGCTGTACTAGAACTCATTCCATAAAATTGCTTAAATGGTTTTCCAAGACGTTCTATAAGTTCGCCACCACTTTCTTCATGACCTGCGAGCATCCCACCAAGCATTACAAAATCGGCTCCTGCACCAAAAGCTTTTGCTATATCACCAGGATTTGCACAACCACCATCGCTAATAATTTGCCCTCCTAAACCATGTGCTGCGTCGGCACATTCAATAATAGCAGATAATTGTGGATAACCAACGCCAGTTTTTATACGCGTAGTACATACAGAACCTGGACCAATACCTACTTTAACAATATCTGCTCCAGATAACAGTAATTCTTCTACCATTTCGCCAGTAACAACATTACCAGCAATGATAACTTTGTCAGGATATGTTTTTCGTGTTAGTTTCACAAAATCTACAAAACGTTCGGTATAACCATTTGCAACATCAATACAAATAAATTTTATACGAGAATTAAATTTAAGAATGGCATTTAGTTTCTCTACATCTTTTTCTTTTATTCCTATACTTATAGCAAAATAATCTATGATGTTTTCGTGAGCATTTGCCATAAAGATATTCCAATCCGTAATAGAATAGTGTTTATGTATGGCAGTAATGAGCTTGAATTTTGAAAGCGCAGCTGCCATTTCGAAAGTGCCAACAGTATCCATATTTGCAGCTATAATAGGAACGCCTTTCCATATCGTATCACTATGTAAAAATTTAAATTCTCTCTCTAGAGAAACTTGTTTTCTGCTTATTAATGTTGATCGTTTAGGTCGTATCATTACATCTTTAAAACCTAATTTCAAGTCATTTTCTATCCGCATAATATAAAATTGAGATTACTTACAAATATATCGATTTTTAGACATTCAGAAATAATATATTATTGTTGTTTTATAGTTAATTATAAATTAATTGAAAATTCCTTTTATTAACACATTTTTTTTACTTAACATTATAAATTATAACTACAAATATTTATAATAATGAAATATTCTTTTTTTAAACTTAAATTTAAAGGAGTAACTTATATTCTATTTTTATTAATATTTATTAAAACTAATGCACAAGATATCGAACCTAGACGCTGGTCAACAATGCCTTTAGGAACACATGTATTTGGTGCTGGTTATGGTTATACTAGTGGTAAAATATTATTTGATCCGGTATTAGAAGCAGAAGATGTTAAAGTAGATATACATGCTTTTGCTGCAGTATATGTACAACCATTTAAAATTGGCAAAAAACTTGGCAGAATAGATTTCTTATTACCTTATGCTACTGCTCGTTGGGATGGTTTACTTTCTGGTGAACCTATAACCATAAAAAGAAACGGCTTTTCTGACCCTAGAATACGGATGTCAGTTAATTTAATTGGCCCAAATGCAATGGGCCCAAAAGAAATGATGCAGTACCTGAAAGAACATCCAGTAAACACAATATTTGGAGCTTCAGTTGCAATTACTTTACCTTTAGGTCAATATGATGAAACTAAATTGCTTAATTTAGGCAGAAACAGATTTGTTATAAGACCCCAAATTGGGATGGTACATAATTGGGGATTATGGTCTTATGAATTAACAGGGTCTGTTTTTATTTATACCAATAACAACAGTTTTTTTAATAACCAAGTAAGAAAACAAGATCCAGTATTTGCTTTACAAACACATATTATACGTAGGTTTTCTAATAAAATGTGGGCTTCTTTAAGTGGTGGTTATGGTCTTGGCGGACAGTCTATCGTAAATAAAGAACCAAAAGATGATGAACATGGTGATTTCCTATGGTCTTTATCATATGGTGCACCGCTTTCCAAAACTCAAGCAATTAAACTTGTCTATGTGCGCTATGAAACAACAAAGGATGTTGGATCTAATACAAATACAATAGGAATCTCTTGGTCTAAACTTTTTTAGCACAAATTTTATTTAATTGCAATCATACTAATTTCAATATTTACAAATTTTGGAAGATTAGCAACTTCTACTGTTTCTCTAGCTGGTGCTGTAGCATGGTTAAAATATAAACCGTATACTTCATTAATTTGAGAAAAATTATTCATATCACTAATAAAAATAGACGTTTTAACAACATTTTTAAAAGTCATGTCTGCAGCTTCTAAAACAGCTTTCATGTTTTCCATCACTTGCTTTGTTTCGGTTTTAATGTCATCTAAAACCAATTCCATTGTTTTTGGATCTAAAGCTATTTGTCCAGAAGTATATAATGTATTTCCAGAAAGTACTGCTTGGTTGTAAGGACCAATGGGAGCAGGAGCATGCGATGTTTTAATAATATTTTTCATAATAGTTTATAATTGTTGATCTGGTCTTTGACGTTGATCGTATTTAAGATCGTTTAAAATGCCTGAACTAATGCCAATAAAGAAATACCAAGAACTACGTGAACTAAATGGTACCCAATCAAAATTCATTTTCCAACTTAATAAATCTCTAGAGAATCCTAATGAGGTATAAGTAAATCCTTGGTTTTTAAAATCGTAACCAGAAGAAGCTCGAACTTTCCATCTTGGAGATAATTCTACATCACCAGAAAACATTAATGAATTAGAAGAAATAGTATTTTCCCTTCTTGCATTAGTGTAATTTACAGAATATGCTAGACGCAAACTCCATGGGATGCTATAATTGTATAATTCAGATTCTTTTTCTTCGTCATCATCGTCTTCATTATCAAAAAGTTGGTTTGAAAAATCTGTAGCCCGTCCAAACATATCATCTGCACGACCACCACTTCTTAAATTTTCTTCTCGACTTCTTTCATTTCCTGTATCCTTAAACTCTTTACTAGAAATCGAGTAATTCATAGTTAGATTTGCACTGGTTAATCTAAATAGACTACCGCCATTATCTATATTAAAAACCCCAACTCGAGTGTTGTTGTTATCTAATGCATAAGGGTCTAGTGTTGCTCCAAAATTCACATTCATTTTATTATCGAATAGTTGTGTGCCACCACTTATTCGCATAGGGCTCCAGTTTAAAGAATCTGCTGCAAAATTGTATGAAGTCGAAAAGTTTAAATTATTTAAGATGGTTATTTTTTTAGGTTCTGTTGCTGTACTATCTCGATCTCTTACTTTGGCTTCAATATTGTTTGAAAGCGAAATACCCATAGAACTAGAAAAACGATTATTAGGTGCTCCAAAAATAGCATCCTCAAACCGTGTGAATTCTTCTACAGTTGTTGTTCCGTCTGCATCAATAACTTCGAAGGTGTCATAATAATTATCAAAAGAGGGGTTTATATTATAACTTATCGATGGTCGCATAATATGCCTAATCGCTTTAATTTTAGTGTCTTTACCTTCTTTTTCAAAATTAAACATACCATAAATAGTTGTTCCTAAACTTGTATTAAAATTGTAAGTTCTATAAGAGTCAAATCCATTAATTGTTTCTTCAATTATTTCATCTGTATCATCGTCATAATATTTGTCTATTGTTTTAAATGTCCAAACTTCTTCAAAATTAGTTCCTGCAGTTAAACTAAAGAATTTGAAGAGTTTAAAATTTGTACTTAACGGTATAGTGTGCTGTACTCCAGCTTTTGCGTCTTCAAACATTTCTTTTTTAAAGAAAAGAGAATCTGTAGTTTGTATTCTGTTTTCACCTCTTAAATTATATTGTAAATTAACATTTTGAATGATGCCTTTTTTAGTACCAACTTTCGGTGCAAAAGGAAAAACTCGACCAACACTTGCTTGTATAGTTGGTAGTGTCATATTAATTTGTTGTGTATTTGTATTTTGAGAATGTGTAGCTGTCGCACTAAAATTTACTTGAGGCTCTCCTTGAAATGTTTTTGAATATGATATGGATGATGATAGTGTATTATTTAAATAACTTGGTGAATTAATCTGATTTGCTGATTCCTGATAATAATTACTACTACCTAAATTCACAGAAGCAGAGAATCGAGAATTAGGACTTGCTTTCCCACTTTGGCTATGCGACCAACGAATATTGTATATTGTGCTTTTTGAATAATCAGGAAAACCACGCTCGCTATCTATCTGGCTTTCATACCTAAAGCCTACATTTCCACTATATTTATAACGTTTAGCGTATGAGCTTTCCATACGTAAACCATAGCTTCCGTTTGTATACAAATCTCCAAGCACAGCCAAATCTACATAATCGCTAATGGCAAAATAATAACCACCATTTTGTAGAAAAAAACCACGTCTATTTTCTTCACCGAAAGTTGGAAAAATAACACCTGATGTTTGCTTTTTGGTTAACGGGAAGTATGCAAAAGGTAATCCAATAGGCGTTGGAACATCATAAATAAATAAATTGGTAAGACCAGTTGCTACTTTTTCGCCAGGCACAATTTTTGCCTTTCGTAATAAAAAATAATATTCTGGATCTTCTCTGTTTTTAGAAGTTGTAAACTTCGCATTTCGTACAAAGTAAACAGAATCATTCATTTTTTTGGTAAGTTCTGCATCAATATATCCGCCAGATTGTTCAGTACGAGAATTAAAAATTAATGCTTTTTTTGTATTAAAATTAAATCGTATAGAATCTGGTTCAATAACATCTGCTCCTTGTGTAAACACAGGGTTTTGAGTATAATCACCCAAAGAATCTTTTATACGCCCAGCATAAACTTCATTTTTGCTATAATCTATAACAATAATTCCAGCTGCAATATTCATATCCTGATACGCTATAGTTGCATTGTTATACAAATAAAGTTTTTGTTCCTTTTGGTTAAAAGACGTATAGTCTGTTGCGCTATATTTTACAACATCAGTTAAATACTCTTTTCGTTTTACAGTGTCTTGTTTTGTGCTGTCTTGTGCAACTTCTGAAACTATAGATTCTCCAATCGTATTAGCTTCTAAAGTTTTCACCGTTAAATTAATACTGTCTTTTGCAACTTCTGCAGTTACCGGAACACTTGATTTAGGTATGTCTTGAGAATAGCAGAACGTGTTAATAAACACTGTAAAACTTATGGCAAAAAGTATTTGAAAGTAGTATGTACGCAATGCTTTTAAATGTATTTTTGTAAAAGTATGGCTCGGTTTTTGAATTGCCAAAATTACATATATTTTTTTGTGATTAATTTATTATTTCAAAAAATAATAAACGATGTTAAATCGAGTTTTAAAACTAGTCAATTTCAGTATGCAAACGAATAAATTAATTCATTTCGTATTATTTACCATAGTATTAACGTTTTTGTCGTTTAATGCGATGGCTATACAGCAGCCTTCAGATAAGTTTGTGGTTGTCTTAGATGCTGGTCATGGTGGTCATGATCCAGGGAACGTAGGAAATGGCTATAAAGAAAAAAGCATTGCACTAAATATTGCTTTAAAGATAGGAGAAGAACTCGAAAAGAATCCTAATATTAAAGTGATTTATACGCGTAAGTCGGATGTTTTTGTTGATTTGTTTGTAAGAGGGAAAATAGCAAATGAAGCCAATGCAGATTTGTTTGTTTCGATACACTGTAATTCTCATAATTCTCAAGCTCATGGTACAGAAACATTTGTTTTAGGAACCCATAGAAATCAAACAAATTTTGAAGTGGCAAAAAAGGAAAACTCTGTAATTCTTCTCGAGAACAATTATGAGAAAAATTATGGTGGATTTAATCCTAATTCACCAGAATCTGTGATTAGTATCCTTTTGGGTCAAGAAGAGTTTTTAGATCAAAGCATTATGCTAGCAAGTATGATACAAGATAACTTTACAAATAAATTAAAAAGAAAGAATAGAGGTGTGAAACAAGCAGGTTTTATTGTTTTACACCAAACTGTTATGCCAAGTGTCTTAATAGAAACCGGTTTTTTAACTTATAAAAGTGAAGGCTCTTATTTGAACTCGAAAAAGGGTCAAAATGATATGGTGTCATCAATTAAAGAAGCTATTCTATCTTATAAAAAATCTTTAGATCATAATGTTGGTGAGCAAATTTCTATACCTGAAGAAGAGGTGAGTTACTCTGTTGATAGTAGTTTTAAGTTTAAAGTACAAATTGCTGCAAGTTCTAGAGAGTTGGCTTTACAGCCATATAACTTTAATGGATTAGAGAAAATTACTAAAGAAAAAGAAGGAGATTTATATCGTTACTTTTATGGTGAAACTTCAAATTATACTGAAGTTACAAAGCTTAAAAGTGAAGCAAGACAAAAAGGATACACTACGTGTTACGTTGTCGCTTACAAAGACGGTGTAAAAATTTCATTAAATGAAGCAATAAAAACAAGTACGAATTAGATTATTCTTTTTAAATTTATCTCTATTTTTGTTTTATAACATAACTTATTTAATTTGAAAATATCAAGAGAAGTTAAAACCGCCATACTAGTTATACTAGGAATAGTTCTACTTATTTTTGGATTCAACTATTTAAAAGGCAAGAACCTACTTAATTCTTCACGAACATTTTATGCTGTTTATGATAATGTAGAAGGATTGGCTAATTCTACACCTGTTACAATTAACGGATTAGCAGTAGGAAAGGTTCAAAACATATCGTTTACAGAAGATGGAACTGCAAAACTACTTGTAACACTTCTTGTAGATAACGATTTTCAATTTTCAAAAAATAGTACGGCAGAATTATATGAAGCTGGTTTAATAGGTGGTAAAGCTATTGCAATAGTGCCAGCATTTGATAATGAACCAAATGCAGAAGCTGGTGATTTCTTAAAAGGATCTGTCAAAGCAGGTTTAAGCGAATTGTTAAATCAGAAACTAACACCATTGCAAGAGAAAATAGAAATAATGATGGTTAGTGCAGACTCACTATTAACGAACTTAAATGATGTTTTTGATGAACAAACAAAAAACAATTTAAAAGGTAGTATTGCTGGTTTAAATCAAACCATAGCATCGTTTAAATCTACATCTGTTTCTTTAAATCAATTAATAAATGATAACAAAGAAAACTTGGATAATACATTAAGTAATGTTGAGAATATATCGTCTAACCTTTCAAAGGTTACAGATTCATTAGCTAATGCAGATCTTGGTGAAACAGTGAAGAAACTCGAATCTACTATTAATAATTTCGACAAAATATTATCTAATATTGAAGCTGGGGAAGGATCTATGGGCAAACTATTAAAGGATGAAGGTTTATACAATAATCTTGAAGGAGCGACTAAAGAAATGAAAGAGCTTTTAGAAGATATAAAGTTACATCCAAAACGTTATTTCAGAATATTATCTAAAAAAGAGATTCCTTATAACGAAGATTAAATCAAAAATTCATTCATGGATTACTTGCCAAACATACTATTTGCCTTAACACTTATTTTAGGATTCGGATATTTTTTTAAAAATGTAAAAACACTTATACGTAATATTAAACTTGGTCAAGATGTTAATGTTAGTGATAATAGATCACAACGTTGGAAAAACATGGCAATGATTGCACTTGGGCAAAGTAAAATGGTAAAGCGGCCAATAGCTGGTTTTTTTCACATTGTTGTTTACGTAGGTTTTATTGTAATTAACATCGAAGTCCTTGAAATTATTATCGATGGCTTGTTTGGGACACATCGTATTTTTTCTAGTATTGGCAGTTTATATGGTATTCTAATAGGAATTTTTGAAGTATTAGCTATTCTTGTATTTATCTCAGTAATTGTTTTTTGGATTCGTAGAAACATTATTAAAATTCAACGCTTTTGGAATGCAGAAATGACTTCTTGGCCAAAAAATGACGCCAATTACATTCTATATTTCGAAATGGCTTTAATGACATTGTTTTTGGTTATGAATGCCACAGATACTCATTTTCAAGAGATGAACAATGGTAATATAATAAGCCAATACATAGTACCTTTCTTTAATGGTTTTTCAGATGAAAATTTACACATTATAGAAAGAGCAGCTTGGTGGATTCATATTCTCGGAATAATAGTATTTTTAAATTACTTGTATTTTTCAAAGCATTTACATATTCTTTTAGCATTTCCAAATACGTTTTATGCGAGTTTAAACCCAAAAGGACAACTCAATAATCTTGAGTCTGTAACCAAAGAGGTCTTGCTAATGATGGATCCAAACGCCGATCCGTTTGCTGCACAACCAGAATCAACAGAAGATGAAACTCCTGCAAAATTTGGAGCGTCAGATGTGCAAGATTTAAATTGGGTTCAATTATTAAATGCTTATACATGTACAGAATGCGGACGTTGTACCAGCGAATGTCCTGCAAACCTAACTGGAAAGAAACTGTCGCCTCGTAAAATTATGATGGATACACGAGATAGATTAGAAGAGGTAGGAAAGAATATAGATGCTAATAAAGGTGAGTATATTGACGATGGCAAACAACTATTAGGTGATTATATTAGCCATGAAGAGCTTTGGGCGTGTACATCATGTAATGCTTGTGTAGAGGCTTGCCCAATAAGTATTAATCCATTATCCATAATTATGGATATGAGACGTTATTTAGTTATGGAGCAATCTGCTGCACCAATGGAGCTAAATAATATGATGACCAATATTGAAAATAATGGTGCGCCATGGCCATACAACCAGATGGATAGATTGAATTGGAAGAATGAATAAATAATGAACAGTTTAAAAATTTCAATATTGGCCTTTTGTTTCCTTTTTGCAACTAATATATTTGCACAAAGTGGATATCAAAAAGATTCATTACAAATAAAAGTTTATACAAAGATTGAATATAAAGATAGTTATGCAACCGACATTCGTATAGATAAAGTTTTTTGTGACTATTGTTCAGAATATCAAACAGAAAAAGTAAAAGAAGAAGCAAAAAAAATTGCCTATTATGAAAGAAATGAGAAACAAAATAGGTTAAAAAATGGCATCAAGAAACTTACTTTATATATAAGAGTTTCTAAAAAAGATCTTCTTGAATTAAAGCAAGAAAAACCTCTAGACAGTATTAATTATAATAAATTATAATGAGCGAATCACTTGTAGTAAAAACAATGGCCGAGTTTATGGCAGAAGATAAACAGCCAGAAGTGTTATTTTGGGTTGGTTCTGCAGGAAGTTATGACGATCGAGCAAAAAAAATAACACGCGCTTTTGTAAAAATACTTAATAAGGCTAATGTCGATTTTGCTGTTTTAGGCACAGAAGAAAGTTGTACTGGTGATGCTGCCAAACGTGCCGGAAATGAGTTTTTATTTCAAATGCAAGCTGTAACAAATATTGAAATTTTGAATGCTTATGAGGTTAAAAAAATAGTTACTGCTTGTCCGCATTCATATAATACCTTAAAAAACGAATATCCAGAATTAGGAGGAAAATACGACGTTTTGCACCATACACAATATATTAAAGAATTGTTTGATGCAGGTAGAATAAAAGTTGGAACCGATAATAAATATAAAGGCACGCGAATTACGTTTCATGACCCTTGTTATTTAGGACGTGCAAATAACGTGTACGAAGCACCACGCGATTTATTAAACTTAGTAGGTGTAGATTTAATAGAAATGAAGCGACACAAAAGCACATCATTATGCTGTGGAGCAGGAGGAGCACAAATGTTTAAGGAACCAGAAAAAGGCGATATGGATATTAATGTTCTACGAACAGAAGATGCTTTAAAAACGAACCCAAAAATTATAGCTACTGGTTGTCCGTATTGCAACACCATGATGACAGATGGTATTAAATTTAAAGAAAAAGAGAGCGAGGTTGATGTATTAGATATCGCTGAACTTATTGCCAATACCCAAGAATAATTAGTAAACCAAACAAACCTCTAATATAATAATGTTAGTAGACTTTAAAACATTACCAGAATCTTCACGTATTTGGATCTACCAAGCAAATCGGTCTTTTTCTGAAATAGAGCTTGAAGAAATATCAAATAAACTTGATGTGTTTATCGAAAACTGGACAGCACATGGCAGTGATTTAAAAGCTGGATTTAGTATAAAATACAAACGCTTTATTGTAATAGCTTTAGATCAAAAAATGAATCAGGCTACAGGTTGCTCGATAGATGCTTCAGTTAGTTTTATTCAACAATTAGAAAAAGATTATCAAGTAGATCTATTAGATAAAATGAATGTTTCTTATAAACAAGGAGAATTTGTCGCCTATAAAACTCTAGTAGATTTCAGAAAAATGGCCAAACAAAAAGCTGTTTCCAAAAAAACCATTGTCTTTAATAATTTGGTTACCAATATTGCTGAATTTAATGAAAACTGGGAAGTACCTGCAAGCGAAAGCTGGCATAGTCGCTTTTTAAAATAAGGTGGTAATTAATTCAAAAAAACTTTCATAATCCAAATAGAATATTGATTTTTACCGCTTTGAATAAGCAATGATAAAATTATGGCTAACGATATTTTTTTATTAAATATTTCGGGACCAGATAAACCTGGTTTAACCTCTAGTTTAACAAGTGTTTTGGCAGATTATGATGCCAAAGTATTAGACATTGGGCAAGCAAATATTCACGATACATTGTCTTTAGGAATGTTATTTGAAATTGAATCAGGAGAAAAGTCATCTGCAGTGCAAAAAGATTTACTTTTTAAAGCTTATGAACTTGGTATCACAGCTAAGTTTACGCCAATCACATCAAATGATTATGAAGACTGGGTACATCTTCAAGGCAAAGATAGATACATTGTTACAATTTTAGGCGAAAAACTTGCAGCTCAACAAATAACAGAAGTTACAAAGGTAATTTCAGAAAATAATTTGAATATTGATGCCATAAAAAGATTAACAGGTCGTTTGTCTCTAGTTAGAGAAGAAGAATATCCAAGAGCATCTATACAATTATCTATTAGAGGAAAAATTGAAAACAAAGTCGATATTACTGAAAAATTCATGCAAATATCTAGAGAATTAGATGTTGATATTGCATTTCAAGAAGATAATATTTATAGACGAAATAGACGTTTAGTTTGTTTTGATATGGATTCTACCTTAATACAGACAGAAGTTATAGACGAATTAGCAGAATTAGCTGGCGTTGGAAAACAAGTAAAAGCTATTACCGAATCTGCAATGCAAGGAGAAATAAATTTTAACGAAAGCTTCAAAAAACGCATGAAGCTTTTAAAAGGTTTAAGTGAAGAAGTTCTTCATGATGTGGCTGTTAATTTACCAATAACCAAAGGGGCAAGAAGGTTAATAGATACTTTAAAAAATTACGGATTTAAAACCGCTATTTTATCGGGTGGATTTACATATTTTGGTAATTATTTGCAAAAAGAATTAGGGATTGATTATGTATATGCCAATCAATTAGAAATTAAAGATGGTCTTTTAACTGGTAATTATCTTGGCGAAATTGTTAATGGAAATAAAAAAGCAGATTACCTTAAAGAGATTGCAAAAAAAGAAGGCATCGATATTAGTCAAACTATTGCAGTTGGAGATGGAGCAAACGATTTGCAAATGCTTAATCTTGCAGGTTTAGGTATCGCTTTTCATGCAAAACCAAAGGTAAAAGATAATGCTCAAAGCTCTATATCTAGTATTGGTTTGGATGGAGTCTTATATCTTTTAGGCTATCACGATAGACATATAGATTTGATTGAATAAGTTGAATCAATTTAAACCGAAACCTAAAGGTTTTAAATAGACTCATTATAAATTAACTTCTCTATATACTTTTAAGTAATAATTTGAGTTATTTATTTTAAATAAATAATAAAATGAAATATATATTTAGTGTCGTCATATTTTTGACTTCATTTACACTTTTTGCTCAAGATTGGCATATAGATTTTGAGGAAGCTAAGAGCGTAGCTTCAAAAAATCAACAAAATATAGTTTTAGTTTTTCAAGGTTCAGATTGGTGCGCTCCATGCATTAAACTTGATAGAGAAGTTTGGAGTACTAAAGAATATCAAGAATTGGCAAAAAATCATTTTGTAATGCTAAAAGCAGATTTTCCTAGAAAAAAAGGAAATAAACTTTCAGAAAATTTACAAAAACAAAATGCCCATTTAGCAGAAACTTATAATAAAGAAGGTTTCTTTCCTTTGGTAGTTATCCTCTCATCTGACGGGAAAATACTTGGTAAACTAGGTTATGAAAAAACGACTCCAGAACAATATTTTAATAAACTCATAACTTTTGAAAATTAGATTTTGCATCCTAATTGTTTTGCCTTTATTGGTTTCTAGCCTCAACGCACAAGAAACCTTTAATAGAACAGTGAAGCTCATGGGAAGCCGTTTTGATATTACTGTAGTTGGTAATAATAAGAAGCAAGCAGATAGTTTTATAGATATGGCTATTTCAGAAATTACTAGAATTGAAAAGTTAATTTCGTCTTGGGATTATAATTCTCAAACATCAATAATCAATAAAAATGCAGGTATTAAACCTGTAAAAGTTGATAAAGAGCTTTATTACTTAATCGAAAGAGCAATTAAAATTTCAAAACTTACAAAAGGTGCTTTTGATATTAGTTATGCATCTATGGATAAAATATGGAATTTCGATGGTAGTATGACAGAAATGCCTTCTGAAGAAATAGTGAAACAATCAGTGTCGAAAGTTGGTTATAAAAATATTGTTTTGGATTCAGAAAATCATTCTGTGTTTTTAAAATTAAAAGGAATGAAAATTGGTTTTGGAGCAATTGGTAAAGGGTATGCAGCAGACAAAGCTAAAGCCCTATTGCAAAAGCATCATGTTATTGCTGGAATAATTAATGCTTCGGGAGATTTAAATACCTGGGGGAAACAACCAAATGGACAAGATTGGATGGTAGCCATAGTAAACCCATTAAATAAAGACAAAGTTTTTTCATGGTTCCCTGTTATTAATAGTGCTGTTGTAACTTCAGGAAATTATGAAAAGTACGTGCAATTTAATGACGAATTATATTCACACATCATCGACCCTCGAACTGGTTATCCAAGTAAAGGAATTTTAAGTACTTCTATTTTTACTAAAAATGCTGAATTAGCAGACGCTTTAGCAACTTCAATTTTTGTAATGGGAATTGAAACAGGTTTAGATTTTGTGAATCAATTAAAAAATGTAGAATGCATAATTGTCGATAAGGATAATAAAATACATACATCTAGTAATATTACAATGACTCAAACAAATTAGTATGAAAAATTTAATTATGATTATAATATTAGTAACTTTTTTTAGTTCCTGTTCAACAGTTAAAGAATATGAAAAAGTTAATTTAAATGATCCGGATATGGCATTAACACAAATGCAGATAGACCGTTTTGAAACAAACTACCAAGTGTATCGAGAAGCAGCTGCAGGAGCAAATGGTGGTAAATCTGGTGGCGGCTGTGGATGCAATTAATTATGAATAAAATCTTTATAATATTCGTGTTTTTATTCGGTTATCTTGGTTATTCGCAAGATGAACCTATAGCTACTTATAAAAAAAGAGTTTTAGAGCAAACTGAAGTTGATTTTTTAATGAGTTATTATTCTCAAGATGGAGATAATGCTGCTGTAACTGGTGGTATTGGAACAGAAGAATTAACAGATATAACACCAACTTTTGTTTTTTCTATTCCTTTAAACGAAGACGATGTTCTTACTGTTGATGCTGGAATTTCTAGTTATACTTCTGCATCTTCTAGTAATTTAAATCCATTTGATGTTTCTGGCGCTTCTAATTCGGGAGAAGATGACGATGATGAAGATGATGATAATGATAGAGTTCAAAACGGACAAGCTTCAGATATCATTGGTAGCCCTTGGGTAGCTTCCTCTGGAGCATCACAACAAGATGTTTGGGGAAGTATTACTGTAGATTATTCGCATAGTTCTGACGATAGAAATTTTATTTGGAATACAAATATTTCTTTTGCTACAGAATACGATTATACTTCTTTTGGTTTAGGAGGTGGCGTTGCTAAATTGTTTAATGAAAAGAATACAGAATTAAGTGCACACGCTAAAGTATATATAGATTTATGGAATCCGCTGTATCCCACAGAATTAGACTCATATTTAGATGTAGATGGTGATTTGGATGATGGGTTTTTTGAAGACGTTGATATTTTAGATCAAAATGGCAATATTAGCACAAATTGGCAACCAATAAATGGATTTTCCTTAATTAAAGATAAAGGAAGAAATACATATGCTTTAACATTGTCATGGGCACAGATACTTAATAAAAACTCACAGTTTTCGTTTTTCGTAGATATTGTTCAACAGCAAGGTTGGTTGGGTAATCCAATGCAAAGAGTGTATTTTACAGATACAGAAAACTACTTTATTGGTAACGCTTCAAGTATACCAAATTATACATCAAAACAGAATAAAGACGTATTTCAATTAGCTGACGATATTGAAAGATTGCCTGATTCACGTTTTAAAATACCAGTGGGTTTTAGATATAACCATTACTTAAATGAGAAAACTAGTTTACGAACCTATTATCGATTTTATACTGATGATTGGGGTATAGTTTCTCACACGGCGAGTATTGAATTGCCTTTTAAGATTTCTTCTAAATTTACGTTGTATCCTTCCTATAGATTTTATAATCAAACAGCAGCAGATTATTTTGCTCCTTTTGACGAACATTTATCAACAGATCAATATTATACTTCAGATTATGATTTGTCTAAATTTAGTTCCAATCAATTTGGGTTCGGTGTTTCGTATACAGATATTTTTACAAAAGCTCATATTTGGAAATTGGGATTAAAAAATATTGACTTCAGGTATAATTACTACAAAAGAGATACTGGATTAACTGCTAATTATTTTGCATTAGGATTTAAATTTCAAATGAATTAATGTTTACAACCTTTGTTATAAATCTATCTTAAAGTTTTTAATCTTCATATTAAAAATACTATTTTGGTGATGTTTTTATTTCTAATAATTGCTATTAATATTTTATGCATAAAACCATACCGATTTTTTTTATAAGCCTACTTATAATGTTTAGTGCTAGTGCACAAGATTTAGATAATCCACTACTTACTAATAACGCTTTAGAACAACAAAAATGGGTTGATAGCATTTATGATTCTATGAACATTAAAGAAAAAGTTGGGCAATTATATATGGTTCAAATATTTTCTAATTCAGATGAGAAGGATAAAGCTGCGGTAAGAAAACTTATTAACGAAAATCATATTGGTGGATTAATATATTCTAAAGGCGGACCAGTACGTCAGGCTATCCTAAATAACGAACTGCAAGCAATTTCAAAAATTCCCTTGCTAGTTGGCATGGATGCAGAATGGGGTTTAAATATGCGATTAGATTCAACCTATGCATTTCCGTGGAATATGACTCTTGGTGCTATTAAAGATAATACATTAATAGAACAAGCAGGAAGACAAATTGGAGAGCATTGCAAAAGGCTTGGTGTTCATTTTAATTTCGCACCAGTTGTAGATATTAATACCAATCCCAAAAATCCAATAATAGGGAATCGTTCCTTTGGGGAAGATCGAGATAATGTAACCGAAAAAGCTTTGGCTTTTATGAAAGGTATGCAAGATGCTGGTGTTTTAGCAAATGCAAAGCATTTCCCTGGTCATGGTGACACCGAATTAGATTCTCATAAAACATTGCCAACGATACATTTTGATGAAAAACGAATAGATTCTATAGAATTATATCCCTATAGAAAATTGATAAAAGAAGGTCTTTCTAGTGTTATGGTTGCACACCTAAATGTCCCGAGTTTAGAAGCGAGACGTGGTTTTCCATCATCATTGTCAAAACATATTGTAACAGATATTTTAAAAGAAAAACTAGGCTTTAATGGGCTTATATTTACAGATGCCTTAACTATGAAAGGCGCGGCAGATTTTATAGAAAAAAATGTAGATGGAAATACATCTGGTAAAATTGATATTACTGGCGAAATAGATTTAGCAGCATTTTTAGCAGGAAATGATGTCATGCTAATGTCTGAAAATGTTGAAGCTGGAATGTCAAAAATTATAGGAGCCTTTAATGATGGTGATATTTCAGAAGAACGTTTAGCACATTCAGTGAAGAAAATACTAATGGCCAAGTATAAAGTTGGTTTAAATAATTACAAACCAGTTGGTAAATATCACTTGGTTGAAGATTTAAACAGATTGAAAGACGATTTGCTGTATGGACAACTCATTGAAAATGCTATAACAATTATTAAGAACAAATCAGATTTACTTCCTTTAAAAAACCTAGAAACAAAAACAATTGCCTATGTAAAAATGGGTGATGATAGTGGTTCAGCATTTCTTGATGAATTAAAGAAATATGGCAAAGTTCATGAAATAGAAAGCAATAATCTAAATGATTTAATAGTACATTTAAAAGCTTATAATACCGTTGTTATAGGATTGCATCGTTCTAATGATAGTCCTTGGAAAAAATTTAAGTTTACCGATCGAGAATTAGTTTGGTTATATGAAATTGCTCGAACCAACACTGTAGTTTTAGATATTTTTGTAAAACCATATGCACTTATAGATATGCAAACCACAGAAAATATAGAAAGCATAGTCGTAAGTTATCAAAACAGCGAAATTGCACAACGGAAATCTGCACAGGTAATTTTTGGGGCTATCGAAGCAAAAGGAACTATGCCAGTTACAGTAGGTGTAGATTTTAAAGCCGGAGAAGGTATTAAAACAAATTCAATTTTTAGACTTGGTTATAGCATGCCGGAACGCGTTGGAATGAGTTCAGAAAAATTAAATAAAATTGACTCTATTGCAAATCATGCGGTAAATAATAAAATGACACCAGGAATACAATTATTAATTGCAAGAAAGGGTAAAGTAATTTATAATAAAAATTTTGGAAAACACACGTATAAAGGTAAAACTAAAGTTAAGTCTAATGACATATATGATGTAGCCTCGTTAACCAAAATACTTGCAACTTTACCACTATTAATGGAACTCGAAGAAAGAGGATCGGTTAGTTTAAATACAAAATTATCAAGCATGTTATTTGGTTTTGATGAATCTAACAAAACCAATATTACTATCAAGCAAATGCTTTCGCATTATGCAAGGCTAAAACCTTGGATTCCCTTTTATCAAGCGACTTTAGACTCGGTTTCAAAAAAACCAGACTCGACATATTATAGTAAAATATTTTCTGATAATTTTAATATTAAAGTGGCAGATGAGCTCTACTTAAGAAGTGATTATCAGGACACAATTATTAAAACCATAAAAGATACAGATCTCTTAAATAGGCTTCGTTACAGATATAGTGACTTACCATATTATTTATTAAAGAAATATATTGAAGAGTTTTACGACAAACCTCTAGATAGATTAGCAGACGATCATTTTTACAAATCTCTTGGAGCGAATCATACAATGTATAACCCAAATAATAAAGTAAGCAGTAAAAATATTATTCCAACCGAGATTGATGATTATTATAGATATCAAAAAATTCAAGGCTATGTACATGATATGGGAGCTGCTATGCAAAAAGGCGTTGGAGGTCATGCAGGTGTTTTTAGTAATGCTAATGATGTTGCTAAAATAATGCAGATGTATCTACAGAAAGGATTTTATGGAGGAAAACGATATTTTAAAGCAGAAACAATAGATAAATTTAATACTTGCTATTATTGCGATAATAACAACCGAAGAGGTATTGGATTCGATAAACCTCAATTAGGAGACAAAGGACCTACTTGTGGTTGTATTTCTATGACTAGTTTTGGACATTCTGGTTTTACTGGTACCTATGCTTGGGCAGATCCTGAAGAAGAAATAGTTTATATTTTTTTAGCAAATAGAACATACCCAAAGGCAGAAAATAATATCTTGTTAAGAGAAAATATTAGAACAAAAATACAAGCGTTAATTTACGAAGCAATTATAGAATAAAATGAGAATAGGAATTGTTTGTTACCCAACATTTGGAGGTAGTGGCGTTGTAGCAACAGAATTAGGTTTAGAGCTGTCTAAACGTGGTCACGAAATACACTTTATAACGTATAGTCAACCAGTTAGGTTAGATTTGTTAAGTCATAATGTGCATTATCATGAAGTTAATGTGCCTGAATACCCGTTGTTTCATTATCAACCGTATGAACTAGCTTTATCTAGCAAGTTAGTAGATATGGTAAAACTATATAAAATTGAAGTTTTACATGTGCACTACGCAATTCCACATGCATATGCTGCCTATATGGCTCAACAGATGCTTAATGAGGAAGGGATTTATGTGCCAATAGTTACAACACTTCATGGCACAGATATTACACTTGTTGGTAATCATCCGTTTTATAAGCCTGCGGTAACTTTTAGCATCAATAAATCGGATGCAGTTACCGCGGTTTCTCAAAGTTTAAAAGATGACACTTTGCGTTTATTTAATGTTACAAATAATATTCAAGTCATCCCAAATTTTATAGAATCAGATAAATACAAAGATAGTTTTACAGATTGCCAACGAGATATGATGGCTTTAAAAGAAGAAAAAATTATAACCCATGTCAGTAATTTTAGAAAGGTAAAACGAATAGAAGATATCGTAGCTATATTTTATAATATTCAAAAAGAAATCCCTGCAAAATTAATGATGGTTGGCGAAGGTCCAGAAAAAGAACCAGCAGAAGAGTTATGCAGAAAACTAGGTATAGAAGATAAAGTTGTGTTTTTTGGTAACAGTAATGAAATAGACAGAATTCTCTGTTTCTCTGATTTATTTTTGCTTCCTTCTGTTACCGAAAGTTTCGGATTGGCAGCTTTAGAAGCTATGGCTGTTAACGTTCCTGTTATTTCTAGTAATACAGGAGGTATTCCAGAAGTTAATAAGCATGGTGTTTCAGGTTTTTTAAGCGATGTTGGAGATATTGTAGACATGACTAAAAATGCACTTTACATTTTAACTGATGAAGAACGTTTAGAAACCTTTAAACAAAATGCTAAAACTGAATCTTTAAAGTTTGACATTCATGAAATTGTGCCACAATACGAAACCATATACAAAGAAACCCTTTCTAAATGTGTTTTACTCAAATAAAAAAAAGCCACTTTTAAGTGGCTTTTTTTATAAATTGTGTGCTTTTTAAAACTGATAGCGAATACCTAATGCAATATCAAAATCTAGGTCATCATTAAAATCACTAAAACCGAGTTCAGGTCTAAAATCTAGAGAAATCAATAAAGGTATTTCAAAATCATATTCTATCCCAATATCTCCAGCAACAAATAAATAGGTTCCATCATCAGACCCAATAATATCACTATCCCAAGATCCTATTCCGCCTCCAGCACCAACGTACCAATTAAAACCTCCATCTAAATGCATTACCCATTGATAAAGCCCTACAAGTTTAAATGCATCATAATCATTACCACTACGCCAACCTAAATCAAATTCGAGTCTTCTATTAGTATCTAAACCTCTTTGATATGAGATTTCTGCACCAAAACCATCACTATCTCCCATACGTAAACCTATAGCATTATCAGCAACATTTTGCGAACTTCCTGAAAATGCAAAACCTATTAACGCAAAAGCTAATAAAAATAATTTTTTCATAAATTTTAAAGTTTTATTTAATATACATTTTATAACAAAAATAACGACAATGTTTTGTAAAAATTGGATTACATAGTTTAAATTTTTTAAAATTTAAAAATCACTTCTTTATTTACGTAATTATTAGTCGTTTTGGACGTAAATGTAAAAATAGAAGTGTGCTAAAAACTTAAATGTAGATATCAAATTAAAGCTGGTGAAGAAAGAAACGTACTATATCCAGCAACAGTCTTGAGGTGAGCATTAGTTTAATTCTACTTTTCAATTTTTGTTTCTCTTATATTAGATTTACTTTAGCATAAAATTTGTTGATATGGCAGGGAATTCTTTCGGAAAAATATTTAATCTTACAACATTTGGAGAATCACATGGGCCAGCCATTGGTGGTGTAATTGATGGTTGTCCTTCAGGAATAATATTAGATTTTGATAAAGTTCAAACAGAGTTAAACAGAAGAAAACCAGGACAATCAGAAATTGTAACACAGCGTAAAGAACCAGATACTGTTAAATTTTTATCAGGAATTTTTGAAGGTGTTACAACAGGAACATCCATTGGCTTTATCATCGAAAATGCGAATCAGAAATCTAAAGATTACTCGCATATAAAAGATGTTTACAGACCTAGTCACGCAGATTTTGCCTACGACAAAAAATATGGAACACGCGATTATAGAGGAGGTGGACGCAGTTCTGCACGCGAAACTGCATGCCGTGTTGTTGCTGGTGCTGTTGCAAAACAGCTTCTATCTTCAATAAGAATTAATGCATATACATCGTCTGTTGGTGATATTTATCTTAAAAAGCCGTATCAAGATTTAGACTTTTCAAAAACAGAAAGTAACATTGTTCGTTGTCCCGATCAAGAAATTGCAGAAACTATGATTTCAAGAATTAAAGAAATCAGAAAGGAAGGCGATACTATTGGAGGTACAGTGACGTGTGTATTACAAAATGTGCCCATAGGCTTGGGAGAACCTGTATTCGATAGGTTAAATGCTGAACTAGGTAAAGCAATGCTTTCAATTAATGCTGTGAAAGGTTTCGAAATTGGTAGCGGATTTTGTGGAACTAATATGAAAGGTAGTGAACATAATGATATATTTAATGCAGATGGTAGCACAAAAACCAACCTTTCTGGAGGTATTCAAGGCGGAATAAGTAACGGAATGGATATTTATTTTCGTGTGGCATTTAAACCTGTCGCAACTATTATGCAAAAACAACAAACTATTGACAAAGAAGGTAATATAGTCGAAATGATGGGTAAAGGTCGACACGATCCTTGCGTTGTCCCAAGAGCTATACCTATTGTAGAAGCTATGGCTGCTTTAGTTTTAGCAGATTATTATTTATTAAATAAAGTATACAATTAGAACCTATTTCTAATTTTTTTAGGTTGCTTACACGAAGTTTATATTCTGCACATTTTAGTGTGTGTTTTCAATTAAACCTGATATTTTTCAAAAACAAGACTTTAATATAAAGGTTGCAGTATAATTAAGACTAAAAAATAGTTATATTGTATGCACAAATATTAAAACGAATTCTCACGTATGAAAAAACTTGCATTGCATTGGAAAATATTAATAGGAATGGCATTAGGAATTATTTTTGCTCTTTTACTTACAAATTTAAGTTGGGGACCAAAACTAATTGGAAACTGGATAAAACCATTTGGCACCATTTTCATAAACTCATTAAAACTAATTGCTATTCCATTAATCCTCGCTGCTTTAATAAAGGGTATTTCAGATTTAAGAGATATTTCTAGCTTATCAAAAATGGGTTTAAGAACTATAATAACTTACGTTTTAACAACTATTGTTGCGGTTTCAATTGGATTAGCAACCGTAAGTATTATAAAACCAGGCACTTCAATTTCTGAAGATACGAGAACCGAATTAGTCGAGGCCTATGGAGGAGATGCAGAGGCCAAACGTCAAGACGCCTTAAAACAAAAAGATTCTGGACCATTACAAGCGTTAATAGATTTGGTTCCTAGTAATATTTTTGAGGCGGCGTCAAGTAATAGAAATATGCTTCAAGTTATTTTCTTTGCAGTATTTTTTGGAATTGGATTAATTTTGATCCCTGAAGATAAATCAATGACGGTTAAAAATTTCTTTGATGGATTTAATGAAGTCATACTCAAAATGGTTGATCTCATCATGTTGGCTGCTCCTTACGGTGTTTTTGCTTTAATGGCAGCATTGGTTGTTGAAGCGCCAAGTCCCGATTTATTTACCGCTCTTGGCATGTATGCATTTTGCGTTGTATTAGGATTAACTTTAATGATTGTATTTTATTTATTTCTTGTGAAAATATTTACAAAAAAATCTCCAAAATTTTTCTTTAACGGAATGGTTCCTGCACAGTTATTAGCTTTTTCAACAAGTTCTAGTGCTGCAACATTACCCGTAACTATGGAGCGTGTAACCGAACATTTAGGAGTAGAAGAAGAAGTTTCAAGTTTTGTATTGCCAATTGGTGCTACAATTAATATGGATGGAACAAGTTTATATCAGGCCGTTGCAGCAGTTTTTATCGCTCAAGCTTTTGGTATGGATTTGTCTTTTGGTACACAATTAGGCATTATTGCTACAGCTACATTGGCATCTATTGGTAGTGCAGCTGTTCCTGGGGCAGGTATGGTTATGTTAGTTGGTGTTCTTGGTTATGCAGGAATTCCAGAAGCTGGACTCGCACTTATATTTGCGGTAGACCGACCTTTAGATATGTGTAGAACTGTTGTAAATGTTAGTGGTGATGCGACTGTTTCAATGTTAGTCGCAAAATCAATAGACAAACTTGGAGAACCAAATGTGAAAGAATGGGATGATAATTATGAAAGTGTAAAATAATGCAAAATTTTTATATTATTGGTATTTCAGTAAGAACAATCAATAAAGATAATCAGTCAAGTAATGACATTGGAGGATTATGGAACAGATGGTTTACTGAAGGTCTTTCAGAAAAAATCGAGAATAAATTATCAGACGATATTATTAATATGTACACAGACTATGTATCAGATGAGCACGACTATTATACGGCTATATTGGGACATAAAGTGAGTAATTTAGATTCGATTCCTGAAGGATTTGTTGGTAAGCATATTACTGAAGAAAACTATAAAGAATTTACCTCCAAAGGAAAACTACCGGAAAGTGTAATAAGTACTTGGGAAACTATTTGGAGCACGAAAATAGATAGAAAATATACTGCAGATTTCGATGTTTATAATACTGTGACAATGAATCTTGATAATGCAGAAGTAAAAACGTATGTATCCATAAACTAACCAATTTTTAAAATTATGAATGTTTGTTTTATCATGTATCCTTGGGAAGATATAGACCCAGAAAACGACACCAGTTTAGCATTAATAAAAGAGTGTGTAAAAAGAAATCATGGCGTTGCAATGTGTACTCCGGCCAACCTGACTATTAGGAATAGTGTTACAAATGCATTTTGTACTGTAATTAAAAGAATGGATAAGGTTTCGAGTTCTTTAAAATCATTTTATAAAAAAGCCGAACTCCGCGAAGAAATGCTTCCTCTTGCTGGTTTTGATGCTATCTTCTTTAGAGCAAATCCTCCGTTAGATCCTATTATGCTTAACTTTTTAGATTCAGTTAAAGACGATGTATTTATTTTAAACTCTTTACAAGGTATGCGAGAAGCTAATAATAAATTATATACTGCAGCGTTTGGGGATGCACATAGCAATATCATACCAGCGACCCATGTTTCTAAAAATAAAGATTATTTAATTAGACAGATTAAAGAATCAGAATCGGATAAAATGATTATAAAACCCTTAAATGGATTTGGCGGTTCTGGTGTTATTTTAATTGAAAAATCAGCAATGTCAAATATAAACTCGTTGCTTGATTTTTACGTGAATAGTAGTGGCGATGGTAGTTCTAATTATGTGATATTACAAGAATATATCGAGGGAGCAGACCAAGGTGATGTTCGAATTTTATTATTAAACGGCGAACCAGTTGGGGCCATGAAACGTGTTCCTGGTTCAGAAGATCATAGATCTAATGTATCTGCTGGAGGAAGTGTACAAAAACACTCGCTTACCAAGGCCGAAAAAGATTTGTGCAAACAAATTGGACCGAAATTGGTGAATGATGGATTATACTTTGTTGGAATTGATGTTATCGGTGGAAAACTTGTAGAAGTAAATGTCATGTCGCCTGGCGGAATTACGTATATAAACAAAGTCTATAAACCAAAAATAAAAGTTGAAGAGAAAGTTATCGATTTTCTTGAAAGTAAAGTACTTGATAAAATGCAAGCTTTCGATAGACGAACCAGACTACGTAAAACAGTTCAAGAAGCATAGTCATTATGAATGATATTTTATTAAATGCACCTATAGTTTCTGCAAGATGGCTTCATAATAATTTAAATGCATCTTATCTTATTGTTTTAGATGCGACGATTCCGAAAGTTAATGGAACAGATGTAAATAAAACTGAAAATCAAATTCCGAACACGCGCTTTTTCGATATAAAAAATAAATTTAGTGATGTAAGTGCTCCTTTTCCGAGTACAGTTCCTTCTGAAAATCAATTTATTAAAGAAGCAAGAGCATTAGGAATCAATAATGATAGCACAATTATTATTTATGATGACAAAGGAATTTATTCTAGTGCCAGAGTTTGGTATTTATTTAGAGCATTTGGATTTAGAAATGTGGCAGTTTTAAATGGAGGATTTCCAGAATATAAACGATTAGGCTTTGAAACAGAACAAAAAATAGAACGACTATTTGAATACGGGAATTTTAACGGAGTGTATAATCCAAAGTATTTTAAATTCTTTGAAGATATTAAAATCGAATCTCAAGATGAAACACATACTATTGTTGATGCTCGTTCAGAAAACAGATTTAAAAGCCTTGTTCCTGAACCAAGAGTAGGCTTGAGAAGTGGTACTATTCCTAATTCGAAAAATTTACCATTTACCGAGTTACTAGACAATGGCTGCTTTAAAGATAAGGAAGATTTAAAAAAAATGTTTAATACAATTGGAGATTCAGATAATCACATTACATTTTCTTGTGGTTCTGGTATCACAGCATGTGTACTTGCACTAGGAGCAGAAATTGCCAATTATAAAAACATTTCAGTTTACGATGGCTCTTGGACAGAATGGGGAAGTTTAACTAATTAATATAGATGCAAAAACTTTCTGTTGAGAACATAATAGATAAAATAAATAATGAAACAATTTTTGAAGCTGTTTCAGAAGATTATTCGTTTACTATAAAAATTGATTCATATGTGCACTTTGTCTGTGCGGCGGTTCATGATGGGCATCAATTCAGAAAAGAACTTTGGGATAATTGTCTGCATAAAGAATATGACCGTTGGTATGAAGAAGATCCATGTACCAAAGATATGATAAAATCGCATCCAATTGTGATTGCTGGTTGCGACTCTAGATTTGAGTACGATTTAAACAGAATGCCAGAAGAGGCTATTTTCGAAACAGCTTGGGGAAAACAATTGTGGAAAAAGCCTTTGCCTTCTGAAATAAAAGAACGTAGCCTTAAAAAACATGCTGACTTTTATAAAGTTATTAAAGCCTTAATTTCTAAACTAGAAGAAAAATTTGGAATATGCATTGTATACGATATGCATAGTTATAATTGGAGACGTTGGGATAGAGAAGTACCAACATGGAATTTGGGCACGAGCAATATTGATAACATAAGATTTGGAACAGATGTAGAAAGATGGAGACAAAGTTTATCTGAAATAAAATTACCGAATCCAATTAAGTCGACTTCTAAAATAAATAATACGTTTCAAGGAAATGGATATTTCTTAAAATTTATTACTAATAACTTCAAAAATACATTAGTTTTGGCGACTGAAATTGCTAAGGTATATTGTCATGAATATGAGCAAATATTATATCCTGATGTTATTTCTGCTGTTGAAAACGAATTAAAAGAACGTCTACCAAAACATGCCTCGTTATTTTATAAGAGGCATTCAAAATAATGATTGAAGAAAAATTAATCGCAAAATATCAGAGTCTATTCGATATTGATTCCAATTTAAACAGATTGGTGAAAAATATTGAAGTACTTAATTATATCAATCCCACAAACATTGAAAGTGAGAAGAAGCAATTTTTTGCTTCAAAATATAACTATGAACCTCAGTTTAAATACCCAAAACTTAAATTTAATGGTTATAAATTGCATAGATTATTTTTCTCCCAACGTTTAGAGCGTGTTGAAGATGACGATATACGGCAGCTTTACGAAGATATTATTTATGAATATTCTGGACTTATAGAGTGTATTGAAACTATTAATCATGGACGGAAATTTTATTTTAATAGCCTTAAAAGTTTCGGCACACCAACTGAAAAAGATATAGATAATGCCAAATTTATTCTTCGTTTTGACGATTCTGAATTCGACGAAGAGATGCTTCCACTGTATAGTGCACAAGATGCAAAAGATTATTTTAAAGAATTTTCTAAACGATACGATTTTAATTATAACATAAAGCTAACGACTAATATTTCCGCGGCAGCGATGGTAATTAATAATTCTAAAACACTTGTACTACGTAAAAATCATAAGTTTAGTAAAAACCAATTAAAGGTTTTGGCAAACCACGAAATTGGTTTACACCTAGTTACGACATTTAATTCGTTAGAGCAGCCTTTAAAAATATTTACAAATGGGTTTCCAAACAATGTGCAAACGCAAGAAGGATTAGCTGTGTATTCTGAATACATGTCTGGTTGCTTAACATTAACACGCCTTAAAGAGTTGGCATATCGTGTTATTGCAGTAGATAGCTTAATAAAAGGATATAGTTTTTCTGCCACCTTCGATTTGTTGGTAAACCAATATAAGTTGAATCAGAATAAAGCCTTTACTGTTACCTTACGAGTTCATAGAGGAGGAGGCTTTACCAAAGATCATCTTTATTTATCTGGACTAGAGAGAATATATAAGTTTGCAAATAATAACGGCAACCTAAATACTTTGCTAACTGGTAAAGTATCTTTAGAGTATATAGATACCATTACAAAACTCCAAGAAATGGGATTGGCTGTAAAATCTAAATTCCTAACAGATTCTTACCAATCTAACAATGCAGTAAATAAAAACCTGGACTTTATTTTAAAAAGCCTGAAGTAGTTTAATTATCTTTATATGAATATTTTAGGTATTTCATAGGAGATTTTGACAAAAATAATTTAATAAACAAATAATTAAACTGTTAGTCGAAATAATACGTGTCTATCTAAAAACATCTGTACATTTGTAAAACAAAATTAATGTGCTATTAATCTTTAGTGATTCAAATTGAAAAAAGAAAAGTCTTGAAAAATTAAATTTTCAAGACTTTTTTTATGTTGTAATACGAAATTATTAATTATTTAGCTTGAAGGCTTTCAGTAACTTTTTTCACGTATTCTTCTGCATTTTTAGTCACATCTTGTGGGTCTTCAATTTTAGACGTTACAACTGCGGCTAATTGTTTACCGTCTTCTTGATCTAAATCGTAGGCTACTGTTTCTAAAACAAATGTTTTAACTGTAGACGTTGTTGTTGTACTTGGTGTATAAGAACCGATTGAAGAATAAGAATAAGGATGAGAATAGTAACCATAAAAACCACCGTAATAACCTGGGTAGGCACCGTATGCACCACCATACGTTCCACCAGCATAATAACCACCATCTGTTGTTGTTCTTGTAGATTCTTGATAATCTTTAACAATAGTTAATACAACTCCATTGTAACCTTCATTAGTTAAAAAATTCAAGAAATTTTTCTGTTGTTCTTCAGTTAATTCTTTTTCAGTATCCATATTAGAAGGAAGAATAGAATAACTAGATGTAGCTTTAAAACCAGCAGCAGTTAATTGTTTCGTGATTTCGCTTTCAAAAGCGATTCTAGCTTGTTTGTTAGATGTTCTTGCAATAACAAGCATATTGTTATCTTTAATATCTGCAACGGTATCAGATTTCCATGCATCAAGAACTTTAATACCTGAACAACTAGCAAAAATTGTTAATACAAAAATTGCCATAATTAATTTAAATGTCTTTTTCATAATATAAATAAATGGGTTAAATAATGTTTATTAAAATTGATAGCCTAAAGATACTCCATATCTGAAAGATGGTAAAACAAAATCGAGTTTTTCGTCAATTTCTGATAGGTCAAAGTCGAGATCAATACTTTGAAAGTATTCTTCCAGGGCTTCATTAAAATCGTCGTAAAATTCTTGAGGTAAATCTTGAGTGTTTTTTAATTTAAAATTATACGATCCTGCACCAGGACCAGCTATTAAAAAGTCGATTACAAAATGTTTTCCAATAGGTAGTTTATATCCAACCATCAATCCAACAGTAGTTACGTTATATTTAGCAATAAACTTAATATCGTAATCAATGTCACTACTATCTGTCCAATTTCCATTTAAATCGTTTTTAAACTGACTAAGTTTCATGAATGCACCAAAATAAAAGCCATCCAGCTTATTACTCTGTGTCTTATTTATATAATACCTCACTTCAGGAATAATTTTTATACCCGAATATGTAAAATCATCAGTTATTAGGTTAGGTTGATCAATACCCTTTAGATTCAAGAGTCCATCTTCTGTCTTATATCCTAGGCCTAATTTAACTGAAAAATTTTCACCCAAAGCACGTTCATATGCAAATAGAAATTGACTATCTATTAATCCTAATACTTCAAATGAAACTTCATTATTATGATCATTACTGTCGGTTGGTATGGTTTGTTGTTCATCTTGAGCTAGAGCAATATTCCCTATTAATATAAAAAGAAGTATAAATTTGATTGATTTTAGCATGACAGCTTATTTTGGTTATAAGTTAGATTATAGCAAAGGTAGTATTTTTGAGTAATTATTGTTTGTGATTAAAAACAATTTTCCAAATATCTCTTTTCGATTAAGTGCATTCTATATTTTAATTTTAGCAATTTCTTACCGTTTATCGATTAAAATCTTATTATTTAGATGAATGACACATGCTAATTATCGTTAAAAAGCGCTAATATGATCAAATTGGTGTCGTTCGTCGATGTTTTGTGTATTCTTTAAAAGTTTATCAAATAGTTTGGGGTTTAAACGAGTATTTTTTTGGGAAACATGATCTTCATATACATTTACATCATCAAAATAACCCAAATCAATTATTATGAAACGTTTATTACTACCTATATTAATCTTATCTTTTTCTTTCGCTTCGGCTCAAGATATCGTTTCTAACCAAGAGGTTAGTGAAGATAGCGTTACTATTGTAACTTTAGAAGATGTTGTATTAAATGATGATAAGCAAGACGAAGTAGCATATACTGCTAAAACGTTAAGAGATCCAGATAATATTGATTTTGAAAATTTACATGCAGAAAGACAAAACGAACTTTTTGTAACTGAAAATAACAATAATATTTGCTAGTATATATCAATAAAGTTTTTATAAGTGTTAAAAAGCCTGATTTAAAAGTCAGGCTTTTTCTATGTTAAAAATTTTGATTCTAATTCTGGAGTTGGTACCATGCATGCGTCTTGCTTACCATACCATGTGTACCTGTTTTTTGCAATATAATCGTAAACCCAATTACGTATAAAAGTTGGGATGATAAAAAACAAAGTAGATAAACGATAAGGATATCCTAAATCCAAGCCTATTTTTAATGCTGCAGTAGATTTTATTGACAAACCTTTTTCTTGTGAATAGAGAAGTATAGAATCTGTCTTCGTAATATCTATATTAAATTCTTCAATGATTTGTTTACCTATATCACTTTGCAAAGCTGTAAAACGAAACATATCTTTATTATCTCGTTTTATCACGTATTGTACAGAACTATTGCAGAGGTTGCAAACACCATCAAAGAGAATGAGTTTTTTATGTTTTGGTAAATTAATCATTTGTTTTAAATCATGCCAGACTTGTTTGAGCATCCATTAAAATAATGGTCTCTTATTAAATAAGGACTGATAATTAGTTAATTACTATTTTTTCGACTCAACAAGTTCTAATTGGTCAACACTTACATTGGTTGTAAAAATACCATAATTAACAATGGCCTTATTTTTTTCGATGGTATCAATACTACCAACCGCTCTGCCATCATGCATACGTACACGATCTCCAATTTTTAAAGTTGGCTTTGGTGCCATTGGTATATTAGCAGCCTTTTTCTTTGCTATTTTTTTCTTTTGTCGTATCACATTCACCTTTTTTTCGGCTTCTTGTTTTACTTGTGTTTCTTTAGTTTTATTTACTTTTTTCTGCTTTGCTGAAACCTTTTTACGTTTCGAGTTTTCTATTTGAACCAGTTTAAATAATTCGTCCATAAGTTCTCGTTTTCGCTTGTTCTCGAAATATTTTTCAGAAATATCATTTACTTTCTGACCCAAATAAATGAGTCGTTGGTTGCTATCGTATAATTCTTGGTAGTTTTCAAGCTTTTTTTGAATCTTTGCATTAATTAATTCTAACTTATCGGCTTCTTCTATTTTTTTCTTTTCGTTTATTTTTAAAGATTGCCCTGTCTTTTCAAGCTTCGCACGTTCTTTTTGTAGTTTTGCTATGGTAGCATCAAATCGAACCTTAGAGCGTTCAATTTTCTTTTTAGAACGGTTTATTAGACTATACGGAATCCCATTTTTCTGTGCCACTTCAAAAGTAAACGAGCTTCCGGCTTGCCCAATCGCTAATTGAAACATAGGTTCTAAACTTTTTTCATCAAATAGCATATTGGCATTAAGCATGCATGGCAACTCATTAGCCAGCATTTTTAAATTAGAGTAATGCGTGGTAATAATACCAAATGCCTCACGATGATAAAACTCTTCTAAAAAGGTTTCAGCTAAAGCACCACCAAGTTCTGGGTCAGATCCTGTTCCAAATTCATCAATAAGAAACAATGTGTTTTTGTTGCACTTCTTTAAGAAGTAGTTCATTTGTTTTAAGCGATAACTATAGGTGCTTAAATGGTTCTCGATAGATTGATTATCGCCAATATCGCTTAAAATACGATCAAACAAACACACTTTACTACGCTCGTGCACAGGAATTAACATGCCACTTTGTAACATTACTTGTAACAAGCCAACTGTTTTTAGAGTAATACTTTTTCCTCCAGCATTAGGGCCAGAAATAACAATAACACGCGAATCTTGATGTAGCGTTATACTTTGTGGAAACGTTTTTTCCTTTTTTTCTAAATTGTTTAAATAGAGTAGCGGATGATAAGCATCACGAATATAGAAACTACGTTCTTCAGTCACTTCAGGCAAAATGGCATTCATTGATCTTGCATATTTTGCCTTTGCAGAAATTACATCCATTTCGATTAAAAACGCTTGATATTGCTCTAATAACGGTAAAAACGGACGAATATAATTGGTAATCTCTTTAAGTATTCTGATAATTTCTTCCTGCTCTTCGAATTCTAAATTATTAAGTTCGCGAGAATATCTTAAGGTAGTTTCAGGTTCTATATAAACAATGCTTCCGGTTTTGCTGCTTCCCATAATAGACCCTTTTACCTTACGCCTATACATGGCTTTTACTGCCAAAACACGTCGATTATCTACAACAGATTCTCTAATATCGTCAAGATACTCGAGGTTGTGGTTGGTGTGTAAAGCCGAAGCAAAACTTTGGTTTATCTTGCCTTTTAGTTTGTTTATCTCTTGTCGTAACTCAAAAAGTAGGGCAGAGGCATTATCTTTAATGTCACCAAAACGATCGATATTGGCATCAACCTTTTCTATAATAGCTTTGGTAACTTCTATAGGCGATGCAAACTCATTGAGATTTGGATAGTATTCTTCAAATTTCTTTAAAAAGCCAATAATATCATTAACTGTTAAAGAGATAGACACCAACTTTTTTAAACTATGTACTTCTAAATAGGTATTTTCTATGCGTATAAGTTTAAGCTCCTTAATAATGGTATCGAACCCATGATTCGGGATGCGATTATCGTTATAAAAAGAAGAGAGATACTCATTGGTAAGATGCAAGCCATTAAGTAATGTCTCTCTATTTTTAAAAGGCAGTAGTTGCAATGCAGACTCACGACCTAAAGCGGTAATACAATGCTCACTCACCTGTTGCAACACAGTATAAAACTCTAAATCTTGTAATGTTTTTTGGTGAATGTTAATCATGGTTTTTTCTGCGAAGGCAGGAACCTCATTTAATATTATTGTAACTCCTTTTTTATAAAGAAGCAAAGTTACATATTAAGTTTGAGATGTGTAATTTTTGGAGTTACGCTTATCGTGTTTGTGTATGATTTCGTTGCGTATTTCAGCAACTAAATTAGTAAACTCAAACGAACCAGAGGAAATTCCGAAGGAATTTCCAAGTAGGCTAGAACTAGCAATGAATTATACACGGTGTTGGCAACAGTTTTTATTATTCACATTGCAGTTTGTCGTTCAAGTCTTGTCTTCCAACAATTGCCATTATTTCAACTACGTTATTATTCATTTTATAGTAGATACTATCTATTCCGCAAACACATCTTCTGTATCCATTTTTTATGTAATCAACTGACTCAAATGAAAAAGGCCTTTTAGTAATAATGTCAAAATATTCAAAAAATGATTCAAAATATTTGTCCGCTTGAGTCATTCCGAATTTTTTAACTCCATAGTGATGTATCCTAACCAAGTCGTTTTTAGCTTCGTTGCTTAATCGATATTTAGTCATTAATTAAAGACTTTGAATGTGCTAAAATTTCGTTTTTGTTTTGGTCTGTAAATCCGCTATTTTCAGCTTTCTCTAATTTAGCACGAACCCAATCAATTTGAGCTTGTTGCTTTCGAGCTTGTCTAATTAAGTCATTTATTAATTCACTTTTACTTGAATATTCATTACTGTCAACTTGAGTTTTAATCCACTCATCGTTTGGTTCTGTAAATGATATACTTTGTCTTGTCATAATCTTATATTTGGTGTAAATATACATCAAATATGCATCATTTTCAAATTGTTGCCAACGTTATGATATAATCTTTTATAATTGTTTATATCTTATGATAAGCGAAGTTAGTTTTTTACATCTTAAAATCAATACCTATTAAAAGGTATTTCTTACTGATATTTAAAGTATCGCGAACAGTTAGGATAACTGGTTATCGGTAAACCTGAATAATAAAAACCAGAACCACGAACTTGTTATTAAATTTACACTATGTTTTGTTCCATTTTTTGAAATTCCTTCAATTCTTTGAAAATCTGGTCATTATATTATTTTTTGAATACACTATGCAATTTTTTATTAATTTTGATTGTAACAATTAATTATACGAAAAATGAAGGTTTTTACTGTTAGATTAGGTTTGATAATTTTTTTAATTTCCATTTTTTTTCAAAGTTGTCATGTAAACTCAGAAAAGAGAATTATTATTGAAAATGAAAATATTCGATTAGAATTTGATAAAAGCACAGGTGCTTTTTTGGCTTTAAACGATTTGGAAAACTCACTGGAATTAATAAACCACAATGTGGTTAATGGTCTACCTTGGGAAGTTAATTTTTCTGGCTCTTCAGAAATAAAGAAATTAACACCTTCGTCTTTTAGTTATTCAATGCCAAATGAGAATCAATTAATTCTGAAGTGGAAAAATTTTAAAGAATTAAATAATGATCTTCAAATAACAGCAACTATTTCGTTAGATGATAAATCTGCTATGTCTTACTGGAATATAAATCTCGAAGGACTAGATGGATTAGAATTCAGTAGTGTAACATTTCCAAAGGTAGAAGGCTTAAAGGATTTTGGAAATGAAAAGTTGGCTGTGCCTGAAGTTATGGGTGAATTAATTTCAAATCCAAGAGAAATGCTTGCCGATTTAAATGAAAACATGAAAAGCTGGCGTTATCCAAGCAGCCGATTGTCACTGCAATGTATGGCCTTGTATAATCCTGAAAAATCGGGATTATATTTAGCTAGCAATGATACTTCAGCAAATATTAAAGACTTTTCTTTTACTCTAGACACCCTAAATACTATAACATACAAGGTAAATAATTTTCATACGGTCGACCCTCAAATTAGTTCATATAATCCGCCTTATAGCGCCATAATTGGCACACTTAAGGGTGATTGGATAACTGCAGCCGAAATCTATCGAGAATGGGGTTCTAAACAAAGTTGGAGTACTAATAGCAGACTAACAAAGGGACTCGTGCCTGATTGGGTTCAAAACACTGCTTTATGGATGTGGAATCGAGGACGATCAGACAATGTGTTAAAACCAGCAGCTGAATTAAAGAAAAGCCTGGGTTTACCTGTAAGTGTTTGGTGGCATTGGTGGCATGGTTGTTCATATGACGAAGGTTTTCCTGAATACTTTCCTCCACGGGAAGGCAAAGAGTCTTTTACTAGTGCAGTTACCGCAGCTCGTAATAAAGGAATTAATTCTATAGTATATATGAACCACTTTCAGTGGGGAAATTCAACCGAAAGCTGGAAAAATGAAAATGCCATATTATATGCAGCCAAAGATTCCGAAGGAAACCTTAAAACTACTGCTTATAATAAGTTTACTGGGAACTCACTAACCAATATGTGTATTGCAACTCAATTCTGGAAAGATAAATATTCTGGGTTATGCGATAGTGCTGTTAATATTTACAATACTAGCGGTGTGTATATGGATCAGGCTTGCAGAAGCAGGTTCTGTTTCGATGAAACTCATGGTCATCCTATTGGAGGAGGAAATTATTGGGTTCAGCATTTCGGAAAACTTACTAATCAAATAAGATCGAAAATTTCAAAAACCAATAACTCGGCTTTGGCCGGAGAAGATTGCGGAGAAACGTTTCTACCATATCTTGACATGATGATGACACTTCAGGTGAGCAGAGAAAGGTATTCAGGTGTAAGCAGTACCGAAACGATTCCATTTTTTCAGGCCGTTTATCATCAATATGGAATTACTTATGGAAGTTATTCGTCATTAGTTACGCCACCTTTTGAAGAATTATGGCCTAAGGAACATGCTCCTGACTTTCAGGAACAACCACTTGACGATGTTTTCGATCAGCAATTCTTAATGGAACAGGCTCGAGGTTTTGTTTGGGGAATGCAACCAACAATTGCTAATTATCATGAATTTTTGAAATCACAAAAAACGGAGGAGATAGAATTTTTATTCAATATTGCTAAAGTTAGAAGCAAAGGAATGAAGTATTTATTGCGCGGAAAATTCTTGCGCTCACCCAAGATTCCAGAAAATAGGGAAGAGCTAACTATCTCAAAATTATCAATATACTCAGAAAGAAGAGGTGAAAATGTTTCTACCTATTACAAAGAGTTCCCTACCATCTATTCCGGAACATGGAAATCGGACGATGATTGTCTTGGTATTGCTTTAGCCAGTATTACTGACCAGTCATCTCAAATCGATTTGGATTTTAAATCAAGTGAATACGAATTACCAGATTCTGGAGAAATATTTTTGATAACTAAAGAAGGGAAGAAATTATTAACAACATATTCGAACGGGAATATACAGATAAACCATTTATTAATGCCACAAGAAGTCTGTATAATTGAAATTATACCATCGAATAAGATTTAAGGTTTCAAGACAAATAATTGCATGAATTAATACCAAACAGAAAAATTGAATCACGTTTCTGGTTCATTTATTTGTTTTGTAACTAAAATCAATACCCATTAATTGGTATTTCTTACTGATACCTGAAATAACGTGAACAATTAGGGTAATCTACATCGCCATCTGTATTTACCAGATAATCTATAAGTGTTTCGGCAGCAGTTAGCGTTTGTATATCGCCATTTGTTGGGAAATAGTTGTCGTAAACGGCAGGAATATAATCGTTCGTTCCTAGGGTTAATACCGTGTTGTCATCCAATAGATTACCATTTAAATCGGTGATTTCTATACTGTTTCCAACTTGGTTAATCTGAACACCTGAATAATAAAAACCAGAACCCGAACCTGATAAAAAGTTTTTAATGTCTAAAACAGTCATGTCGTAAATAACGGTACCATTATTAAATGGCGATATTTCGAAGATCTCTCGAGCTGTAATATCGCCTTGATTTAAATCAGATCGAACACCACCTGTATTCTGAAATGTAATATCAACATTCATCGCACCTCTTAAAGCATCGGTATAAAAGCAGCCAACTTCTGGTCTGTCGTGGTATCTGTGCGAGTCTCCAACAACTTCATATAAATACGGTAAGCTATTATAGTCATCTATTATGGCTTTTAATTCTGAATCGGAATTTGGATATGTATTTAGATTAATTAATTGGTAATTTATAGATTGAATGGATTTGTCTTTAATTTCTAATTCTATTTTTCCAAGATTATTTAAATATGATCCTGCTTGATAAATTGGTATGCCGTTTACAGTATTGTTTATTACTTGATGCGAATGGCCTCCAATAATTACATCAAAAAAAGGAAATTGAGATGCTATTTGAGAATCTGTGATTGTACCACTATTCGATTGATATCCCAAATGTGTTAAAGCGATTACCAGATCTGAATTTTCGTCATTTTTAACATTGGCATATTGTGCGATAACATCTTCTGGCTTTTCAAACACTAGGTTTTGAACACGCCAAGGATGTGTTAACGGTATCGTACCATCTTCTTTACCGTTAGTTTCTACGAGTCCTAAAAAAGTGATTTTTACATTATCTACAGTAATAGTTTTGAATGCTGGTGGTTGCGTGATTGTAGAGTTACTCATATCTACATTGGCACAAACCCAATCAAAACTTGCTTGATTTACACGCTCTGTTAATATTGTTTCTCCATAATCATACTCATGGTTTCCTAGAACAGAAACATCAAACCCAACACGGTTCATAATATCTATCATAGGAGATCCTTTTTCGGGGTGATTATCTACCGCAGGGTTTCCAGAAAATATGTCGCCACTTGAAGTAACAATAACATTTTTTGTTTCTTTTTCTAAATCGACTATGTGCTTTACTTTTGAGAAATTATCGAGTTGGCCATGAACATCATTCAAAAAAAAGATTGTAACATTTTTTGTAATCGAAGGAGCTGGAGTTTCACCTCCACCAGTATTGTTGCTATCTGTTGAGCAACCAATAAGCAAAAGGGAAGCTAATAGAAAAATATAATATGTTTTTTTCATCTTTTAAAAGTTACATTAAATTTATAAGTATGCCAAAATCGTTAACATGATCATAATAAACACTAATAAAATAAATACTAAAGGCATGACAAATTTTAGCCATTTATCGAAACCTACTTTTACAATGGCAAGTGTCGCTAATATTAAAGAGGTTGGATTAATAAAAGCAAATAAACCTTGTCCATAATTATAAGCAGTTACGATTAACTCCCGACCTAAACCAACACCATCTGCCAAAGGCGACATAATTGGCATCGTGAGTACTGCCATACCAGAAGACGAAGGTATAAAAAAAGATAACCCAGAATAAATAAAGAACATGACATTAATAAATAAGCCTTTGTTCATGCCGCTAGTTGCATTACTTGCGTAATAGAGTAGTGTGTCGCTAATAAGACCATCTTCCATAAGAACGGTAACACCTCGAGCTATACCAATTATAATAGCTACACCAAGTAAATCACCAGCACCTTTTACAAAAGTATCTACAAAGGTGTCTTCTTTTATTCTGGCAATAAAACCGATAAGTATTGCACCAACCAAAAACACAGCAGTCATTTCAATAAACCACCAATGTAATCTGGAAACACCATAAACCATCACTACAAAACATAAAATAAATATGAATAAAATAAGACGTAATCGTGCATTTAATTTTATTGTAGAGTGTGTAATACTACCAAACATGTTTTCTATTTGTTCTCTTTGGTCATAGATAATGGACTTTCTTGGGTCATTCTTTACTTTTTTTGCATAACGTAATATGTAGATAATACAAATTATTGTACATAAAAAATACATGATTAATCTAAAATTTAAACCAGTAGTCCATGTGATTCCTGAAGCATCAGAAGCAATAATAATACTAAATGGGTTGGTTGTAGAACACATACCACCAACAGATGAGCCAATAAATATCGAAGCCAAAGGTACCATGGCGTCGTATTTTGCTGCAAGAAAAATAGGAATTAAAATAGGGTAGAAGGCAATGGTTTCTTCGGCAAGGCCAAAGGTTGTCCCGCCAATAGAAATTAAAAATGTCACTGAAATAATGAGCCAATATTCTCTGCCTTCCAATACCCTAGAAAGCCATGAAATACCAGCTTCAAATGCTCCAGTGGCATTCATAATACCTATGAGGCCACCTATAAATAAGACTAGAAAAATAATATCTGCTGTGGCAATAATCCCCTTAATTGGTGATAGAATATAGGCAACAAGACCTTGTGGTTTTGCTTCAAGCGTTTTGTATGTTTCGGGCACATTTATAGGTTTATAAATACCACCACTTGTAAATTTATCTAATGGAATGCTAACATGTAATTGGTCTAAAGTCTCTTGTGTAGCATCTAATGTTTCGATTTTTTCTAAACTAACTTTTTCAAATACGTTTTCTGTTTTGTTATACGAAAGAGTGTCATATTTACCAGCTGGTACCAGCCAGGTTAATATAGCCACCATGGCAGCAACAATGAGTAAAACGGTTTGTGCGGTTGGGAATTTTAGTTTTTTCAACAGTATAAGTTTTATAAAGACTAAAGATAGTATTATTTTAGAGTGCTGAAAAATATTATATAAATGGATGTAAACATTCACCAAAGTTGGAAGCCTTATTTACAAGAAGAATTTGAAAAACCCTATTTTCAGGATTTAACAAATTTTGTTAAAGATGAATATAAAAATAGTAAGTGTTATCCTTCAGAAGACAGGATATTTAATGCGTTTAATCATTGCCAATTTGAAGATCTGAAAGTCGTAATTATTGGCCAAGATCCTTATCATGGTAGCGGACAAGCAAATGGCTTATGTTTTTCTGTAAATGATGATATTGCACATCCGCCTTCGTTAAGGAATATTTTTAAGGAAATTGAATCTGATTTAGGAACCTCTTATCCTGAAAGTGGGAATCTAGAACGTTGGGCAAAGCAAGGTGTATTATTATTAAATGCGACACTAACAGTAAGAGCGCATGAAGCTGGAAGTCATCAAAAACTTGGTTGGGAAACTTTTACAGATGCCGTTATACAAACTATAAATGACAAAATGGAAGGTGTTATATTTCTTTTATGGGGCGGTTTTGCAAAAAATAAATTAAGGCTTATTAATAAAATAAGACATCATATATTGACATCAGGGCATCCATCACCATTAAGTTCTAATAGAGGATATTGGTTTGGTAACAAGCATTTTAGTAAAACTAACTTCCTGTTGGAGCAAGCTGCACAGAAGCAGATTGTTTGGTAAGTCGTTTTGTAATTATGGCTGTCTTTTTAATTTCAGAAACTTTCTTGTTAGTCTTATTACAACTAAACGCAAGTAGTAGGAAATTAAACACAACTAAAGTAGTAAGTATAAGCGTAATTGTTAGTATCATATTCGATTGGGATCGGTTAATAAGGTTATCAATATACAAATATCTTCCTATTTTAAAACACATAGAAGTAATTTAATTAACAAGTTTTCAACATAGAAATAATTAAATAGCTGATTTACATATATATATATGGTTTTAATGTGTTAAATTTTTGCGACAATTTTATTATAAATTAACTTCCTCTCTATAATATTTAGGTCAAAAAGTTTATTTTGTACGTCTTTTATTGTAGAGTCATCTATCACATTTTGAGACCATTCGGTAAGTTTTAGCCATTCTTGAACATCGATTAATTGTTGGTCGTATCTGTTTGCAATAGTTTTGTCAATACTCGGTATATTTTTAAATTCTATGGTCGTATTATTAATTATTTCTAGAATTTTTTTCACTTCTTTATTATTATTATTTAATACCTTATCTGTTGCTGCAATTACAAAACATGGCCATGGTGAAGGAATATTTTCAATGCGCCTAAAAACGGCATTATCTACCAAAGGTTTTGTAGTAAATTTTTCCCATAAAAAATAATCTGCAACACCATTTGTTAGTCCTTCGACGGCACCATCTAGATTATTAATAACTTCAAAATATAATTCATTTTCCAAATCCCAATTATTATTTTGTGCATTTAAAAAAGACATTAAATGTGAGCCAGACCCATAACGACTGATAGCCGCTTTTTTTCCTCTAATATCTTCAATTGTTTTATATTTTGATTTATTGGCAACATGTATGCCCCAAATTAATGGCGATTGTACAAATGTTTGGATTATTTTTGATGGATTATCTTCTGTGATGTCTTTTACAATACCTTCGGTAAGAATAACTGCAAGATCGATATCGTTATTTCGAAGCCCTTGACACATAGCACCAGTACCTCCAGGGTAATCATGCCAGCGAAGATTAATACCTTTATCTTTATATTCACCATTTTTAAGAGTAAGATACCAAGCTAGGTTAAAATGTTCAGGTACTCCGCCAATATTAATTGTTGTCATTTAATAGGTAATTACTATAGTTACTTCAAAATTTAATTTGGGTTGATAATTGTTTTAATGAGTTTGTTTTGTGCTTTACTAAATTGATAATCTAATTTATTTAAACCTCCATATGTGATATTATCATTTATTTCGGTCGAAAAATTATGTTGTCCTAAAAGTGCTTCATGACCTTTTCTATTTAGTTTTAGCGTATTGCCAGTTTCTGTGAAGAAAATAGATAGTTTGTCTATAATTCTAATCCATTGCAAATCGCCAAAGCCATAATATCCCTGATAATTAAGCGCATATCCCAATAAATGGTGTCTGGATTTAATTTCATTGCTTTCTACAAGTTTCAGTACATTTTCTTCTAAACTACACAAACCATTTTTAGAATCTGGAAACCGTTTGAGATGTGCTTTTAAACAGCTATTTAAATATATAAAAGACGTTTTTTTAACAATAAATGGCTTCAATAAATTGTGATCTTTACCACAATAGGTCTGCCATATAATAGAAGCTAAACTTATATCTTCTTCAGAAAGCTTTATCTTCTCATTATAATGCTTTAATAATTGGTTTGGTTTTAATTCTGACAATCCTTTAAGGTCTGGTTCGCCTTTAACGCGGCCACTACAAACTAAATATAGCGGTAACTTAATACCTTTTTGGTGTATTAAATGTATTACTCCAATAAGATTAATATGGCAAAACAAATCGTACTCGAACCAAAGTACAATTTCTGAATACTGTTCAGTATAATTGAGTTTATTTAGTTCTTCTTTAAACTCATATTCGTCAATTTCAATATTATAGGTCGTATTTAAAAACTCTTTTCTTGTATTTAGAAATAAATCAGAATCTATAGTTTCAACAAGAGGGCCTTCACAAAGCATTTCTCCCCAAGTTAGGATTTCTCCTTTAACATCTAGTTCTTGTAAATAATCAGTTAGGCTATTACCATTTGTAATATGTAGTGTTTGATTTTCCATAATTAACCACCAACACGTTTTACATTAAAACCTTTGTCTTTTAAGATTTGCATAATCTTATCACGATAATCACCTTGAATAATAATTTTGCTGTCTTTAAAACTACCACCAACACTCAAGGTTTTTTTAAGTTCTTTTGCAAGTGCCTTAAAATCTTCAGTTGCTCCAGAATATCCTTCAAGAATTGTTATAGGCTTTCCTTTACGTTTTTCATACTTACAAATAATAGGGTCGTCTTGCAACCAAATATTATTAGATTCAGTTTCAGGCTCATCACCTTTACTTGCTACATGATCTGGGAATAGATTTTTTAGCTGTTCATTTAAATCCATAGGGAGATTTTTATAAATCATGAAAAGCAAATGTATAAAAAACTATATAAATGTATTACAGTTTATTTGTAAAGAACAAATACATATTAATATATTTGACAAACTAAATTTATGAGTCGTAAATCTTTTTCTGAAAGTAATATTGAGTATTCATCTCAAAATTTAGATTCTTCTATTTTAATGAGTTTGTATAAAAACATGCTTACTCCTAGAATGATAGAAGAAAAAATGCTCATTCTCTTGAGACAAGGTAAGATTAGCAAATGGTTTTCTGGTATTGGTCAAGAAGCGATTTCTGTTGGAGTTACTATGGCAATGCAACCGGAAGAATATATTTTGCCAATGCATAGAAATCTTGGGGTTTTTACAACACGAGAAATTCCGTTGCATCGTTTATTTTGTCAATGGCAAGGTAAGGCGAGTGGTTTTACAAAAGGTAGAGATCGATCATTTCATTTTGGTACACAGGAATATAATATTGTTGGCATGATCTCTCATTTAGGACCACAACTTGGTGTTGCCGATGGTATAGCACTCGCAAGTAAATTAAAAAATAAAAATCAAGTTACTGCTGTATTCACAGGTGAAGGTGGAACCAGTGAAGGTGATTTTCACGAAGCATTAAATATAGCTTCAGTATGGCAATTACCAGTTTTGTTTTGTATTGAAAATAATGGATATGGACTTTCTACACCAACTTCTGAACAATATAACTGTGAGCATATTGCAGATAGAGCAAAAGGTTATGGTATGGAATCTCATATTATAGATGGAAATAATGTTATAGAAGTTTATGCAAAAATTGATAAAATAGCACAAAGTGTAAGGAAAAATCCACGACCAATTTTAATAGAATTTAAAACGTTTAGAATGCGTGGTCATGAAGAGGCTAGTGGCACTAAATATGTCCCTCAAGATTTAATGGATGCATGGGCAAAAAAGGACCCAATTGAAAACTTTCAAGGTTTTTTAAAAGCCGAAAATATTTTAACTGAAGAGCAAGAAGTAGAAATAAAAACTGCAATTGTTCATAAAATTAATGAAAACCTACAAATAGCATTTGATGAAGAACCCATTGTCTCTAATATAAGTAATGAGTTAAATGATATATATAAAGATTTTGGTTATAAAGAAGTTATTGGAAATAATGTATTAACAGAACATCGTTTTATTGATGCTATTTCTGATGGATTAAAACAATCGATGGAGATGCATCCTGATTTGGTAATCATGGGTCAGGATATTGCAGAATATGGTGGTGCTTTTAAAATAACCGAAGGATTTGTTGGGCAATTTGGTAAAGAACGAGTAAGAAATACACCTATTTGCGAATCTGGAATTGTTGAAGCTGCCATGGGTTTATCTATAGCAGGCATTAAAAGTGTTGTAGAAATGCAGTTTGCAGATTTTGCAACATCTGGATTTAATCCTATTGTAAATTATTTAGCAAAGTCGCATTATAGATGGTCGCAAAATGCAGATGTTGTTTTGAGAATGCCTTGTGGTGGAGGTGTTGCAGCTGGACCTTTTCATTCGCAAACAAACGAAGCTTGGTTTACAAAAACACCAGGTTTAAAGGTTGTTTATCCTGCGTTTCCTTATGATGCAAAGGGTTTATTAACAACAGCTATTAACGACCCTAATCCTGTCATGTTCTTTGAGCATAAAGCACTTTATAGGAGTATACGACAAGACATACCTACAGATTATTATACACTTCCTTTTGGTAAAGCATCGGTTTTACAAGAAGGAAACGATGTCACTATTATTTCTTATGGTGCAGGTATACATTGGGCCTTAGAAACATTAGAAAATAATAATGATATTAAAGCTGACCTCATCGATTTAAGAACGCTTCAACCTTTAGATACTGATACAATTTTTACTTCTGTTAAGAAAACAGGAAAGGCTATAATATTGCAAGAAGACACAATGTTTGGAGGTATTGCAAGCGATATTTCTGCACTAATAATGGAAACCTGTTTTGAGTATTTAGACGCACCTGTGAAACGTGTTGCTAGTATAGAAACTCCTATTCCATTTATTAATCAATTAGAAGAACAATACCTATCTAAAAATAGATTTGAAGAAGCTCTAAAAGATTTGATTAGCTATTAATTAAAACTTCTGAAACTGCTGCAACTTCGTCTAAAACACGTAGTAAATTACCACTCCAAATTTTACTTATCTCTTCTTCGGTGTATCCACGTCTTACCAATTCTAGAGTAACATTAAATGTTTCAGAGGCATCCATCCAACCATTAATGCCACCACCACCATCAAAATCACTACTTATTCCTACATGATCGATTCCCATTTTTTCGACCAAATAATCAACATGGTCAACTAAATCTGTTACACTTACAGGGTCTGGAAAACCTTCCAAATTTTTAACTTTTAAATCTGCTAATTTTATAAATTCACGTTTTTTAGCCAAATAATCTATAGCTTCATTTTCTTCAAAAGCATCTATTTCGTCCCAAGTTTCTAACCAAGGAAGTCCCATAGATTCTGCTATTTCAATTCTTATAGGCCTTAATTTAGTATTTCTAGAATTGAACTTGTTAGTACTTAAAAATTGATCTAAAGCAACAGCTTGAACAACACCACCATTTTGTTTCATCCATTCTAGTTGTTCATCATCTAAATTTCTACTTACATCATTCAATGCTCTAGCCGACGAATGTGAGGCAATTATTGGTGCCTTGGTTAATTCTAACATCTGTTTCATCGCTTCTTTTGAAGGATGTGATACATCTATCATAATGCCATATTTATTCATTTCCTTAATAACTTCTTTTCCAAAGTCACTTAAGCCATTATGGAGCCATATATCATTTTCTTCACCATTATTACTATCACTTAATTGATTGTGCCCTTGGTGAGCTAAAGACATATATCGGCCACCTAAATCATAGAATTTCTTAACATTATTAATGTCTAAACCTATAGGGTAGCCGTTTTCAATTCCAATCATGGCGACTAATTTTCCCTCCTTCTGGATACGTTTAACATCTTCTGACGTTCTCGCCAGTTCAATTTGGTCGGGCGCAATATCATTAACAAGTTTATGAATAGCATTAAACTTTGACATTGCATTATCGAAAGCGTTCTTATAACCTATATCTGTTAGGGAGTCCTGACCAGTGTATACTATAAACCATGCAACATCGAGTCCACCAGATTTCATCTTTGGAAGATTTACCTGCGAACCTAAATTTTGTGTATAGTTAATAGAATCAGTAAAATTTGCAACATCAATATCGCAATGAGTATCTAATGTTATAACACGATTGTGTATACCTTTTGCCATTTCAATTAGTTGCTCTTCTGTCATAGATTTTGGAGTTTCTTTACAAGATGAAAAACACAATGTAATAAGTAATAGGAGTGAAAATGTTTTCATATTTATTTGGTAGATAAGTTTGACGTTGAATATACAAAAAAGAGTAGTCAATGTTTAGATATAATTAAATGTCTATATTTAAATAAAACTACTGTTTTATGAATCGTACTGTTGTAGCTTTATTTTTATTCGTTGTAAGCTGTAAATCAGATAAGTATGAGTGGAAAACATTGGAGGTAACTGCAACTGCTTATAATTCGTTAGCTTATCAAACAAGTTCAAATCCGTTTATAACTGCTTTTGGAGATAGTTTAATTCCTGGTAAGAACTACATTGCGGTTTCTAGAGACTTACTAGCATTAGGTTTGGGCCATAATACACCCGTAAAAATTGAAGGGTTTAGAGAAATCTTTTTAGTCAAAGACAAAATGAATAAACGTTGGAAAAAAAGAATCGATATTTATATGGGTGTAGATGTAAAGAAAGCACGAAAATGGGGAAAACAAAAAGTAATTATTAATTATGGCATAAAAAAAGACCAATAATAATTTACTGATCTTTTAATTAGTTGCTTTTAATGCAGATATCTTTTAATTCCAATCCAAATGGCATTGTCTAGATTATTATTACTGGTAATCTGTCTACTTACAACTGAATTGTTTTTGATAACACCATTTAAGCTCCTCGACATTTTTAATGTTGATTTCATGATGTAATGATTTTAATTGATTGATGTTTTTTTTATCTAAAACGTCTTTTAGTATTCCAAGTATAACTTTTTGTACTATTTAAGGTGTTTGATATTTGATTGTTGTTTAAAGTTCTCATAATGATTTGATTTAATTGATTGATGATTTTGTGTGTTTTTTATCTGAAACGTCGTTTGTCATTCCAAGTATAACTTTTTGTACTATTTAAAGTGCTAGAAATTTGATTGTTGTTTAAAGTTCTCATAATATTTTGATTTAATTGATTGATGATTTTGTGTGTTCTTTATCTAAAACGTCTTTTAGTATTCCAAGTATAACTTTTTGTACTATTTAAGGTATTCGATATTTGATTGTTGTTTAAAGTTCTCATTATATATTTTATTTAATTGATTTATATATGTAAGACGACGTATTTCTATTTTTGTTACAGTACTATGTATAACAAAGTAATAATTTAACAAACTTTAACAAAAAAAAATAATTAGA